>Ga0134103_1000008_pt1 | contig 366225 bp, 346 predicted proteins | sample 14_taG_2_FD_94445 | JGI IMG/M metagenome (GOLD analysis project Ga0134103, IMG submission 94445) | Switchgrass degrading microbial communities from high solid loading bioreactors in New Hampshire, USA - 14_58_20_212_A1 metaG | ecosystem: Engineered > Bioreactor > Semi-continuous > Anaerobic >...
CACAAACGGTGTTTCTGAGTGTTCAACCACTTTGATATCAGCGATCTTGCCGCCAGAGACCGTCACTTCCACCACCACGTCCCCGCCAAAGCCTTGGCCCACGCCGCGGTAGGTGCCATCTGCTACCTTGATCTCGAACTTCGGTGCCTCGGCTGCGGTCTCAACTCCAGACCCACCCGCCGAGTTCAACGCATTCTCCACAGCTTCCATAATACCCCGGCTGGTGTAGGAAGCACCGCTGGGCACATCAACCTGCGGGCTGTTGGCCTCCACGATCCTGCCAGGAACCGTGTTGATTGCCTGATCCGAGATCCCCGGTGTATCGGAGTGGGAGAGTACTTTCACCGCAGTGATTTTACCGCCGCTGACTGTTACTTCCACCTCGATCGGGCCCTCAAAGCCTTTACCGGCTCCAGTGTAGGTGCCGTCCGGGACACCGAGTTCGAAGGACGCTTCGCTGCCTTGTTCAGGCTCTTCTACTGCGGGAGCAGCCGCTTGCGCCGAAGCAAGAGCGTTCTCCACTGCGGCCATAATACCTTCACTGGTGTACGTTGCGCCGCTGACCGCATCCACTCGCGGATCGTTGGCCGCCACAATCCGTCCGGGAACGGTATTCACCGCGGGGTCAGAGATTCCCGGTGTGTCAGCCACCGACACTACCCGCACATTGGAGATCTTGCCGCTGCTGACAGTCACTTCCACCGTGATCGGGCCGGCAAAACCGTTAGCTGTACCTGAAAACGTCCCATCGGGCCAGCCTGCCGCTGTGCCAGTCTCAGCGCCCGCCAGAGCGTTCTGTACGGCCTTCATGATACCCTCGCTGGTGAAGGTAGCACCGGAGACGGCGTCCACAACCGGACTGTTTGCTGCCACGATGCGGGCTGGAATCTCACGCACAGCGTTGTCCGAGATTCCTGGTGTATCCGAATGTGAGAGGACGGTCACACTGGCGATTTTCCCTCCGCTCACTGTAACTTCCACCGCGAGCTTCCCACCAAAGGAGTCTGCCTCGCCGGTGTAGGTACCATCAAGCCATCCGGCAGCGGAAGCGTCGCTTGGGAAGAACGCCGCTTTGAACCCTTCCATCGCCCGGCGCACGCCAGTCGTAAGCGCCCGTGATGAGATGGTCGCGCCAGAAATGCCATCGATATCTGTGCCAAACTCGAACTTGCTGTCCAAGCCAAGCCCCACAAACTGCTGTAGGAAGCTTGGTTCCGTTATGCGAGCTCCCAGCCCAGGATCCTCTTTGTGGCCTAAGATCCTCAGGCTGCTGATAACCAGATCATCATCAAGTGCGATGAGGTAGCGGATGTCGTCGTTGAACCCACGTTGTGCGCCGGTGAAGGCCGCTCGGATCAGGTTCCCGTCGTCATCACGTACCGTGTAATAGCGAGTACCACCCACATCCTCGATGGAATAGTCGGAGGTACTCAATAGTTCTGCTATCGGCAAATAGCTGCCGCCGCTGATCACCGGAAGGCCAGCTTCTTCGGGGCCGGCGATTGCGAACACCAGGAGGAACACAACGGCCACTGCTGCCACGCCGATGGCAGTCCCCTTAAAGCGCTGCTCACGCGCCACACCTACGCCGAAGATCAAAGGCACCGTGAGGCGATCGAGAAGTGGAACCAACGCGTTCATCACCAGGATAGCGAAGGTAACGCCCTCGGGCAGCGATGTGAACTTGCGGATGAACACTGTCAGGATACCACAGCCGATACCGAACAGCAGCTGGCCGGTTGGTGTAACCGGCGACGTCACCATATCCGTCGCCATGAAGGCCGCACCAAAGAGCAGGCCTCCGGCGAAGATGGTGATCCAGGGATTGAGCCCCCACAGGAGGGCAGCGGCAAAAGCTGAGCCTACGTAACCTACGGGCACCCGCCAATCGATGTGGCCTTTGTAAAGGAGGTAGGCGGCACCAAGTAAGATTGCGATCACCGACGTCTCTCCGATGCTTCCCCCCACGTTACCCCAGATCAGGGACCAGTCAAAGCTGGTCATAGACAAGAGCGGGGTGGCGCCGGTCACCGTATCAAAGGGTACAGCAAACCGCACCATCTGCGAAGTGAAGGCCAACAACAGAACCGCCCGCGCTCCCAAAGCAGGGTTGAAGATATTGTGCCCTAAACCGCCGAAAGGAAGCTTGACGAGGGCAATGGCGAGAAACGCCCCCACAACCGGGATCCACCAAGCCGTTGTGGACGGCAGGATCAAGCCCAACAATGCGCCGGTCACAGCGGCACTGCCGTCGCCAAACAACCCTTTGCCGTTCAGAGGCCGCTTCAGCAACAGCATTTCCGTGACCATCGCGGTTAGGGTACTCAACAACACTATCCACAGGGCCCGGAAACCAAAGAAAACGACTCCTGCAACCAGGGCTGGGATGAGCGAGATGAGCACATCACGCATCACGCTCTCAATAGTAACTGGGCTTCGTAAGTACGGACCTGTTTTATTTGTCATCGCTACCACCCCTACACCGCTTTTTCTCCCGCCGCTGCAGCAGCACGGCGCTGTGCATTCCAGGCGGCTTTGCCTTGCTTAATCCAAGTTACCAAAGCTCGTTTGGAAGGACACACATACGAGCACAGGCTGCACTCGATGCAGTCCATCAGGCCGATCTGCGCCGCTTCAGCGCTCCTACCATTTGCAGACAGATCGGCGATCGTCAGCGGCAGCAGGCCCATCGGGCAAGCATTCACACAGCGGGCGCAGCGGATGCAAGGACGATTTTCATCAAAGCCCGCTTCTTCATCAGTCAAGGCCAGAATACCAGAGAGGTTCTTCACCACGGGAGCATCGAGGGAAGCAACCGGTGGGCCGGTCATTGGCCCTCCGCCGACTAAGGCCGCCGGTTCGCCAAGGGTACCACCGCAGAAATCAAGAAGGTCCTTCAGCGGTGTACCAACCCGCACCAAGACATTCCGGGGATCGACGACGGCTCCACCGCTGACCGTGACAACACGCTCGTACAGCGTGCGCCCATAAGTCAACGCGGCATCGACGGCGATCGCGGTATGGACGTTGCTCACAATGCATCCCACTTCGGCAGGCAGTTTCCCAGAAGGAACCTCGCGCCCGAGCACAGCCTTGATCAGCTGTTTCTCTGCGCCTTGCGGATAGCGCACCTTCATAGCCTCTACCGTCAGATCCTTGGCGTCTCCTACCGCCTCCCGTACGGCCGCGATGGCGTCGGGCTTGTTTTCCTCAATGGCAATAATGCCACGCTCCGCACCAGCTGCCTTCATGATCGCCCGGGTGCCTCGTACCAGCTCCTCCGTACGCTCCACCAGCAGACGATGGTCACATGTCAAGTAAGGTTCACACTCAGCCCCGTTGATGATCACCGTATCTACCGGCCGGGGTGGATTGAGTTTGACATGGGTCGGAAACCCTGCTCCGCCCATACCGACGATGCCCGCTTTACGCACCGTCTCCCGAATCTCGGCTGCGGACATCTTCTCCACAGGACGGACAGGCAGCGTGTACTCCTCGTCACGCCCGTCGTTTGCAATCACCACAGCGAGGCACTTGCTGCCGTTCAGCAGCGGGCGCTCCTCAATGGCAACGACTTTGCCAGAAACGCTGGCGTGCACTGGTGCACTCACAAACTGACTGCTGTCGCCAACTACCTGGCCCATCTTGACGTAGTGGCCGACATTGACAACAGGCTCACACCTTGCCCCGATATGCTGCTGCAGGGGTATGACCACCTGTGCGGGGGGAGCAAGGGTTACAATGGCTTTGCCTTCTGTTGCCTCTTTGCGGTGTGGTATTTCCATCCCACCGCGGGGAAATGTCTTGGCTGTCAACCAACTCACCCTTTCGCTGTATCTAGCAGGACAATCGAGAAAAATATCACGAACACCATCTGATACTATTCAACGGAACTAGGGTTTTTCCTGCACTCAATTTTCTTGAAGGAGAAGTACGGAACCTCCTCTCCACTGGAGCTGGAACGGAGTTACAGACTAGTTTGCAGAGAAACGGTAACACTATAGACAAAACCAAATGGGGGGATCAATGGATGACGCTCGGATCGAGCAGTTCCAATCAGAAGGTGATACCACAGGCATACCAGGCGTTGAACCAGTTCAAATACGAGGTCGCCTCCGAGTTGGGAATCAACCCTGAGTACAAGACTGGTTACTGGGGGAACATCACTTCCCGGGAATGCGGAGCGGTGGGGGGACACATGGTGAGGCGCATGATCGCCGTCGCTGAACAAGAACTCCTGCGCCAACAGGGTATGCTCAAGCCTTAGTGATCGCTGCACATTAAGAACAGAAAAGCACTTCAGGGCCGAAGTGCTTTTCTCGCGATAAACTGCCAGCGCTGTGTATCTTCTGTCGGAGGGTCAAAGGTAGGGAATTCCCAACACCCGAGGTACTCAAAACCTGCCTCAGTGAGAAACGATGCTGCTTCATGGGGATACCAAAGCCTCTGCACATGCCGCTCTTCCACTCGGCGATAGGTGCCGTCCGAGTCAGGGACAAAAAAAGTCAACTCCATAGTACAAGTGCGCGACGCTTCATCGTAGCAGTTGTCCCAGAAGTACGCAAAATCCTCAAACAGGTCAGCATAGGAATTGCAGCCGTACACTTCCCTGAGTTTGGCCTCCGAGTTGAGATCGAAAAGGAACAACCCACCCGGGCGCAGGTGTCCCGCCACAGCCTGCAGCGTCTGACGGAAATCCTCCGCCGTCACAAGATAGTTCATGGCGTCGCAGGCGGCAACTGCCAGCTCCCAACCAGCCACAGGCAGCCGCAGGGCTCTCATATCCTGAACCACGAAGCTCACTGCCCCGCCGCATGAACGCGCCTTTTCCCGGGCATAGGTGACCATCTCTGGGGATATATCAACCCCCAGCACCTCCAAGCCGCGTTCTGCCAGGGCCGCGCTGATACTCCCGGTGCCGCACCCTATATCCAAGGCCCGCCTGGGCTGCAGGCCTTCGCGGGCAGCAATGCTGAGCAGGTATTCGGCCCACGCTTCATAGTCCTCACTCATGAGGCGATCATAAAACTGAGCCAAATGGGTGTAAGCCTCATTCATGAGAGAGGGACACGTTCCGCATCTGCCCAGAGTTTTTCTAGATTATAGTAGGCCCGGGCTGGTTCTTCAAAGACGTGGACGACAACGCCGCCGTAATCCAGCAGCGTCCAGCTGTTTCCTCCCCGTCCTTCGCGGCGCAGCGGGTGAACTCCCGCGCTCTCAAGGCGCTCGATGATCGCCTTGACGATCGTGTCAATCTGGACCTGTGTTTCGGCACTGCAGATCACGAAGAAGTCTGCCTCAGGAGTAAGCGGCGCCACTTTGAGGACCATGACATCATTGGCCTTCTTGTCAAGAGCTGCCTGAGCGGCCGCAACGGCAATATCCTGAATGCTGGTTATCGTCAAATTCCCACACCCCTCTGCAGGTTGAAGTTCCTGCCTACTATAATTGTAACACTGCCCGCCTTCTGCCCGTCGCCCGTCTGTACCATGATCGAAGCGTTCAAGAGGGCTGCCAGCTCCTCAACTCTGTGACGATCCTGATCGGAAACAACTACCTGCGTCTCTTCGAAGTCGAAGTGCTGGGCATTGCCCAGGGAGACTACATCATATCCCGCTTCTCGCAACATGTTGGCTACCTGCTGCGCGACGCCACTGCGGCCGTTGCCGTTGAGGACCGTCAGCTTGAGCGGTTCCGGCCTTCCCCAGATCAAAGTGTCTACCACCCGAGCCGCCTTCTGTTCGTTGACAATCCAGTACCAAGCGCCATTTAGGACTTGGCTGTTACCGGGAAGTACAGCAGTTTCGATGCGGTCCGCGGAAAACTTGCCGCTGGTTACAGCCAAGTTGAGCACTACATTCCACGGCAAATTCGTCTTCACTATCTTGAGACCTTCACTGATCAGCTGCGGCAGACGAGTAGTCACTCCTGGGCTGAGGACCTTTTCAACTACCGCAACGATAAACTTGCGCTGACGCTCAACACGCCCTCCATACTCCCCTTTCGCTGGATCCACGAGCGCCACATCGCCCAAGCGATCCCGATAGCGCACATACTGGAGCGCTTTTTCTCCATTCAGCACCTGTCTACCCGGTTTGAGGTTGATATATAGGCCCTGCGCCTTATCCTCGTATACCATCTCCCGCTCCACATCAATCTCGATGCCACCGAGGATGTCCACGATCTTACTGAATCCTTCAAAGTCCGTCTGTACATAATAGCTGATGGGAACGTTCAACAGGTGCGATACTGCGTCCATCACCAGCTGGGGCCCGCCGTAGGCATAGGCCGCGTTAATGCGATCCCATTTGTTCTGGCGGCTGAGCCAGACCCTAGTATCCCGAGGAATGGCGAGCAAGGCTACATCCCCCGTTCTGGTATCAATTGACGCCAGAAGGATCGTATCGGCGCGCGACCCGCTGCCGCCCAGGCTGTCAGTACCCAGCACCAGCACGTTAAGGCGATCATTGTCGCTGCTGGTACTGCCCGAGCTGGCCTGAAGCGCCTGATGATAGCTATAGTGGGCTACCACGAACATCAGGATCAGTCCGATGATCACGGCGATCGTATAGACGAGAGCTTGTCTGCGCCTGTACCGCCTTTTCAGTTCGCGCCTGGCTTCTAACTCTGCTTTACGCTGTGCAATTTCTTCAGGTGAAAGCACGGTTTCACCCCCCGATCTTCAGGATCCTACTTGTACAAGTTGTGCCTACGAATGTAATGCTCAACAGGCTCCGGAACCAAGTAGCGGATGGAGTCGCCCGCCCGCACCCGCTCGCGGATGTCCGTCGAGGAAATGGCCAGAGCCGGTACCTTAATCAGGTGCACGCGTTCGGGGTGGCTGGCCAGCCACTCCTGCGTGAGCTTCGGCACACTCTGCAGCGAGAACCCCGGCCGCGTTGCCCCAATGAAATGCGCGAGCTTCAATAGTTGATCTGAATTCTTCCAGCTGACAATCTCCAGAATGGCATCGGCACCGGTGATGAAGTACAACTCGGTGGACTCGCCGAACAGCTGTTTCAGAATCTTCAGGCTGTCGACGGTATAGGTCACGCCCTCCCTGTCGATGTCGACCCGGGACACGTCAAAGTGCGGGTTGCTCAACGTGGCCAGGACCGTCATCATGTAACGGTGCTCTGCACCAGTCACTGCCTTGGGATCTTTGTGGGGCGGGATTCCCGACGGCAGGAACACCACACGTTCCAACCCGAACTCCTTACGGGCCGCCTCAGCGGTCACAAGATGCCCGTAATGAATCGGATCGAAAGTGCCGCCCATGACCCCGATTCTGCGCCTGACCTGTGTCATACCACAGCCTCCCTACGGCAGGACTATCCGGGGATTCTCCAATGATGGGCGGTAAAGCAGGAAAACCCGTCCGATACGCTGCACCACATCGCAGTCGAGAGCTTCGCTGATCTGGTCTGCCAGGTCATCTTCATCCTCCAGGCAGTTCTTGAGCACACGGACCTTGATCAGCTCCCGTGCTTCCAACACCAGATCTAGTTGATCCAGGAGCTCGTCCGTGAGCCCACCCTTCCCGATCTGGAAAACCGGCTCTAGTTCATTCCCCAACGAGCGCAGATACGCTCTTTGCTTGCTGTTAAGCATGCTCTGTACCTCATTCCATATATTCGAATTCTAATTCTCCAACCCTGACGGTTGCTCCCTCTGGAACATTCAGGTCAGCCAAAGCCCTGTAGACACCGATTTTCTCAAATAGGTTCTGCAAGTATTTGACAGCTTCCTCGTTCTCCAGATCAAGGCGCCGCATCAAGCGCCGCAGGCCCTCTCCTTCTACCACGTACACATCGCCTTCTTGTATGACACGGAAGTCTTCCACCGGCGCACTTTCGGCCTTAGGCCGGAGCACAACGACTTCCTCTTGAGGACGCCCCGGCCGGGGCTCCGCTTCCCGGAGTGCTTTGACCAGCTGCCCAGCGCGCTGTATAAGCTCCCGGACACCCTGATTAGCCGCCGCGGAGATGGCAGCAAACTCCCGCCCGTCCCTCTGCGCCGCCTCTTCCAGCCGAGACAGATTTGCTTCTGCCTCGGGCAGATCACATTTGTTGGCAACAACAATCTGAGGGCGCTTGGCCAATTCGCGGCTGTATAGTTCGAGCTCCCGGTTGATCCTGTGGTAATCCTCCACCGGGTCACGCCCATCAACTCCTGCCGCATCCACGACGTGGATGAGCAGGCGTGTCCGTTCGATATGGCGGAGAAAATCTGTGCCCAACCCGACACCCTGATGGGCACCCTCAATCAGCCCTGGAATATCTGCTAGGACGAAAGACTCACCTTCTCCAAATGAGACCACACCCAACATCGGGGTCAGAGTGGTGAACGGGTAGTTGGCAATCTTCGGCTTGGCCGCCGACACCATGGACAGAAGCGTTGACTTGCCCGCGTTGGGATAACCCACCAGCCCTGCATCGGCGATCAGCTTGAGCTCCAGGTCAACCCACATCTCCCGCCCCGGTTCTCCCCGCTCGGCAAACCCCGGGGCCTGCCGGGTCGGCGTAGCAAAGCGCGCATTACCGCGCCCGCCGCGGCCGCCTGCCAAGAAAAGTACGCGCTGCCCAGGGTAAACCATGTCTACTAACAGCTCACCAGTCTCCACATCCTTTATCTGGGTGCCAAGGGGAACGGCTATTTCTAGATCGGGAGCGTCTTTGCCCGCCATATTCTTGCTTCCACCGGGCTCCCCGTTCTGAGCAATAAACCGGCGCTTATAGCGGAAGTCCAACAGCGTAGACATGCCTTCATCCACCACGAAGTAGATGCTGCCGCCTCTACCTCCGTCGCCGCCTGCCGGGCCGCCTGCGGGCACATATTTTTCTCGCCGGAACCGCACCACGCCATCCCCGCCGTCACCTGACTTCACAAAGATCCGAGCCTGGTCGATAAACACGGTTTTCACCCCTCATCTGCGCAACCTGCCTGATGGAAAAAATCCCTTTTGCACACTAGCACAAAAGGGATTCTCACAAGCAAATCAAGCGGTAACTTCTGTCAGAACGCTCACTTGTTTACGATCCTTACCCTTACGCTGGAACGAAACATATCCATCAACAAGAGCGAAGAGGGTATCATCACCGCCGACTCCCACGTTCACGCCTGGCTTAATCCGTGTGCCCCTCTGTCTCACCAGAATACTTCCGGCCGTCACAAACTGCCCATCGTGGCGCTTGACGCCAAGCCGCTTGGAAATCGAGTCACGTCCGTTTTTGGAGCTGCCTACACCTTTCTTCGAAGCAAAAAGCTGCAGGTTGATTCTCACCGCTGCTCCACCTCCCTAATGCTGAGATAATCTGGATACTCGGCCTGAATTGCAGTGAGCCCCTTGGCCAGAGTCCGCAGGACAATCTGACTGTGCTGCCACAGCTCTGGGCTCATCACTCTGGGAAGATGACATGCCAGGAAGGCATCTCTGATCTCCACGCTGCAACTCACGCCTATCACTTCTGTCAGGCCCATGACCGCCGTCTGGCCGAGAGCAGAGATCGCTGCACAGACAATGTCCTGCCCCCGCTCCGCATAGCCGGTATGGCCCGTAATCTCAAAGCCGGAGATACCCTGCTCCGACATGAAAACCTTGACTTTTGTCATTGCCAACTAAGCCTGAATCGACTTGATCTCGAGCCGTGTGTAAGGCTGACGATGGCCGTACTTCCTGCGGTAATTCTTCTTCGCCTTGTACTTGAAGACGATGATCTTGCGTGCCTTGCCCTGCTTCACTGCCTGCGCAACAACCTTAGCGCCCTGCACATAGGGTGCGCCGACCTTGGTTTCGCCGTCCTTGCTAACCAGCAGGACACGATCCAAGACCACTTCCTGCCCTTCGTCGACAGGAAGCTTCTCCACGAAGATGGTATCACCTTCAGCAACGCGATACTGCTTACCGCCTGTTTCCACCACTGCGTACACTTGGTCCACCTCCCTATCCATACTCGCCAACCCCCAGGTACAGGCATTTTGCCTGTTTCAGGCCTGAACCAAGACCTGTCCACATCGGAAACCCGGCTTGAGCGGTTTCAGCCCGCACCCAAGGCGCGGACTTACAACACTAATTCTAGCATCACCCATAGGCCGTGTCAAACTTTTATTACCCTGGCTGTGGCGTATGTCTTGAGCACATCAGTGATTTCCAGGTTCACGATCTTGCCCACATACTCTGCACCATTCAGGCAGTCAATGACGAAACCGTCCACCCGGGCAATACCACTGCGGGGGTTGCTCGCATGCACGTGCTCGATGCGGGCGGCAATGCGGTCACCGACGGCCACTGGATAGGCCTGCGCAGCAATACGTGCCGCTTTACCGGAGACTACCTGGAAGTCTCCCCAACTCAAGGAAGGAGTACCTCTGACATAGACAGCCTTACCTACCGCTCCTTCCAGCTCTTCCAGGGAGGAACCAGAAGGGCCGATCAGATGGGAGGCGACCGCCGGATCGCATTTCACCAGAATCGCTTCTACCTCAGGCTCAGCGGCCAGTGAGAAGACTTCTGCCATGATGCGGGCGGCCACGGTCTCCACCGACTGGACCTTGCCTGTACCCTCACACAGGGGACAGGGTGTCTGCAGCACCTCCGACAGGATCCGCTTCGTCTTCTTTCGCGTCATCTCCAGGAGGCCGAGGCTGGTGAATCCCAACACGTGCGTCTTCGTCTTGTCTCTCGACAGGGCCGCCTCTAACCGCGCCAGAACCTGGTCACGGGCCTGCGGATCCTCCATGTCGATGAAATCGACGATTATGATACCGCCGATGTTGCGCAGGCGCAGCTGCCAGGCTATCTCCTCCGCCGCCTCCAAGTTGGTTTTGAGAAACGTCTCGCCCAGATCGCCTGTACCCACGTATTTGCCGGTGTTGACATCTATGCTCACCAGCGCTTCTGTCTCGTCGATCACAAGGTAGCCGCCGCAATCAAGGCCGACCCGCTTCTGCTGTGCCATCTCCAGCTGCCTTGCCAGGCCCAGATGCTCAAAAAGCCCCACCTTCCCCTCATACAGCTGAACCCTGACACCGGGCTGCTTGGACAAGGTGGCAAGGCCGTCCACCACGGTACGGTAAAGCTCAGGGCCGTCAACAATGATCTCCGACACGTTCTCAGTGACGAGATCCCGCAGCACTCGGTTGACCAGCGAACTGTGGTACAGCAGTGCCGGTGCCTTTACCTTGTGGAACCTGTCCATAATATGGTGCCATTCCTCTAAAAGGTAGCGGAGGTCCTCAGCAAGCAGATCAGCATCGCAACCCACCGCCACGGTGCGTACAATCAACCCCATGTCTGGTGGCTTCAGCTCCTCCGCCAGCCGAGATAGACGTTCCCTCTCCTCAGGATCCACTATCTGCCGGGATACCCCGAGATGCGTTTCTTGGGGAAGCAGTACCAGAAACCTGCCCGGAAGAGTAATCTTCCCCGTCATGCGCGGGCCCTTGCTGCCGATCTGCTCCTTCTGCACCTGAACCAGCAGCGGCTGGCCTTTGCGCAGCACCTCGGCGATAGACTGGCCGGGACGCGCTTGGGGAATGTCCTCCAAGTGCAGGAAGCCATTCTTGCCGGAACCGAGTTCCACAAACGCCGCGTTCATACCCGGCAGCACGTTCTCCACGCGCCCTTTGTAGATGTTGCCGACAGCCCGCTGGTCATCGTCTCGCTGGATATAGTACTCTGCCAGGCGGCCGTCCTCTACAAGGCCCACCTGAACCTGGTTGAACAGTTGAGAGATGACGATCTTAGTTTCCATGAGCACCCTCAATTCCATCCATGGGGCCGCACCAGGCGCCATCCCCCCGCACAAACAGCCCGGTGCGTTCCACCAGCACATCGCGGATATCTAGGCCCAACAGGCCCAAGAGCTCATCGGGGCGCAGATTCCCCTCGGGGCCGAGGGCACAGCGAAAAACCAGCTCCCCACCGCGCAGCTCTATAGAAAAGATCAAAGGACGGACGTCAACTGTGCGTTCTCCCTTTTTTGTACTGCGAAGCACGAACAGCTCTTCTGAGGCGAGAAGTTCTTGGATGTTGTCTGCTGTAATAGTATTTCCTTCCAGCTGAACACGATACTCCGCAGCGTTGACGACGGCCATGACTGGGGCTGTCCGTTCTGAAGTGAGAGCAGCCCTCAGCACCGTCAAGCCCGGCGGGAGCACGGCGTTGAGCCTCGCGATGAACTCTGCCGGCGCCACCGGCGCCCTGAGGAACACATCACCGAACTCCGCCCGGCTGGAGATGCCCACCGGCAGCGGAGCGGCCAGGCTCAGCCTCGGCTTGGGATGAAACCCCTCCGTAAGCGCCACCGGGATGCGCGCCCTCCGCAGAGCGCGTTCAAATGTGCGGAGGAGGTCTAGGTGCGACAGGAACCGCAGTTCACTGCCGACAGCGAACTGAAAGCGAAGCAGATCAGGCATGACGTTCCTCCTTCCGCACCAGCTTGTTCTCCACATCAAGGGCAAAGCAAACGGCACACCCTGTGCACTGAGCGAACCGACAGTCCGCAGTAGTACGCTCGGCGTAAGCTGCCCGCCGCTCATTCAGCAGGAAACGCTTGCTGACGCCGGGGCTGAGGTGGTCCCACGGCAGCGGCCCATCCAGCGGCAGTTCTCGGTTCGCATAGAAATGGGGGTCAACACCGGTATCGGCGAAGGCCTGCTCCCATTTCTCCAAACTGAACAACTCGTCCCAGCCGTCAAAACGGCAGCCCAGATCCACAGCGCGAGCAAGCACGGGGCCCAGCCGGCGGTCCCCTCTGGCAAACACCGCCTCCAGGAAGCTGAGGTCGACATCATGGTAGTTGAACTGGATGCCCGGCCGGCGGAGGCGCTCTCGCAGATAGGCCTGTTTCTCTCGGAGCACCGCCTTACTGTCCTGGCCGTTCCACTGAAAAGGCGTGTGGGCCTTCGGGACGAAAGAAGCAGTACTGATGGTCACTTCCGGCAGCCGACGGCTGGCCCTCTTTTCTCTGCCGATCCGGAGCACTTCTTGAGCAAGGTGGACGATCCCGTCCAGGTCTGCGGTAGTCTCGGTGGGAAGCCCGATCATGAAGTACAGCTTGATGCTGTGCCAGCCCGCAGCGAAGGCTCCTTCCACCACGCGAAACAGGTTCTCTTCCGTCACGTTCTTGTTGATCACATCCCGCAGCCGCTGTGTACCCGCTTCTGGAGCAAAAGTGAGGCCCGTCTTTCTCGCTTTCTCAATCTCCTTGGCCATTTCCACCGCAAAGGAATCGACCCGAAGAGACGGCAAGGAGACAGCAACCCCCTGATCCTTGTACTCAGCCACCAGTTCCTCGACCAACGGCTCAATACAGGTATAATCGCCGCTGGACAGCGATGTGAGGGAAATCTCATCATAGCCCGTGGCGTCGATAAGCTGCCGGATCTGCTGCTTGAGCGTTTCAGGATCCCGCTCCCGCACCGGCCGGTAGATCATGCCTGCCTGGCAGAAGCGGCAGCCACGTGTGCATCCTCTCAGTACCTCCACCATCACCCGGTCGTGCACCACGTCCACATAAGGGACGACAAATTCCTCAGGAAACGCGGCCGCAGCCAGATCCTTGACAACGCGCTTGCTGATCTTGGCCGGGGCATCGGGGTGAATGGGCGTTATCCCTGCGAAGCTGCCGTCCTGAGCATAGTGAGGCTCATACAGGCTGGGCACGTAAACACCAGGGATTCGGCACATGCCGGCAAGCAGTTCCTTCCGGGCAAGCCCCGCTTCTTTTCCGGCCTTCACTGCATCGAGGATCTCGTGGATGACCTCTTCACCCTCACCGAGAACCACAAAATCGAGGAAATCAGCGAGAGGTTCTACGTTGTAAGCACAAGGCCCACCGGCAATGACCAGAGGGTCTCGATCGGAACGGTCCCTCGCCAGGCGGGGAATGCCCGCGAGATCCAGCATATTGATGAGATTGGTATAGCTCAGTTCGTACTGCAGCGTGAACCCGACAATGTCGAACTCAGACAGCGGCCTCCCTGATTCAAGAGCCGAAAGGGGAATCCCCGCCCTGCGCATTTCTTCCTCCATGTCCACCCATGGCGCATAGACGCGCTCTGCCAGGGCATCTGCCCTCTGATTGATGATCCAGTACAGGATTTTGAAACCCAAATGACCCATGCCCACTTCGTAAACATCGGGGAAAGCGAGGGCCATTTTGACCGCACACTGTTCCCAGTCCTTGTGGACAGCGTTGATCTCGTGATTGGTGTATCGTGCCGGCTTACTTACTCGAGACAAAAGCTTATATAAACGGCGATCCACTGGTTCACATCCTTTCAGAACCCATTATACCTTATTTGTCACCACTGTCCCAACTTTGATCTGCGTGCCTTCTGTCAGGAGTGCACTGATCAACTCCAGCTCGCCCACACTGCCCACCAGTTCACCATCAGGGCTCATCACCCAGATAATGTGGTAAGCGGGAGGCTCGAACCGCTGCACAACCTCTCCCACAGATGTTTCCGCCGCTGCCAGGAGGTGTTTCACAGGAAGCACCCGCTGCAGCCTGATGGCAGTCTTGCGGCTGGTGAGGTAGCGCATGAGGACATAAGCGGCATGCTTGCGCTCGCTGCTGGCAGAGGTGAACACAAAAACTCCCAAGGCAACAAAAGTGGCACCGCCAAAGTAACCCCGGTACAGTGTGTATGCTCCCCAACAGCACATGACAACAGCCACTGCCTGCCCCACTCGAGCGGCCAGTTCAGTGGCTGCGCGGAACCCGCGGCGGCGGACCAAGACGCTGCGCAGCATCCTCCCTCCGTCGAGGGGAAGAGCCGGCAGCAAGTTGAAGAGAGCCAAACCGGCATTTGCCAACATGGCAAACTCATACAGGGACTGGGGAATCGCCCAGATCCTGCACGCCCAGTACAGCAGAGCCATCAGCGCTGCACTGCTCAGCGGCCCCACCGCGGCGATTCTCCATTCTAAGCGAGGATTGGTCTGAAGCAACGCTTCAAAGCGCGCTACTCCGCCGAAGGGAAGCAGTTCCACTTCGGTGACGTCCAGATGGTGAAGTTTTGCGGTCAGCACATGGGCAGTTTCGTGCCAGAGGACAGAGGCAAAGAGAAGGAGTGCTTGGGGAAGGAGCCCCAACAGGGAGGCGGCCGCAAGAAGCGCAAAGAAAAGGGGATTGACCTTCACAGGTATCCCCAGATATGTTCCAACGCGCATTAGTTCACCGCCTGATATCAATCCTGGGCAGTCCTTGAACTAACGTACTCAGATCCCATCCTTGCACCAGTTGGCTCACTCTACCCAACTGTTCGGCCACAGGATCGAGGCTGAGGTCTGTACTGAGCACAAAGACGAGATACTCTTCTACCGGCTGCGTGACCGGCAGATCAATCCGGCTGAGGAGGCCGATCACCAAGAAGATAATCAGCGCAAAAAGCGTATTGCGGAAAAACCGCCGTGCCATGCCGCTTCACTCCTTCCTGGTCCAGTATATTAAGGAGAAGCGGCGTTGATGATTGGCGTTCCGTTACTTGCGCTTGGGCGCTCGTTTTTCCGGGCCGTTGGCCTGAGCGGCCGCAGGCTGTTTGGCCGGGGCTTCTGACTGAGCATCGGCGGCCCGGTCCGGCTGGCGCCTAACGCTCTTCACAGGAATATTGGCCACCAGCGCCGCAGAGCTGTCACTCTGATCGAGAGTGACTTCGAGGCCGCTCTCATCAATCTCCATATACTTGGAGATCACCTGGATCAGCTCTTCCTTCAGCGCATCCAGCAGCCCAGGAGACAGGCTGGATCGGTCATGCACCAGCACCAACTTCAACCGTTCTTTCGCCTTGCTCTTGCTGCCGTCCGCTGTACCGAGCAGCCGCATCAAGAAGTCCAACATGCCGATCCCCCCTCTTAGCGATGAGCAGCGCCCGCACGGAACCGCTTCAGAAGCCGCTGCATGAAGTTGCCTTCACTAAAATCCATCAGCGGCACATCCTCGCCTTCCAGGCGGCGGCAGATGTTCCGATAAGCCTGGCCGCTCTTGGAGCGCGGATCGTTGACCACGGGCTCGCCTCTGTTGGTGGAAACGATGATGCTTTCATCATCGGGTATGACGCCGAGAATGGGAATACGGAGGAAGTCATCAACATCAGATATGTCCAGCATATCTCCTCTGCGCACCATGTCCGGGCGGATTCGGTTGATGATCAGCTTCGGATCACGCAGTTCCGTGGACTCCAACAGGCCCACAATCCGGTCTGCGTCCCGAACAGCAGACACTTCCGGTGTGGTAACTAAGATCGCCTCATCGGCACCGGCAATGGCATTGCGGAATCCCTGTTCGATTCCGGCAGGGCAGTCCACCAAGACATAGTCATACTCTTTCTTGAGCTCGTTCACCAGCTCTCGCATCTGTTCGGGGCTGACGGCATCCTTCTCCCGTGTCTGGGCCGCTGCCAAGAGGGCGAGATTGTCACCATGCTGCTTGTCCCTGATCAGAGCCTTCTGCAGCGTGCAGTTGCCTTCGATCACGTCCAGGAGGTGATAGACGATCCGGTTCTCCAGGCCAAGGACTACATCCAGGTTCCGCAGCCCGATATCGGCATCTACGAGGCACACTTTCCGCCCCAATGCCGCCAGTCCGTGCCCGATGTTTGCTGTGGTAGTAGTCTTTCCAACGCCGCCCTTGCCGCTAGTAATGACTATTGCCTTCCCCACAACCGACTCCTCCTCAACTTCCCCAATGGGTGTATGCCGAAATCTGAATCATGTTGTCCACAACCCTGGCGACCTCCGGGCCCAAAGGCTGTGGAAGCTTCTCATCTGGTGAACGGGCAATGTAGTGGGCTATACGCAGCTGAGTTGGTTCCAGCCGGAACGCAAAAACCATGGCATCCACCCGGTCAGCGATACCGGCGTGGGCAACTCCCCGCAGGGAACCGAGGACAACAATATCTCCTGTGCAGGCCACTTCCGCCCCAGGGTTCACATCTCCCATCACGACTATATTGCCGTCATAATGAACCCTCTGCCCAGAACGAAGGGTGCGGCGGACTAACAGTGTCTGCTCCCCTGTGGCCTCTTCGGCATCCTTGTACATATCCGCCACCGACGGGGCTGGCGGCGCAAAGCGAGCGACAGGTTGCTTCCTATCCAGGGCCATACCGTGAGCAGCGATCACCTCTGCTACCGCATCAACCTGCTCTTTAGAAAAGCGGCCGTCTTCGAAGGCCAGCTTGACTTTGGCGCCAGCAAAAAAGCCTTCGGCGGCCGATAGCTTGTCCTGCAGCTGCTTCAACACCTCAGCGAGCTCGGCCCCAGCAGCAATGGTTATCACCAAGCCCTGCCGACCGCCCTTGATCCGGCAGACATCCCTGTACATCTTTCCGACACTCCCCATCCACAGTCACAGCCATGAATTCGCTAATAAACCTGGTAATTCCTGCCCTTCAGGGGGTATTTGACTCGTCCTTGAGGGAAAAATAACAGTCCATGACCGCTCGGGCAATCGGCGCGGCCCCCGAGGCACCGCCTACACCCTGCTCTACCACAACTACGACCAGAATCTCCGGATTGTCCACGGGGGCAAAAGCGGCAAACACACCGTTGGGGACACTTCCTGCCACTTCCCACGTGCCTGTCTTCGCTGCCACAGTGGTCCGGAAGTTGGCAAAGGCATTGCGGGCTGTACCCCGGCTGTGCTCAATGGTGGCGCGCAGGCCCTCAATCACCGCTTCCCAAGACTCGCGTGACGCTTCGACCACGCGGGTTACTTCCGGCTCAAGAGACTTTATGACCTCTCCTTGTGGGCTGCGGATCTCCTTTACCACCTGCGGGCGGTAGATCGGGCCTCGGTTGGCGATGGCCATGTATATCTGCGCCAGCTGCAGGATGGTCATCTGGTGGAATCCCTGCCCGATGGAGATCTGTTCGGTGTCTGAAGGGTACCAATCACGATCCCAGGAGGGGCGATCAGCGAAGGCTCTGCTCTTCCATTCCCGGTCCGGCACCAATCCAGCCCTTTCTGGCGGATAGAGCTCCAGCCCTGTGGGTTCGCCCATGCCGAAGGCGCGCATCCACTTGCTCAGGCGGTCGATGCCTACTTTGGTACCTATGTCCGCGAAGTAATGGTTGCTGGAGATTCCCAGCGCTTCCTTGAGTGTGATCCTGCCCAAGGGGGCCAGGCCGCTGGTGATCACCCAGTCCCGCACTCCGTACTGCGAAATGCCGGTGGCGTTAAACACCTGTTTCGCCCCGAAAACGCCTTCCTCCAGCATGGCTATGGCCGTAACTGGTTTAAAGGTTGAGCCGGGCCCGTACAGCGCCTGAGTTACCCGGTTAAACAGCGGCCGCCGTGAGTCCCGAAGCAGCTGAGGGTAGTACTGGTTGCGAGTAGATGTGTCAAGAAGCAGTTCGGGCTCAAAACCGGGAACGCTGGCCATAGCCAAGATCTCTCCCGTCCGCGGGTTCATGGCCAGCACCGCGCCTGCCTGCGTGCCGGGGGCTTCCTTCAGAGTCTTGATGTGCTCTTCAAAAGCCTGTTGGGCGACTGCCTGCAGCCGGTGGTCTATGGTAAGGACAATATTGTGCCCTGGGACTGGTTCCACATAGCTCACTGTCTGAATAGGACGGCTGAGGGCGTTTACTTCGACGGTCAGGACTCCCACTTCTCCGCGCAGCTCTTTCTCATACGTCCGCTCGATGCCGGTCTTGCCGATCAAATCGCTGCCCCGGTACGAGGTTCCGAACTCCTTGAGCTCATCAGCGCTGATAATCCCCAGATAACCGATGAGATGGCTGGCCAGATCCCCATAGAGGTACTCGCGCACCGGTTCTTCTTCGATGAACACACCGGGAAGCCGGTTGCGGTTCTCTTCGATGGCGATCACGGTGGCGGGATCAACGTTGCGCATAATGCGCACCGGCTCATATGGGAAACCACGCCCTTTGGCAATGGCTTCCGCCAATTCTTCCCTTGTCATCTGAAGGATGTCGCTGAGCAGAGCCATGGCCTCTTCTGAACTGCTGGGGAACCCACCGGGCACAAGGGACACAGTAAAGGAGGACTTGCTTCTCACGAGTACAGTTTCATTGCGGTCCAGAATGAGGCCGCGCGGAGGAAGCACCCGCAGCTGGCGCATGCGGTTGCCGTCAGCGAGCCGAGCATACTCTTCTCCCCGGACAATCTGCAGGTACCAAAGCCTGCCCATTATTATGACTAGACAGCCGAGGACCACGGCAAAGAAAATCCTCAACCGCTTTTCCGCTTCATGGTTCTCCAACCGTGCACTCACCCCGTCCGCCGCACCCATTCATCAAGATAGGCAATACGGTCGTTCAGTTTCGCAAAGCGGCGATAGATCACGATGGTGACCAGGGCGCTGTACAACCCGCTCAGCCCAATCACCCGGATCATCTGGACGCTGATCGGCACTGTCTTGCCGAATAACGCCATCCCCACCAACACCAAGGTTCGTCCCAGCCATGTACCAAGCAGCGTGAAAAAAGGTGGCACGATGTAATTATCGCGGTACAGCCTCTGCGACGCTGCCCCCGAAATATACCCCACAAGGGCCAACGATACTGCATGCAGGCCGATGAACCTGCCCAACAGCAGGTCCTGGAGCAGGCCTGCGGCAAAGCCCAGCCACGCTCCCTCAGTGCTGCCGTTGAGAATGCCCAGGTTCACGACCAAGACAGTAAGCAGGTCGGGATACGAACCCCAAAGCACAAAGGACGAAAAAACAGTGGTTTGGAGGACAATGGCCAGCAAGAACAGCACCACCATGACGGCAAGCTTCACGGCATTCCCTCCAAACCATCACATGTTCTCGTTATGAAAGACGATGAAGACATACGTCAGATGGGTGAAATCCACAAACGGCCTCACCTCGGCCACAAACGACAGGTTGTAGTTGGCTGGTGCCACCTCAACCACTTCGCCGATGGGTATCCCTTTTGGGTACATACGTGACAGGCCCGACGTGAGAATCACATCGCCGGGTTCAACCACAGTATCCCGGTCAAGGGGTGTAAGCACATAGAATCCGGGCTTGTCCGCATCGCCCTCAATCAGGACTGGATCCCCCGAATCTGTTACCATACCCCCAATAGCACTGCGGGGATCGATGGCCAACAGGACAGTGCTGGTAAAGCTGGTCACCTCTTCGACAATGCCGACCACGCCCTGGCTCGTGATCACCGCCATGCCTTTTTCTACTCCGTGCCTCTGCCCCTTATTGATGGTCACCGTGCTCAGCCAGTTCATAGGATTGCGCCCGATCACTTCCGCGGCAAGCAGCTGATGGGTACTGGTATTCTTGAAGTCCAGAGCCTCTCGCAGCAGCTCGTTTTCACGCTGCAGCTCACTGAGCTGGTAGACTTGAGCCTGCAGCTCAACCAGCTTGTCCTCAAGGTAGGCATTGCGCTGCTTGAGAGTGCGAAGTTCCCGGAGAGAACTGACCAGTCCGCCAACAGCCTGCGTCACCCGAGCCACCCCAGACTGCAGAGGCGACAGCAGATCTCTTAGCCCCCGCTCAATAAAGGACAATCTCTCCCGCGGCTGGGACGTGTTATAGATTAAGCCCACAAGAACAAGGACCGCCAAGGCGATCCCCAGCTTGCGCCAGCGCCCCCAGTGCTGCATAATCTACCTCACATCCCCTCCATGGCAAATTCCTCAATCGTAGCGCTTGGGCCCAAGCATAATCCGCTGCAGCAGGTCGAAGTGTTCCAAAGCAAGCCCTGCCCCCAATACCACAGCCTTCAAAGGATCCTCCGCGATATGTACGGGCATGCCTGTCTCCTTCACCAACAGGCGGTCCAGGCCGCGGAGGAGTGCGCCGCCCCCAGCCAAGACAATACCGCGGTCCATAATGTCCGCAGCCAGCTCCGGAGGCGTGCGTTCCAGCGTAGTCTTGACAGCTTCCACGATGGCCAACACCGGCTCTTTCAATGCCTCCCGCACCTCTGCCGACGTCACAGTCACGGTCTTGGGCAGGCCCGTTACTAAGTCGCGGCCGCGCACTTCCATACTCAAGTTGTCATTATCGAGCTGGCAGGCACTGCCAATATCCATCTTAATCTGCTCGGCGGTGCGTTCGCCGATCAGCAGGTTGTATGTCCTCCTGATATGCTGGATAATGGCCTCATCCATCTCATCTCCCGCCACACGGATAGAACGATGAGAGACGATGCCGCCCAGAGAAATAACGGCAACCTCGGTAGTGCCGCCGCCGATGTCCACGATCATGTTGCCTGTTGGGTCTTGGACCGGAAGCCCGGAGCCAATGGCCGCAGCCATGGGCTCCTCGATGACCCGGGCATCCTTTGCGCCTGCGGACAACGTCGCGTCGATTACTGCCCGCTTTTCTACCTCAGTTACTCCCGACGGGACCGCCACCACAACCCGGGGTCTGAAGAGCCCCGAGCGGCGAGTCGCCCTGGCGATGAAATCCTTCAGCATCCTCTCGGTGGTGTCGAAATCAGCAATGACTCCGTCTTTCAGCGGCCGGATGGCGATGATGTTTCCCGGAGTGCGGCCCACCATCTCTTTGGCCTTGTTGCCGACGGCAAAGATCTCTTTACTGTCCTTGTCGATAGCTACTACCGAGGGTTCGTTGAGCACGATGCCCCGTCCCTCAACATATACCAGAGTGTTCGCAGTCCCTAAGTCTATACCTATATCTCGTCCCAAGCGACCAAACATGCAGCTACCCCTTTCTCACTATAACAGGCCCTGTTCACGGAAACTCACGTAGCAGTTGTCGCCCACCACTATATGATCAAGCACTTGAATCCCCAGAAGCTCCCCTGCCTCCACCAGGCGCTTCGTCACCCCAATATCCTCTCTGCTTGGGGTTGGGTCGCCACTGGGATGATTGTGCACTACAATCACTGCCGCACTGCTGCGGCGGATTACCTCCTTAAACAGCTCGCGGGGATGCACCAAGGACCCGCTCAGGTGGCCGATGGAGATCACCTTCTTGCCGATCACCCGGTGCTTGGTGTTGAGCATGATGACCATGAAATACTCTTTGTCCGCTCGGGCCAGATCATTCCGTACCAGGTCGGCAGCGTCCCGAGGGCAGGTGATTACCTCCCGCACCTCCATAGAGGAGTCCGCCAGGCGTTTGGCAAGCTCAAACGCGGCAAGAATCACGGCGGCCTTGACGGCCCCTACCCCTTTGACGCTCGTCATCTCTTCACAGCTGGCGTTGGCCAGCCCACGCAGGGAACCAAACTTCGTCAGCAAGTGCTCAGCCAAGCGCAGGGCCGACAGTGACTTCGTCCCCGAACCAAGGAGGATGGCCAACAGTTCACTGTTGCTGAGGCGCTCGGCGCCGTGGCGCAGCAGTTTTTCCCGCGGCCGTTCCTCAGATGGAAGATCTCTCATCATGATGCGATAGGACACTAACGCTATTCCCCTCTCGTACTCCCTTGGGCAGCGTTAGTCAGCTGAGAAGATCGATCCCAAAAGCCCTCAGTTCCAGAGCAAGCCGGGGCACGGGCAGCCCCACCACATTGAAATAGCATCCATGGATCTCTTCCACAAACAGCCCGCCCAGTCCTTGGATGCCGTAGGCTCCTGCTTTGTCCAGCGGCTCCCCCGTCTGGACATACGCTCTGATCTCACGTTCAGACAGGGGGCGGAACTTGACGGTTGTCCGGACAAAAAAGGTCCGCACCACCGCCCCACCTGCACAAAGGGCCACACCCGTGATGACATCGTGGGCTCGTCCACTCAAGGCGCGGAGCATTTCCTCTGCCTCCGTGGCGTCGGCCGGCTTGCCCAGCAGGCGGCCGTCCAACACAACCACAGTATCCGCTCCTATGATCAGCGCTCCGGGGTACATTCCTGCCACACTTGCCGCTTTATTGAATGCGTTCGCAACAGCGGTTTCTTGAGGGTCACCATGGGATTTTTCTTGGGCGGGGCCGACAACCACGCGAAAGTCCAAACCGAACTGGTGGAGCAGCTGAGCGCGGCGCGGCGATTTGGAGGCCAGAATTATGTCCATCGTCTATTTCCCCTATGGCTCATGAGTAAACTTAATTCACCATCTACTGCCCTTAGTCCTCCAAGAAAAGCGAGAGAGTTTCCTTGCGGAAACCCCCTCGCCCCAGATCTCTACAGACCTTCCACAAATTGGTTCGCCAAGCTTAGGTAGCGTTCGCCGGTGTCCGGGAGGACAACGACAACCCGCTTCCCTTCCCCTACTTCAGCTGCGACCTGCAGGGCCGCCACCACAGCGGCGCCCGACGAAATGCCCGCCAGGATTCCCTCGGATCGGGCCAGCCTGGGGATCATGCCCAGCGCGTCTTCATCGGCCACTTGGATAACCTGGTCATATACAGCCGTGTTCAACACCGGAGGTACGAAACCAGCGCCGATCCCCTGAATCTTGTGGGGGCCCGGCTGCTGCCCAGACAGGACAGCTGAATTCTTCGGTTCGACCGCGACAATCTTCACCTTGGGGTTGTGTTGGCGGAACACCTCACCGCAGCCGGTGATGGTGCCGCCGGTACCGATGCCGGCAACAAAGGCGTCGAACTCGCCGCCGGTCTGCTCCAGGATCTCCTGCGCCGTTGTAAGGCGGTGAATCTCTGGGTTGGCCGGATTCTCAAACTGCTGGGGCATGAAATAATCAGGATTTTCCTCCAGAATCTCACGGGCGCGGGCGATAGCGCCCTTCATGCCCTGCGCACCAGGAGTCAGGACAAGCTCTGCTCCGTAGGTTTTCAGAAGCAGGCGCCGTTCCATGCTGGCCGTCTCCGGCATGCAGATGATCAACCTATATCCTAAAGCAGCTGCTACCATGGCTAACCCAATTCCCGTGTTGCCGCTGGTCGGCTCGACAATGGTTCCGCCGGGCTTGAGCTGGCCCGAACGCTCTGCCGCTCTCACCATTGCCAGTGCGATGCGATCTTTCACGCTTCCTCCGGGGTTGAAGCTCTCCAACTTCGCCCAAATCTCCGCTGACCCCGCCGGTGCCAGCCGGTTGAGCCGCATCAGCGGTGTCCTGCCGATTAAATCAAGGATACTGTCATAGCGTGACATAGGCTCCCTCCTTGCCAATCATCGTAATCCTTCTTGGGAGCCGTTGTCAAGATTTGTGATACTGCCCAAAACGTCGGTTGCGGTGAGGAATGGTGATAGGGCCGAACTCTCGCCCTAGTTCGTAGAAGTACCTGGCAGAAACGCTGGGATTGTGGTTCAACCTCCATCCATCCAGATGAACGTGGCTGTCATTCCAGTTCCAAGGGTCGGCGAGCTGTTCTTCCCACTCGTACGCCTCTGTGGAGTTCCGGCGGTCCAAGGCGATTCCTCCTTGCAGTCAGAGGGCACCGTCAGGAAAGGATCCCTAATATGCCGTGACAAGATCGATGTCGCTGTAGTAGTATTTGAGGATCGCCTTGTAGTCATACCCTTGCGCGGCCATTCCCTGGGCACCGTACTGGCTCATCCCGACGCCGTGCCCGTAACCCCACACTGAAAACACCACCTGTTCACCCTCTTGTTCCACAGAGAACCACGTCGACTTGAGGCCGAGGCGCTGACGCACCGTGCGGCCGCTGAACCACTTTCCGCCGGCCTCAAGAGTCTTCACCCGCCCCGACGGGTAGCGCTCCACCACCCGAATGTCGCGGGCATCGTCCACCTCCAGCCGTGAAGCCAGTTCTGTGAAGGAGAAAACAGCGGTGGAATAGTGGTGGGGCGAATCGGCAGAAAACGGATCGCTGACAGAACGCAGATAGGGCAGAGCTTCGCTCCAATAGTGCTCCGAGTTCTCGGTACGGCCCCCGCTGGTGGAGTGGTAGACAGCGAGAATGGGCTCGCTGTTGTAGGTGGCAATGACTCCCGCCGTCTGGCGCACGGCTGTCTGAATGCGGCGCTGGAGGAGGCGGCCCTCGACCGGGCCAAAACGGGCCAGAAATTCATTCCAACTCACCCAGGCCTGGCCGGAAGAGTAATCACTGGAGAGATGGGCTTCCGGATGAGCCGGGTGGGCCTCACCCCGGGCAATGCGGCGGTAGGCGTACGTCCGCGCTGCTACAGCCTGAGCTTTCAGAGCCTCCAAATGAAAACTAGCGGGCATCTCTGCCGCCACCACACCCTCAACGTACTCCTCCAAGGTCAAACTGCGCACGGCCTGTGCTTTCTCGTCCCACAGTGACACGAGAGGTATTTTGCGCGGCGTAAAAAAAGAGACCGTGCAGCTCCGCACGAGCAGTATGGGAACCCCGATGCAGAGGAACGCGATCAAGATCACTGCTGTCAAACATCCTCGCCGTGGCCTGCGCCGCCGCCTTCTCCTGGCCAAAAAAGCTCCCTCCCACCCATTCACTCAATCCTATGACGGGCGAGAGGGAGAATATACCTGATCATTCCCAACTGCTTATTCCTGGCTGATCGCTCCTACCGGGCAGACCTCCGAGCAGCTGCCGCAGTCAATGCATGCATCGGCATCAATCATGTAATGCTCATCACCTTGGCTGATGCATTCTACTGGGCACTGTTCAGAACAGGCTCCGCAGCTGATGCACTCAGTACTGATCACATGCGCCATTATATGTTCGCCCCCTTTTTCACAAATCTTCCTGGTCTAGGATAACAGACCCGGCAGACAGTGTCAACTAATTCACCACGGCAACCTCGAAGCCCTTGGCTTTCAACTCCTCGCTGAAGCGCAGTGCGTTTTCACGAGAAGAGAAGGCGCCGGTCTGCACTCTGTACGGGGGGCCGTCGCTGACAATCGCATCATACCCCAGCTCCTTCAGCTGGGCCACCAAACGATCGGCGTTCGCTCGCGAAGAAAAAGCACCTACCTGAACGCGATACAGAGTGCCCTGTGTGGTACTGCCTGACTGCTGCGGCGCAGCCGTGGATTGCGCCGGTGTAGCCTGCACCCTACTTGAGGACGCTGCCCCAGGCGAAGCAGCCGCCGGTGAAGGGGGCGCGGGTGACGACTGTACTCCTCCCGCAGTCTGCGCTCCGGTGGTACGCTGGGCAGCAGGCTGAGTCTGCACAGTACGCACCTGCGCATCATGTTGCTCCCTGAGCAGTTCCACCGCGTACTGGCCGAGAAGGTATCCGATAAAGACAAACACTACCGTCATGGTGATGAGGGAAATCGCGAAATTGATCCCTTCCTTGCCGCCGCTCCGCTTCTGAGTACGTTTTCGGGTCTGGGAACGCACGCAAATCCCTCCTTACGCATACCTTATTGCGTTACTATTCCTAGATCAGCCAGATCCCTCTTTATTGTGCCGATCAAATACAGAGAACCGCACACACACACAGGTGGAGTGAGCAGTGCGGACCGCAGTGCCGCGGCTGCCGGCAGGCACACTTCCCCCTTCACACCCCGCGTTTGAACGTAGGCCGCCATCTTCTCAGGCGGCATGGGGTCCAGGCGCCCGCTGTCCGCCTGCGTGAACACAAACCGCCGGCCCAAAGGCAGGAGAATCTCCAGAAGCGCCAGGTCTTTGTTCCCCAGCATTCCAAACACAAACGTCCAACCGCTGCCCCCAACCTGTTCCTCCAGCTGGGTGAGGGCTGCTGCGAGTGTTTCCAGCCCCTCCTGGTTGTGAGCCCCATCCAGCAGTACCAGCGGCTCTCGTGAAACCACTTCCAGGCGGCCGGGCCAGCGCGCTTCCGCCAATCCGGTACGGATATCCTCGGTATCGATGTTCCATCCCCGCTCCCGCAGTATCTGCAGGGCAAGGGCGGCAGTGGCCGCGTTATCAAGCTGATGAGACCCCAGCAGACGGACGGAAAACTCGGTTGAAGAAAGCTCAGGCAAGCGCAGCCGGCCTCCAGACAGGCCCCAGCCCAGGGGCTCGTATGCCCATTCTGCCACGAGGTGCAGAGGCGCCCCGCAGCCCAGGGCCGTGTGCCTCAGCACAGCGTGGGCTTCTTCCCGCTGATACGCCACTACCACTGGTACTCCCGATTTGATGATACCCGCCTTCTCTCTCGCAATGTCTGTGAGAGTAGGCCCCAGGCGGTCCATGTGGTCGTGCCCGATTGGGGTTATGACACAGAGCTCCGGCTCAACCACATTCGTGGCATCGAGCCTGCCGCCGAGCCCGGTCTCGAGGACAACTACATCAACGTTCATCTGCCGGAAGAAACAGAAAGCCAACGCTGTACAGTACTCAAACTCTGTCACCATGCCCAGTTCCGGATGGCTCGCTTCCACCTTCCGGCAAGCTCTCTCCACTTTTTCTCCCAAGTCCTTGAGAGTAGTGTCGGCGATCGGTTCCTCGTTGACAGTTATTCGCTCATTGTAGGAAATTAGGTGGGGAGATGTGAACTTCCCCACCTTGTATCCCGCAGACATCATGGCTCGCGCAATAAACGCGCAGACCGAGCCCTTGCCGTTAGTCCCAGCGACATGCACAAACCTCAGGCCCGTTTGAGGGCTGCCCAGCTCCCTGCACACGAGAGCAATGCGCTCGAGCCCCAAGTGACTGCCAAACCGTGCACGAGAAGTTGCCGCATTCATGAGCCGTTACTCCTGCAGCTCCCTCAAGAGTTCCTGCAGGCGCTCTACAGTAGCCTGCAGCGCAGCTGCCTTCTGCCGCTCCTTGTCCACGACTTCCGGCGGTGCTTTCTGCACAAAGCCTTCGTTGGCAAGCTTCCCTTGTGCCCTCTGCAGCTCCTTTTCTGCCTCAGCGAGATCCTTCTCGATCCGGCGGCGTTCCTCTGCAATGTCTACCATGCCTGCCAGCGGCAGGAACACCCCGATGCCGTTTACCACCGTTCCAACGGACTGAGCAGGTTTCTCGCCGGGCTCAGTAATAGTGAGTTCCTCCAGTCCTGCCAGGGACATGATGTACTCCCGGAAAGACTCGAGAAGCTCCTGCTGCCCCTCCTCTGCCTGGCAGATTGCAGAGATCTTGCTGGATGGAGGGACAGCCTTCTCACTCCGCACTGTGCGGATTGCAGTGATCACATCCATCATCACCGTCACCGCTTCCTCTGTTTCTTCTGAGCGGAACCCTTTCAGCTCCGGCCATGGTGCCAGGACGATGGTCTCGCCTTCGTGGGGCAGGTTCTGCCAGATCTCCTCCGTGATGAACGGCATGTACGGGTGCAGCAGCTGCAGCGTGTTCTTCAGCACGAACCACAGCGTCTGCTGTGCGGCGAAACGGGATGCCTGGCCGTGGTGGCCGTACAGCCGCGGCTTCACCAGTTCAATGTACCAGTCGCACAACTCGCTCCAGATGAAATCATAGAGCAGCCGCGCACCCTCACCGATGTCGTAGCGCTCCAAGAGCCGGGTCAGTTCTTCTGCCGTATACTCCAGGCGGCTGAGAATCCAGCGATCAGCTATCTCCAACTCCAAGCCGGCAAAGGAGTCGGCAGGCGTGAAGTCTTTGAGGTTCATCAGTGTGAAGCGAGAGGCGTTCCAGATCTTATTGGCAAAGTTGCGGTAAGCCTCCACCTTCTCTGGGATAAAGCGCATGTCGTTGCCCGGTGCTACACCGATCACGAGGTTGAACCGGAGCGCATCCGCACCGTATTCCTTGATTACCTCGATGGGATCGACACCGTTGCCCAGCGATTTGCTCATTTTCCGGCCCAAAGCATCCCGCACCAAGCCGTGAATCAGCACATCGTGGAAGGGCACATCATCCATGAACTCTAAGCCCATCACAATCATGCGGGCTACCCAGAAGAAGATAATGTCAAACCCTGTCACCAGCACCGATGTGGGGTAGAAGTACTCCAGCTCCGGTGTTTTGTCGGGCCAACCCAGTGTGGAGAACGGCCACAGCGCAGAGGAGAACCAGGTATCCAGCACATCTGGATCCTGCTCTAAGTTCGTAGAGCCGCACTTCCGGCAGTGAGTTGGGTCCTGTGCGGCGGCAAAGGCCTCACCGCAGTCTTGGCAGTACCACACGGGAATGCGGTGGCCCCACCACAGCTGCCGGGAAATGCACCAATCGCGGATGTTCTCCATCCAGTGGAGATACTGCTTGGTGAAGCGCTCCGGCACGAAGCGGATCTTGCCCGACTCAACTGCCTGGCGCGCCCGCTCCGCCAGCTTATCCATCTTCACGAACCACTGCTTGGAGACAAGAGGTTCGACCACCGTCCCGCAGCGGTAGCATTCACCGACAGCGTGATGGTGGTCTTCCACCTTCACCAGCAGGCCCAGCTTCTCCAAGTCCTCGACCACGCGGCGGCGGCACTCATAGCGATCCAGCCCTGCATATGGACCGGCTTCCGCCGTCATCTTCGCATCTTGGCCGATCACCTGGATCTGGGGCAGGTTGTGCCGCAGCCCGATCTCGAAGTCGTTGGGATCGTGAGCAGGTGTCACCTTGACCATACCCGTGCCGAACTCTTTATCCACATAGCTGTCCGCGATGATGGGAATCTCCCGGTTCATCAAGGGCAGGATTGCTGTCTTGCCCACCAGGTGGGTGTAGCGCTCATCTTCTGGGTTGACCGCCACGGCGGTATCGCCCAGCATAGTCTCAGGCCGCGTGGTTGCCACCTGCACCCACCCTGAACCGTCCGCCAAGGGATAGCGGATATGCCACAGTTTGCCGTCACGCTCATTGTGCTCTACCTCAATATCCGACAGGGTGGTGGAGCAGTGCGGGCACCAGTTGACACTGTAATAACCCTGGTAGATCAGGCCTTTCTCGTAGAGGCGGACAAACACTTCCCGCACTGCCCGAGAGCAGCCTTCGTCCATGGTAAAGCGCTCGCGGCTCCAATCCACAGATGCGCCCAGCTTCCGCAGCTGCCTCAGAATCCTGCCGCCGTACTCCTCTTTCCATGCCCACGTCCGCCGCAGGAACTCTTCGCGCCCCAGCTCGTGCCTGGTCTTTCCCTCCGTCTCGCGAATGTGTTCCTCCACCCTGGCCTGAGTCGCAATTCCCGCGTGATCAGTCCCAGGCACCCACAGGGCGTTGTACCCCTGCATCCGCCGCCAGCGGATGAGGATGTCCTGCATAGTTTCATCGAGGGCATGGCCCATGTGCAGCTGGCCGGTCACGTTCGGAGGTGGAATCACGATGCAAAATGGTTCTTTATCCGGGTTAACCTCGGCGCGGAAATAGCCTTTCTCCTCCCACATGGCATAGAGCCGATCCTCTACGGCCTGGGGATTGTAGGTTTTTTCCATAGTCACTCCTCCTCACCAAAACTAAAAAAAGCTTTTCGCCATCTAAGGACGAAAAGCTCGTTTCGCGGTACCACCTTAATTCCCGGCAGGCCAACCGCCTGTCGGGCTCTCCACTGCTGTAACGGCGCACACCGGCTGAGGCTACATCACGTTCACCGCAGCAGCTCCAGGGCGACTTCTCAGCCCGCTTGCCAAGGAAGCTCGCACCAAAACGCTTCCCTCTCTGCTGGTGCTGCAGCTGATACTACTCCCTATCATCGCTTTTACCTATTGGTACTTACTAATGATACAGCCGAACAGGCTATTTGTCAATTGACTCGGACGATTTAGCCTGCTCTTCCTGGCATCTGCGGCACAGGCCGATCAAACGCAGACAATGATCAGTCACCAGGAAACCCGTTTCCGCTTCGATGCGCTCCTCAATTTCATCGAGCAGGTCATCCTTGAACTCACCGATTTCCCCACACTTGACACAGATCAGATGGTGGTGGTAATGCCCTTCTGCACTGACATTAACTTCGTAGCGGCTCTGTCCATCTCCGTAATCAAACTTGTGGACCAGCCCCAAGCTTTCGAGGAGTTCCAGAGTCCTGTACACGGTTGCCAACCCGATATCTGGGAAGTTGTCCTTGGTCTGCATGAAGATGTTCTCTGCCGACAGGTGAGCATCAGGGTTGGCCAGCAGGACTTCCACCACTGCCTCCCGCTGCGGAGTCAGCCTGTGGTCTCGCTCCCTGAGCGCCGTATAGATATAGTCTCGCAGTTGTTGCTTTTGCACGATACGTCCCTCTCTTTCTCGCTTCTCTAACCGAAGCGCCAGAAAAACACCAGGGTCATGGTGACTGCCACACCAAGGATGGACAGGAGCCAGTTGAGGAGAGGGCCTTTGCCACGTCTTCTGTTCCGGGGCAAAAGCGGCGCCTGCATGTACATCCAAACCCACAAGCATCCCAAAGCGATGCCGGGCAGAAGGTATACCAGCGGGCTCCACGAAACCTCGCTTACTTCTCGAAAGCGCTGCAGGAACCACTGAGCTGCAGAACTGAGCACGGCAAATCCAATGATCATCTGGCCGTCAAATCGAGTCTGGCGGCGGAACCGCCAGAGGACTGCGAAGATCACATAGTAAAGGACCGCTCCATACAGAGGTGTGGGGTGCAGGGTGAAATATCCCAGCCGGACCGCCCATGGGACACTGGTCTGACGGCCGAAGACATTCGAACCCAAGTTAGCCAGCGACTGAATCAGAGCCAGCGAGGGCGCAACCGCATCGAGAAACACCAGCGGCTGCGGGAAGTAATGGATCAGCAGGTAGATGCCGAAAACGGCAGCACCGATCATCCCTGCCACTTCTTCCACCTGAAAGCCTGTAAACAGGACCCAAGGGTACGTAAACATCCGCCACCGGTGCAGCGAGAACACGAAGGCGATCCGTCCCACAATCAAGAACATAACGGTGGTCTGTATGAACCACTTAAACACCAGATCTGTGTCGAGCCCGCGCCGGCGGCCCTCCCGGCAGGCAAGCAAGGAGCCGAACACCAGGCCTAAGCCGAGCATGAAACCATAGGAATATACTGGGATACCGGCAAAAATGAAGAGCACGTTCTCCAAAAACCTCGCCTGCCTTTCGCTACTTTATTCCGCGCGAGGTTGCCAATTCCTTCCCGCCGCTAACTCCTGCACTAACAGTTCGTTTACAAGTTTGGGTTCGGCGCGGCCACCTGTCTCTCGCATCACCTGGCCCACGAAAAATCCCAGCAGCCGCTGCTCACCGGCGAGGTAGCGTTCTACCAGTGCTTGGTTCTCCCGCAGCACTCGCCGGGCCAGCTCCACCAGATACTCACGATCCGCGATCACCGTCAGGCCTTCCGCTGCCACTATTTCTTTCGCCGAACGGCCAGTCCTGGCCATGGCTTCCAAGACGGACTTCGCCTGAGTGCCGCTGATCTCACCGGCAGCGACCAGCGTGAGGAGTTCACCCAACTGTTCAGCCGCCACTGTACCGCCCTGCCGCCAATGACGGGCATACTCCACGGAAATCCAGTTTGCTGCCAGCCGCGGTTCGTGGCCGAGGGCCACTACCGCTTCGAAGAGCTGGGCTAAATGGGGAGCCCTCACCAGCACGCCAGCATCATATGGCGTGAGGCCGTAGTCGCGCTGGTAGCGCTCCTCTCGCGCCAAGGGCAGTTCCGGCAGGGTTTCTTTGAGCTCAGCAACCCAGTGGGCATCGAGCTGCAGCGGCGGCAGATCGGGCTCGGGAAAATACCGGTAATCCGGTGTGCTGGCCTTACCGCGCATCCGCACTGTCTTCTGCGCCCTTTCGTCCCACGTGCGTGTTTCTGCCAGAATCACGCCACCCCTGTCCAGGACATCAGCTTGACGCTCCGCCTCGAAAGCAAGGGCTCTCTCCAAAGCGCGGAAGGAGTTTAGATTCTTGATCTCGACCCTGACCCCTCCCTGCCCCTCTGCGCCGTGAAGCGAGATGTTGGCATCACAGCGCAGCGACCCTCTCTCCATACGGCAGTCTGATACCCCTGTGTACTGAAGGATCAGGCGCAGCTGCTCGAGGAACGCCCTGGCCTGCGCCGGGGATGAAATGTCGGGCGCCGTGACGATCTCGATCAGGGGGATGCCTGCACGGTTGTAGTCAACGGACGTATATTCAGAACCAACGATACTCTCCCCGCTGTGGATTAACTTCCCCGCCTCCTCCTCAAGATGCAGACGGGTAATGCGAGTCTCCATCAACGCCCCGTCCAGATAGTACTGCACCGCCCCATTTTCTGCGAGGGGCTTATCGTGCTGCGTGATCTGAAACGCCTTGGGCAGGTCGGGGTAGAAGTAATTCTTGCGGGCAAATTCACTGTAGAGGTTGACGCTGCACTTCAGGGCCAGCGCTGCCCGGACAGCATACTGCACCGCCGCCCTGTTGAGCACCGGCAAGCTGCCGGGCAGGCCCAAACAGACAGGGCAGCACAGGGAGTTGGGAGGCGCCCCGAAGGCGACAGCGCAGCCGCAGAAGATCTTTGTCTTTGTAGCCAGCTCAACGTGGATCTCAAGCCCGATGCGGACTTCATAATTGCCCAACGGCTTCAGCCTCCTTCAGCGCTCGTTCCAGCAGCCGACCTGCAGTGAACAGCAGGCCGTCCTGGAAATGATCTGCCATCAGCTGGACACCGATAGGCAGCCCCAGCTTATCTCTGCCGCAAGGCATGGTCAGCGCCGGGACCCCTGCCAAGTTTGCGGTGGCCGTAAACTGATCGGACAGATACATCTGCAGGGGATCCTGCTTCTCGCCGATGCGGAAAGCGGTACTGGGTGTTGTGGGTGTCACGATCAGGTGCACCTGCCGGAAGGCGTTTTCCAGGTCCTGAGTTATTAAGGCCCGCACCTTACATGCCTGCTGATAATACGCCTCGTGATGGCTTGCGGTCAGTACATAGGTACCCAGCATAATCCGGCGTTTCACCTCATGCCCAAACCCCTGCGTCCGGGTCTGCTTGAACATGGCTGCGGCATCGGCCGCTGCCACACGCAGCCCGTAGCGCACGCCATCGTAGCGTGCGAGATTACTACTGGCCTCCGCGGTCACCAGAGTCAGGTAAGTATCAATAGCATAGGTACTGTGGGGCAGCGAGATGGGCCGTACCTCTGCACCGAGGCCCTCCAGCAGTTTAACGGCCGCCTTGACCTTGGCTGCGACCTCCTCGGCGACACCGTTCCCGAAAAACTCCTCAGGGACTCCCACCCGCACTCCCTCCAGGCAGTCGGGAATTTCCTCAGGAAGCACGTACTCTGCTTGCGGTGCCGATGTGCTGTCGCGATGATCACCGCCCGCAATCAGAGAGAACAGGGCTTCCGCATCCTCTACTGTGGCTGCCATAGGCCCGATCTGGTCCATGGAGGAAGCCAAAGCCACCAAACCCCAGCGAGAGACCCTGCCGTAGGTGGGCTTAAACCCCACTATGCCACAGAACGCTGCCGGCTGGCGGATGGAGCCGCCGGTATCGGTCCCGAGTGCCCAGGGAGCCAGCCCCGCGGCCACGGCTGCAGCCGATCCTCCGCTGGAACCACCAGGTACACGGGAAAGGTCGTGCGGGTTGCGCGTCACGTGGTAAGCCGAGTACTCTGTGGAGGAACCCATGGCAAACTCGTCCAGATTGGTCTTGCCCAGAATGGGTAGGCCCGCCTGCTTCAGTCGTTCCACCACCTCAGCGTCAAACGGAGAATAGTATCCCCGCAGCATGCGGGATGCGCACGTTGTAGGCATCCCTACAGTACAGATGTTGTCCTTCACAGCGACGGGAATGCCGTCCCAGGGGGACAGCGGCCTACCTGCCCTGCGGCGGGCGTCGGCTGCGCGCGCGGACTCCAGGGCGCCCTGTTCATCAACATGGAGGAAAGCCCCTATCTCCCCATCTCTGCTCCGTATCTGATCAAGGTAATACTCCACAAGCTCGACGCTTGTCACCTGGCCGGTACTCAACTTCTGCGCCAACTCGTTCATTCTGCATCCTCCATCACCCGGGGGACACGGAAGTAACCATCCACGACCTGGGGCCCGTTGCTGAGAGCCTTTGCCTGAGGCAGGCTGGGCTCGACATGATCAGCGCGCATCCGAGTCGGTGCCCTGCCTACGTAGGTTATCAAGTCTACACCCGATGTATCTACCTGCCGCAAAGCGGCACCTGACCGCAAGAACCGGTTCAGGTCTTCTTGATACTGCACAATCTCTGCTTCACTCAGCTCCAACCGGGCCAGCTCGGCCATGCGGATTACCTCAGAGCGGCTGATCAAAGTACGATCCCCCTGTCACGCATGAAATCAAGAAACTCTGCTTCTGACAGCACCGGCACACCGAGTTCCCGCGCCTTATCCAGCTTCGAGCCGGCCTTCTCGCCCGCAATCAGATAGCTTGTTTTTTTGCTGACGCTGGACGTGACATTAGCACCCAGCTGACGCAGCTGCTCTTCGATCTGCTCCCGGCTGTACCGCTCCAGTTTCCCGGTCACAACGAACGTCAACCCGCTGAGGACGGCGGCGCCGCCCTGCTCCTCCTGGCCCTCCACAGACACGCCCACTTCCGCCAGCTCCGCAATTAGGCGCCGGTTATCTGGGTCAGAGAAGAAATCCACCACCGAGCGGGCAATTTTCTCTCCCACCGCCGGCACAGCCATCAGCTCTTCTTCGCCTGCCTGGGCCAGAGCTTGAACACTGGGGAAGTGCTTCGCCAGTTCACGGGCTACCTCCGCTCCCACCAGGCGGATGCCCAGGGCATAGATCAGCCGGCTCACTGGACGGTTCTTACTGGCAGCAATGGCATCGATCAAGTTCTGAGCAGACTTCTCGCCAAAACGCTCCAGCTGCAGCAGGTCCTCTTTTGTCAGGCGGTAGAAATCGGCGGGCGTACTCACCAGGCCTGCCTCGACCAGCTGTTCGATGATGGCCGGGCCCAGCCCCTCGATATCCATGGCACCGCGCGAGGCAAAGTGGATGAGCCGCTCCTGCTGCTGGGCCGGACAGGCCTTGTTCACACAACGTGTGGCCGCTTCACCCGGTACCCGCACCACTGTACTGCCGCAGGCTGGGCATTTATCAGGCATAACAAAGGGGGCTTCGTTTCCGGTGCGGCGTTCGGGAAGAGAACGCACTATCTCCGGGATCACATCACCCGCTTTTTGGATGACAACGTAGTCCCCGACCCGCACATCGCGCTGCGCCACAATGTCTGCGTTATGGAGAGTGGCGCGGCTGACCGTGGAACCAGCCACCCGCACTGGTTCAAGATGCGCCAGGGGTGTCAAAATCCCGGTGCGGCCCACCTGTACCTCAATGTCCAGGACCTTCGTCACCACCTGCTCCGCGGGGAACTTGTAGGCAACGGCCCAGCGCGGGCTGCGGGCGGTGTTGCCCAGCTCTGCCTGCAGCGCCAGATCGTTGACCTTCACCACGATGCCGTCGATATCGTATGGGAGCTCAGGCCTCCGGGCGGTCCAGTGTTCTACGTATTCTTCGATCTCGGCCAAGCCTCGGCACAGCCTGCTGTGGGGATTGGTGCGGAAACCAAGCTCCCGGAGGAGATTCAGGCACTCCAGGTGAGTTGCGGGCCCATCGGCCATGTTGAGGGCGTAGAGGAAAATGTCCAGCTTGCGGCCGGCGGTGATGTTCGGGTCGAGCTGCCGGAGCGACCCGGCCGCGGCATTGCGCGGATTGGCGAAGACGCTTTCCCCCGCCTCCTGGCGCTGGGCATTGAGGCGCTGGAAATCCGCACGGGGCATATAGACCTCTCCCCGCACGTTAATCGTCACGGGCCGGTTCAGGCGCAGCGGCACTGCCCGTACGGTGCGCAGATTGGCGGTGATGTCTTCTCCTTCTACGCCATCGCCACGAGTGGCACCCCGCACCAGCACACCATCTTCATAATCAAGAGAAACGGCCAAGCCGTCTATCTTCAGCTCACAGACGAACTCCACTTCCCGCCCTGCCTGGCGCTGCACGCGCTGCACAAAGGCTGCCAAGTCGTCCATGTCAAAGGCGTTAGCCAGGCTGAGCATAGGCTGAGCGTGGCGCACCGTCGCAAACTCGGCCAGGGGGGCATGTCCCACCCTTTGCGTAGGCGAATCGGGAGTGACCAGCTCAGGATGCTGTTGCTCCAGCTCCATCAGTTCCCGCATCAAGGCGTCATACTCTTGATCGGTGATTACAGGGTCATCCAGTACGTAGTAACGATAGTTGTGGTAATGCAGCTGTTCCCGCAGTTTTTCGATCCGCTTCTGGACTGCTTCCATAACAATCCTCCTCGGCTGTCCCCGCCTCACACTTTCTCAAGCGGTGCTATTCCGGCCAGTACAGTCTTGATGCCTTTGTCTGGGAAAGCAATGCTCAGCTCCGCATCGGCGCCGGAGTTTTTCACCGCGACCACCATGCCCTCGCCCCAGATCCGGTGACGGACTCTATCACCCGCTTTGAACTCGGTACCAACAGAAGCAGGCGGCTGCTGGGCCCGCTGATCCGTAATCCTGGGCCTAGTCACGGGACTAACAAGCTCACGGAAATCTCGCAGCAGGCCGGGGCCGATCTCCTTGATAAACTGCGACACCTGGTTGTAGCTGGTGGTGCCAAAGATGGTGCGGGCCCTGGCACAAGTCAGAAAGAGGCGTTCTTTGGCGCGAGTCATGCCCACATACGCCAAGCGCCGTTCCTCTTCAAGCTGTCCTGGTTCCCAGAATGCGCGGCTGTGGGGGAAGATGCCGTCTTCCATGCCACAAATGAACACCACCGGAAACTCCAAGCCCTTGGCGGCATGAAGAGTCATGAGATTGACCACATCTGCATCCTGATCGTAGTTATCCACATCGCTGATCAGCGCGACGTGCTCGAGGAAAGCAGACAGGTTGCCTTCCGGATGCTCTTTCTCAAACTGTTGGGTTACGGATAAAAACTCATTGAGGTTCTCCAACCGGATCGGTGCCTGTTCGTCACGCTGTTCCCGCAACATGGCCAAGTATCCGCTCTCCCGCAGGAGCAGCTCCGTTAAGCCGGTGAGCCCCAGCGTCTCGGCGCTGAACGCGGCAGCCGTGATAAAACGATGAAAATCGACAAGGACAGCCTTCACCTTGCCCGCAATGCCCGGAATTTGATCCAAATGCACCAGGCTGGCAAACATACTGAGGCCGCGGCTGGCGCCGTACTCAGCGATCTTCGCCAGCGTAGCCTCACCAATACCGCGCCGCGGGCAGTTGACGATACGCCTGAAACTGAAATCCTCATCCGGATTGGCACACAAGCGCAGATAAGCCAGGATGTCCTTGATCTCTTTGCGCTCGTAAAAACGCTGGCCGGACACAATGCGGTACGGGATGCCCCGCCGCATCAGCTCTTCTTCCAGCACCCGCGACTGCGCATGGGTGCGGTACAACAGAGCGAAATCTCTCAGCCTGTAGCCTTTCTCATCCATGAGCCGTGCGATCTGCTGTGCCGCAAACGCCGCCTCTTCCCGCTCGTTTTCCCCTTGGAAAAAGATAACTTCTTCTCCCTGAGGGTTGTTTGTCCACAGCTGCTTCGGTTTCCGCTCAGTGTTGTTTGCGATCACATTGTTGGCTGCGGCCAAGATCCGCTTCGTGGACCGGTAGTTCTCTTCCAGCTTGATCACTTTCGCCTGGGGGAAGTCTTTCTCAAACTCCAGGATGTTGCGGATATCCGCTCCTCGAAATGCGTAGATACTCTGGTCTTCGTCTCCCACCACACAAAGATTCCCGTGTTCAGCAGCGAGGATATGCACCAGCTCATACTGGGCACGGTTCGTGTCCTGGTACTCATCAACCATGATGTAGGCAAAGCGGTTCTGGTACTTCTCCCTCACATCCGGGTAGTTCTTCAAGAGCATGACTGTGAGCATGATCAGGTCATCGAAGTCCACGGCGTTGTTCTTTTCCAGCTTTGCCTGGTACTTGGTGTAAGCCTGTGCCACCTTTTCTTCCCAGAAGTCGGCGGCGGCAGCGCTGAACTGCGACGGTGTGAGCAGCCGGTCCTTTGCCCGGCTGATCCCAGAAAGGATCGCTCCCGGATCAAAACGCTTGGGGTCAAGATTGAGCTCGGCCAGGCATTCCCTGATGACTGCCATCTGGTCAGAGGTGTCGAAAATCTGGAAGTTGGAGCGGTAGCCGAGCCGATGTCCGTCAGCGCGGAGGATCCGCACACAGATGGAATGGAACGTACCCATCCAGACCTCTTCGGCGGCCGGCCCGATCAACCCCGCTATCCGCTCTTTCATTTCTTCTGCTGCTTTATTGGTAAAAGTCACCGCCAAAATGCGGTACGGCGGTACTTGGTGAGCACTGATGAGATGAGCAATCCGATACGTCAAGACGCGGGTCTTACCGCTGCCCGCTCCGGCAAGCACCAGAACAGGGCCTGATACTGTCTCCACAGCCAGGCGCTGGCTGGGATTCAGCTCCGCCAAATAGTCCATGTCCTTCCCCTTTACACATAGTAAGCTACCTATATTATACACTTCCGGATCCGCTAAGTAAAACAAAGGTTCGGAGGCCTCTGGGCTGGGGGTTTCCAGCGGTTCCCAGCAGGGCACGGCCTCGCAAAGGTAGAACTGGGAACCATGCAAGATCTTAACTGCTATGGAAAGGAACTGCTGCATGAACAGGAACAGTATTCGTTTTCTGGTGTTGTTGGCCATAGGCATCCTGCTGGCCGCTGGGTGTACAAGCCCTGCCGAGCCAAAGCCTCCCCAGCACATCGGCAGACAAGGTACGCTCACGGGAACCGTAGTTGATGCCAATTCGGGCCTCAAACTGTGGTCAGGCACCGTGGAGATCCCGGGCGTGGCCAAGACAACCATCAAAGACGGAACCTTTACCCTGGAGAACCTGCCGTACGGAACATACGCTGTGACCATCAGCAGAGATTTCTACAGCAAGCAGACGGTGCCAGTAGTGATCAAGGCTGATTCCACGACGGTGGAGGTCAAAATGCAGGCCAGCTTCACTAAGGCTGAGCTGGACCTCTTGGCCCGGCTTGTCCATGCAGAGGCCAAGGGCGAACCCTACAAAGGGCAGGTGGCGGTGGCTGCCACCGTGCTCAACCGCTTGCGCCACCCCGACTACCCTGATACCATCACCGGCGTGATCAACCAGGTGATCGTAACCAACGGCAGACGCTACTACCAATATGAACCAGTACTTAACGGCTCGATTCATCAACCCGCAGGCGAGCTGGCGGTCTCGGCAGTCTGGGATGCCCTCGCCGGTTGGGACCCTTCCCTTGGTGCTACCGGCTTCTTCGCACCGGCCAAAGTGGGCAGCGGCTCATGGGTGCGCACTCGGCCGGTAACCATCACCATCGGCAATCATCGGTTCTTCAAGTAAACGCTCATAGTGGCGGAACCCAAGATCGAGCCAGCGGACGGCATCTAGCCACAGATGGTTCTCGGTGCCAGCTCCGAAAACCACCACCCCCAGGTGGATGCCGTCCTGCATTGCCGTCAAGATGCAGCTGTACCCAGCCTCAGGTGCGTAACCGGCTGTCAGCCCGGTGGCACCGGGAAAGCGCCAGAGGAACTGCTGCCTCTCCGCTTCCGCGCGAACAGCAGGCTGGGCAAGGGCAGCCGCAGCAAGCTTGGCGACCGCCGCAAGGCCTCCATCCCGCCATCCTGCCTCATCCAGCTCCTCGCAGGCCGGCAGGGCTGTCAACAGCGCACGGAGCAGCTCAGGCTGTGGTGCATACACGTTCTGGCCCGCAAGCAATCGCCCCGTTTCCACCTCGAACACCGCCGCAGCCTCTCCCATGAGCCGCGGCAGGACTTGGACATCTCCTACCCGCCCGCAAATGCAAAACAAGGCCAAAAATAAACAGATGGCTGTCTGCCTCTGCACGCGATTCACCTCTCATCCATGGACTAGTTCATCCTATGAATGAGAGGTGATGTTCATTCCCAGATAGGACTTTACTTAGGAATATTAGACCGTGCTACCAGTTCGTTGTACACCGCTTCGAGTTTCACCTGCTTAAACACCAGCAGGACCAGCAAGTGGTAAAGGAGATCGCTGACCTCATAAGCCAGTTCTTCGCTGTTGTCGTTCTTGGCAGCAATTAGTACCTCTGCCGCTTCTTCTCCCAGCGCTTTCAAGATCTTGTCCAGCCCGTTTTCCATCAAGTAGCTCGTGTAGGAACCCACCTTCGGGGAACGGCGCTTGTCCTCAATCGTCGAATACAGCCAAGAGAGGATATCCCGATGGGGCTGGAGGTCCGACGGCTCCGGGCCGTCCGACATCAGGATACTGTGGAAGCAGGAGTATTCTCCTTCTTCATCGTCGCAGGCCCCGTGCCCGTGCTGGGTCACGGTGATCAAAAGTGAATCCCGGTCACAGTCCACCGTAATGCGTTTCACACGCTGGATATTTCCAGCTTTCTCACCTTTGTGCCAGATGCCTTGACGGCGGCGGCTGTAGAACCAAGTCTCTCCTGTCTGCAGAGTCTTGTTGAAGGCTTCCTCGTTCATGTAAGCCATCATCAGCACGCGCCCTTGGTCATCCTGAATAATAGCTGGAATAAGCCCATTCTCGTCGTACTGTAAACGCATGGCGTCACTCCCCCCTTAGAACATGACCGGTTCACTTCCGCTGCTACTCCCACTCGATGGTGGCCGGCGGCTTAGCACTGATATCATACACCAGGCGGTTGATGCCCTTCACTTCGTGGAGAATGCGTGAACTGATGCGTTCAAGCAGATCGTACGGCAGCCGCACCCAGCTGGCCGTAACAGCATCTTCGCTGTGGACGGCACGCAGTACAGCGGCGTACTCGTAGGTGCGGGCCCCATCCCTGACACCAGTAGTGCGGGTGTCAGTGAGGAGCACAAAAGCCTGCCAGATATCCCGGTAAAGCCCCGCCGCCCGGATCTCCTCGACTGCAACGGCGTCAGCTTCCCGCACGATGTCAAGTTTCTCCTTGGTTACTTCACCCATCACGCGGACCGCCAGGCCGGGGCCGGGAAATGGGTGCCGCCACGCGATTTCCTCCGGCAGCCCCAGTGCCTCCGCGAGGCGGCGCACTTCGTCCTTGAACAGCTGGCGCAGCGGCTCAACCAGTTTGAACTGCAGATCGTCAGGCAGGCCCCCCACATTGTGGTGGGACTTCACCAGCGCTGAGTCTTTGGTCCCGCTTTCGATCACATCGGGGTAGATGGTCCCCTGGACCAAGAACTGGGCATCGCCGATCTTGCGCGCCTCTTCTTCGAACACCCGGATAAACTCTCTCCCAATAATCTTCCGTTTCTCTTCAGGGTCGGTGACTCCCGCCAACTTCTGCAGAAACCGCTCACGGGCATCAACGTGGACGAGGTTGATGTGAAACCCATCGCGGAATGTCTTCAGCACCTGCTCCGGTTCGCCCTTGCGCAGCAGCCCATGGTCGACAAAGATGCAAGTGAGCTGATCACCCACCGCCTTCTGTACCAGCACAGCACAGACGGCGGAGTCAACGCCGCCGCTGAGCGCACAGATCACCTTGGCATTACCAACGCGCTCGCGGATCTCGGCAACGGCCTGTTCTGCGAAGGCTTCCATCGTCCATGTACCGGAGCAGCCGCAGATTCGCTTCAGGAAATCCGTCAAGGCGGCTTGGCCCGGCTCGCCCGCAACCCAGTACAGGTTCCGCCCCTCGTCCACTGCGCACAGTTCTTCACCCTGCAGCTCACAGCCCACAAGGAGCATCGGTATTCCCAGGCTGAGCAGTTCCGACGGCACCGCTGCCGCTTCAGGACGCGCCGAACCAAGCCCGTAGGACAAGATCAAGCCCCGCGGGTGGCGGCTGGCAATTGCGGCTGTTGTAGTATCAGAGGGCATTATCTCACAGTATACCTGGCAAGCGCGCACACGCTTGGCCATGCGCTGACTGCGTGCGTCCCCAGAGTCGATGACGAATATGGTCTCCAACGGCGATTACCTGCCTCTCTGAACTGAATCTTCTCCACGTTCAGGGGGATCCCTTGTAAATGGGCTGTAAACTTAAAAGAGGATCCTGCCTGCGGCAGGATCCCCTATTATGCACCGTTTTTGCCGATTTTATTACATCATGCCGTCCATGCCCCGCGGGGGTGTCTGCGGCTCTGGCTCGGGCTTGTCGGTGACCAGTACCTCTGTGGAGAGGATCATGGCAGCGATGGAGGCAGCGTTCTGCAGTGCGCTGCGGGTCACCTTGGCTGGGTCTGTGATGCCCCGCTCGATCATATCCACATACTCTTCGCTGATGACGTCGAAGCCCACACCGGCCGGGAGGTTTTTCACCTTCTCCACAACGATGGAGCCTTCAAGTCCAGCGTTGGTGGCAATCATCTTCAGCGGTTCTTCGAGCGCACGACGGACGATGTCAATACCAGTCTTGACTTCGCCTTCAGCTTTCAGTTCATCAAGGGCAGAGATAGCATCTACCAGCATCGTACCGCCGCCGGCAACAATACCTTCCTCAACGGCGGCCCTGGTTGCGGACAGAGCGTCCTCGATGCGGTGTTTCTTCTCCTTCAATTCGGTTTCGGTAGCGGCACCCACTTGAATAACTGCTACGCCACCAGCGAGCTTAGCCAAGCGCTCTTGGAGCTTCTCCCGGTCATAGTCGGAGGTCGTCTCTTCGATCTCAGCGCGGATCTGGTTGATGCGGCCCTGGATGGCTTCGCTGGAGCCTTTGCCGTCCACGATCGTGGTGTCTTCCTTGGTCACACGAACCTGACGAGCCTGGCCGAGCATGCCCAGAGTGACGTTCTCCAGCTTCAGGCCGACTTCTTCAGAGATGACCTGGCCGCCGGTGACGATGGCGATATCCTGCAGCATAGCCTTGCGGCGGTCACCAAAGCCGGGTGCCTTCACGGCCACAACGTTGAGAGTACCTCTCAGCTTGTTCACCACGATCGTGGCCAGGGCTTCGCCCTCAACGTCCTCAGCGATGATCAGAAGAGGCTTGCCGGCCTGCATGGTCTTCTCGAGGGCAGGCAGGATATCGGCTACGGCACTGATCTTCCTGTCAGTGATCAGGATGTAAGGCTCATCCAGAACGGCTTCCATCCGCTCTGTGTCTGTTACCATGTAGTGGGAGATGTAACCACGGTCAAACTGCAGGCCCTCTACTACTTCGAGGGTGGTACCGATGGTGTTAGACTCCTCAACCGTGATCACGCCGTCTTTGCCGACCTTCTCCATAGCATCGGCAATCAGTTCACCAATCTCGGTGTCGGCAGCAGAAATGGCAGCAACCTGCGCAATTGCGGCCCTGGTTTCAACCGGTTTGGCCACGGCCTGAATCCGCTTGACAACGGCGTCGACAGCCATTTCAATGCCCCGCTTCAAGAACACTGGATTGGCGCCGGCGGCGACGTTCTTCAGGCCCTCACGGACCATCGCCTGTGCCAAGACGGTGGCGGTGGTTGTACCGTCGCCAGCCACATCGTTGGTCTTGGTGGCAACTTCTTTTACCAGTTGGGCACCCATGTTCTCATATGGATCCTCCAACTCGATCTCCCGGGCGATAGTTACGCCGTCGTTGGTGATGGTTGGAGAGCCGTACTTCTTATCCAGAACCACGTTACGGCCTTTGGGGCCGAGGGTAATCTTAACCGCATCAGCAAGGGCATTTACGCCCTTTTCCAGCTTCTTGCGGGCATCTTCGTGGAAAGCTAACTGTTTAGCCATGACTGTCACCTTCCTTTGTTTGTCGTGAGATTAATCCAGGATAGCCAAGATGTCCGATTCCTTCAGAATGAGCAGCTCCTCACCCTTGTACTTGACTTCGGTGCCGGCATACTTGGCGAACAGCACGATGTCGCCCTCTTTGACCGACATCGGGATAGTCTTGCCTTCATCGGTCACCTTTCCGGGCCCAACGGCAAGGACTTTGCCCTGCTGCGGCTTCTCCTTCGCTGTATCAGGCAGAACAATGCCGCTCGCGGTTTTTTCTTCCGCTTCGAGCACTTTCAACACAACTCGATCAGCTAATGGTTTGATGTTCAAGTGGTGTACCTCCTTTATCTCATAGTCGCCTAGCCGTTGTTAGCACTCACTAATTGTGAGTGCTAACTCTATTCCCTATCTTAATGGAGTACCCGGTTCTTTGCAAACTCTGCCTGGAAAGCACAGGAGACAAAATTGTGCCGTCGTCCGGAGTGCAGGCGGATTATTTTCCCATTGCTCCCAAAAGCTCTCTCTTGCTATTGTTTCCTCCCTAAACCAGTGTACACCATCCAGATGTTGGATCCCGGCGGACGACCCTGCGGCTGGCATTCAGGCTCAGACAGTATTCCACATCAGCATCAAACCCCAGGCCTGCCAGCACACGCCCGTGCTGTGAGCCGGCGAGTTCGTGGAGCTGCCAAGATTCTGAGATGCGCACCGCTGCTTGAGCGCTGTCGGTCAATACCGCACCGGTGAGCTGGCGCGCTATATATCCGGCGCACCATGTATCCTCCAGCGAGAAGCGGCCGCGGAGGCCAGCCGGTACGAGCACACAGTCGCGACTCTGCTGCTCAACGTACCGGACCACCGCCTCTGCGGAACGCAGGCACGCCAACAGCATCTCCTGTGCCTTCTGGGCCATTGCCACTGCGGTAGTACCGTTGGTGGTGCACCACACAATGCGCCGGCCCTCGGCCTTGTCAGTGAACTCTAAGGGAGAATTGCCAAAATCAAAGCCTGGAACCTTCAGAGCCTGCCTCTCGCCCGCCAAGAGCACGCTCGGATCCTCCTGGCGCAGGCGGAATGCTTCTTCTACTTCCTCAACCACAAAAATCCCCGCTGCACCGGCCTCCAGCGCTGCTTGGGCCGCAGTGGTAAAGCGGAACACATCAATTACCACCGCCAGTTTTCCCTGGAGATCGCAGTGGGCCAGTTCTGCGGGGGTAAAGGCCAGATCAATTTGCACAGTCGACACTCCTACTCACTGCCCAATTTCAAGTTCGGTAATGCATTCAGTTCGGGCCCGCTGCGGAAGCCCGCGCGGTAGCGGAAATAACCGGCACTAGCGATCATCGCTGCGTTGTCTGTGCACAAGTGTTTCGGTGGGTACCACACTTCCATCCCCGCCGCCTGAGCACACGCTTCGACGTGTTCCCGAAAAGCACTGTTGGCCGCGACACCACCGGAGAGGACAATCTGCTTCACGCCGTACTTCTCGGCAGCCGCCATCAGTTTGGCCGTGAGGACGTCGATGATCGCCCACTGGAAGCTGGCTGCAAAATCGGGCAGGTTAATCTCGTCGCCCTTAAGCTTAGCTTGGTTGAGCCGGTTCAGTGCCGCCGTCTTCAGCCCGCTGAAGGAAAAATCGAAGTTGCCGGGCTCAACCATGCCCCTGGGGAAACCATACGCGCTGCGGTCGCCGCTGCGAGCCAGCTTTTCAATCTGCGGCCCGCCTGGGTAAGGAAGCCCCAACACACGGGCGATTTTGTCGAATGCCTCTCCGGCCGCATCATCGCGAGTGCGGCCCAAGATCTCATAGCGGCCCAGTTCGGGAATGAGCAGCAGGTCCGTGTGGCCCCCTGAGACAGTCAGGCAGACAAAGGGTGGATGAAGGTCTTCACGGCCGAGAAAGTTGGCGTAAATGTGCCCCTCAATATGGTTGACGCCCACCAGCGGCTTCTTCAAGGCAAAGGCCAGAGACTTGGCGGCGGCAATACCCACCAGCAGGCTGCCGACCAGGCCGGGCCCGTAGGTGACAGCGATGACCTCAATGTCATCCAGGTTGACCCCAGCCTCGGCCAGTGCTTCGTTGATCACGGGGAAGATCGCTTCAATATGTTTGCGGGATGCAATCTCGGGGACAACGCCGCCGTACTTGCGGTGGATATCGATCTGGGAAAGGACAATGTTTGACAGAATCCGGGTACCATCTTGGATCACCGCCGCGGCAGTTTCATCGCAGCTCGTCTCAATCCCCAGAGTAAGTCCGCTTCTCATCGTCAGTCAGTTCCTTCCACATGATATAGGCGTCTTCCCTAGTGTCCTGGTAGTAGCCCTTGCGCACCCCGCAGATCTGGTAACCGAGCTTCTTGTACAGATCCTGGGCAACGTAATTGCTTACCCTCACTTCCAGCGTCATGCGCACAGCCCCCCGTTGCGCCGCATAGGCGGTGATGGTTTCCATCAATGTCCTGCCGATGCCCCGCCGCTGGTACTTCGGATGCACAGCAATGTTGGTTATGTGCCCCTCGTCGAGGATGATCCACACGCCCGCATAGCCTATGATCTCGTTGTCCAGCTCTGCGACCACGTAATAGGCGTTGTCGTTCTTGGTGAGCTCGTTGTGGAAAATCCCTCGCGACCAGGGCATAGTGAAGCAGTGCCGCTCCACGACCTGCACTCCAGGAATGTCCCGCACTTCCATGGGCCGGAACACTATCTGCCCTTTTCCATCCACTTTAGTTCCGCCTCCGTCTTGCGCAGATATACAGGGTTCACCGTAAACGGATCCGCCCACTCGCCAGCCTGCAGTTTCTCCCATCCCAAGCAGGCCACTGCAGCCGGCCGAAGCAGGGCAAACTCAGGCGGTGGAAAGACTGCCTTAGGAAGGCCCTGCTTGATTTGATCTCGGTAGGTGAGGGAACCGTCTCCCACGATCAAGCACGGCTGCGCTTGGGACCGGCACCAATCAAGGACATTCTGCAGAGGTTCCGCCCAGGGCCCAGCCAGAGAGGCGCCGCCATGGAACGCCTGAGCGTAGACTTCGGAGCGCCGAGAATCAATCATGGGAACCACGATCCCGGGAAAAGCTTGAAACTGGCGCGCGAACGCCTCGAGGGTGCTCACGCCAATCAGCTTCTTCTGAAGCGCATAGGCAAAACCCTTGGCCGTGGCCACTCCGATGCGGATGCCGGTAAATGAACCTGGGCCGACTGTCACCGCAACAGCTTCCAAGTCTTTCACTGCCACGCCCGCATCCTCCAGCAGCCGCTCCACTGCGGGCAGCAGCCTTTCCGAGTGCGTGGTGCGGATACTGAGCACATATTCCCCCAACAGGTTGCCGTCCTCGACCAGGGCTGCCCCGCCGGTCATGGTGGAGGTATCTATTCCGAGAACGTACAACGCAAAGCCTCCCTTAACGTGCTTTCCAGGGCTTCACCACGGTTCCCTTTTCCCTCAATCACGACGCGCCTCGCCGACGGGCCAAGGGGTTCCAGCTGCACATCTATGCGCTCAGGCGGCAGATAGCTTGGGAACCGGTCTCCCCATTCTACCAGGCAGATCCCCGGACCGAAAAAGTACTCCTCATAGCCTATGTCCTCGAGCTCTTCACCCCGATCGAGGCGGTAGAGGTCGAAATGGTAAAGCACGTGTCTCCCATAATACTCATTGATCAGGGCAAAGGTGGGGCTCGTCACTTGAGCCCCGTCAACTCCCTGTCCTTCGGCTATCCCTTTTACAAGCAGCGTTTTCCCCGCACCCAATGTACCGGTCAAGTTGACGAAATCACCGGCGGCCAGCACACCGCCGATGGCCCGGCCGATAGATAGGGTCTGCTCCGGGCTCTGTGAATGACATACCAGCATATGCACTCTCCTGCGTGTCCGGCTAGGCTTTATACACAAGCCGGCCGTGGATGAAAACTTGCTCTACACGGGACATGATATCCAATGGATCACCGTTCCACAAGGCCATGTCTGCAAACTTGCCTTTCTCCAGCGAGCCGTAGCGGTCATCGATGCCCAGGATGCGGGCAGGGTTGATGGTGATAGCCTTGAGCGCTTCTTCCTTCGGAAGCCCCGCCTTGACCGCCAAGGCCGTGGAGATGGTCAGGTACTGCACGTGGATGACGGGGTGGTCCATGGTGATGGCGATCTCCACACCGTTCTCCCAGAGCGTCTTCAAGGTGGAGTAAGACCGCTCCCGCACCTCTACCTTGGTGCGGCTGGTCATGGTCGGCCCCACAACGGCCCGCACACCGCGCCGGCCCAGCTCCGCCGCGATTTTGTGCCCCTCGGTGCAGTGTTCAATGATAATATCCGCGCCGAACTCATCGGCAATCCTCAGTGCCGTCATGATGTCGTCGGCGCGGTGCGCATGAGCCCGCAGCGGGATCTCTTTCTTGAGGACCCGGGCGATAGCTTCCAGCTTCAGATCTCGCTCAGGCGCCTTCTCTGGTTCAGACTGGCCCCGTTCTTGCTTAGCAAGGTAATTAGCCGCCTTCACCAGCTGCTCCCGGAGTAGCGCAGCGGTGGCCATGCGCGTGGAGGGGGATTTCTTCTGGCCGGAATAGACCCGCTTCGGGTTCTCACCGAAGGCAACCTTCAGGCCGCCTTCGCCGATCACCATTTCTTCAACGGTGCTGCCGTATGTATGAATGATAACCCCCTGGCCGCCGATGACATTGGCGCTTCCCGGGAGAATGCACATTGTGGTGACACCAGCAGCCAAAGCCTCCTTGATACCTTCATCGTGAGGGTTGAGGCCGTCCATCGCCCGCAGCTGCGGTGTTATCGGGTCTACGGCCTCGTTGCCGTCGGATCCTTCCCACCCCACGGCTTCCTCGTAGACGCCGGCGTGGCCGTGTGCGTCGATTAAGCCAGGCACCAGGATCTTGCCCGTGCCGTCAATGACCTCTGCTCCTTCTGGAATAGGGACATCTCCCAGATCAAGGATGCGTCCAGTGTCGTCCACGATCAGGTTCCCTGTCTTTACTCCGTCCGTGATGGTGTACATGGTAACGTTCTTGATGGCCAGCACATGCATCGCCTCCAGTGGTTGTAGTGCACCCTGTGTCTTTCACCATCTGGGGAAGCTATTCCTGCCCGCCACGGGCGGCCTGGACGAACTGATCGAACAACTTCTGCGCCGTGGGGTAGTGATCGATCATCAGTTCGGGGTGCCACTGCACCCCCAGGACGAAGGAGGCAGATGTCCCTTCCACCGCCTCAATCACGCCGTCCGGTGCCGAGGCTGCCACCCGCAGCCCATTTCCCACCCGGCGCACCGCCTGGTGGTGGAAGGAGTTCACCCGCAGTGAGCGGCCTCCCACCAAGGATGCCAGCAGGCTCCCGGGCAGGACCGAGACGTCGTGGGTTGCATACCAGCGGGGGGCTTCCTGCTGATGCTTGATGGGGTCCTTAACGTGGCTGGGAATGTCCTGAATCAGTGTCCCGCCCGCAGCTACGTTTAGGGCCTGGACACCGCGACAGATTGCGAAGATGGGGACTTGGTTTTCCATGGCCCACCCAGCCGCGGTCAGATCAAGTTCGTCCCAAACCGGGTCAACCTGGCCGCACTTGGGGTGCGGCTGTTCGCCAAACCGAATGGGGTCGACATCGATCCCCCCCGGGAGAAGAATACCGTCAAAACGGGGTAGGACCTCCAGCAGCATTTCCTTGGGCAGACTCGGGATGAGTACGGGGATGCCCTCGGCCCGCTTCAGCGCCTCGATGTAAGGTGCGTTCACGTAGTACCGTTCCGGATCGTGCTGGTGCCCACACACTACTCCAATGAGTGGCTTCCGTGCCTGCATGCGCTCGCTCCTTTCCATAAAAAAAGAACACTCATGAGCATGAGTGTCGCTGCACAGTAAAGGCAACTACAAATCGACCAGCCCAAGGCTGATCTGCAGCGCCCGGTTGATCTTCTGCATGGTCTCATCGTCCAAGTGGGCGATCTGTTCTCTCAACCGCCGCTTGTCGATGGTGCGGACCTGTTCCAGGAGAATTACGGAATCTCGTTCTAGGTTATACTTAGAAGCCTCCAGCTCCACATGGGTAGGAAGCTTCGCCTTCTTGATCCGCGATGTGATTGCCGCAACGATTGTGGTGGGGCTGTACTTATTGCCGATATCATTCTGGAGGATCAGAACAGGCCTGATGCCCCCCTGTTCCGAACCAATCACCGGATTAAGGTCGGCATAGAAAATGTCGCCGCGGCTCACATTTGGCACTCTAATCAGCCTCCGCCCACTGGCTTTCGTAATCGAACAGCTCGTCGCAGCCGTACTCTTCTGCCAGCATCAAGTTGAGCTCAGCCATGCTCTGGTATCCTTCTTTGAGCTGTTGGCGCAGCATCCTTCTGTGTCTCTCCATTATATACATCTGCATAGCTTCGCGTACAATTTGACTGCGATTCAGCCGTTCTTGGTGGCAGATCTCATCGACCTCAGACAGGAGCTGTCTGCTGAGATAGACCATAACGCGCCGCGTGTCAGCCACGACTATTTCACCCCTCGACGTCAACCTACCCTCATTATAGCTTGCCTGCCTGGGATCGTCAACAATGGCAGGGGCTTCCTGCCTCCTCCGAGAGGCCCGACCGCAACGAGCACCAACCATCTCCAACACAAGTGTATCCAGATCCCGTACTTTCCCTCCAAACTGAAAAGCCGCCTGGGAAATCCCAGGCGGCAGCTGTTGCTGTTTGATTAGAAACTGATCTCTACACCAGCGGTGATGATCTCATCCTGCTGAACACTAGAATCCTTCGAAGCCGCGAAGGTCTTCTTCAGGCCCAGGCTCAACACCACATCATTGTTCCCGCCAACTAGATAGTTGAAGCTGCTGGCGACGTCGATCTTGTCTTCCAGAGTAAAGTACTCAACCGATGGCTTGATGATGACCTTCTCAACCGGCTTTACGTAGCCGTAAGCGCCGATCTCGAACTCGTGAGAGGTCTCGGTCGCTGACGGGGCATTTTTCTCATCTTTGTAAATCGGATCATACTTGACCCTGGCCCGTGCCCATACCATGTCCTCTACGACAGGAGAAGCAACCTGCAGAGTAGCATCCTGCAACTTAAAGTCCTTCAGGTTTGCTGTAGCGCCGATGGCAGGAGCATCGTTGGTGTACCAAGTAGTCGCACCGAACAGCCGATTGTAAGCAAGCTTCTCGCTGAAGCGATAGTAGGCTGTCAGCGTTGTCTTATTGGCGCCCTTCTCCGCATCTTGTGCGATAGTGAACGTGTTCTCTGCCTTCACCTGGAGCGAAGCATCCTGGTACTGAGCACCAGCGACGAAAACGCCCTTGTCCTTTGCCGGCTTGAACTCAGGTTGGGCACCAGTGTACTGAGCCCACAGGGACACTTCGTCTGTTACCTTCGCAGTAACCTTACCGGAGTAAGCAAATGCCAAACCTTCTGTTTGCTTCCCGTCGACTGTCTTCTTAGCATCAAGCGTAGAAGCCACGTCGGCCTCAATGGTGAACATGTCGATGTTGGCGCGGCCCCACAGACCAACGGTATTGAAGGTGCCTTTATCCAGCTGGAAGGTGTCGTCGATTTTGCTACCGATCCTGTTGTAAGCCACACCAGCTTCGTAGCCAGCGATTTTGGCATCCACGAACAGGAACAAGTTATCGTTCGTGTAGTCTGCAGTCAAGGTAACCGGATCAATCGCGTCAACGACCAAGCGGACACGATCATTCGCGGCGGACGCGGCCTTACCAGCGTTGAGCAAGCCAAGGGCAGTCCCTTTGTCAGAGAGCTCGTAGTCATTACCCCACAGATAGAGGTCAATCCATTCATCGTCGAGCTTGAAGAGGTACTTGTCAAGCACAAAATTGGGGAACTCCTCGCCAACCTTGTCGGCAGCGAAGCCACCCTCGAAGCTCCAGTTGACATCGCCACCGTCTGCCTCCAACGAAATCGACAGAGTCGGAGCCTGGAAGCCCTTCAGGAAGCCGTTCTTGAAGCTTTCATCCGCACGTTCGTTGCTGATCTCCAGACCAATCGTCCCACTTACATTAGCAGCAAACACGCTGCTGGCCAGTGCCATTACGAACACCAGCGCAAGCACTAATGCTTTCTTCATTCTTTTTTCCCCCTCAGATCTTTTGAGAATGTGTTGTGGTTGTATCACACCATCTCACCTGAGTGGAGAAAAAGTCTCCATGTTTCCTTTTTCTCATCCTCGGGTTCGATGATGCCCTTATCCTCGCATGGCACGTGGTATCTGAGCGGGCACCTCCTTTCCTTCCACTGCGCCTTCGCGAGCGATAAAGCATGGAACATTTACCTTAGTATTTGACAACACCCCTGGAAATCCTTCCACTCCCTGCGCGTTTTTGTAATTTTTGCCGCAGGTGGGATCTGCCCTATGTATTCTATCTATATTCCTTTTCCCCTGCTGGTTGCCGGAAAAGAGAACAGCGGCCCACATTGCGTGAGCCGCTGCCTGCTTTTCTGCGATTAGAACTCTACTTTCATGCCTGCCTGGAAGGTTGTGCCTTCGAAGCGGTCATGCTCGATGGCGAGGTTGACGCCGTTGGGGGCGGCAAACTCTGCGCCCACCTTGTAGCCGACGGTCTCCAGGTTCAGTTCCGAAGCAGAAACTTCACCGTTGAGGGAGAGGCCGTTGACCGCAGGGATGAAGCCGAGAGTCGTGCTGGCACCGATGGTGTGGGTGAGCTTCTTGTCAGCAGGCACCCATTCACCTTCGTAGCTTGCTGCGATTGTCAGGCCATCCATGACATCGAACTCACGGCCGACGCCGAAGGTGGTCTTCTCGGTGGACATTTCGCCGAGAGACGGCACATCGAGAATGGTTTCGACGTCAAACTTGAACCCTTCGTACTCGGTGGCTGCGCTCAAGGCAGCGTGGGCAAACACCTGGTCGTACTCAGCCGCCAAGCTGACGCCCTGCTGTTCAGTGCGCACACCTACGAATACGCCGTGGTTCTTATTGCGCTCCTGGTACACCCAGTCCTGTACCTCGTCATCATCCTCGCTGCGAGGAGCGATATAGCGAGGCGCCCAGTCGTCGCTGATGAACTTGTAGCCTGCTGTGACCGAGGTGTTCTCCATCAGCTCGTAGTCAGCTTGGACGGTCCACAGGTTTTTGATGTCCTTCAGGCCTGCGCCTTCCACGTGGTCAGCAGCGAAAGCACCGGCCAGCTTCAGGCCTTCCACCGGGCTGCCGGCGGCATCAAGCTGTACCCGCAGAATTTCCTCGTCGGCGATGACGGAAGCTCCCAGGTCAACGCCTTCGATCATGTTGATGTCAGTCCGCATACCGAAGACGTGGCCGTGCTCGGTGGGCAGTCCGTAGAATGCATTGAGGTCAACAACGTCCAGGTCCATGCCGCTGATGCTGATACCGCTGTGCTTCTCCACACTGGCGTACGGGCTGTAAGCGATATCCAAGGTACCAAAGCGAGTGGTAGCCTCAGGCCCACCGTACCAGTACGGACCATCAGCTTCGATGAACGCCTGCTTGAGAGCGATGTCACCCAACGTGATACCGGTGGGCATCAACTGAGTGTATTCGTCCGAGAGGCCGAACTGAACACCGGCTCTGAGTTTGTCTTGAGCAGCGGTAAGCCCGAGGTTCAGGCTCAGTTCGGAAGCAGGGTTTACGTTGACATCGCCGTCAACACTGCGGTTTACTTCGATGTTGGTTTCGATGGAACCGCCAAAGTCGATGCCAGCGGCAGCGACTGGGCCGGCCATGACTAACGCGAGAATGAGTAAAACAGCTGCGATTGTTCTCTTCATGTTAGCAAGTCCCCTTCTCTGTTTGAGTTTCTCTGCAAGCGCTCAGTGCGATTGTTGCTGCGGTAGGAGACAACCCTCGAGTGTCCGTGTTTCCTCAAAGCCATGTCTCTAACTGCAACTCCAGGCCCTGCATGCGCTTGTTTCAGCTCGCTGTCGTTCCGAGGGGACGCACCTCCTTTCTGGGACGATTGACTGCGGCTGAACTCCATCACCTGCCGTAGTGACTTACATAAGTTAGTCCAACGTCGTAAAAAAGAACCGTGCTGCGGTTGATGGCTGTGGGTGATGGTTCGTGTATTACATTCTGCTTCGCAAAAAGGATTCCTTCCGGCCTTGGGGATGTAGATTATTCCAGCTAGAGGCGCATCCCGAGCATGAAGAAAGGGCGGTACTGCCCGTACCGCCCCAGGATATTCTCTGTGGTGTCGCTTACCGGATAACCTCTTCGGTATCCTTGTCGAACAGGTGAACCTTGGTCATATCGAAAGCGACCTTCAGGCGGCCGCCGTCCACAGCCTTCGTAGCTGCGTCGAGGCGGGCAATGAAGCTGTTGTCGCCGGAGGAGAAGTAGGCGTAGACCTCGGCGCCCATCGGCTCCGTCACGTCGATGTCCGCTTCCACACATGTGGCCGGGTCATGCTGCATCAGAGTAGCATCCTCGATATCCTCGGGACGGATACCCAGGATCACATGCTTGTCGATGTACTTGCCCAGGTTCTTAAGGCCTGCGGTCTTTTCCTTCGGAATAGGCAGCTTGAAGGTGTTGGCATCAACGTAGTAGGTCTCATCTTCCCTGCGGAGCACTACGTCGATAAAGTTCATGGCCGGGCTGCCGATAAAGCCAGCTACGAACATGTTGTTCGGATGGTTGTAAATCTCCAGAGGAGCACCGACCTGCTGGATGACGCCGTCCTTCATAACAACGATGCGGTCACCCATGGTCATAGCTTCTGTCTGGTCGTGGGTAACATAAATGATGGTGGTCTGCAGACGATTGTGCAGCTTGCTGAGCTCAGCTCTCATCTGCACACGCAGCTTGGCGTCCAAGTTGGACAGAGGTTCGTCCATCAAGAATACCTTTGGCTCACGCACGATAGCACGGCCTACAGCGACACGCTGGCGCTGGCCACCGGAAAGAGCCTTCGGCTTGCGGTCGAGCAGGTTCTCGATGCCGAGCATCTTGGCAGCTTCCTTCACCCGCCGATCGATCTCGGCCTTCGGGAACTTACGCAGCTTCAAACCGAAAGCCATGTTGTTGTAAACGTCCATGTGCGGATACAGAGCATAGTTCTGGAACACCATGGCGATGTCCCGATCCTTTGGAGGAACATCATTGACGACTGTATCACCAATGGTGATGGTGCCTTCGCTGATTTCCTCCAAGCCGGCTACCATCCGCAGTGTGGTTGACTTACCACAACCCGATGGGCCGACAAGAACAATGAACTCTTTGTCTTGGATGTCAAGACTGACATTGTTCACGGCAACTACGTTGCCGAAGCGCTTGGTAACATTTTTTAGGATTACTTGTGCCAACGGTAAATCTCCTCTCCAACGGATTTATCTCATATCCGAGATTCGGGCTGGGAGCCCGGGATCGTATTATATTACAACGATATAATAACACACATCTCTCAAATTGGCAAAAGAAACTTCATCTTCATTGTAAAATAATCCGCAGTTATTCGCTGGAATGATTTTAGGACTATTTTACGACGTTGTCTCCCAGCGCAAAATCCCAGATAGCTCGACCTACACCACCTTCGTTGTTGGACACAGTGATATGATCAGCTGCCGCCTTGGCTGCGGGGACGGCATTGGCTACCGCCACCCCGATTCCCGCCGTGCGCAGCATCTCTACATCATTATTACTATCGCCTACCGCTAAAACCTCTTCCATGGTAATGCCCAAATACTGGGTCAGCCACATCAAAGCCGTAGACTTCAGCGCATCGATGTTGGTAATCTCAAGATAGCGACGCTTGGACTGCACGATCTGAGCAGCGCCTGCGAATTCCGCCGCCAGGATCGCCCTGCGGCCGCTGTTCAGTTCTTCCGGTGACACTATCAAGATCTTTTCCGGTGCTTTTCGCCCCTGGCGCAGAAATTCCTGCAGGTCTCCCACGGCGTGCGCGGGTACCCGGGCCACGCTGGTGTAGTATTCCACATCAGCGTTGATCTCGTTCACGTACAGTACGTCCTGGTAGTAGACATTGATGGTCCACCCCTTGTCTGCGCAGAAGCCGACGATCTGGCACGCCAGCTCATGCGGCAAGGGGTTCTCATAGATCACATGGCCGTTGGCCAGCCTGATCACAGCGCCGTTGTAGCAGATGACCGGAACATCGGCGGGAAGGCCCAGCTGCCTGATGTACGGCAGGGATGATACAAACATCCGCCCAGTGGCGAACGTAAAGGTAATGCCCTGGGCACGGGCCTGACTGATGGCTTCCACGTTAACCTCCGGTATGGTGAGGTCGTCGGCCAGAAGCGTGTCGTCCAGGTCCGAAACAATCAGCTTAACCACGCAGTTCCCTCCAATGAAAAGGGGCGGTTCCGTTCCCGCCCCTACTCAACGATAACCTCCACCTTGCGGTCCTGGTTCGGCTCTTCCACTTCGACGATCCTGCCCCCGATTCCTGCCTGGATCTTGGCAAGGGTGCTCTGCCATGACAGCCCCGCTTGCGCCACACCCGCCAAAGCGCTGCCTAGGCCTTCCAGCAGAGAAAGGGGAATCCGGACGTTGGCTGTTACCGTGCCCTTTTCAGTGACACGCACCCTCAGGAACTTCTCGCCCCGGTCGGCGCCGGCGATGGCGTCGAGAAGGCGATCTGCTTCCTCCACACTGATTTTCCCATCCTGCAGCATGGTCAGAATTTGGATGCGTTCCGAGCTAATCCTGAACACCCCCGCTTTTCTCTAGACGGATGGAGCCAGAACCGGTACGCGCCCGGAGATGGAGGACGTTCGCAGCACCCTCTAGGCCGTGCGATTCGCCCTCAACATGCCAGCCGCCCGACTGACGCTCCATGCGCTTCAGTTCATAGACGCCTTCTGGTACCGAGATCCTGCCCACAGAGGTCTGCAGATCGAAGTCCGTCTTGGCAGCATCGTCGCTGAGTTCCACCCGAATCGACCCGTTTGTGGTCACGAGTTCGTAGTTAGAAGTACCGCGAACCTGCGGTTCCACGCGGATGGAACCATTGGACGTTCTGCACTTCAGGTCCGCAGCTTGGATCTGCCGCAGACTCAGCGTGCCGTTGCCGGTATGGCCCGAGAACATCTCGGTTACAACCCGTTCCACCCGGCAGGACCCGTTCACAGTCTCACAGTGGACCTTCTCCGCCTGCACGTCCACGGCACTGATGGAACCATTGGTGGTGTACAGATTGGCCGCACGGGAGTAGACATCGGCAATACCGATCGAGCCGTTGTACGTCTGCAGGTCCAGCTGGTAGATCAGGGTTCGCGGCACATCCAGCAATAGGGAAACTGTCACATCCGGCAGGCTGGGGACCTCGATCACCAGCTCGCCCAAGGCCTCGTTTGTCGGCAGGTCAACTCGGTGCATCCTGGCCAAGGCTGCGTCCCTGTCTTTCGCTCGAACCCGCTGCAGAACGGTCAGGCGGAACCCTGGCTCAGTCCAGCCCCGCACACGGATCCGCCCATTGGCAGTCTTGAGCTTGCAGAGGATGTCTCCGTCCTGCCTGAACGTACCTTCGACCTCTTCACTGAACTCGTACACGTCTTCAGGCGATACGAAGGGAAAACGGCTGATCATCTTGGACAGCCGGGACAGTTTGTCGGCGAGGCGGTACTCCACCTTACCTTCGACGCTGCGAGAAAACCGTTCCGCCGCCGCTTCCAGCCTATCGGCGAAGTCCTCCCCCAGCTTCTCTACCTTTTCCCACATGTCCGTGCTTCGCTCTTCTTCCTGCAGCGGATCCTGCTGCCCCAAGGCATTAAGCAGGGCCTCTGCCTCAGCGGCAGTGATTTTCCCTTCTTCCAGCATTTTCAGGATAAGCCTTTGCTCTTCGTTCATCCGCGGTGCCTCCCTACCCTCTCAGCAATTTGATGGCTTCTTCCGATGTGATTTCACCCTTGTCCAGCGCCTCCAGCACTGCCCGCCGCTGGTTGTTCTGGTCCCTCTCCACCCGATACCCCAATGCTTCAATAATCGCATCCAGGCGGCTCCTGACGGTGGGGTACGAGATCCCCAGCAGGCGCTCCACCTCCTTGATGTTCCCCCGCGCCGTCAAGAAGACTTCCACGAACTCGCGCTGTTCCTGAGTGAGCTGACAGAACTTGCAGGTTTCAAACGTACCTTCGATGGTGGTGTCGCAGTTGTTGCAGCGCAGGCGGGTTACCCGCAGTGGCTTGCCGCATACTGGGCATGCCGTGAGCATCCTTTTCGACATTAAATCAACCCCTTAATTTCTTCAACACTTATCCTTCACTTCACCTTTCCTATGTATGGATATTAAACCATGACCTTAAATATGTCAAGCATCAACCTTAATTTCTGGCATAAGAAAAAGCTCCTATCGCTAGGAGCTTTATGAGAGCAGTTACGAACCCTACTAGAATGTCAGGGTGATGCCGCCACCGTAGAGGAGATTGACAATCCCTTCCTCGCTCAAGGAATTCCGCACAGCCGTCGCCTGGACGCTGACGTTGTCCATCAGCTCGTAACTGATCGAAACTCGGCCCATCAGCAGCGCGTCTTTTTTCTCATCTTGTTCTACGCCGTCAATTTTCTGTTTACGCTGCATGGACGGTCCATAGCTTACGTCGCCCACAATGCGCAGTTTCTCAATAGGACTGAGCGCTACCGTTATCTTCCCAAAGATACCCGCTGCAGTTAGGGCGTCCTCGCCAGACGAATCGCCGTTTGTAGCTCCAGCGTCCGTCTTAGCAACCAGGTTGTACACCTGATATCCGCCGCCAATTAAGACCTCAAAATCGTCTTGCTGCAGAATCCGGTACGAAGCGGAACCGCTCAGCCAACTCTGTGTCATAGAGCCACCACCATCATTTTCGTCCAGCTCAAAAGAGGCGTTGAGGTAACGACCGTCAATGACGAGGTTCGGATAAACCTCTGCGGCTGCTCCGACCATAAAGCCTCGCTCGTCAACCGCATCCTCTCCCTCGCCATTCTTGCCCAACAAGTACGAAGCATCGGCGGAAAAGGACGCTGCCAATCCCATGCTGCTGACGGCCAGGACGAGAGCCAGACTCAACGCCAACACTAGTCCACGTTTCACTATCAGTTCCTCCTTTGGATTTACAGTTTGCTCAAACCTTCGCCAGTGACATCTTTGATCCTGCCAAATTTCGGCAAACCCCTAGAAAAACCTCAGCAAATTCGGTATATTATACTCAGAAAACCCTATATCCTGGAAAGGAAGTGCAAGGTGTGGCGAAGTATCGAACGCTGGTATTAGCACTGGCTCTGGTTCTGACCCTGACAGCACCCAGTTTGGCGCAGTTTGACCTCACCATTCAGCTCACCTACGGAGGCACCAACTACAGTTCGCTTTTGGAAGATGGCATCAAAGCACAAGTTTCGGAATGGTCTGGGATGGCGCTGGGCACCTATACCTACAACGATTTGCTGTTTACCGCCCTGTACCAAAACGCCAACCGCATCAACATGCAGGTGGTGGGCGCTAATGAGGCCAACCAATCTCAGCACGGGCGCTCTCTGGTCAATGTGGGCGCGCATTACCGCTTCCTCGAAGAAAAGCCCATGACTATCTACGGCGGCTTGGGCTACGAACTGCTGTGGCTGAACCTAAAGCACCAGGGTATCCGCGATAACAGACCACTGTCGTTGTTCGGGCACGGGTTTTCCGGCCAGGCTGTAGTGAAGTTCGAGCTGACAGAGAAGTTCACCGCCGACGCCACGCTGACTGCCGCCCCCTGGCTGAAGTGGGAGTACACAGAGCAAAGCCATCCGGAGAAGCCGATCGGCGGCAGCGCCTACAACTACCAGCTCGGCCTGGCGTACGATCTGAGTGAAGAATATGCTGTGCGCTTGGGTGTGTTCGGCGGTTCATACGGCGTAGACAAGTTCAAGTTTCGAACAACCGATAGCGGGGCCATAGACTTGGAGGCCACCAAAGCAGGCTATTCTGGCGTGAGTGTTGGTGTAACCTGGCATTTCTAGAACGGGAAAAGAAAAGGGGCCGAGGGAGGGTCAATCGCCCCCTTCGGCTCCGTGCATATACTGGTAAATCTCCTCGGCTACCTTGCGGTTGATCCCCTCCACCTGGCACAGCTCATCAACTGAAGCTTCTCGGATTGCCTTCACAGTGCCGAAATAGCGCAGAAGGGCTTTCTTGCGTTTTGGGCCAATGCCAGGAACCTGATCCAGCACCGAACTGCGGCTGGCCTTCCCCCGCAGGCTGCGGTGGTAGGTGATGGCGAAGCGGTGTGCCTCGTCCCGCAGGCGCTGCAGCAGGAGAGAACCCTTGGTATGGCGAGGCAAGTTGACCGGCTCCGATTTCCCTTCCACGTAGACTTCCTCCATGGCCTTCGCCAGGCCGATGAAGGGAATATCCAGCCCCAGCTCGTCTCGGACTGCCAGCGCCGCGTTGAGCTGCCCCTTGCCCCCGTCGATCAGCACCAGGTCCGGCAGCCGGGAAAACTTACCGTCCTCACCTTCCGCCTGTTCCTGCAGCCCGCGGCGGAACCGCCGGCGGATCACTTCCTGCATAGAGAGGAAATCGTTGGGGCCGTCATGCACGCTGCGGATGCGGAAGCGCCTGTACTCGTCGCTGGCCAGCCTGCCGTCCAGCATGACTACCATGGATGCAACGATCTCTTTCCCCTGCGTGTTAGAGATATCATACGCTTCGATCCGGTGCGGTGGGCGCTCCAGTCCCAGTACTTCCTCCAGCTGGCGCAGAGCTTCGGCGATGTCCGCTTCCTGCCGTTCGGCCCGGGAACGGGCTACCTCCAGTACAGTGCCGGCGTTCTCCATTACCATGTTTACGAGCTCTTTCTTCGCTCCGCGCCTGGGGACGTGAAGGTATACTCGGCTGCCCCGGAGCTCGCTCAGCCAGCTCTCCAGCACATCCTGCTCCTCCAGCTCCAAGGGAAGCAGCACATATCGAGGAATGAAAGACGCTTCAGAGTAGAATTGCTTGATAAAAGCCTCCAGAATCTCCGCTTCTTCCTCTTCAGGCGAACAGTCAAGGAGGAAGTGGTCGCGCCCCACCACCTTGCCTTCCCGGACGAAGAATACCTGCACACACGCCAGGTCACCTACGCGGGCGTAACCCAAGACGTCCTGATCCTCTGCGTGTTCCGCAACAATTTTCTGCCGCTCCGCCATGCGTCGCACCGCCTGGATCAGGTCGCGCAGGCGGGCAGCCTTTTCATATTCCAGCTTCTCAGCTGCCTCCTGCATCTTGGCGGTCAACTTGGGGATCACGTTCTCCACTTTCCCCTCGAGAAAAGCGATCACTTCGTCGATCATGGCCCGGTAAGCTTCTACCGACACCAGGCCGGCACAGGGCGCCTCACAGCGCCCCAAGTGGTAGTTGAGGCACGGCCTGTCGGATGCACCCGGTTTGATGTCCTTGCGGCAGGTGCGCACCGGAAAGATGGCCCGGAGGAAATCTAGGGTATCCCGTACCGCCTTCACATCAGTGTAGGGCCCGAAATAGCGGGCGCCGTCGTTGACCCGCCGCCTGACCAGCAGTACCCTGGGGAAGTACTCGTTCAACGTTATCTTAATGTACGGATAGGTCTTGTCATCTTTCAGGCGCACGTTGTAGCGGGGAGCGTGCTCCTTGATGAGGTTGTTCTCAAGGATCAGAGCCTCCACTTCCGAGTCGGTGACAATGTAGTCGAAATCGGCGATGTGGCTGACCATCACCCGTACTTTGGGCGAATGGTCTCTAGAGCTCTGGAAATAAGAGCGCACCCGGTTGCGCAGGCTCTTGGCCTTCCCTACATAGATGATTTCCCCCGCTTCGTTTTTCATCAAGTAGACTCCCGGCCTGGCCGGCAGGGTCGCAAGCTTGTGTTCCAGGTTCATTGGGCGTTCACCGGCAGTGTATCTGCCCGCGCTCTCGGATCGGCAAGAACACGTTTCAGGAAGCGGCCGGTGTAAGACTGGGGTACCGCGGCAACCTCTTCAGGAGTACCCGCGGCCACTACCGTCCCGCCGCCGTCGCCGCCTTCGGGCCCGAGGTCGATGACCCAGTCGGCTGTCTTGATCACGTCAAGATTGTGCTCAATCACAATCACTGTATCCCCTGCATCCACCAAACGGTGTAGGACCTCCAGCAGCTTGCGGATATCTTCGAAGTGCAGGCCGGTGGTGGGTTCATCAAGAATGTACACTGTGCGGCCGTTGCTCCGCCGGCTGAGCTCGGTGGCCAACTTCACCCGCTGTGCTTCACCACCAGAAAGCTCCGTGGCGGGCTGGCCCAGCTTGATATACCCCAAGCCCACATCATAAAGAGTCTGGATTTTGCGGTGAATACGGGGAACGTTCTTGAAGAACTCCACCGCTTCCTCCACCCGCATATCCAGCACATCGGCGATGGATTTTCCTTTGTACTTGACCTGCAACGTTTCCCGGGCATAGCGCTTGCCCTTGCAGACATCGCAGGGCACGTACACATCGGGCAGGAAATGCATTTCAATGCGGATAATGCCGTCGCCTTTGCAGGCCTCACAGCGGCCGCCCTTGACGTTGAAGCTGAACCGTCCCTTGGAGTAACCGCGAATCTTCGCCTCGTTGGTCATAGCGAACACTTCCCGGATATAGTCAAAGACGCCGGTGTAGGTCGCGGGATTGGAGCGAGGTGTGCGCCCGATGGGCGACTGGTCGATCTCGATGACCTTGTCCACGTGTTCAATGCCTTCGATGTCAGCGTGCCTGCCGGGCTTGGCGTGCGACTTATAGAGCTCCTTGCTGAGCCGCTTGTAAAGAATCTCGTTCACCAAGGTGCTCTTCCCCGAACCGGAAACGCCGGTGACTGCGACAAACACACCCATGGGGAAGTCCACATCGATGTTCTTCAGATTGTTTTCCGCGGCACCTTTCACCCGCAGCCAGCAGCCGTTGGGCTGGCGCCGTTTGGCAGGAATCTTGATAGCCCTGGCGCCGGACAGGTACTGTCCGGTGATCGAGCGAGGTTCGGCACATATGTCCTCGATGGTGCCCTGGGCCACCACGCAGCCGCCCTCACTTCCCGCCTTCGGCCCCATGTCCACGATCCAGTCCGCAGCCCGAATGGTATCCTCATCGTGTTCCACGACAATGAGGGTGTTGCCCAGATCACGCAGGCGCCGGAGCGCGTCCAGCAGTTTCTCATTGTCCCGCTGGTGCAGGCCGATACTGGGCTCGTCGAGGATGTACAATACACCCATCAAGCCGGAACCGATCTGTGTGGCCAGGCGGATCCGCTGCGCCTCGCCGCCGGAAAGCGTACCCGCCGCCCGATCAAGGGTAAGATAGTCCAAACCTACGTTCACCAGGAAGCCCAGCCGGGCCTGGATCTCTTTGAGGATCTGGTGGGCAATCATCCGCTCCCGCTCGGTGAGCTGCAGGTTCTGGAAGAACTGCTGACACTTCTGCACAGACATCTCTGTGACCTGGATGATGTTTAGGCCTCCGACAGTCACGCCCAGGATTTCGGGGCGAAGTCGCTTACCGCCGCAGGCGGGGCACAGCTGAATGCTCATGTACTGCTCCACATCGGCCCGCACCCAGTCAGAAGTGGTCTCCCGGTAGCGCTGCTCCAGCCACGGTATGACACCGGTAAATGGTGCACTGAACTCTTTCTCGCGGCCTGCCTGGTTTACGTAAAGGAATGTTACTTCCCTGTCCTTAAGCCCGTAGAGCAGGATCTGCTGGTGCTCCTCCTTGAGATCCTTGAATGGGACATCCTGGGGAATGCCGAACTCCCGGCACACTCCTTCAAAAATGGCGGCGTGCCAGCGGCTCTTGGTCCCCTGCCAGGGAATCAAAGCACCCTCAGCTAGGGTCAGGTCCGGGTCCACCACCAGTTCAGGGTCGATCTCCTGCCTCTGCCCCAGGCCGTCGCAGACCGGGCAGGCACCGTAAGGGCTGTTAAACGAAAACATCCGGGGCGTCAGTTCTTCCATGGAGATGCCGCAGTCCACGCAGGCAAACTTCTCACTGAACACCAGCTCTTCCCCGTCGATCACATCGATAATCACTATGCCGTCGGCGCGGCTTAATGCCGTCTGGATGGAATCGGCCAGACGCCCTTCGATATCCGGCCGCACGGCAATGCGGTCGACGACAACCGCAATGTCGTGCTTCTTGTTCTTATCCAGGTTAATCTCCGAACCCAGCTCCACCAGCTCGCCGTCGATCCGTGCTCGCACAAATCCATCCTTGCGGATCTCTTCCAGCAGCTTGCGGTGTTCGCCCTTGCGGCCCCGCACCACAGGCGCCAGCACCTGAATGCGCGTCCGTTCAGGCAGCGCCAAAACCTGATCCACGATCTGCTCCACTGTCTGTTGGGTAATAGGCTTGCCGCACTTGGGGCAGTGGGGCCGGCCGATGCGTGCGAACAGCAGCCGGAGGTAGTCGTAGATCTCCGTTGCCGTACCCACCGTGGACCGGGGGTTCCTGCTCGTGCTCTTCTGATCGATGGCGATGGCAGGGGAAAGGCCCTCAATCATATCCACATCTGGCTTGTCCATCTGGCCCAAGAACTGGCGCGCGTAGGCAGACAGGGATTCGACGTAACGCCGCTGCCCTTCCGCGTAGATGGTGTCGAAAGCCAGCGAAGACTTGCCCGAACCGGACAGGCCGGTGATCACTACCAACTTATCCCTGGGAATTTCCAGGTCTATGCTTTTCAGATTGTGCTGCCTGGCACCACGAATCCTCAGCACATTCTCTCTGTTCAAACTGACAACCCCATTTCTTGCCGCAGCTCTTGAATCTCGTCACGCAGCGCCGCGGCGCGCTCGAAATTGAGCTCCTTGGCGGCCGCGAACATCTCTTCCTCCAGCTCTCGGATGTACTCCACTACCTCTTTCAGCGAACGGGACTGGGGCTTGGCTGCGTACTTCGCCTTGTCCTCCGCCACTCTGCCCTCTAGTTCCTGAGCAATATCTGTTACGGCTTTGCGAATGGTTTCGGGAGTGATTCCCATCTTGGCGTTGTACTCGAGCTGGATCCGGCGGCGCCGGTTTGTCTCATCAATAGCCCGCTGCATGGACTCGGTGATGCTGTCGGCGTACATGATCACGCGCCCGGCGGCGTTGCGGGCCGCCCGCCCAATGGTCTGAATCAGCGAAGTCTCGGAACGAAGGAATCCCTCTTGGTCGGCATCAAGGATCGCGACCAGCGAGACTTCAGGCAGGTCCAGCCCTTCCCTCAGAAGGTTGATGCCCACCAAGACATCGAACGCTCCCAACCGCAGATCGCGCAGGATGGCGATGCGATCCAACGTTTCGATATCCGAGTGGAGATAACGCACTTTGATACCGGCATCGGTAAGATAGGCCGTGAGGTCTTCCGCCATCTTCTTCGTAAGCGTCGTGATCAGGACCCGCTCATTGCGCTTGACCACTGCCTCGATTTCGTCCATCAAATCGTCGATCTGGCCCTTTGCCGGGCGGACAATGACTTCCGGATCCACCAAGCCTGTAGGCCGGATGACCTGTTCCACAATCTGTACCGAGTGTTCCCGCTCGTACTGGCCTGGCGTGGCGGAAACGAAGATCACCTGGTTCATGTGGCGTTCGAACTCGTCGAAGGTCAGGGGCCTGTTGTCCAGGGCTGAAGGCAGGCGGAAACCGTACTCAACCAGAGTCTCTTTGCGGGATCTGTCCCCGTGGTACATACCGCGAATCTGCGGTATCGTCTGGTGCGACTCATCAATCATCATCAGATAGTCTCTGGGGAAGTAGTCCAGCAGTGTCGTGGGCGTTTCACCGGGGCCTCGGCCGCTGAGATGCCGGGAATAGTTCTCAATGCCCTGACAGTACCCCACTTCCATCAGCATTTCCAAGTCATAGCGGGTGCGCTGTTCTAGGCGCTGCGCCTCGAGGAGTTTGTTCTGGCTCCGCAGCTCCCGCAGCCGCTCTTCCAGCTCCGCCTCAATGGCGGGGATGGCCCGGCGCAGTTTGTCTTCCGGCGTGATAAAGTGCGATGCCGGATAGATAGAAATCTCCTCCGGCTCGCTGATGATCTCCCCGGTGATGGGGTCCAGCTCCAAAATGCGGTCGATCTCGTCGCCGAACATCTCGATCCGGATCACCGATTCACTGCCCACAGGGATAATCTCGATAACATCGCCGCGCACCCTGAAGGTTCCCCGCTTAAAGCCAATGTCATTCCGCACATACTGCAGGCCCACTAGGCGGCGGAGGATGTGGTCCCGGTCACGGTAGTCCCCGCTCTTGAGGGAAAAGGTCATAGCCACATAGTCCTCCGGAGAACCTAAGCCGTAGATGCAGGACACGCTGGCCACGATGATCACATCACGGCGCTCGAACAAGGCGCTGGTAGCCGCGTGCCGCAGGCGGTCGATCTCGTCGTTGATGGAAGCATCTTTCTCAATGTAGGTATCAGTCTGAGGAACATACGCTTCCGGCTGATAGTAATCATAGTAGCTGACGAAGTAATGCACCGCGTTGTGGGGAAAGAAGGCCCGAAACTCGCTGCAGAGCTGGGCGGCCAATGTCTTGTTGTGGGCGATTACCAGCGTCGGCTTTTGGACAGCCTCAATCACCTTCGCCATGGTGAAAGTCTTGCCGGAACCAGTGACCCCCAGCAGTGTCTGAAAGGGCATGCCACGGCGCAGGCCCTCCGCCAACTTGCTGATGGCCTGCGGCTGGTCGCCGGCGGGCTGAAACTCGGATACAACTTGGAACGGCCGCTGCACCATAACAACCCCCTCGTAGGATTTTTACCGATGAACGGCGAATGAAGTTGTATTGCGCCGAACGGAACATGCGTTCGCTTGTTTGATCATATCAGACTGCAGTCACTGCGTCAACGGGAGGAAAGGTATGAGCTTCGTAGTAGTAGTGGAAATTCCCCGCGGCAGCCGCAACAAATACGAATATGACCCGGAAACGGGCCGTTTTTTCCTGGATCGGATGCTCTTCTCTGCCGTCCATTATCCTGCCGACTACGGCTTTTTCCCCGGCACCCTGGCGGAAGACGGCGACCCCCTCGATGCGCTGGTCTTGGTGGGTGAGGCTACCTTTCCCGGCTGTTACATCAGAGTAGAACCGGTAGGTATGTTTGAGATGTGGGACGAAAAAGGGCCCGATCAGAAGATCTTGTGTGTGCCGGTGAGCGATCCCCAGTGGAACTGGGTGCAGGATTTGGACGATGTTCCTCCCCACCTCCTGCGGGAAGTCACCCACTTCTTCCAAGTCTACAAAGACTTAGAGAAAAAGAAGACCCGCGTGGGCGACTGGCACCCCAGGCAGGCAGCACTGGAGACCATTGCACAAGCGCAGGCACGTTATGCAGGACAGGACCTTACGGGGCCTGAATCAGAGCCGAAACAGGGACAAGCGCCACCCCTGAGCTGATAATCTCAGGGAGCATCCGCCACAGCGCAGCAGCGGTGTGCGTCCGCACATGCCCGATGATGATGGCGCTGCCGCGGCGCTGAGCTATGCTGATCCCCTGCCTGATCTGCTGCATGATGTATTCTTCATCATTGATGTTGTCTATAAACAGATCGTTGATCGCATACGGCACGCCGCTCGCTTGAGCCGCCTGCCCTGCGATGCTGGTGTTGATGGTATAGCTGTCAAGGAAGAACAGACCTGTTTCCCGCAAGACGCTGAACACGCTGTCCATCACTCGCTCATCCGATGTGGCCTTGGAACCCATGTGATTGTTCACGCCCACCACCCAGGGAAGGTGGCGGAGATTGGCCATGAGCTGTTCGGCGATGGCTTCAGGTTCCATATCCAGTAGGATTGCTCCTGGCCCTGGATCGAGAGTGCCGTCAATGGGCTCCATTGGCTGATGGAGAATCACATCGTGGCCCTGCTCCGCGGCCCTTTCCGCCAGCTTCGCTGATGCCGGCAAGTACGGCAGGACCGCGATGGTAAGGGGAAATGGGTAGCTGATCAGCTGCCGGGCAGCGGTGGAATCGTAACCCCAGTCATCCACAACCACTGCCAGGCGGGGCGGCATGTCCTCCCCCGTCCCTGCGGCGACCGCTTCGTATCGGCCCCTCATCAGAAGCGGATTCATCTCCACGAAACGCCATGTCTTGACAGGAATGTACTGTTCGGCTCCGGGCACTTTCACCAGCAGGCCCACGGCAAAGCCATCCCGCTCACGCTCCCAAAACAGGCGCTGTGGGCTGGGCGGAAGGGCTGTCACCAGCTGCGCCAGCGCTTGATCCATGTGCAAACCGGGCTGTCCGGGAACCAAGAGCCACTCTTCCTCCTCCAGCTCCCACGAGAGCACCCTTTCTCCGGCCCGTTCCGTATGAGCAGTGGAAGACACTAACCGCGAAGCGACGAGAAAGCCTGCTTCCTCCCAGTAAGCCTGCCAATCTATTCCCAAGTCGAGCTGAGAGAAATCAAGGGCGCCACCAGGGTTAACCCTGGTGTGAACGTTCTCCGCCTGCAGTGAGTTCCACTGCACCAGTAAAGCCGCTCCTGCAAAAACGAACAGCGCCAACAGCGCGCAGGCTAAGATCCACATACCGCGGGCCCGAGAAGCCTTTCTCTGTTCCAAACCTCTCACGATTGGTCACTTCCTCTTCGACTTCAGCCGGTTCCACAGCCGCTCCAATAGGCTCTCCCCAAAGCGCATGTAGAAGCGCTGTTCCGGATGGGGTGCGGGGATGATGCCCAGAGGCGGCACTTTGCCTCGAAATGTGACGGTACGTCTCGGCGGCGTTTTCAGTTTGCTCTCCACTGTGAGGACAGGATCCACTGCCCAGGGAGAAAGCTCTTGAACGAGGTCAGGCAGGCTCTCAACAGCATTGCCGTTGACGGCGACAATGATATCCCCCGGCCCAAGCCCCATCTTCTCCGCGGGAGAGCCGGGATGGACTGCCAGGACCATGACCCCCGAGTCGGTCTGAAAGACTGCCGGTAGGCGGCGCTCCCGTTCCTGCCCTAAGTATATCACAAGCTCGTGGCCTAGAGGAGAGAACAGCACAGGCAGGACTGCCAAGCTGGGATAGCGATCTGCCAGAAACGCCAACCCCAGAAGCACTGTGCCGAAGATCGACAGGTGCAGGCCACTGCGGCGGGCTTTAACTTGCGGCAGCTCGGCGGTGGCCACATCGCTGTAGCCCAGAGCGGCAATGACAGGAAACAGCATGTAGATGATGGACTGCCCTTCCCCCAAATCTTTGCCCGACGAGAACAGCGGCCACCAGTCAGGCATACTCACCACCTGCAGGTCGATGCCACGGTCCACGATTACGAGCCCCAACAGTGCGACAAACGGCACCGGCCAGTACTTCTGGAGGGAATAACCGCCCACTACCTGATCGCCCCGTTTGAAGTAGATGGGGCTGGCATTGTGGTGGCCGTCGATGGCGATCAGCAGTGACTCGGCCAAATGCAGGATAGCGACCAGCGCCATTAGTGAAGGCACGTTCACCTGCGGAAAACCAAACAGCAGTGACAATAAGCCGATCAAGCCTCCGGCGTAAGAAAAGCACAGAAACCGAGGATGAATGAAAATCAACAGCAGCGCCGTAATCCACAAGTAGGCAATACCGCTGTCAGAAAGGGAAACCCCCAGTGCCACGAACAAGGCGGTAGCAAACAGGCCGCCGATGATCCCATAGATGGCCGCGGTCGCTGTATCGATAAGGGGGTTTATCCGTTCAAGCCCAAATAGGCGCCGTTCGTACAGCTGCACCTTCTGATACTGACGGTACACAAACACGAAAACGACGCCGAGTATGAGCACGTAAGTGATGTCTGAAAACATCAGCGGCAGAGTCCTCAGGACGAGCAGCGCTAAGTCCCAGATATTCGCCAACCACACTACCTCCATATAGATGTGAAAACACTACCCCGACAAAAGCCGGGGTAGTCCTCTCCTACAACTGACTGCGCAGAACCTCCAAAGCTTGTTCCAGTTGTGGGTCATACTCTGCTTCACCGAGATAAATCGCTTCCTCTACTTCCGGCGGAACCTCCACGACAATGTGCGGCTCGATTCCGATACCGTGAATGTTGTAGCCGCCTGAGGTGAGATATCCCTGCTCCGTGATGGAAATGGCACTCCCGTCGCGCAAGGGGTAGAGAGTCTGCACGAGCCCCTTCCCGAAAGTCGTGGTTCCCACCAACGTAGCGAGTTCATTGTCCCGGAGGGCACCTGCCACGATCTCCGAGGCGCTGGCGCTGGAACCGTTGATCAGCACCGCCATGGGAATGGGCTTCCTGGTTCCTTCTTTCACTCCGTTGAAGGGAAGGCGGTTGCCGTTCTTGTCCTCCAAGTAAAGCAAGGGAGCATCTTCCACGAACAGGTCCACTACCTCGAGGGCTGAGTTCAGCGTGCCGCCGGGGTTGTTGCGCAGATCGATAATCAGAGCGCGCATCCCTTGTCCGTCAAGTTCAGCAAGAGCGTCCAACAGCTCTCCGTAGGTCCGCTCAGAGAAGTTTGTGATCTGGATATATCCGATCAGATTCTCTGGATCGATCATCTTCACCTCTGCCACAGACACGACGTTGATCATCTCACGGATGATCTGAACCTCGAAGATCTCTTCACCCCGACGGATGGTGAGGAGTACCGCCGTGTCCGGCTCCCCTCGCATGAGCCCTACCGCTTCGTCCAGAGTCATGTAGGTAGTCTCTTTGCCGTCAATCGCGATGATCTTGTCGTTGCGCCTAAGGCCAGCCCGCTCGCCTGGTGTCCCTTTGAAGGGAGAGACCACCGTCACACCGTCTTCCTGCATCCCTACCACAATGCCTATGCCGCCGTAGACGCCTGTGGTATTATGCATGAGATTTTCGTAAGCAGCTGGATCCATATGCCTAGTGTACGGATCATCGAGGGCCCTGCTCAACATACCGTTGATGGTGCCGGTGGCAACATAGCCTTTAACCAGTTCGAGAGTGCTCACCGGCTGAAAATAATGGCGTGTGGTCACCAGAGCTATAACATCCAGGACAGTGCCCAGTTCCTTAAAGCGATGTTCCGTTCCACCAACAACCGCATTGGTGAAAGCTGAACCATACAATACTCCAGCCACGAGTACTGCCGCCAGTATTACACCCACTATCAGTTTGCGGCTCACCAAATCACCAGCTTTCTCCATGCTTAGATAGAACCTGATGGCTAAACTTCATTATACTTGATTCCCCGCTCCCTTACAATGACAATCGCTGTCATCTGGATGGTATTATTACAGCCGGCGGAACCCTTCTCCCAATACTTCATGCGCTTCGTGGATAATTACAAATGCTCTGCGGTCGATTTCCCGGACGATGTCCTTGACCCTCGCCACTTCCGAGCGAGCCACAATGACCAGCAGCATGTCTCGCTGCCGGCCGGTGTACATGCCGCGAGAAACCACGCCGGTCACGCCCCGATCCATCTTCTTCATGATCGCCTGGGCGATCTCCTCATCTCGATCTGAGATGATCAGCACCGCTTTGGCGTAGCTCTGGCCTTCTTGAATCAGGTCAATAGCTTTCATGGTAACGAACACTGCCAGCAGGGCATACAGTGCCAGTTCTGGCCCGAAGACCGCACCCGCGCAGAGGATGACCAGCCCGTCTACGAGCAGCAGCGCCTGGCCCACACTCACAGGGAGGAAACGGGCAAGCAGATGCGCCGCCAGATCTGTACCGCCGGTGGAACCGCCAAAGCGGAAGGCGAGCCCCAAGCCGAGCCCGCCGATAGCGCCGCCGTAGATGGCAGCCAAGACTGGGTCAGTTGTCAGCGGAAACGCGACCGTCTGTATGAGGTCGACAGCCACGGATAGAGCAACTGAGCCGAAGAGCGTCTTGACGCCAAACATCGGCCCGATGACCCTGAGGCTGAGGATGAACAAGGGGACGTTCATCAGCAGCATGGTCAGGCCCATGGGCGCGTTGAGCAGGTAAAGCAGCACCGTGGCCAGGCCGCTCACACCTCCGGCGGCAATGCGGTTGGGAACCAAGAAAAAGCACAGCCCCACAGCGGTGACAGCTGCACCCACACTGATGCCCAGATAACTAACGATCTCTTGGCGAAGCTCGTCTCGCTTCACCATCCGGCCCCCCTTCGGCAGCGCGGGCCCACAGAACGGCAGCCATGAACCGCGGGATGGCCATGGCCCGCTTCAGGCGCCACGGTTGGCGGATAATGCGATACAGCCATTCAAGATGGATGTTCCTCATCCACTGCGGTGCACGCTTGTCCACCCCAGCCCACACGTTAAAACTGCCGCCCACACCAATCGCCACAGGCACCCGCAGTGAGCCCAAGTGCGCCGCCGCCCATTTCTCCTGGCGGGGCACACCAAGAGCCAGCAGGAGCACATGGGGCTTTGCTGCCCGCACCATTTCCAACACCTGGGGTTCTTCGCTGCGAGAGAAGAAGCCGTGATGCTCGCCGACAATGTTCAACCCGGGGAAGCTCTCCTTCATGGCCCGGGCTGCTGCTGCAGCTATGCCAGGTTCACCGCCCAAGAGGAATACCCGCCATCCCTCACGGGCAGCCTCTGCCAGTACTGCTTCCATCAGCTCTATCCCCGGTACCCGCTCTTTGAGAGGGCTCCCGAGGACGCGGCTTGCCCACACTACTCCGATCCCATCGGGAACCACCAGATCGGCGCGCCTTAGAATCTCCGCAAACAGCAGATCGGAGAGGGAAGTCATCACCATCTCTGGATTGCAGGTGACAACCAAGTGCGGCCGCTCCTCCTGCACAAACGTGCGGATCCGGGCCACTGCTTCCCCCATCGCCACATTGTCAATTCTGACTCCCAAGACGTCAACACGGTCCCAGTCCACGTGCAACGACTACCCCTCCAACACCCTCTGCAGCATCTCTCGGTTGCGGGACGCAATCTCCCTCAGTTTCGCCACTTGAGCCATCTGCTCGCTTTGGTTCAGGGCATAATGCTCCACTATATCCACGATCGTACGAGGCAGCAGCCCCAGTTCCACCAATTCTATGCATCGGCATCCAATCTGAGCACACACAGCGTGAATCTTCGGATCGTAATTGAGGCCGACGGGCACCGTGCCGCTCAGGGCCCCAAAGATCACGCCGTGCAGCCGCATGCTGATAAACACATCCAGCCGGCTCAACTCGGTGCGAAAACTGTCCAAGCCTAAGGCGGGGCCCAGTTCCAGGGCCGGCGCCTGCCGCCTCAACTCCTTCCCCATCTCTTCGTCACCGGGGCCGATGGGGACAAAGCGCACCTGCCATCCAGCGCGATGGAGTGCCTGCAGTATTTCCGCCCACTGGGCAAGCTGGCTCCGCCAGGCGGGATACGGCCTGAGGTTAAGCCCGATAGTGGGCACCGCACGCAGCCCGTTCGAGGCCTCACTGGCAGGCAGCTGAAAGACAGGATCCACCGCCGCCGCCTCATTGGGCACAGGCACCTTGAGGTGGTGCAAAAACTGCACACTGAACGCGTCCCTGACCGTGAACCCCGCACTTTTGCGAAATACTCGTGCCACCAGCCGCTGGTAAGCCGGCGTGCCGATGGGGCCGATGCCGTGCCCGTACAGGGCTACCGGGACCCGGCGCCAAAACGCCATCTCCACAATGCTGAGATAGTACGGAATACTGCGCCTGCTGGTGACATCCTGAAACAGCGAACCGCCACCGCTTACCAACAGCCTGGCCCCGCCGAGGGCCTGCCAGATCTGCTTGAGCGCGTACCGGTCCAGAGCCGGCACACCGTGGGTACGCTCGGTGTAATCCGGATCCCCGCTCAAGACCAGGATCTCACTGCGGGGGACACCAAGCGCCGCCAAATCTGCGCAGAGGACTGCCAGGATTGCTTCATCACCCAGGTTCTTAAAGCCGTGATACCCTGAAACCACGATCACGGGCCCACAACCCCTTCCCTAACTGGTACAACTGGTAGATCATCCATCCAATAATATACCCGAAAAGCAGTCCGTACCCGGTCCGGGCCAGTGTAACCAAGAGAGGGGTGTGAATGTGGCTGAAGGTGTTGACCATCGAAAGCTGGCCGATCACCGCGATGGGCGTCAACCATGCCGCTCGTTCACGGTGCTCTTCTTTCAGCCACAGATAGAGAGCGGGATGCCCGATCAAGAACTCTTTTGTGCGGGGGCGGACCAGCAGGGCTTTTTCCAAGAACTCACGCAAATAGACTTCCAGTTGGGCAACTGGAAGGCCGATGTTGCCAGTGCGCAGTATATACACAACTCCAGCACAGACAGCCGCCGTACCCCCCACGATCAGCAGCTTCAAGGGGACGGAAAGGTTCCAGACAGCCCGCACACGCTCCCGCAGCTCCCGCCAGCTGGCGAGGGGCAAGACCGGCTGCAGCACCAGGCTCAGTGCCGCCGCTGCCACCGGCAGCACGTGCGCAGCCTTGACGCCGCGGAACTCGGCCAGTTTGATCAGATACTGGGTTCCCGCCAGGCTGCCGGCCACCAGCAGCCCGCCGGCGATGGAAACACCCGAAACTGCAGCAAAACGCGCAAGGGTGGAACGCCCGCGCTTTGCCTTCAGGGCCAGGCACGGGAAAGCCACCGCGGCCAGAAACGCCGCCCCTTGCTGGGCAAGCTGCAGGTTTTTCAGAGCCAGCGCCGTTGTGGCTGCCGTCCCCAGCACTGCCGAGGCCCAGAGCACGCTAGCTGGGAACTTGATCCATTCGCCGAGGAGAAGGGCTGCCCCAGCCCAGATACCCAGCCAGATAACCACAGAAACCAGCAGGGGAACCTGCCATTCCGGAAATGGAGCGCTCTCTCCCAGCCTGTAGCCGCCAGCGTGCAGCTGATCAGTAAGGCTTGTGAGCACGGCAAGGGACCTTGCCCAGGGGTTCTCCCCCTCCAAGAAAGGACGCAGGTACAAGACACGGATGTTCCGTTCCCGTACGCCCCTCAGATAGCGGCTTACAATCCTGTCTGCACTCAGTGATTCCAGCTCACGCTGGTTGATACCGTGCACGCGCACCATCTGCGAAGCCGGGGCGAGCTGTGGCGCTCCCTTCTGCTGGGCGAACTCCACGACTCCTACCCTGATGCCCATCTCCGCAAACAGGCGGGCATACTCGCCGAGGCGGTCAGGAAAGCCTGGGCTCTCCACGGCACCCAAGATCACGAGCGTTGGGTTGTACTGGCGCCAGCTCTCTGGCATTCCCCAAGGAGGATTGCTCAGCCGCGGGACGGCCTTCATCCCCGCACTCGCGACAGCAGCAAAGGCTTCATCAGGAAACTCCACAGGCATGTCCCACAACAGCTCAAGCTGATCCCTGTGTTCCACCACATATGAGGACACATGGGCGGGAAGCTCGACACCATAGACGGCCGCATCCACCAGATTGCGCGGGGCGATGGCAACCGTCTCCACTCCCCTGGAGGACAGCTCTTTCAGCAGGTCTGTCACATCTACCCCCATCCGGTCTGCCAGCAGTTCCAGCGAGCGGTAGTCGTAAACCAACTCCACCGTGTCCTGCTGTGCCTCTAAGCCGATGCGCTGGAAGGCAACGACAGCGCTGGCGATCAAGGCAGCACACACTAATACCCACAAAATCCTGCGCACACAGCCACCTCTATTCCACAGCTTCTTCTACGACCAACAGGATTCCCTCGTCCCCCACCTCGGCCCGCACAATGCGGATCGGGAAGAGAAAGGCATCCAGATCTACCCTGAAGCGGAAATACTCCTGCAGCAGTTCCACCAATACCGGCGGCGCAGCAGACTCTTCCAGCTGCAGCCCCACAGGCACAAACTCCAGCACTGTCGGTTCGACCACTTGGATCACGCCGGTCAGAGCCATCTGCCAAGGCACACCCAAGACGTTCACGCTTGCTTTCAACACCAATTGGCCCTCCCGTACCTCTACCTGGAGTTCGCGCGCGTTGGGCACGTGTTCCCTAAAGTATTCGCCCAGGCCGGCCGCACTTACGCGGGCAGAAAGCTGGAGAGACTGGGAACCTGCGTACGCAAACACCTGCTCGCGAAAGAGCGCCCAGGGATGAAAGCGCATCCCCTGGGCTTTCAGGTTCGCCTCAGCAACGGGAAAGCCGCTCACCTCAGCTTGTTCCATGTGGATTTCCAGTTCGGGGATATACCCCATGAGCAGCGGCCAACCGCTGCCGCCCAGTTTCACCGCAGCCCGCTGCGCCTGAAATTCATCGACAGCGAGTTGTTCCAACCCCTTCGCAACCCACGGGACGAGCAGAAAGCGAGGTGCGAAGGCGATCATCACCATCACCACGAGCAGTGCTGCCAGCCACAGCAGTCGTTTGTACACCGGCCGCCCTTCTAAAAAACGGGCTTTCCTCACAGACTGGCCCCATCCATGAAGAAAGCCAAACGTATCAGCGCTTCACTTTCAAATAGGCCTCGATAAACGGGTCGATCATCCCGTCCATCACGGCCTGCACATTGCCGATCTCCACGTTCGTGCGGTGGTCTTTGACCAGGGTGTAGGGGCAGAAGACATAAGAGCGGATCTGATTGCCCCAGGCAATTTCTCCCTGTTCGCCTTTCAGCTCCTCCAGCTTGGCCTGGCGTTCCCGCAGCTGCCTTTCCATCAGGCGCGAACGCAGGATCTTCATCGCCGCATCACGATTGGAATGCTGCGAGCGCTCCGACTGGCACTGCACGACGATGCCAGTGGGAATGTGGGTGATGCGCACCGCCGACTCTGTCTTGTTCACGTGCTGGCCGCCGGCCCCGCTGGCCCGATAAGTGTCGATCCGCAGGTCTTCCGGCTTGATCTCCAGGTCCACATCATCACTAATCTCAGGCATCACATCAACCGACGTGAACGAGGTATGCCTACGGCCGGAAGCATCGAATGGTGAAATGCGCACGAGGCGGTGGACACCTTTTTCCGCCTTGAGATACCCGTAGGCATTCAGCCCGCTGACCAAAATCGTGACACTCTTGATACCAGCTTCCTCGCCGGGCTGGTAGTCCAGGACTTCCACATCATACCCCCGCGAATCTGCCCAGCGGGTGTACATGCGCAGCAGCATCTCTGCCCAATCCTGAGACTCGGTACCCCCTGCACCTGGATGGATGGAGAGGATAGCGTTGCTGCTGTCGTACTCGCCGTTCAGCAGCGAAGCCAGTTCCAGACGGTCCACGTCCCGTTCCAGCTTGGCCAATGTTCCCTCTAACTCCTCCTCCAGCGCCTCATCTGGTTCCTCAGAGACCAGCTCATAGAGGGCCTGTGCATCCTCGTAAGCCCGGTAGACGGCCTCCCACTGTTCGATCGACCGCTTCAGGGTGCTGATCTCCTTCACCACCGCTTGGGCAGACTGCTGATCGTCCCAGAACCCGGGGGCAGACATGCCTTCCTCCAGTTGGGCTACCTTAGCCCGCTTCTCATCAATGTCAAAGATAGTTCCTCATCTCAGCTAGTCTTCTGGCTATATTCTGCAGTCTTTCTTCCACAGCAAACCCTACCTTCCACAGCACTTCTTGTATTTTTTGCCGCTGCCGCAGGGACACGGATCATTGCGGCCAACCTTGTGTTCTACTTTCCGCGGCTGCCGTTCCACTTCTTCACCCCGGTTCGTCTGGGCACCCTGGAGCCGGTCCTTCGGCTGGGCCTGATCCGGATCAACCAGCCGCACTCGGAACAGCAGCTTCAGACAGTCTTCCTGGATGCCCGCCACCAGCTGCTGGAACATGTTGAAAGCCTCAAATTGGTATTCCAGCAGCGGGTCCTTCTGACCGTACGCCCGGAGCCCAATTCCTTCCCGCAGGTCATCAATGGCCCGCAGATGATCCATCCAGCGGCTGTCCGTCACCTGGAGCAGCACCATTTTCTCAATCCGGCGCATCGTCTCCGGCCCGAACTGAAGCTCCCGCTGGGCGTAGGCGGCCAGGGCCTCTTGCTTGAGTGTTTCGGCGATGTCAGCCGGCTTCATGCCCGCCAGAGCTTCCTGGGTTGCCTGTGCAGGCGACCCAGTGATTTCAAAATACGCCTTCAAGAGCCCGTCTAGATCCCATTCCTCGGGAACGACCTTCTCGCCCGCATACTGGCTCACCAGCCGTGAGAACACGGTAGAGAACATCTCGGTGATCTGACTGCCGATGTCCTCATCCAGCAGCACCGCCCGCCGCTGGGCGTAGATCACTTCCCGCTGCTTGTTGAGGACGTCATCGTACTCCAGGACCTGCCGCCTAATCTCAAAGTGCCGGTTCTCTACTTTCTTCTGAGCGTTCTCGATGGCTTTGCTGATCTGCGGGTGATCGATGGCCTGGTCATCTTCCCAACCCAAACGCTCCATGATCCCCATGATCCGCTCGGATCCGAACAGCCGCATCAAGTCATCTTCGAGTGAGACGTAGAAACGCGACGAACCTGGGTCTCCCTGGCGCCCCGCTCGGCCCCGCAGCTGGTTGTCAATCCGCCGAGCCTCGTGCCGTTCGGTGCCGATGACGTGAAGGCCGCCCAGTTCTTTCACGCCTTCGCCCAGCACGATATCGGTTCCCCGGCCCGCCATGTTGGTGGCGATGGTTACAGCGCCCCGCTGCCCCGCCTGCGCGATGATCTCGGCTTCCTTAGCGTGGTTCTTGGCGTTGAGCACCTGATGGGGGATGCCCCGCGCCTTCAGCATCTGGCTGAGCCGCTCCGACTTCTCAATGGAGATGGTACCCACAAGGAGCGGCTGGCCTTTCTTGTGCCGCTCTTCAATCTCCCGCACCACGGCTTCAAATTTGGCCTTCTCAGTCTTGTAGACAGCATCGGGGTAGTCTACCCGGATCATGGGTTTGTTGGTGGGTATCACTACCACGTCCATGCCGTAGATCTTGATAAACTCTTGCTCCTCCGTCTTGGCGGTACCGGTCATGCCCGCCAGCTTTTCGTACATGCGGAAGTAATTCTGGTACGTGATCGACGCCAGTGTCTGCGTCTCCTGCAGCACCGCCACGCCTTCCTTGGCCTCGATGGACTGATGCAGCCCATCAGAGTAGCGCCGTCCCGGCATCAAGCGGCCGGTGAATTCATCGACGATCACGACCTCACCGTCCACCACCACATAGTCCCGATCCCGCTTGAAGAACTCCTTGGCTTTGAGGGCTTGGTTGAGGTAATGGTTCAGTTCGAAGTGGCGTTCATCGAACAGATCCTCAATATTAAGCAGGCGCTCCACCTTCCTGAGGCCCTCTTCTGTCATGGCGATAGTCTTCGCCTTTTCATCCACTGTATAGTCCTGATCCCGCTTCAGCTCCGGCGCAATCCGAGCGAACTGCACGTAGTAACGGGCACTGTCCTCAGCCGCACCGGAGATGATCAAGGGGGTGCGGGCCTCATCGATCAAAATGGAGTCCACCTCGTCCACAATGGCATAATGCAGTTCTCGCTGCACCAGCTGGCTTGGATCCACGACCATGTTGTCCCGGAGATAATCAAAGCCGATCTCGCTGTTGGTGCCGTAGGTGACATCGGCATGATATGCCTGCCGCCGTTCCTCAAAGGATAGGCCGTGCACAATGACTCCAACTGTCAACCCCAGAAACTCATAGACCTTCCCCATCCACTCCGCATCGCGCCGGGCGAGGTAGTCGTTTACCGTGACAACGTGGACTCCCCTCCCTGTGAGCGCGTTGAGGTATACCGGCAGAGTGGCCACAAGGGTCTTGCCTTCTCCGGTTTTCATCTCGGCGATGCGTCCCTCATGGAGGACGATGCCGCCCATGAGCTGGACATCAAAATGGCGCATGTTCAGCGTACGGCGGGCCGCTTCTCGCACCACTGCGAACGCCTCCGGAAGCAGATCGTCGAGAGTTCCACCCCGGGCAAGGCGTTCCTTAAACTCGTCGGTCTTCCCCCGCAGCTCCACGTCGCTGAGGCTCTCGATCTCCGGCTCCAAAGCATTGATGGCCTTCACCATCTCACTCAGGCGCCTGATCTCCCGCGCATTGGGGTCGAGCTTGTTCTTAATAAACTGGAGCACTCTCATTCCTCCATCTGGGACTGCTGGTATCAACGCTTTTATTGTACTACGGGCACTAGTTGATTGCAAACTACGGCTGCAGCGGCCGCTCTCGTGTGCTGGCATCCACCAAAGCCCACATGCCGCCGGTAACAAGCGAATGCCCTCCGAGCAGGACAGGCACTTTGGCAGAAAAAGCCGCCGCGGTAAATTCCCGCAGCCCTGGGTGAGTGATGAGCCCTAAAGCACCCACATCAGAGGCAAAACGATCAGCCTGGGAGAGGTTCCAGTGGAAGTGTTCAAACAGCACCCGCGTGTCCAAAACGGCGCCTCCGCAGATTTCGCCCAGAAAGTCGAAGAAACCAAAAAACCCCAGTGCCTCTACCAACTTTCCCACTAACGATACTACCTCTCCGCGGCGGTCGCGCCCCAAGGCCTTCATCCCCCGCTCTTCAGAGAAGAGGCGGATGCGGCAGCGAGTCTGGGCATCCAGGTACTCAAAAAGCTGGCCGCCGATGCGCCCGAACAGCACCAGCTCTCCTTGAGGATCGTTGACAAGAGCCTTGATTGCATCGTAGCGGCTGTAATCCAGCTTCAGGCTGTCCACAGCCGCCTTGGTGTGCGGCCCCACATCAGGGTGGACTGCAAGGATCAGCACATCGCTGGGCGTATCAACATCAAAACTGAGCCCCAACGAGCGCTGCAGCGGCACATACCGGAGGCCTGCCTCGTGCACCAGCGCCAGGGCCAGGACGTTGTCGATCTCGGGGAGGGTGATCTCCGCAAGAGCGGCACCGGGGTTGAAACCCACCATGTCGGCGGAGTAGTAGTTGTTGGCTACTACCACGCGCTCATTCTGAGCCAGAATGTCTCGCAGATAACGCAGTTCATGGACAGAGAGAAGGGGGGCCGCCGCTCCCCCCATGTACAACACACTTTCCAGCTGTTCCGTCGTGACCACTTCCAGCAACAAGCGGCCGAAATGGAAAGGTTCGTGTGCAGGATTTACTGCTTCTACCGGACAGTTGAGCCGTACCGCCGCATCGGCCAGGCTCTGGTACGGAGTGCAGAGTAAGATGCGCTCAAAACCGGCTGCATGGGCCTTCACTATCTGATCGAGGACTATGCCCTGGCGCACGAGGCGCATATCTTCTTCCAGCTGTCCGCTGATACTGCCTCCCTCAAATATCACTAGGCTGACAGTGCTGCTCTTAGTACTCAGGTTCGATCACTCCGTAATTGCCGTCCCGACGCTTGTACACCACGTTCGTTTCCTCAGTAGCGGCGTTGACGAACACGAAGAAGTCATGCCCCAAGAGCTCCATCTGCATGATCGCTTCTTCCACATCCATCGGCTTGAACGGGAACCGCTTCACACGCACAACTTGAGGGGCCGCTGCAGGTACCTCTTCGCCACCCTCGGCGGGTGCAGCCAGTTCGGCAATCTTCGGCCCCTGCAGGCGCCGCTGCAGGCGTGTCTTGTACTTGTTGAACTGCCGCTCAATGCGCTCAACACAGCTGTCAATCGATGTGTACATATCTGGAGTTTTCCCCTCACCCCGCAGGATGAGGCCGGCTACACTGAGTGTCACCTCGGCAATGTGAATACCCCGCTCAATCCGAAGCATCACTTCCGCCGTCGCTTCGTTGTGGTCGGCAATGAATTTCTCCAGCTTGGCAACCTTCTTCTCTGCGTAGTTCCTAAGTGCCTGGGTGACTTCCAAGTTCTTGCCCTTGACCACGACTCGGATGGTAGCCATAAAATCACTCCTTAATAATAAGTGTTGCACTACTATACTTCCAATATTCACTTGTGAAGCGGATTTTCCTGCACGCTGGGAAACGAAAAAGGGCAGAGGTGATTCACCTCGCCCTTTCTGGTCTCGTCTTTACAGCTTAACTACGTTGGAAGCTTGGGGGCCTCTGTCGCCTTGGACAATGTCAAACTCAACTGTCTGTCCTTCTTGGAGGGTCTTGAAACCTTCTTCTTTAATCGCTGAAAAGTGTACGAACACGTCGCCGTGGCCGTCTTCACGTTCGATGAACCCGTAGCCCTTTTCAGCATTGAACCACTTAACTCTGCCTAGCATTGATAAACATTCCTCCTAAAATCTAATCCCGGCCACCAAACCTCCGGTTATCCATAATGTAACACAAAGGAAATACTGGTGTCAAGAATTCTTACCAGATTTTTCCCCTTCAGAAGCTTGGGCAGAAGTTTGGCGGGCCCTCTCGTAAGCTTTTGCAGCCTGCTTCAGCTGTATCTGCTTGGAGGGTGCCCCACTCAGCCCTTTGCTATACCCCTTCAGGACCGCTTCATTCTCTTTTTCGATTGCCTCAATCTTCTCTAACAGGCTCACCAACTCGGCCAGGGTGTCCCGCAACCGTTCCAGGCCCGGACGCTCGTGGGGAGTGGCCGCCTGCAGCATCTGGGGGACGGAGAACTCGGAAAGGCGGAAGTGGGCCATCAGGGCCTGCTTGATGGCTGCCAACTGCGAATCGTCAACGCCGCCCAGAAGGGCCTGCTTGTCGCGCAGGGACTCCACCAGCTGATCGAGCGCGCCCCGTTCCAGCAGCACCTTCTCCGCCTCGGCCATCTCCAGAACCCGGCTGTACACTTCCAGCTGGCTGCGGTACGCCTGGTTAAGCTCCTCCACCTGCCGCACAATGGACGCCATCAGACCTCAGCCACCACCTGCCGCCAAGTATCCCGCAGTTCTGTCAGCAGCCGCACTGCTTGATCAATGAGTTCTACGTCCTTCTTGATGTTGGCCCTCACCAGACAGTCGTGGATGTAATCATACAGCTGATACAGGTTTTTGGCTATCTCACCCTGGTCCATGTCGAGAGAGATCATGAACTCCGTCAGAATGTCCTGCGCCCGAATCAGCTTGGCGTTTGCCCCTTCCAAATCGCCCGCAGCGATCATCTCACGTGCTTGGTTGGCAAACCGAATTGCACCATCAAACAGCATCAAGATTAGTTCTCCCTGCGACGCTGTGTTGACCTGCGTCTGCTTGTACACCTGGTAAGCGTTTACACTCACTTTGCGACCCCCTACGCTCTTTCATCAACAAGTAATCCAATCATTTCCCAGATGCGCGCGATCACATCCAGAAGCTTCTCTGGTGGAATCTCTTTGATTACCTCCTGTGTTTCCCGGTTGACTACGCGCACCACCACTCGGTTAGTATCCTCGTGTATGGTGAACTCCAGGCCGCGATCGATTACCTCTAGAGCTTGTCCAATATGATCCGCTGCCTTTTCCAGTTCGTCCAAGGGTATGCTCTCTGCCTCATGCTCCCCCTGCGAGGCCTGGGGTTTCCTCTCGGCACTCACCAGCTCTGTCTGGGCCTTCGGCCCCAAGTGCATTTCCTTGTCCGGCCACAGTTGGCTGACTGCAGAACGCTCCACACGTATGCTCATCAGTGTCACCCCGATATGGCAGAATGCTCCTGTCATTATTATCGTCGCGATTGGGCACAGACTTAACAAAAAAACGCCCCCAGGGCGTTAGTCCCGACTAGGCCCAGCCTTTCCGGGCTGCTTGGCAGCAATGACACTCTCGAGTGTGCGCAGATCAACAGCGGATTTGAGGGCAGCGCGAGCATTCTCGGCCTGGATCTCGCGATACACCTCTTCCCGGTGCACCACGACTTCCCGCGGAGCTTCGATACCGAGCTTCACTTGATCCCCGCGCACATCTACCACAATAACCCGGATATTGTCCCCGATCATAATGCCCTGATCAACTTTGCGCGTCAGCACTAACATGACGTGTCCCTCCCTGGACCTTAGCCTTCCCTGAAAGAACCAATTTTAGACTACCTGCGGCAGATTCTGTCAGTCCTTTCCTTTCTGAGCCAGGTAGGCGGCCGCCTGCATCCCCGCCAGAACGTTGTGCCTTGTGGTGTACTTGCCGTCCATCAGTACGATCTGCGCCCCGATCCGGCGGCGCTTGTTGATTACCACTGGCGCCTGCAGATTGATGGTCATCTCCGCAACCTGTTCGGGTATGGTCACGATCCCATACACCACACCGTCTTCCGGCTGCTCAATCTCCAGCAGCGCCTTCTGCTCTTCCGTCAGCACCACGCTATACGCTGCATCGACCAACTCCGGATACATTACAACGAACGCCAGCTGCGGCTCATCAACGCACTGCAAAAAGCGGAAAACGCTGTCCGGCTGTTCTAAGACAAGATAACGCTTGTACTCTTCAAATCCCAGGATCCCCTGAGGAAAGACAATGATGTCCTCCTCGGACACATCAATTCTACCCAAGCAGCTTTCCAGTTCCACAAACTCTTACCCCCTGCCATCATACTGGCTGCCCACTACAGTGATATCCACCCGGCCGAGCTGCCAGGTAATCCGCGGTGGATGAACAACGGCTTCTATCGACAGCCACCCCTCGATCCAATCAATGGTGGCCTCATATTCAAACTCGATCCTCGGCCGTGACTTGGGCACAGCCTGCACGTTCAGTTCTGGGATCTTCGCTCGATCCCGCTCTTTGACGATCTGTCCCATCACCCTGCGCATATCGAACTTGCCCAGGCTGCGCGCGAACCGATCACCCTCCTCGGCGTAACGGCGTATGCCCTTTAGGACCGACGCGCGGCTCAACTCTTTCAGGTACGTATTAAGAAAGGGCCGATCGCGAAACCCGATTTCGGCCCACGCTTCCCGCTGATCGATTTCCACTTTCGGCCCGGACGTTTCCACTTGGATCTGTGGAAGCCTTTGGTCAACTTCCAACTTGGGCCAGAAATACTCAATATCAAGTTGGGGAAAAGTCGTATCGATCCGCAGATGCATTCCACATCACCGCTTTAACGGAGGAAGTCTACCAGCGAAGGTTGGATGATGCGCGCTCCCACGGCCAGTGCCGTCTGGTAGACGAACTCCTCAGCCTTCAGGTTCATGATGGTTTCCGCATAGTCGATATCCTGCGACTCCGCAAGAAGGTTGATGACATTCAAGCGCAGATCCTGCAGGCGTTCATGGGCGAGTTCCAACCGTTTCTCCTTCGCCCCAACGTGCGACAAATTGCTGAGCACGTTGTCCAGTGCATCCTCCAGCATGCCCACGCTCTCTGTCCCAGTTTCAGTGCCGCTCAGCTCGCCGTACAGGCGCTGAATAGCATCGAAAATCGGCCTGAAGAGAGCTTCTCCGTCCAGGTTGACCTGCAGCCGAGCACCGACAGCGATTTCATACTCCAGCGGTTCCGTATCACCGTAAAACTCCACGTCCGGCAGTGTGCCCTCTGCAGCATCAGCCGCCTTCGCAAAAGGTTCCCGTTTTGTGCTTTGCCCGGCGAAGATGTAGCGCCCCGCATGGGTTGAGTTGGCCAGGTTGAGGACATTGTCGTACAGCTGAGCGACTTCATCAGCCAGAGCCCGCCGCGCCGAATCGTCTTGAGTGCCGTTGGCGCCCGCCAGAGCCAGCTCCTTGGCCCTGTGAATCACGCTGTTAAGTTCCTGCAGTACCGTATCGGTGGCTTCCAACCACGACAGCGCATGATCTGCGTTGCGGAGATACTGCTCAGTTTCTCTGACCGTAGAACGCAGCCGCATGATAGTGCCGGACTTGATAGGATCGTCAGAAGGCACATTAACCGTCCGGCCCGTGCTCAGCTGCATGTTCAGCTTGTCCAGCCTAGTCAGGCCCTGGTTCAAGTTGCGGATCAGGTTTTGAGTCACGGTCTTATGTGTTACGCGCACTTAAATACCCCCTTAACGCCCGACCACACCAAGCCGGTTTACTACAACGTCCAGCGCTTGATCGAGCGCAGTCATCAGGCGTGCCGCAGCGTTGTAAGCGTGCTGGAACTTGATCATGTTCGCCATCTCTTCATCGAGATTGACCCCAGAAGTGGCCTCCCGCAGGTTGTGCAGGTGAGTGACCAGCACGGAGCGGTTTTCCGCCATCTTGACAGCCCGCTCGGCCCTGACACCCAGGTTCGAGATAATAGAAATAAAGCTGTCACCGATGGTGGGCTCTCCTGCCCTGGGAGGATTGTAGCGCAGTTGGGCCAAGCGCAGAGCGTTCTCGCCGTTTGCGATGCGGCCGGGTGGAGCTTCGTCCACATCTTCGCCGAAATACGCTGCGGCGATCTTGCCTGGGTCCTCGGTAATGTCTTCATTCACTCTGATCTCCAGTGCAGCCCCGTGGGGCATGGAACTGGAAGCAAACTCAAAAAAGTCAATGCCGGTCTTGCCGTCCAGCGTAAACCCTTCCCGGTGAATCTTGTTGAAAGCCTCGGCGAAGTCCCACGTCCATTTATCAAGGTCATCGATATAGTTCTGCACTTCTTCATCGCGCAAAGCGAGAGTTGCTCCCAGCTCGCCTGACTTTATGACTGCTGGGCTCCCCGTCCCCTGCCAGCGGATTTGATACCTGTCATAACCCAGTTTGGGCTCTGGGACCCGGTACGTTTCCAACCGGTAGGCGGTGCTGCGCTGTACCAAGCTTACACCGTTCAGAGTCACGGTCACCATGTTGGCGTGGTCATCCACTACCTCGATTTCTGCGATCTGAGAGAGCTCCTCCAAAAGCAGGTCCCGCTGGTCCATGAGGTCGTTGGGATGGTTGCCTGTGGCACTGACCTTGCCGATCTGATTGTTCAAATCCGCGATCTGCTGCGCCAGCGTGTTGATCTTGCTCACCAACACATCGACGTTGTCGTTGAGGTCTGCCCGCAGGCTCTGCAGCTGGTTGCGGGTATTGCGTATGGCTTCGACCAGTACTTCCGCCCGCTGAACGACAACTTCTCGCACTGAATCACTGTCCGCACCGTGACTCAGGTCCTGGAGTGAATCCCAGAACTGATCAAGGGCTGCACTGATCCCAGACTCGCCAGGTTCACCAAAAAAGAGCTCCACCTGAGACAGGCCGCGCTGTAGGGTCTCCCAATAGGCCAAGTGTGGGCTTTCCTGCCTGATGCGGGTTTCCACAAAGAGATCCCGCATCCTCGCCACCTGGCTTACCTGCACACCGGTACCGTACTGCCCGTTGGACACACCGCCGCTCAGCATGGGCACTGGATAGGCTTTGCTCGCACTCAAGATCGCTGTCTGCCGCGAAAAACCAGGTGTGTTGGCGTTGGCTACGTTATGTGATGTTACATCAAGGGAAGCCTGCTGTGCTTGCAGTGCACGGAGAGCGATGGATATCCCGCTGAATGTCGTACGCATACTCTACACCTTCCGGTCAAATGTGGATGTCCCGCTCGGCGCCGGCCCGGTCCGGTCGTAGGTAATGGCCACATCGCCGCTGAGGGCATTGATGGAGAATTGGACAAAACGCAGTGATTCTCGCAGCAACTCCTGGTTCAGCTCGTTGATGTCCTGCAGGCGCCTCAGGTTCTCAGCAAGTCTCTGCAGCAGTTCCCGCACATCCGGGCGATCATCACCCAAATGTGCCAGTAAGTCTTCGGCAGTCTTGCTCCCGGCGAACGCTTCTGTCAGCACCAGGCGTTCCCGCTCCACAGCGTCCAGGCGGATCAGGCATTCTTCTTCCTCCTGGGCGATGGCCGATACCTTCTCAGCATTCTGCAGGGCATGGCGCTTAGCTTCACCCAGCTCCAGCAGGCGCTCGATGATCTCGTTTTCAGCGGTGAGCGCTGCGGCTAACGCATCTACCAGTGTGGCCATCGCGCTCACCTGTGGCCCAGCCGCCGCAGGAGCGCAGCGGCAATCTGACGGCCGGAAACCTCATAGGTCCCTGTTTGGACTTTTAACTTGATCTCCTCAGCCACCGGCCGAATAGGCTCGGCACTGCTGACCGCCTGCAAAACTCCGTGAATCTCCCGACCCTCTTCAGACAGGCGCACATCGTCATTGAGCGCGGCCAACTCGGCCTTCTGCACACGCCGTGCTGCGGCCGCTTTTTCATACACACGGGACACCTGTCCAATTGGCTTGTTCGGTGTAATCATGGGAATCCCCCCTATCCCTGAACAGCTGGAGCTGTTCCTGTTACCAATGTCGGCACCGTCCGCAGGAATCTTTAGGGTTACCAGCATTCTTTTCGAGGACTGCCCGCGCGGCACTGACAACTGCACAGCGGGCACCCAAGTCTTCTAAGGTTCGGGCCACCGCGAGGACAGCGGAACCTGAGGTGACCACGTCGTCAACAATCAGGCAAGTCTTCTCTTTTAAGTTCGCATCAGCGGTGACAGCAAAAGCGTGTCGGACGTTGGCCCGCCTTTCTTCCAGGGCCAGCCCGCTTTGGGAAGGGGAATCCTTGAGCCGCATGACTCCCGTGAACACGGGGCGCTGCCAGTGCGTCCGTATTCCCTGCACCAATGCCTCCGCTTGGTTAAACCCCCGCTGCCGCCTTCTCGCCGGGTGCAGCGGCACAGGGACCAGAAGGTTCACAGGGGCTAGTTCTGGTGTCTCTTGCAGCGCCCTGCCCAGCAGGGCACCCAAAGCCAGCCCGATCCGGTACGCACCGTGATACTTCATCTGCCGAATGAGCTGGCGCACATACCCCTGGTAAGGGAAGAGGCTGGCCGCGGGCCGGCCGTGCAGGCTTTGGAGCCGCCAATCGAGAGCCAGCTGTGCTGCGCAGCGGCGGCAGCACTCCAGTTCCTCAAGTGGGGCCTCTCCGCAGAAAGGGCAGTACGGAGGTTCAGGAAAGAGGAAGTCCTCCAACATACGCAGCCATCTAAACACAGAGATCACCCCGTAGGAGCCCCTGCCGTTCCGCTTCCTCGTTCAGCCGCCTGATCATGGCTTGGGCACCCTTCACCGCCTCGTTCCGCCTGGTTCCGCAGAAGATTACCGTACCGGTGGGATGTGCCGCGGAGCGCCCTACCCTCCCCGCCATCTGCACGAGAGCACTGCGGGAAAACAGGTGATGGTCCGCATTCACCACGATCACGTGTACACCGGGAAAGGTGACACCTCTTTCCAACACAGCTGTCGCCACCATGATGCGCCTTTCGCGCATGCGGAACGCTTCGATCTGCTCCCGGCGCTGGGGATGCCGGCTGTGGCAGCTGGCCACATGTTCCTGGAGTTGTTCCACTAGGTGCGCAGCCAGCTCTTCACACGCAGATACCGTCGGCACGAACACCAGCCACTGCTCCTCGCTGTCCTTCAGCACCTCCATGATCTGCTGCGGAATACACCCCGGCCTAGACTTGACAAACTCCGGTTCAGGCAGAGGGTGTCCGTGGTGCCGCACCGGAATGGTTACCAGCCGCCCACTCTTGGGGATCTGGCTAGGAGTAGCGCTCATCTCCACCAGCTTACCCCCTGGCTGCAGCGAACGGCGGAGGCCAAAACGCAGCATTTCACTGCCGCCGTACGGAAAGGCGTCCATCTCGTCTAGCACAGCCAGCCCAAAGCGGCGGTAGAAGTGAAGCACCTGATGGGTTGTGGCGATCACCAGCGGCCCCTGGGTGTGCCAGGGCTGGCCACCGTAATGCACAGCCACCTCCACGCCAGTGAAGGCCCTGCGAAAACGGTCGGCCAGTTCTCGCACCACGTCTTGCCGGGGAACGGCAAAAAGGACATCCAGCCCAGCGTTGAGCGCCTTACGGATCAGGGGGAACGTTACCTCTGTCTTACCGGCGCCGCAGGCGGCCCAGACCAGCGTACGCTGATCATCGCTGGTAAGAAACGCCTCCAGCTGCGCTGCCGCTTCAGCCTGCGCAGGCGTCAGATCGTATGGGAGGGTGAAGTCTGCGGCGCGCTCCTCAGCCGCTTCGGCACGAGGGGCAGCGATGAGCAGCCGGCATCCCCTGCTTGCTCCCAAACCGATACACTCGGTGCACAGCGGACAGTCGGACCTCCGGCACGCGGGGCACGGTTCCCGCGTCACAGCCTGTCCACCGCAGCGGTTGCACAGCCAAGCCCCCCAAGGCTGGCGGCTGACACCGGGCAGCTGCTCCACGAGCCCGTGATAGGCTGCACAGTCCAGGAGCAGGCCGGAGTCTCGCGGCCAGAAACCCTCCCGCCTGAGCAGCGACAGCACTCGTTCCTCGAACACGATGCGGCCGGCTACCGCGTCCCGGAGCACGGACAGGCCCAATGCCACATCGAGACCGGCCGGACAGCCCATTGGTTCGGCAGGCACCTCCCGGCTCCGCAACTGTGCAGCCCACTGTGCCATCCGCCCCGCCATTCCAGGTGACTGCAGGAGAGCAAGACGGATGAACAGTTCATCAGCAGGCAGCGCCTGCCCCACTACGCGGTGCCGGCCACTTCCCCGCCACCAGGCAGCGATCCCTTCCGGTGCCCGTGCTGCCCACAGCTTCAGTCCGTTCGAAGTTTTTGTCGCAATAATCTGTAATCTCTCCATAGTACCTCCTGCTGGTCCCTTGGGCGCCCATCCACGCCATGCAGCTGGAAAATACTCGGTGAGGACTACACGGTGAAAAGAAGAAAGCGGCTCTGCGTCAAGCCGCTTCACCTCTCACTCCAGTGAAACCAGGCCGCGCCGTACTGCCATTAAGGCAACTCTCGTACGGTCATCTTCCCCTAACTTGCGGTAGATGTTGCTGACGTGGTTTTTCACTGTATGCTTGCTGATAAACAACGCCTCGGCAATCTCCGAGTTAGAATATCCTTTCGCTATCAGCTTCAGCACCTCACACTCACGTGGGGTGAGAAGTGTGAGGCCTCGATTGTCCATCGTCTGCCCCCCCTGTTTGCCATGTCAGTGGTGTTGTATTATATTCCACTGCTAGGCTATTGTCCGCATTATCCCAGGGCTATCTTTTCGGGGGCAAAACAAAGACGGCAGCCGAGGGTCGGGGTTTGGGGGTGGCTGCCGCTTCGTTAGTAACACTTACCAGGCTCTCAAAAGTGCTGGGTAGTGCCTTCTGATTGTATTTTAGCATCGGCTGCGAAAGGTGAATATCGGACAAAGGTCCTAATTTGTGTGGGACCCCTGCCGAAAAACTAGAATTGCCGCCGGGCTTTGTCTGTGATATAAACTAGTATAAACCCTCACACATGAAGGGAGGATACGAGATGATTTCCTTTGAAGACATCCGCAAGAACCCGGCGTTCTCTGCCTTGATAGAAAAAGCCAACAGCTATCTGCGGGCACGCGGGTATACGGAACATGGGATGCGGCACGTCACCTATGTTGCCAATACCACGGCGATGATTCTGAAAGAACTCGGTTACAGCGAGCGGATGGTGGAGCTCGGACGGATCACGGGCTACCTCCACGATATCGGCAATCTGCACAACCGCAAACACCACGGTATCACGGGTGCCAACATCGTCTACACCGAACTGCGCCTGATGGGCATGGACCTTGATGAAATATGCACCATCACCACCGCTATCGCCAACCACGAAGAAGAAATCGGGCACGCCGTCTCACCTATGACCGCAGCTCTGATCCTGGCAGACAAGAGTGATGCGCACCGTACCCGGGTCCACCGCAAAGGCAACGGGCGGCCCGCCATTCACGACCGTGTAAACCTGGCGATTCTCGACTCACGGCTCTCCGTGGATAAAGAAAACCGCACCATCACATTCGAGATCCAGTTCGACCAGCAGATCTGCCAGATCATGGATTACTTCGAAATCTACCTGAAGCGCATGGAGATGTGCAAACAAGCTGCGGAACTCTTAGGATGCCGGTTCCGCCTGGTGATTAACGGCCTAGAACTCCTGGGCCATGTAAAAAACTACGAGGACACTCCCCTTACAGAGGTGTCCTGACCAGTCCTCTGCTCACCGCATATACCGCCGCCTGCGTGCGATCCTCCACATCCAGTTTGCGGAGCAGGCTTGTAATGTGGTTTTTCACCGTCTTCTCACTGATAAACAGCTGCGCGGCAATCTCCTTGTTGCTCAGCCCCTGCACAATGCACTGGAGGACCTCCTGTTCCCTGGGTGTCAGCTGCAGCTCCTCCAGCGTGGCGGCGGTTTGGATCTTGCCGTACTCTTCGCTCATGCGGTGGTACCGCTCCATCACCTTCTCCATCAGGTGGCTGGGAAACACGGACTCTCCTGCTCCGACCCGCTTGATCGCCCCGATCAAGCGCGCCGGTTCTTCGTCTTTGAGCATGTAACCGTCCACTCCTGCCCTGATCATCTCACTTATGTACGAGACATCATCGTGGATGGTCAGGGCCAAGATACGGACCTGCGGGCATAGGCGCTGCATGCGCGCGGCCACCTCGATGCCGGTCATATCTGGCAAGTTGACATCAAGCACCACGACATCAGGCGCCACTTCCTTCACCAGTGATAGAGCCCCTGTGCCGGTCCCTGCCTGGCCTACCACCTCCAGCTCATCATCGAGCTCTAGCAGGCGAGTGAGGCCTTGGCGCAGCAGTGCGTGATCATCTACCAGCATTACCCGGAGCTTATCCAACAAGCCATCCCCCCTCCCGATTTGTGACTACAGCGGTACTGTTGCTACGATCCGCGTGCCCTGCCCAGGAGCTGAATGGATGCTGCAGGTTCCATTGAGCAGTCTGATCCGATCCTGCATGCCCACTAAGCCGTGGTGGCGGCCTTCCTGCAGGCGCCGGCGCACTTCGTCGAGATCGAACCCTACTCCGTTGTCAAATACCCCCACACTGACCCGATCATCCAGAAACTCCACACGTACCAACACTTCTGTGGGACGCCCATGCCTGAGGCTGTTGTTGACTGCCTCCTGCACCGTCCGAAATACTGCCACCTCCACTGCGGAGGCGACGCGCGCTTCGCGCCCCAGCACTTTCACCTCGCAATGGACTCCCTGGCGCTCGCAGTTCTCCTGCACATAGCGAGTAATGGTGTGTACTAGTCCCAAGTCATCCAGCGCCATGGGGCTGAGGTCATAGACAATGCGGCGCATGTCATGGATGACGCCTTTGACCAAGTGCTTCAGCGACGTGAACTCTTGCGATGCCTCTTCTTGGCGCCCTGCACCGTACAGCCGCTCAATGATATCCAGGCGCAGGGAGATGTTGGCCATGTCCTGTACCGGCCCGTCGTGAATCTCACGCGCTAAGCGTTTGCGCTCCTCTTCCTGCCCTTTGAGGATTCCCTGAGCAATCTCCTGTCTCAGCTGTGCATTTTCAAGCTCTTCGTTAACATCACGAATATTTCCTGCCAGATAATTGAGGGCCACGCCCACTTGCGAAACCAGACGCTCTGCGCGCGCGGCAATTTCCTCTACGCGGGCGAGAGAGACTTCCAGGCTGCGCCTCTGCTGTCGGAGGTTCCGCTCCCGCTCCCGGGCCACGGCCAAAGACTCTCGGATCCGCTCTGCCTCACGATAAGCATTGACCTTGTCCTGCTCGGTATAGCGGTCAAAATCACGGCTCACTTCATAGAGCTGAATCCGGGCCTGTTTGAACTTCTGTTCCAGGATCTCCACCGTGCGGATCGCCTGGTCTACATCGGTCTGTAATTGCTCTAGTTCGGCCTGCAGCCGGTCGTATTCCTGCCGCGCACTCTCTGCAATATTATACATTTCGTTTTTTCCCTGTTCGAGTGCCTGCAGAGTATCGCGGAGGATGCTTTCTAATCTTTCCGTGGAAAGCAAGCTGCGGTCGGTCATTGCTCTCGCCTGCCAATATTCAGATGAGTTATCGCACTAATTGTGATTGACAATCCTCATCTCGCCTTTTATACTGAAATAAATAAATCGTGAACCCCACAGCCAAGTATATCATGATTTCGTACTCTTATCCAGAGAGGTGGAGGGACTGGCCCGATGAAACCCGGCAACCGGATGCACTGCATACCGGTGCCAATTCCTGCTGGATCTTGATCCAGAGAGATAAGAGGAGGCCGAGAGTCTACTGTTGTCCTCTTCTGTCTCAGAAGAGGATTTTTAATTGCTCAGTAGGGGATGTGCCCGATGATTCAGCTTAAGAACGTAAGCAAGACATATACCGGTGCCAAAGCGGTACACGCACTAACCAACGTCAATCTTCACATTCCTGCTGGTAAGATCTTCGGGATAATCGGGCCCAGCGGAGCAGGCAAGTCCACTCTGCTGCGGTGCATTAACCTCTTGGAAAAGCCCGATGCGGGTGAAGTGTGGGTCGATGGGCAGCGCCTGGACACCTTGACCCCGCGGGAGCTGAGAAAAGCCCGGCAGAAAATGGGCATGATCTTTCAGCACTTTAACCTGCTCTCGTCCCGGACAGTCGCAGAAAACGTGGCCTTTCCGCTGGAAATTGCCAAGGTGCCGGCAGCCAAGCGCCGGCAGGCAGTGACAGAACTCCTGGAGCTGGTGGGGCTTTCTGATAAGGCGAACGTCTATCCGGCACAGCTCAGCGGCGGCCAGAAACAGAGAGTGGGCATCGCCCGGGCTCTCGCCAACCAACCGCGGGTGCTTCTCTGCGACGAGGCCACGTCAGCGCTGGACCCGGAGACAACGAAGTCAGTGCTTCAGCTCTTAAAATCCATCAACGAACAGTTCAACCTCACCATCGTGGTGATAACCCACGAAATGCCGGTTATCCAGGAGATATGCGATCTGGTGGCAGTGCTGGAACACGGCACCGTCCAAGAGTGCGGCCCGGTGATAGATGTGTTCACTCGCCCCCAAGCCGAAGCAACCAAGCGCATGCTGAGAGGGTCAATCACCGCCAACATTCCACCGGAAATCCTCAGCCGGCCCTCGCAAGGCAACGGGCCCCGTCGTCTGCTCAAACTGAGCTTTGTCGGGGAGAGAGCGCATCAACCCATCATCTCCCAGATGGTCCAGAATTACCATGTTGATGCCAACATCCTCTTCGGGCGGATCGACCAGATGAAAGACCTGCCCTTCGGCATGCTCGTGATCGAGCTGGTGGGCGAAGAAGACAGCTTGTCCCAGGCGGTTGACTTCCTTAAGCGTCAGCAAGTAGAACTGGAGGTGTTGGCGTGATGCTGCAGCAGGCCTTTGTCGAAACTCTGATTATGGTGGGTGCGTCGACCGCTGTCGCTGCTGTGTGCGGCCTGCCACTGGGGCTGATCCTGGCCTGTACAGCGCCGGGCCACATTCTGGAACAGCGCTTGGTCAACCGCATCCTGGGAGCGATCATCAACGTTGGGCGCTCAGTACCGTTCATCATTCTCATGGTCGCGGTAATTCCCTTCACACGATTTGTGGTAGGAACCTCCATCGGCACCGCGGCAGCCATTGTCCCGCTGAGCATCGCTGCAACGCCGTTCGTGGCCAGAATTGTTGAAAGCGCAGTCTTTGAAATCGATCGGGGTGTGATCGAGGCCGCGCAGAGCATGGGTTCTTCACCCTGGCAGATTATCTGGAAGGTACTGATCCCTGAAGCTCGGCCGGCTCTGGTCTTGGGACTTACCATCACTACTGTTAACCTGATCGGCTACTCAGCCATGGCTGGCGCCATCGGCGGCGGCGGTTTGGGGGACCTGGCGATCCGCTATGGGTACCAGCGGTTCCGGGCTGATGTGATGCTTCAGACAGTAGTGCTGTTAGTCATCTTGGTCCAAGCCCTGCAGATGCTGGGCGATTGGGCCAGCCGGAAGTTGTCAAAACGGTAGATCATCAAAAAGAGGAGGATGTCCATGAAAAAGCCATCAACCGTCGTGCTGATCAGTCTGTTAACTTTCTTCTTGGCCCTCATGTCGCCCGCAGCTTCTTGTACAACCATTACAGTCGGCGCCACTCCGGTGCCCCACGCGGAAATTCTTGCCGTGGCACAGCCCCTTCTGGCTGAGAAGGGCATCACGCTGCGCATAGTGGAGTTCAACGACTACGTCACCCCCAACCGCGCACTGGCCGAAGGAGAACTGGACGCCAACTTCTTCCAGCATCAGCCTTATCTTGACACCTTCAACGCTGATGCAGGTACAAACCTTAAGGGTTTGGTGGGGATCCACGTCGAGCCGCTGGGCATCTACAGCATCAAGATCAAGTCACTGGAGGAACTCCCCGACAGAGCACAGATCGCCATTCCCAACGACCCAACAAACGGCGGGCGGGCACTGCTACTGCTGCAGGCAGCGGGCTTGATCGAAGTCGATCCGGCTACAGGCATTACGCCCACCGTGTTTGACGTCGTCAGCAATCCAAAGCGGCTGCGGTTTGTGGAGCTGGAAGCAGCACAGCTGGCCCGGGCGCTGGAGGATGTGGATGCCGCAGTGATCAACGGGAACTACGCTTTGGTGGCAGGGTTCGTCCCCACCCGCGACGCCCTCTTCCTGGAAGGCGCGGAGTCGCCTTATGTGAACATTGTGGCAGTACGTCCCGAAGACATCGACAACTCTGCGTTGGCTGCCCTGGCAGAGGCCCTGACCTCCGAACCGATTCGCGAGTTTATTCTTGCCACCTATGATGGCAGTGTAGTGCCAGTATTCTAGACTGCCCTATGATGAGTGCTCGGCCCTTGCCGAGCACTCTCTTTCTGCGCTCAGACTCACCGCTCCACAGCACTACCACGAACAGCGGCGCGGTTTCTGTCAGCGAGAAATGGTCAACCCCACCTGCCAGCCAAGGCCGCGCTGCGTGTCGTAGGCAATCTGGGCGCTGAGCCACGATGCCGGGGTAAAGTGGAGCCCTGCAGCCCACCGGCGGTCCAGTCCTTGAGAATGCAGCTGCACCCCCGCTTGGACGAAAGCCGCCACTTGTTCTGTGAGGCGGCAGGAGCGACGCACTGCCACTTCTGCAACTGCATGAGAATCAACAACATGCAGGGCAGCGGACCAACCACTGCCCGACAAGGCCAGCCCCCACTGTGTCCTGCCGCCGTCGTCCTGGAGAAAGACTGCCGCGTGTTCCGATTCTGCATCCAACCTCAGCCTGCCGTCCTGGCCCCACAGCAAGCGAAACCTGGAGCGATTGCTGCTGTGCTCTACGCTCCACGCATGTGATGAGATCACCAGCCTCAGATTCTCCTCAGGGAACTCAGCCCACACCGACGAAGTGGCCCAATCGGCGCCTACGCGCAGGCGGCAGCTGCCCACACTGACCTTCACTCCCCGGCTGGAGAAGAAGCCGCGAAGCACATCGTCGTTCCAGGACATCTCCCCTTGCGGGACCTCGCCCTGCGAAAGATCCAGCCTGATGCGCAGCCTGTCATCTGCGTAGGTTCCCCGCCACCCCTCGGCTTGGCTCACCCACAACCAGTGCCCATTTTCGTACCTCGCTTGGCCCGTGTTCCACGTGAGGGCAAGCTCACTGCCATTTGCTGTCGCCCGCCAGGGGCCCCGCATCAACTCACCGCGAATACCCTCGCGTTCGGCGCGCAGACGCAGTCCCGCGCTGCGGACAAAGGCACTGGCCCCCTCGCTACCGAAAGTGAGACCGCCGGCAAAGCCACTAGCACCCACACTGCCCGCCGACAGATCGTTTTCTCCCAGTAACCACAATGAAGGAAACGACTCTCTCCATGCGGATCGGCGCGCAAACCAGCCGCGTCCGAGACGTACCGGCAGTTCCAACACGGAACCATGCCAGACGGCCTCTACGACTACAGTGGTTTCTGTCGCGGGAAGAAGGGCAGTCACCACTCCCCTGATATCCACCCTTGATCCCCGGTCCAGTGCTGGTATTTCAACATGCCAAGCACCATCAAACCACTGTCTAGTACCTGCTGTTCCCACCTGCCACTTGTCCTGCAAAACCAACTCCCGCGGCAGCCTAATGGTTACTACCCCCGCCGGTGCAGGGCCGGTCAGGCGCAGCACCAGAGCCGTGCTCTGTCCAGCTTGCAAAGCGGTGCTGTGCGGCAGCCAGGCCGCTCCTCCCTGTGAGATCGGCTGAGCAGAAAGCGCCTGGGAGCTTGGAGATTCTAGCGCGATGGGGACCAACTCGTCCTGCCAGCGTATTTCCACCGGTTCGGTGAAGACGTACCACCGTCCCGGTATGAGGGTGAACGTCTCGCCGCTTCTAGAGACGGTAAAATGGTGCGAGTTCATGGGCAGCACGCAGAGTCTGTCTTCCCACTGCCACACTATCCCTTCTCCCCCCTGCAGATGCATGCTGCCGTGGAGGCTGTACGAGCCGGGTCCGAGCCAGGCTGGTTCCACCGCTAGTTCCCAGCTCAGCACCTGCTGCAGGCGAGTCTCGGGTGGAGACAGCCGGCCTGCGGGCAGCCATTCCCCGTCGTCCAGGCGGTGCCGCAGCAGACTGTCCCCTTCCAGGACGGCCTGCCACTCCTCGCCCTCAGCAACCCACAGGTGAAATCGTTCCAGCAATCTGATTCCGCCCGGTTGTACCTCAACAGGGCCAAACGCTGCTGCGAAGCAGCTGCCTGCCCCCGCGGCCAGGCATGCGAGCACAAGGAAGAGCTGCTTCACCACGAGACATCAGACACCATCAAGCCACTGCCCAACCCCTCCCCTGGAACAAAGCGCACCGCGGCCGGCTGCAGAGCTAGGTCGAGGTGAACAGTGCGCGTACGGTTCGGAAGAATCCGCCCACTCTCCAAGTACAGCTCGTTTAGGAGCACGCCTCGCCCGTCGTACGCAGCCACAACACCCGCCGCAGTTCCATGTCGGGTTCCGAAGTTGTGGAACGTGAGGGCAACGCTGTGCTTGTCAACAAGTAGGTCCGTCAGTTCCACGGCTTCCTCAGCAGCAGCGGAGCAGAGCATCAGGAGCACGGCTAGGCGTGATGAAACGCTTCCGTGTTGGGACCGGATAAACACGGCCAGGTAAGAACTCGCGAAGTCCGCAGACCGGACCCGCAGGATAAGTTCCTTACGTTCATACGGCCTTAGCTCAACCTGTCTGCGGGGAAGTTCAATGATCTCTGCCGCTCGCGCCTGGGCCTCTTCGTCTTCCAGGAAGAACACCAGGCCGCTTTGATCCTGGTCGAACATACCCAGGCTGAGAGAAAGCAGCTGTTCCCGGCCGTCCAACTCGGTACACGTGATCACAATCTCGTCCCCTGCCCGCACTCCATTGGCTTCCACCAACACGGGCGAGACCAGCACACCGGCATGGCAGCGCACAACAGCAGAAAGGCACAGCAGGACAGCAACTACTGCAGTCATCATATTGCAGGCACCACCGTGAACTCAACGGTGATGTAGTATGTACCAGGTTCGTCACCAAATCCCGGCGTAAATCGGAATGGGATGGCGAAGGTTGCGCCGTCTTTGGTGGTTTTTGACACAGTGTCAATCACCGGTATTGGGACCTCATCTATCGCATACCATTGGCCAGATATGGCCTTGACCGAGAGTTCGCCATCGAGCACGGCAGGAACTGTATCGCGCTGAGCTGCAGTGGCTGCTACCCCCAGTTGCCAATCCACATTCGACCACACGGTGACCTCAAGAGCAGCTTCCACCGGTTGGCCGGGGCCTGCTTCTGGGAAACTGAGCGTATCCTGCACGGAAATGGCGCTCCCTGCTTTCACTTCGACCACGAGTGTGACCGCGCCCTCTTCCGGTGCCGCCAGCACAGAACCGGCTGCAATCAGGATCAGGGCACAAAAAAAGCCTAAATGAAAGAGCCGCAAGTTCCACCGCAATGTGGTGACCTCCTTGGTTCCTCCCTTAGGCTTTTTTATTGTATCATCGAATATTTACTCTGTCAATTCTAGACTTCTTATGCAATTCTGCTGCATGGGCCCGCTAGCGCGCAGATCTGCTGCCGAACACCGCCGCCTTCAGTTCTTCTACCTTGTCCAGGCGCTCCCAGGGCAGGTCAAGGTCGCTTCTGCCAAAGTGGCCATACGCCGCTACCTGCCGGTAGATGGGCCGCTGCAGGTCCAGGTTCTGGATGATAGCCGCCGGGCGCAGATCGAAGTGCCTGCGCACCAGTTCCTCAATCTCTGGTTCCGGGATTACGCCGGTCCCAAAGGTATCCACCGAGAGGGAAACCGGGCGCGCGACGCCTATAGCGTAGGCTATCTGAACCTCCAAGCGTCTGGCTAAGCCTGCCGCCACCAAGTTCTTCGCCACGTAGCGGGCTGCATAGGCTCCCGAACGGTCTACTTTCGTGGGATCCTTCCCGCTGAACGCACCTCCGCCGTGACGGCCCATGCCGCCGTAGGTGTCTACGATGATCTTACGGCCGGTGAGGCCAGAATCACCCTGCGGCCCGCCGATCACAAAGCGGCCCGTGGGGTTAATTAAGAAACGGGTATCGGCGAGCATGTGTTCCGGAACCACTGCCCGCACCACGTGCTCAATAATGTCCTCCCTCAGCTGGCTCTGTTCCACCTCAGGGTGGTGCTGTGCCGAGACCACGATTGTGTCGATAGCCACCGGGCGCATATCTTCATCGTACACCACTGAGACCTGTGTCTTGCCATCTGGGCGCAGATACGGGAGCGTGCCGTTCTTGCGCACTTCTGCCAACCTGCGGGCCAGTTTGTGGGCGATGGAAATGGGCATCGGCATGTACTCCGGTGTCTCATCAGTGGCATAGCCAAACATCATGCCCTGATCGCCGGCTCCGAGGGAAGAGAAGGCATCTCCATCACCCGTTCTGCTCTCCAATGCAGCATTCACGCCCAGAGCAATATCCGGTGACTGTTCTTCAATGGATGTCAGGACAGCGCAAGTGTGGCCGTCAAAGCCGTACTTCGCGCGGTCATACCCGATCTCTACCACCACATCTCTCACGATCCGCGGAATGTCCACGTAGCAGTCAGTGGTGAGCTCTCCAATGACCAGGACAAGTCCTGTAGTCACCGCTGCTTCACAGGCAACTCGGGCGTGAGGATCCTGTGCCAGTACTGCGTCGAGAATCGCATCGGAGATCTGGTCACAGACCTTATCTGGATGTCCTTCTGTGACTGACTCAGATGTGAACAAGTACCCCCGCTTTGCCACATCTACCACCTTCCTCTCCCAAGTTTAAAACAAAAGCCTCTCTCCGCGAGAGAGGCTTAAACGCTTCTCTCATCTCTCAGAACCACAAGGTTCTGCAGGATTTGGCACCATGGAGATCACTCCGGTTGCCGGGCTTCATCGGGCCAGTCCCTCCACCACTCTCGATGAGAACGTATTATCACGTATCATATCTTAGCACTGTGGGCAGACCCTGTCAATTACTCCTCCACCTTTACCCACACGTAGGTAGGCAGGAGATCAGCGCTGAACTGATCGGTCGCCTGCGAAACAGCCCGAGCCCGCGACGAGGGGATGTCTGCGTTGGTTGCGCTTGGCACCAGAACCCGGCTCGGTGGCTGATCAGGCCTTGTCCATGACAGGGTTGTCTTGCGGCTTTCATCCGCCTCTCCCTCTGCCCTGCGGGTGTAAAGGATATTGCCAGACCGGGCGTCGATCACTCGTCCCGTGAGGTTCAACACCACCTTGGTGCGCTGCAGCACTTCCCACACGGCCTTCGTCCCGTCTTCATAGAGCCGTGCGATGTACGGTGGGTTCTGCACCACCTCCTCGAAGTAGAACCCCACTTCACCGGTGACGATCGCGTCCACGTCCAACATCCGCCCCAGGCGCAGGATCTCGTCGCGGGTTGGCACTATTCCCCTGCGCAGGCCCAGCGCAGCCATGGCACGATCCACCTCAGCCCGGTCAACAACGAAGTAGTAGTCCCGAAGCTTGGAGGCGATACGTTCTTCCACATCGTACGCAATACTTGGATCGTCTGTGTAGTTTTCGAAGTAAATCACAGCCAGGTTCTCCGCTCCGCCCAAGTCAACTCGGGGCGGAACCATAACGCGCTCACGTCCGAAACAGCCGCTGAGCAGTACGGCCGCGATCATGACCACAACCAGGGCCAGTCTCGCTGATGTCTTACCCATTACATTCCCTCCTTAGGTGGACTCTCATGCAAACTCCCATCATAAATCCACAACGGTTCCGCATCTAAGTACTTGACTAACGCTTCATTGTGCGTTGCCACCACCAAACCAAACCGCAGTTCTTCCTGCAGTTCCAGGAACATGTCACAGATCTCTCGAGCCTGCCGGCGCTGAAGGCTGCCTGTCGGCTCATCTGCCAGCACGAGCCGGGGAGAACCCACCAGCGCCCGGGCGATGGCTGCCCGCTGTGCTTCTCCCCCGCTTACCTCGTTCGGATAGGCGGATGCCCTTTGCCCCAGGCCGACTCTGAACAGCAGTTCGCTGCCCCGCCAGCGGCCTTTCGGAATACCTCGGATCCGGAGCGGCATGTTTACGTTCTCCAGGAGGGTGAGCTCCGGAATCATGCCCGAATCCTGCCAGACGTAGCCCAGGTTCTCTGTCCGCCACGTCGCACGGCGCTGTTCCGGCCACCGCCAGACGTCTTCATTCTCCACTATTACATTTCCTGCAGATGGACGGAGGAGCAGCCCGAGGATGGTGAGCAGTGTAGTTTTGCCGGAACCAGAACTCCCCAAGATGACAAACCGGGCCCCTGGAGGAACATCCCACGTAACATCATTGAGCACCACAGCACCTGCATCATAGCGCTTACCCACACTGCGGAGAGCAATCACACTAGCCGACACGGCGCACCACCTCGACTGGGTCAACCTTAGTCATGCGCAGGGCCGGCACAACGACCGCTGTCACACCTGTCGCAACCGCTGCGGCCAGTACCCACCAGCTGTCCTGCCCGGCCCACGATATCGGCAGGCGTTCGAGGTAGAAGACCTGGGGCAGATGCACGGTCAAGTGGCTCAAGCCCCACACCGCAGCTCGCGCCGCTGCGATGCCCATGGCTCCCCCAAGCAGGCCGCTCAGCAGGCCTTGGACGATGAACAGCCCCGCAATCTGACTAGGTGAGGCGCCCAATGCCCGCAGGATCCCGACACTGCGCTGCTGGGCCCAAGCCCGGAGAAGATACACGTTCATCACTCCCAGAGCACTGACCAGCAGCGTGAACACCAGAATCCACACCAGTACTGTGCGCTGCACCTCCATAGAGATGAACAGCCCCTGTTCTCTCGCATACCACGGCCTGACCCACAGTCCAGCAGCGTCCTGCAGCGGCTGTATGTAGGAGTCAACACGGGTGAAATCCTCTACTCGTACACCATAGCCTGACACACCAGATGTCTCCAGGAGATCCTGTCCCACCCCCAGGCCGACAAGAGCTAACCCCGCATCGAGGCCGTAGTAACCAGTGTAGAAGACGCCATCCACACGCAGCGGGACTGACAGGTTGGGAGAAACCAACACGACGCGGTCGCCCACTCTTGCTCCCAGCAGTCTGGCAAGTTCAGCACCCATGACAATGCCTTCTCCCAGCCTCACTTCATCCCAGCTACCCTGCTCCAGAAGACGGCTCAGCTGAAGGACTTTTTCCTCTTGGGCCCAGCTCACAGCCTTAACCGTCACCGGTTCCGCCGCAAGCCCTTTCTGAACAAGCCCGGGAAACTGAAGATACGGTGCCACTGCCACCACGCCCGGCACGGCCAAAACCCTCGCGGTGACGTCTTCCTCAACGAAGGCGTTGACGCCCGCCTCAAGGGTCAAATGGGGTGTCAACAGTAGAATGCGTTCTCCGAAAAAGTCGTTAATTCCTTGCGCAAAGGAAAGGACAACCATGAGTGCGGTGATCGCCGCGGCAATTCCCACTACACTTCCCAGTGTCTGTTTCCAGTAGAACCGCAGCTGCTTCACCGCAACAAACCAGTACCACCTGCCCATGCCCAAAACCACCCAGTCCAGACTCCGTTACTTTCATTATACCATCAGCCAAAAGCTGGTGCGTTCACAAAAAAGAGGAGATTGCTGGTATATACTAGAATCAGATTACGATTACCTGTTGCCGGAGGTGGCTGCGGAAGATGCATCGTGAACTGTACCTCGATAACAGTGCAACGACGCCGCTGCTGTCGGAGGTAGCTAAGGCCATGGAACCATACTGGTCAGTACAGTACGGCAACCCGTCTTCACCCCACATGCGAGGCGTAGCCGCCGAGAAGGCCATGAGCCGCGCGAGAAGGACACTCGCTGAACTCCTTGGAGTGTCGCCGAATGAGATTTACTTCACCGGCGGAGGAACAGAAGCAAATAACATTGCGATCCAAGGTGTCGCCAACATCCCACATCTGAGGAAGAATCCTGGACATATTATCACTACCGCAGTGGAGCATCCTTCGGTGCTCCACGTGGTGCGCTACTTGGAGACGCTGGGCTGGGATGCGACCTACCTTCCTGTCAACAGTGTCGGCTGCATTGACCCGGCAGACCTCAAAGCAGCAATCCGGCCTGAGACCCGCTTGGCCACCATCATGGTGGTGAACAACGAACTGGGCACAATCATGCCCTATCGCGAGATCCGCCAGATTATCGCAGAAGCAAATGCAGACAGGGCTGCGCCGATTATCCTGCATGCCGATGCAGTGCAGGCCTTCGGCAAAATCCCTATCAATATCCCCGACCTGGGTTGCGACATGATGACGTTAAGTGCACACAAGATCGGCGGGCCCAAAGGCATGGGAGCCCTGTATGTAAAACGAGGGACTCCTCTCAGGCCGATCCTGTACGGGGGAGGGCAAGAACGTGGGCTTCGCCCAGGCACTGAAAACGTGCCAGCGATTGTGGGGATGGCCAGGGCGGCATCGATCGCAGTGGAGAATCTCGCTAAGAATGCCGCACATATGCAGGCACTGCGCACTCATCTCATGCAGCGCATAAGGGAGATCCCTGATGCAGCTGTAAACAGCCCGGAGGACGGCGCTCCCCATATCCTCAACGTACGCTTCGCAGGAATCCGGGGTGAAGTGTTGGTCCATTTCCTCGAGCAAAAGGGCATTTACGTCTCAATGGGAGCCGCCTGTTCGTCCAAAAACCGCGGCCGTTCCCACGTTTTGGAGTCCTGCGGCCTTGGTTCCGATGAGATCCTCGGTTCTATCCGCATCAGCCTGTCGCCCGATCTGACTCTCGATGAGATCAGTTATGTGGCCGACACGCTGGCCGGAACAGTTGCGGAAATCCGTCAAATCTACAGATAAAGGAGCTTTACTGTGTATCATCTGCTGCTTGTTAGGTATGGAGAGATAAGCCTCAAAGGGCGCAACCGTAAGATGTTCGAAGACCTCTTGGCCCGCAACATCAGGTCCGCTCTGCAGGGCATATCAATAAGGAGCATTTCCCGCACGTTCGGCAGGATGTATATCGATACCGACAACTGGCAAGAAGCAGCGCAGCGCCTGCAGAGGGTCTTTGGGATTGTTTCCCTCTCTCCGGTCCTGCGCGCCGATCTGGACATCGAAGCCATCAAAGAGGCTGCGGTGAAGGTCGTTGCCGATGCCAGCCCCAGAACGTTCAAAGTGGAGACGCGGCGCCCAAACAAGAGTTTCCCGCTGAACAGCCCTGAACTGAACCAAGCGCTCGGCGGGCACGTACTTCGTTCGCTCCCTGGGCTCACCGTGGACGTGCATTCCCCCGATGTGGTTCTCAACGTGGAGGTGAGGGATGAAGGCGCCTATCTCTACTGCAAGGTGATCCCTGGCTTGGGTGGGCTGCCAGCGGGCGTATCGGGAAAAGGCCTCCTTCTCCTCTCCGGCGGAATCGACAGTCCGGTGGCAGGCTTTCTAGCCCTCAAACGAGGCGTAGCTGTGGAAGGGCTGCACTTCTATTCGTACCCTTTTACCACCGAGCGCTCCAAAGAAAAGGTAATTGAGCTCGGCCGCATCTTGGGGCAGTACACGGGCACCGGCACTTTTCCCCTTTGGATCTGCCACTTCACTGAAGTGCAGAAAGCGATTCAGAAGGCACCTTTCCCCAACCTCCGCATCACCATCATGCGGCGGTTCATGATGCGCATCGGGGCCGAACTGGCTCGTAAGCAGAACGCTCTCGCCTTGATCACCGGCGAAAGCCTAGGCCAAGTGGCCAGCCAGACCATGGAAAGCATCTTCACCATCAATGAAGTGACGAACATCCCGATCTACCGGCCGCTCATCGGCATGGACAAATCCGAAATAGTGGACATCGCCCGCCAGATCGGCACCTACGAGACGTCCATTCTTCCTTATGAAGACTGCTGCACCGTGTTTGTTCCTCGAAACCCCGCCACCCGGCCCACCGTGGCACAGGCCCTGGAAGCCGAGAGCCACCTCGATGTTGCTGGTTTGGTTGCCGAGGCTGTTGCTAACACGGAGTACATCGAAGTAAGAGCATGAAAAGAGACCCCTCGCGGGGTCTCTTGTTTTCAGCTGCGGTACCGGCCGATGCCAAGCATCCGCGCAATGTTCGCACCCTTGTCTTCCCGGAACGCCAGGGAGCCGTCTATCGCGCTGAAGATCGTGGTTACACCGGGACCGTGGCCGGCAAGGAGGCAGTCGGAGTGGACAATCACGCCGATACTGAGCGCTCCCCGGCGGTAGCTTCTACCGAAGCGGTTATCGCAGTCTTCCAGAGCTACCAGATCTCCGAACTTGAGCTGGTCGATACCCAGTTCCTTCAGCTCTTCTTGCTCAGAAGTGGTGATGTCGTAGTCTCCCGAGGCGGCGCTGGCAGAACCGAGGCCGGAGCCCATAAACTTGGCCGGAATCTTGGCAGCTACCGGGACCACGAGCTTACCGTCGTGTTCCTCCAGCCCCATCTTCTCCAACAGGCCGGGGTCAAGGTTCATCACGGAGATGCCGGGATAATCAAGCAGCTTGAGCCCCTGCCCCACAGCGCGTATCTGGATTTTGTCATCGATACAGAGTTTGTCCAGATCAGCGTCGGCAAAATCGATCAGAACGTGTTCGATCCCGCCGTGTTTGCCAGTTACAATTCCCTTAGCGCCCTTGGCCTCTCCCGAGACAACTACGGCAGTGTTACCGATACACGACAGCACATTGTAGGCTTGGTTTTTCGCATCCGAGCGCTTTTCAATGTCCGCCGCTGTGGACACTCCCGGTTCAATGTGATCGCCGGCCCAACCAAAGGCGGGGTCCCCCACCTTGACATTGTAGGTGATGCCCCCGATACCGGGGAGAACAAAAGGCACGCCGTCTCGATCCACGCGATACGGCGTCGAGCGCAGTGGCGGTGCCACCATCCCCATCACTGACAGACATACAAGCTTATCTTTGTTCGTCCTCAGCACAGTTGTCCCTCCTATCCGCAGTGCTTCTGCTTCTCCTCAAACCCATCAGGTTCCAACACAGCACGGCCAAGCCTATTCCTGCACCGTCAACTGCCACATCCTGCAGTGTGCCCGAGCGATGCTGCAGCCCCATCTGCAGGTACTCGTCAGCCAGTGCAACTAGGGCGGCACCAACGGCACCCCACAACGCCGCCCGTCGTTTCAAGCGCGGTGTGCCTTTGCTGGCGTAAGTGATCAGCAGAGTGAGAACCGCATAGGCCAACACGTGGCCGACCTTGCGCACCCAGAATACCAGAACCTGGATTTGTGCACGGCTGAGGTGAGGAAACCATTCTTTGAACAGCTGCCCCATAAACCCAGCGCCTGAGCTTTGGGCAGTAGTAAAGGCAAGAACGCTAACCGCATACACTGCTACAAAAAACCAACGAATCACACACGCCAATCCCCTCACCTAAACTGGGCCTAGAAACGCACATATTCTGTACACGCGCGGCAGTTTTCAAGCTGATCCAGGTCAAGGCGCCGCATAAATCGGGCACAGTAGTAATGAAACTGACCGCTGTCATCACGGCATTCCAGCGCATAGCTGCACATAATCACCTGGGTCACCTCCCAGGCATATCATACTACTCACCCGATACTGGTATGCTCCTCCGCGACGCTGATCTGGGCGGCAACATCTTCGAGAAGGTTCATCAGGACTCGGGAAAGCCGCAACAGTTCCCGCTTCTCAACTTCGCTAAGGCTGTTCAAGTCTTCAGGGTCACATTTCGCCAAGTAGTGGCCTGACTGCGAAAGGCTGGCCAGTGCATCCCGAACACTCCATGCGCGGCTGCCGCGGTGCAACGTTTCCTGTTGTCGGGGCTTTCTGCGCACCAGCCGCACCGCATCCTCAAAACTCAGGTCCTGCGAACGGAGCATCATGTCAATCACGCGCTTAGTTTCGGCCCGGCTCAGCCCGTAGTCGATGACGCCGTCCAGGATAACTTCCATCATATGGGGGCTGTTTACCTTCTGGGCAAACCGCTTCGCCAGCGTAATGTGGGATGCGGTTAAGGCCGACTGCCCACCGTAGAAGTTGCTCATCACCGCGGCCTGATACTTAGGAGGAACATCCAGCACCTGGAGCCAATCTGTGAGAGTGGTGCGGGGTACACCGAGCCGTGCAGCAGCCTCCGATTTGCTCAGCTTTCCTTCATCCATGAACGCCTTAACAGCATGAGCTTTGTCAATAGGGTTGAGGTCCTCGCGCTGTAGGTTCTCCACCAGCTGTATCTGCAGTACTGAAAGTTCGGAGCTCAACACCACTGCGGGGACGGTCTTCTGGCCCCTGATGCGCGCGGCCTCGTAGCGGCGGCGCCCGGCCACCAGCTCATATCTGTCCTCCACCTGTCTGACCAATACGGGAGAAAGCAACCCCACTTCTTCCATAGAGTCTGCCAATCCCTGCAGCCCTTCTTCTCTGCAGAACGTACGCATGTTCTCTCCTAAGCAGATCTGGTCCACGGGAAGCTCCACAACGCGCATCTTCACTGCGACACCTCCCAACAGATCTCCATCACCTAGAAGAACCAAAAGCGCTTCCGCTTTTTATAACGCCGCGCTCCTTCCAGAGAGATCGGCTCCCCCTGGATGATCAACTCTGGGTTACCCTGGACAAGTGCCAGCGCACTATCCTTCCCGACCAATTCCTCTACAGCACCGTAGGCTTGCGGCAGATTCATGCCTCGCCGCCGAACCCCATGGCCGTCGGTGGCAAGAACGTGAACCATATCGTGTTCCAACAGAATTTTGGCTGTCTCATGGACCTTGGGCCCGAATCGCCCTAAGATGCTGCCTGTGTTCATCTGGATTGCGCACCCAAGCTCGATCCAGTGCAGAACGAGATTAGGGTCGTTCATCACCGCTACATAGCGTTCAGGGTGAGCGATAATCGGCGTGACCCCCTTAGTCTGGAGACTGAAGAGAACCTGTTCCGCGTACAGCGGAACCTGCTGCATTGGGAACTCTAACAGACAGTAACGCCCGTTCGCCCCGTATGTAGGGATCTGGCTGGGAGCCATATCAAGAATCTCAATATCCATGAACAGCTCTCCGCCAGCGACGACTCTGAGGGGAATACCGGCACGGTCCAACTCATGTTGGAGAACAGCCGTAAGCGACTGAATTTTCTCCCAGTCAGGAAGCTGAAAGAAATGCGGGGTAGCCGCCGCTACCGTCACACCGCCTTTGACGGCCTCCTCAGCCATCGCCAGGGCCACATTCATGTCCTTAGCCCCATCATCCACACCTGGCAAAATGTGCGTATGCAGATCAATCATTGCTGCTCCCCGCTGTCTGGTCGTAGTAATAGTAGTAATACTGATAATTCCTCTGGTGCGCCGGGTTGATCCGGTTGAGGACAACGCCAAGGATATGGGCGTTTGCTTTATCCAGCAGCGACTTCGCATGCTGAGCCAACTCTCGGGGCAGTTGCCCAGAAGCCACCGTAAGGACCACCCCATCTACAAGGGGGCACAGGACTGCCGCGTCAGTTACCGCCACAATGGGCGGCGCATCCACAATTACCAGATCAAAGGTCGCTCTCATCTCACTGAGGATGCCCGCCATAGCCTTGGATCCCAGCAATTCGGCAGGATTAGGCGGCACAGGCCCGGACGGCAGCACCGTCAGATTGGGGACTTCTACCTTTCTCAGCACCTCGTCCAGGCCAGCTTCACCCACCAGCAGCGACGTCAGGCCGGGGGCGCGGTGGATACCGAAGTTCTTGTGCACCACGGGCTTGCGCAAATCGCAGTCCATCAAGAGCGTCCTCTTCCCAGCCTGGCTGAAGGCCACGGCCAGGTTAGAAGACACGGTCGACTTGCCTTCTCCGGGTGTTGCGCTGGTCACGAGGACGACCCGCAGCTCTCGATCAGGGCTTGTGAACTGCAGGTTCGTCCGAAGAGTGCGGAAGGCTTCAGAACCCACAGATTTCGGATCAGTGTGAACAACCACAGTGTTTTTCAGCGGCATCTTCGGTCACATCCTTACTCTCGCCGGGCGTGGCGCTTACCGTACCCATTGGTGGAGGAAACACGGTTCAGGTCTGGGATCTGAGCCAAGACCGGCAGCCCGAGCAATTCTTCAACTTCTTCCTTCGTCTTGACTGTGTTGTCAACGAAAGCCAACAGGAACGCCAATCCAACACCGATGAAGATTCCCAACACGCCTGCGATCGCCATGTTAAGCTTGATGCGAGGCTTAATCGGTAGAGTCGGCACGGTAGCGTAATCGACAACTTGCACGCCTGCTACCTGCATAGCCTCGGCAATGCGTGTCTCCTCGTTGCGCTGCATGAGCATCACGTATATTTCCTCCAACACCCTGGCATCGCGCATGAGACGGGCCAGCTCCAGTTCCTTGAGGGGCAGGGTGCTGAGCTCCTGCTCCTGTTGGGCCAGGACCGTGCGCAGCGCTGCTTCTCTGGCATTGAGGGCCAAAAGCTCCACTTCCAGCGAAACAAGGCTGCCGTACAGCTGCTCGTGAAGGGGATTGCGACTGTGCGTTTCTGTGCTGATCACCCGCTCCACCTGCTGCGACAACTTCGCCCGTACATCCTCAATTTCCGCCTTCAAGGCCAGGATCTCCGGATGATTCGACGTATACCTCTCCTGAGCGCCAGCCAAGCTGATCTCCAGATCCGCCAACCGCGTCTGATACTGCGTTACCAGCGGATTGCTGGCAATGGTTGTCGACGAAAGCAGTGTTTCGTCCTGATTCTCCAGCTGCTTGCGTACTTGAGAGATACGCTCACTCGTCTCGGAACGGGAGATCTGTACTGCAGCCAGCTGTGCTTCCAGCTCCGCAATCTGCTCAAGCCTCGCCACTGTCTCCGTGGAGGGAGCTAGAGCCCGCTCTTCTTCCTTATACCGCAGTAGTGCCTCTTCCGCCTGGGTCAGCTCCGCAGCCACAGTCACCAGCTGTGCCTCGATAAACTCTCTCGCACTGCGCATCTCTTCGCGGCGCGTGTCGCGGTTCCATTCAATGAACTTATCTGTCAGGACATTAACAAAACGCTGAGCCTGTTCAGGATCAGTGGACTGCATGCTTACCCGCAGAATGTCAGTTCCCTGTACCGTCTGGATGGTCAAGCGGTCCAGGATCCACTTGAGGTCGACGTCTTCCATGCCCAGCTCTTGCTTCACCTGGTCCAGAATGCGCCTGCTTTTTAGGATTTCCACGTAGTTCTGGGCTGCGTTCCGCGGCACGCCACCGAGGGAATCAAACAGAAGTGCCTCCGCAGTGGCGCCCTGTTCCTGCACCATTAAGGTGGTGGTCGCCTCGTAGACCGGCTCCATCAATAGGCTTACGACGGCAGCGATCACTACCGCTGCCACGAAGAACCCCAGGATCATCCACTTGCGCCTGACGATTATCTCCCAATACTCTAGGAGATCCATTTCTTCCATTTCCATCTCAACCACCACCTCTACCTGAAACTCCTGAAACTGGAGATGAGATCATTGAACGTCTTGAGGCCGCCTATGAAGCTGAATATACTGGTCCAGTTGGGCTTGGTTGTCTCAGGAACGTAGATCACGTCGCCGCCTTGGATGAGCGGGTTCTCCTCCACATTCCCTTCAAAGAGAAGCTTATCTTTGCCCATTGTTAGAGTCGTGGGATCACCAGTACTGCCGCCTCTGTAGATACCAACGTTTTCAAGAGCAGCCCGATCAGTGGGCCCACCAGCCAGGGCAATGGCATCAAGAACTCGGGCACCTGTCGGTATACTGTACACACCTGGGCTCCGTACTTCACCCAACACAAGCACCTGCCTGCGCACCTCAGGCACGTATACCACGTCGCCGCCCGTTAAAAGTAGGTTGTTTTCCGCCTGGGCCGCCATCAGCTCACCGTAGTACATGTGCCATACTCTCTCAATATCGCCATCTTGGCGGGTCATGATGATCTCCTGCTCCGCGTAGCTGCTCTTCAGCCCACCGGCCAGAGCCAGGATGTCAAGAATGCGCCCGCCTGGTGGAAGGGTGTATGCCCCAGCGCGGTTCACTTCACCCATCACCAGGACCTGCCGCGCCGGCGGCAGATACAGGATGTCGCCGCCCTGAAGCTCTAGGTTATCCGCTTGGTTGGCTATGACCTCTCTGAGGTCGATCTGCTTCACTTCTTCTCCACCGGGGATGCTGCGCGTCAAGGTAGCTTCGCTCAACTCCGCAGTCGCCGTGGGGCCTCCGGCCATCGCCAGCAGATCTAGGAGCCGCGTATAACGATCAATGGTGTATGCACCTGGGCGCTGCACCTGCCCCAGCACAAGTACGCGGCGGTTAGTGGCGGGAATGTGGATGGTTTCGCCGCCGGTTACCGGCAAGTTCGCATGGTGATTTGCATCCACCAATGCTGGCCCCAGATCGATCACACTTACTCCACTGCCCGCTTCGCCGGAGCGAGTGGTAAACGCCACCTGGCTGAGGTCAGCTGTCTCCAGCGGGCCGCCAGCTTTCGCCAGAATGTCCGTCAGACGGTCTCCTGGCTCTACCGGATAGCTGCCAGGACGGGCCACTTCGCCAAACACCACTACCGTGCGGTTCACTCTAGGAACCGACACCGTCTCCCCACCGGAGAGAAGGTAGTTTCCTTCCCCGGTGAGCATGGCGCGCCCAACATCAATCTCCTCCGTGGCAACCGTACCGTCGACTTCCCGAGTGAGGACAACGCTCGTCTCATCAGCACTCTGGAGCAACCCGCCTGCCTTGGCAATGACGTCCAACAGCCGCGTCCGGGAGTCAACGGTATAGTAGCCGGGAGAGCGCACCTCGCCGAAGACCAGCACTCGCGGTGTCTGCCGCTCCGGCACAAAGATCACGTCGCCCCCTGCCACCACTGGATTGTCACCGGCGTCCAGCCGAGATTCGCCGCGCATGGCTGCATCGGCATTCACAGTGAGGATTTCCTCCGACCCATCAGCATTGCGCCTGGTAACAGTCACTTCTTCGCCCAACGCCTCTTCGGTGAGCCCTCCGGCCATTGCCAACAGGTCAAGTACCCTTTCTCGGCCAGTGATGGTATAGTAGCCGGGTGAACGCACCTCACCCAGCACAAGCACAGTGCGGTTGGCCTTGGGCACGATGATTATGTCTCCCGCCTGCAGCGGCAGGTTGTTGGTGAGGAACCGGTTCTCCATCAGCTCTTCTAGGTTGAGCGAGATGATCTCGGCTTGTCCATCATTCTGGCGAGTCAAGGTCACATCCTCCGCCGCGGCATCGGGCAGAAGCCCTCCAGCGTAACCCACCGCATCCAGCACCCTGTCACCCAAGCTGAACCGATAGTAGCCGGGGCTGCGGACTTGGCCGAGTACCAAGACTTGCTGTTGCCCTTCTGGAATGTGGATCACGTCGCCTGCCTGCACCCGCTCGTTGCCGAGCCCAAGGCGCATGAGGGCTCCCAGATCAATTTCTTTCGTTTCCCCGGCCCTGGTGAGGGTCAGTTTCTGCCCGGCCCGGTCAAGTGTGCCGCCTGCCATGGCCAGCACATCAAGAAGCCTCGTGGATTCGGTTACGCGGTAGCTGCCTGGAGAACGTACCTGCCCCAATACCAGTACCTGCGGTGCCCCTTCAGGCACAAAGAGGACATCACCGGGTTGTACTGCCAGGTTCTCTTGACGCCCCTGCTGCACCAGGGTTATATCCATCTCCAGCAGCTGCACTTCTTCAGCTGTGGTACGCGTGAGGGTCACTCTCTCCGCTGCCGCCTGCGCAGTCAGGCCTCCTGCGGCGGCAATTACATCTAAAACTCTGGAATGCTCAGTTACAGGATAACTCCCAGGGCGCACCACTTGCCCCAAGACGAGCGCCGTACTCTTTGCTTCGCGCACAAAAACGATGTCTCCACCCATTAGAGCCGGATTGTCCCCACCCACACGTCCCATCAGGGCATTGTGAGCATCAACGGTGAAGACCTCTTGTTCTCCCAATGCGGACCGGGTGACAGCAATACTGTGGGAATCGGCGGCGTCTGTCAACCCACCGGCCGCCGCGACAATATCCAGCAGCCGCGCCCCTTTCTTCAAAGGATAGGTGCCAGGGGAACGGACTGCCCCAAGCACAATTACCTGCTGCTTTGCGGGCACAAAGACGACGTCGTTGCGCTGAATGCGCGGCGCATCTTCAGTCCGCCCCGCCAAGAGCGACTGTACGTTGATGACCATCTCACGTGTGGCACCGCCCTCATATGTGCGCGTCAAAACCACCTGCTCCAGATCTGCCGAATCCAGTGCTCCACCCGCCAAGCCGAGCAGGTCCAAGATGTCCATCTCCGCCCCGATATCATAGGAGGCGGGCTGGCGAACTTCGCCTAGAATGAGGGCTTTACCCACCGCATCTACCTGGATCACATCGCCAGGCTCCAAAATAGGGTTAGCGGCAAGGTTACCCTGCTGTATGTATTCTGTGACGTTGATCCGTTGAATCTCCGCGCTGCCGCTCGGCGAACGCCGGGTCAGCACAACCTGGGACAGGTCCGCCGCACGGGTCGGGCCTCCGGCCAAGCCCAGGGCATCCATCAACCTGGCATTTGCCCTCACTAGATAATAACCAGGAGACTTTACCTCTCCGAGCACCTGCACGCCCACGGTGCGGAACTGACTAACCAGCACCGTGACATGTGGCTCAATGACATACTCCCGCAACGCCTCTTGTATGTCGGAGGCCAGCTCCTGGGTGCTCCTCCCTACGGCCTGCCGATCCCCGACCAGCGGAAAAGTGATCATGCCGTCGGGGCGCACCTCAACAGTGGTGGTAAGTTCAGTGTGTCCCCACACTGTGATGTGAAGTACGTCTCCTACGCCGAGAGTGTAGACATCTGCTGTTGCAGAGCATGGCACAAGAAGTGCCAACGCTATGATAACAGCGGCAATCTTAGCAGCTTCTAGACGATCGCACATAGTTGACCTCCACACAATGAACAGCGGACCGCTGGCGATCCGCCTTTCATGTAATAGTGCATACGGCCGTCTGAAACGTACTTATCTCGCTGCCGGCCGCAGTATAAACCCTGACAGTTGAACCGCCCGCAGCGTCTCAACATAGAACGGCTGCCGCGCCTCGATCCCAACATCCTTACCCTTAACGAAGTAACCTCCGACCAGTCCGAGCGGCCCAAGGAGCATCACCCCTGCCATGCTGGCACCAGCAGCCAGCTCCAGGGACTTGTTCTTCTCTGTAGCACGCTGGTCGACCCGCAGGTCCACGAAGGTTCCATCAAGTGAGGCCACTTTGCCGAAATCGATCACGATACGCCCATCACGGCCCAACGGCCCAGCGCTCGTGACCTCGGTCACTGTGGCGACGGCTTCGGTCCCTGCTGGGATCACCATGCGTCCGTCGATCATAACGTCTTCTACCACACGGTACGGAACCTTTTCGCCAACCTTCGTTGTTCCTGAGTTTACGGTCTTGAGGAGGGCAATCTTAACCAATGTCGCTTCTGGCAGGGTTACCTTCTTCACGTCCAGGTCGGTGGTGCCCCAGATGCTCAGCATCATATTTCGCACCCGTTCCGTCAGGGGCCCGGACTGCGGCTCACCAAACCATTCTTGCTCGAGCCTCTCCAACCGCTGGATCAGCGGCTGCCCATCAGTCAGGACACCTGTAAATCCCCACTCAGCCAGGTTGAGGTGCAGTTTCATGCTCCCCCCCTGTGCTTCTGTACTCTGCAGGAAGGTGTACACTCGGTCAATACGAACCATGGCCGCTCCTTCCTGCACGCTGCCGAACACGTCCTTTTCAATCCGTTCTATCCTCTCGACCAGCGCGCCCGTACCTGCCTCACCATATAACGTTTCTTCTACCGCAGTCAAGACCGTAACAGGTGTGACATTAGCCGCTGCAGGCAGGGGCAATCCGGCGAAAATGACAAAGCAACAGAGGAGGACTGCAAGGCGCTTCATGTTAGGGAACCTCTCCTTTTCTCAAAACTTGATGGAGAACTCAGCGATGGCACCGTAGCTTGGGTTGACTGTAGTGAAGTCGATCAGGCGGTAGTTGAGGTTGAGGGATGTCTCGTTGGTGAAGTCATAGCTCAGCCCCAGCTCTGCAGCGCTGAACACAGCCGGATCAACGACATATCCCGCTTCGTCTGCGGCCTCCGAGACGGTTCGCGGCCACGCCGAGCTCATGCCCAAGCGCAACGTGCCACTAGTGCTGAGCGGGACCTCAACACCCACCGATGCCACGGCCGATACATCCGCCTCGCCAACATTCGAACCGACATAGTCGAAGTAAGTATAGCCGGCGCTGAACCAGACAGAATTAGGCAATCCAAGAGTGAGGTCAAGGGACGTGCTCTTCACTTGAGGCTGTGCGCTCCCCTCCTCCGACTGGACAGCATAGAGACCGCGCATAGTGGAGAGTTGGATATCGCCGTACCGCAGCGACAGTCCGTAACCAGAAGCGCTGTCAACCTCGGGGAACAGCTCTTTCGGCAGGCCGGCGCTGTCTTCGGCACGTACTGCGCCGCTGATCTGAAGCCCACCGATGTTCAACGTGGCAATCTGATTGCTCTTCACCAGATCCTCTGCCACCAGCGTACCACGCCCGGGCACAAGGCTCGGCGAAAACGGCAACCTGCCAGTCCACAGGCTCCGGTGCTCTTCTCCAGCATACTCTACCGGCCCTTCGCCGTCATCGCGGCCCGCCTGAGGCGCGTCGCCGTCGTCCTGAATAGCTTCCGCCTGTGTGGAGGAGGGGGCAGTTGCCTTCAGCACCGCCGCCAGGGCCTGGGAAGAATAGGTCAGCCGCCGATCCCCCAACAAGCTGCCCAGCTGCCGGCTCGTGCCCAGTCCAAGAATGATGGCATAATCCTGCACGTTGTAACCCAGGACCTCAAGCTCACTGTAGAACTCCAACACGAGCCTGTAAAGCAGTTCCACTTCGCCATCATCGAAACGGTATTCCTCCGCTGCGCGCTCGTTGAACGCCTGAATCATCTCATCCAGGACGACCTCGCGGCTCATGCCAAATCGCAGGGAAGTTGAGGGCTGGTTGCCGTCAATGTATTCAATCAAGCGGGAGACCAAGAGCGCCCCCTGATACCGCGTCATCTCGTGCGGAATCACAAACTGCGCGACGGGCCGGCCTCGCCCCAACTCTGCGAGGGCAAAGTATACCCAGTCGTCGTCTACGATGTCTGTCGGTGAATTTGCTTGGCCCACTAAAGGGATAAGCATGCTACAGAACACAAGGATGGTGGTGACTGCCAACCGTTTCCACATCATGCTTCCCCCCTTTTTTCACGTCTGAGTCGCGCAACAACTCCGAGTTCAATATTTCTACAGTATGCCACGAAAAACCTTCCGGCATAGGGAAAATCCACGTCCTGACACATCTACTCCACGCAGCATTTCTGAAAGTAACGCTCAGCTAACACAACCGCCACTAGGTCGTCGAACGGTTCGGGCGGCACCTGCATCCCAACGGGGATCAACCGCCGCCACCCACGGGGAGGATTCTCTTTCCAATAACGCTGTCGCGCCTCCACGCTCGACAGGTGCTCATCCACCACAACAATTTCCACGCCTGGGAAGGCCGCCGCCAGCTCACGCCGTAGGCGTGCAGACCCTGTGCGGTCGCCAATGACAATCACATTTGGGCTGAACTCTGACAGGGCCTTCCCTACCTCACTCATTAGTTCTATGCGGGGCGCAACCCAGCGGCGCAGCACCCGTTCTCGGGTTACAACAGCCACGCCGCACTTGTATGTGCCCGGGTCAACGGCAAGCACTCGAACGCACATGGCAACATTCACCCTCCGCATAGAGTTTTCGAACTCCGCCCCGACGGACTTGTGGGTAAATGAAAAGCCCCCGAAAACGGGGGCTTCTGAATGTGCCTTCCTTAGAAGGCGAATGTCAAGCCAGCGCTGTACTTCTGAGCGGTCTCTGGCTCCTCGTCCAATGTATGGAACAGTGTTGCCTTCAGGTTCAGCTTTAGAGCGTCTGTGAAGGCGTAGTCGGCAGTCAGCTTGTGAGTGAGCTCGCTCGCTTCCTCAGGCTCACCTTCGGCGACCATCGGCATTACGAACTGGATGCCATAACCGAGATCCAGGCCTGCACCGCCGAACGTGGTCTTGTACTTCAGGTTGGCATCGGCGACCAAAGCATCCTTGTCTTCGAAGTACTTCGCATACTTGTACTCGTCGTCAATGTCGGGATTATCCACCAAGAGACCCTTGATGAAACCGACACTGGTGTTGAACGACAAGCCCGTGTCACCAACGTTGATATCGCCGATCTTGACCTTAACTTCAGCCGCGGTATCCGCCGAAGTCGCAGGCGAGGTCTTGTTCGAAGCATACTTGCCCGACAGAGTCACAGGCACGTAAAGCGTGAACCCGTAACTTGCGCCGAAGTCGTAGGCATCGACAAGAGCCTCATTGTCGGCATCCATTTCCCGATAGTACCGGCCGTTCAGGTCGATACCAAGGAACTTCGCACTGGCGCCAAGTCCCAGCATGCTCTTGCCGTACGGCGCTTCAGGATCGTCATATTCAAACAAGAACGGACGGCCTGACAGCGAATCATCACTGGTACCGAAATCATCACCAGCCCACACGTACTCGCCCCAGATGGTAATTGGATCGTACGTATAGGTCAACTTGCCACCAAAGAACATGTTGTTCTCAGGATCCTCGACAGTGAGGTCGATGGCGAAGTCGCCCTCGTATTCGATGCCGAACAGCTCTCCGAACACGCCTGCCGAAGCGGCATTCACTGTGTACTCATCGACGTAGGAACCAGAGACGGCAGCCTTCAGACCGAGCTCCGGAATGAACTGGTAGCTGAGAGCGGCTGCCCCCATCATGTTCTCCTTAGTACCGCCGACTACGGCAGCACCAGTGAAACCATCAAAGAACTTGAACTCGGCGGAAGCTCCTTGTCCCAGCGTCGGTGAGAGCACGTAGGAGTTGATCAGCTCGGACATGAACTTGTCGATCTTGTTCCCCGCCACGAAGCTGGTGATAGGTGTGCTGGAGGTGACTTCCACACGATAGTCCTTGAACTTGGCGTACTCTGGATCCGCGTTACTGGCGTTGTCGAAGATGTCAATGTCATAGGCGGCATAGGCCTTGACAGTAGTGCTGTCAGATGCCTTCACGTTCAGCGTCAGCTTGCCAGACTGGGTCAAACCCAGTGTCTCGGCCTTGTACTCGTTCGTAAACCAATCGTTGACCGATCCACCAGACGACGTATCGGAGCTGCTAGCGGTGAACTTAAGCTCACCACCAAGCTGCACGCGCTCCAGATCCTTGCGGAGGGCTGCCTGCTCTTGCTCAACCAGAGCGACTCTGCCTTCCACACCGGAGATGCGCTCTTCAAGGCTGATGAACAGCTTCTCGAGAGTGTCAACACGTACACCCAAGAGAGCAAGCTCGGTCTGGAACTCGTCCCGAATGTTCAGGATCATGTTGGTGAGGCGGTCTACCTCGCCCACCAGGGCAGACTCGAGCGCAGCCACATCTCCCTGCAGGCCTTCGATCAAGCCAGCCAAACGAGCATTCTCGTCAGAAAGAGCAGCGATACTAGCAGTGTTCTCGTGGACTCTCTTCACAACGTTGCCGATCCATGCTTCAACATCAGCGATGGCGGCGTCTTGAGAAGCGTAGACCTTCTCGAGCTCAGCAGCGAGGAGAGCTTCGGCGATTCTGTTGACATCTTCTTCTGTCACAGCGTCTTCAGCTTCCACGATCCGCTCGATGATCTTTGTTTCAACCACAACGTCCTTAGCACCGAGCTCGGCAGCTTCCAGTTCCTTCTTGAACAGGTCTGCTACGAGCTTGGTGATGATGTTCTCAGCCTCAGGAGTGAGCTGGAACGGACGCTCTACCGGTTGAACTTCCACGATCTTCTCGATGGGTTGCTCAACGACTACCCGCTCAACGGTGTGCTCGACAACAGGCACTTCAATGTTGGCGAGTTCTTCTTTGATCAACGCAGCGAGTTCAGCCTTAGCGGCCTCGATGTCAGCGAGGACTTCGGCTACAACTTGCTCACGCAGGCCAGCGTTGGTAGCATAGACTTCATCTTCAACCATGGCTTCCAAACGAGCAAGCAAGCGTGCGAACACAAGCGCAGCCTCGTAACGAGTCATCATGCGAGTGCCGCCATAGGTACCATCAGGATACCCTTCCACCAGGCCCACGGCTGCCAGTTCAGTGACAGCATCATAAGCCCAGTGATCGGCCGGAACGTCAGAGAACGGGTTGGTGTTGGCAAAAGCAACTGCCGCGGAACCAACCACCATGACGATGGCCAGGAAAAGCGCAAGGCTTCTTACCTTCATGGTCATTTTTACCCCCTTAGTGGTTTTCTTAGGTTATGTTGTGTGATAGGAGCTTGATACAGAACCCTTGCGGCGGCCGCATGAATGAGTTTTCCATGTTGCCTCATCCTTTCGGCCTTACAAGGGGCGTGCGTCTCTTACAGCGCTTCCGGTGAGGCGGTAACCACGGGCACCTCCTTTCTAACCGTCCTTACCATCCGCAGTCTGCGACAAGACACACTGAGATTGATTTCTTCTTCGTGATTCTCCCTCAAATTCCTTCTCCTGGGTAAGCGTTTTTCTGGGGGCACATGAGCATTTTTGTCCCCCTTCCTACCCAGGATCGCGCCGCAAGATGTTCTTTAGATCTGCCTCTGGTACCAAGCACACTTACACGGCTTTTAATTCCGCATCCGTCACAAAATCCCTGCCGGCTGCGGTTGGGAGTTAGTGTCACCGGATTATCTCCAGCTGGATAGGCACAGGGGAATCTGCCCGCCAAGTGTCCTCAGCCACAACTAGGCGGATGGTCACTGGTTCCGTAATCTCCTTGGCAACGAACAGCGCCTCCAGAAAAGCCGTGCCGGGCAGGAGCACCGCCTCCAGTTCCTGATCAACGGCCATCCCCAGGTTGATCGCCTGGATGTTGGCTTGGTTCAGCATGTCGAGGATGACCCGGTCGATTTCACTGTCTCTGTGCGGATCCCATACTCTCTCCACTAGGACAGTGTCCTTGGCGTAAACAAGCTGATTGGGGAAGATCTCAAGATAAGCCACAACCGGGATGCCCGGGATGGTATTGCTCTCGCTCACGGCCCGGATAATGCGCGCCGTATCTGCACTGTACAGCTCCTCCACAGCGAAATCGACCACACCGGGGCGCAGATATATGGCCTTATAGCCTCCGTCTGTGGAGCGGGCTCCGCGGCGATAAGCAATATCATCTACCTCAGCAAGAAAAGCATCCAGAGCACTGCGGATCGCGGTGCGGCTCTGGCCCGGTTCAATCACCACGCTGGAGATGACCTCACTGGCGTTGAAAGCAATATTGGCCCCACGCATCTGGCTGAAGGCAAGCCGATAGCCCCACAGTTCCTCGATCTCAGCGGTGAGGCGCTGCGCTTCCTGTTCTAGCTCCGCGATCTGTTGGCTCATGGCAGCGATGATCTCTTGGTTCTCCGCGATCTTCAGCTGCTGGTCTTCCACTTCGGCCTGAGCTGCCTGCAGATCGTTCATCACCTGATTGTATGCCTCCCAGGCACTGGCCAGTGATGTCTGTGCTTCGTGGAGCTCAAGCTGAGCATTGTCCCGCTGCAGCCGCATCTCGTCGTAGCTCAGCTGCAGGCCGGCGAGCTCTTCTTGAATCTCCTTCATGCGGAACAAAGCGGTGCGCACGTCCTGAGAGACGATAGTGAGGGTGACAATCGAGGCAGTGGCAATCAGCACACCCGTCACGACTGTTACGACCATGCTGGTGTGCTTAGGCCTCAGTCCGAAAAGGGTGAGTTTCTTGCGGCCTATTTTCATGCCCACACGGTCGCCGATATACGCGATAACACCGCCCACAACTGCCAGGGTTAGAATCAGGGTCAGGCCGTACATAGACTCACCACCTTGCGTGCCTTCCTAGAGAGTAAAGTTCGTACCTAAGTAATACTTGCGAGCCAGCTCGTTGTTTGCTATTTCCTCCGTTGTGCCAGACACTAGAACATCGCCTAAGTGCATGATATACGCTCGATCTGTGATACGCAGTGTTTCCCGGACATTGTGATCGGTAATGACTATACCCAAGTTGCGGCTGCGCAGGCGGGCGATGATCTCTTGGATCTCTCCTACAGCAATGGGGTCCACGCCTGCAAAGGGCTCATCCAGGAACAGAAAAGCCGGCTGAAGAGCCAATGCCCGGGCAATCTCTGTACGGCGCCGTTCTCCCCCGGAGAGCTGCCCACCCAACTGCCGCCGGACCTCTGTCAGGCGAAACTCCACAAGCAGCTCTTCCAATACCCGATCCTGTTCTGCCCGGCTCAAGGGGCGGTTCTCCAGTGCTGCCCTGATGTTGTCCTCCACGGACATCTTACGAAAGACCGACGGCTCCTGCGGCAGATACCCCAGGCCCATCCGGGCCCGCTGGTACATGGGCAGGGCGGTAATATCGACACCGTCAAAGCTGATTGTCCCCGCATCAGCCCGTTGAAGCCCCAGGATCAGGGAAAACGTGGTCGTCTTACCCGCTCCATTGGGCCCTAACAACCCCACAATCTCTCCGCGGTGAAGGTCCAGATCAACGCTGCGGACCACCTTGCGGTTGCGGTAGCTTTTTTCCAACCCACGGGCCGTGATGGCCATCTAGCTACGCCTCCTGCACCGCTGCAGCCTGAACAATGATCTCTGCAGCCCTGTCCACAGAACCTGGTTCGCCTAACTGTTCCGGAAGTCTGGCGAACTTGGCCAGCATGGCCTGACGTGCATCTTCATCTGTCAGGAGGCGCTCCATCTCGTCTACCAGTTTGCCGACGCCAAACTCACTTTGGATGAACTCCGGTACAACCTGCTCCTCCAGCACATTATTGACCACCGTCATCCTTGGTTTGTTGGCAAACATCTTGTCAAACAGATAGATCGTTGTGGGAACCCTGTACACGGCAATACACGGCACACCCATCAGCGCCGCTTCCAGGGAAACGGTGCCGATAGAGGTCACGGCCAGGTCAGCCGCCTCCAGCGCTTCTGACGTATCCCCTCCCACAACAGCCTCCACGTTCTTGGCCTTCTTGACCATCTCCTCTACCACTGACCGCCGAACAGTGGGTGCCACAGAGACCAGGGTCTGACAGTCAAGCTTAGCCCGCCGCAAATGACCAATAGCTTTCAACACTGTGGGCAGCACATTTTTCACTTCAACCTCGCGAGCTCCAGGAAGGACAGCGATCACTGGTTTATCTGGGCTGAGGTTGAGCTGAGCACGCACATCCGCGGCTGGCCGTTTCGACTTAACCAAGTCAATGAGTGGATGCCCCACAAACTCGGCATTGATCCCTGCCTTCAAACACGCCTCTGTTTCGTACTTGCTGATGCCGATCACCTTATCCACCAGCCCGGCAAAACGCTCGGTCTTAAACTCCATCAGGCCGCGGCTGAGGGGCGTGTAATAGTAAAAGGTCTGGAGCCCCTTGCACTGAGCAATCTCCAGCAGGCGCAGGCTGAACACAGGCAGCCCAATCTGCACAACTACATGGGGCCTCTCTTCGTCCATTGTCTCGCTGACGCGCTGAATCAGGCGCTTCACAATGTGAGCGCCTCTCAACGAATCAAACACGCCGAGGCTGACCATCTCAGAGATATCATATAAAAGGCGCACTCCTGCATCAGCCATGAGCGGGCCCCCGATGCCGAAGATAACTCCCTCCGGCCGTTTCTCTAGGACCTTGCGTGCCAGCGCTGCGCCAAACCGGTCGCTGGTATTGTCTGCTCCAATCAGCATAATCCGCGGATTAGCCACGTTTCTCAACATCCCCTCTCTGTACGAGCATGAATGTCAACTGCGCTGTGGCACAGACAACCTGTTCCACCTTGGCCTCTGCCTCCACCTTCACAATGCCGGACCGATTGGCCACCACCTGTGCAGCAATTACCAGCTGATCTCCGGGGCGGACCATGCGCTTGAAACGCGCTTTTTCCACCGCCGCCAAAAGCGGAACCATGTCCTCACCTGCTCCGCCCACGGCCAGCCCGCCAACCTGAGCCATGGCTTCCAGAATCAGCACCCCCGGCATAATCGGCAGCTGCGGATAGTGCCCCTGAAAAAAAGGTTCGTTGACTGTAACATTTTTGAGCGCCACAATGCTGTTTCCCTCTTCTAACTCCACCACTCGGTCTACCATCAGAAAGGGATACCGGTGCGGCAGCCTCGCCCGTATGTCGTCGATGGAGAGCACCTCTTTCCACCTCGCAACTCAGTATGGCAAATGAGCCGAGGTACCCTCGGCTCATAACATTCCTTCGGCACACCCCTGCAGTTTTCCTGCTTTGGCGGCCTTCAGCTGACCAGAAGCTTCTTGTATTTTAAGCCAATTTCGGAGACAGGTGCCCGGAAGATCACCTCAGGCGGCCCCTCTTCCACGATCTGCCCTCGGTCCATCAAGACGATCCGGTCTGCAACGCGCAGGGCAAAGGATACTTCATGCGTCACTATCACCATCGTTGTGTTCGTGGTGCGTACCAGGCCCTCCATGACTTCCAAGACCTCACCCACCAAGATGGGATCCAGGGAAGCTGTGGGCTCGTCCCAGAGCATCAGTTCAGGCTCCGCCGCCAAAGCCCTGGCAATGGCCACACGCTGCTGCTGGCCGCCGCTGAGTTCTTCCGGTCTGCGGCCCTGAACATCGTGCAGCCCTACCTTGGCCAGAGCACTAACAGCCTGCTCCTCCGCCCACTTACGATCGGCCCCGGCCAGCACGAGGTGGAACATCACGTTTTCCAGGACAGTCAGGCGGCTGATGAGGTGAAACTGCTGAAAGACGAAACCTACTTTACGGCGGAACGCCATCAGTTCCGCATCGGAGAGCTGCAGCACACTGCTGCCGTTGACCAGGATCTCGCCAGAATCAGGCTCGGTGAGCCGGTTGACACAGCGGATCAGCGTAGACTTGCCGCAGCCCGATGGGCCCATAATGACCACTGTTTCCCCCCGGCCCACATGCAAGTCAACACCAGCCAAGGCTGTGGTCTTTCCGTAGCTCTTCCAGACGTTCTTGATTTCCAGCATCTTCTCACCCCCTAAACTGCTGCCTGCACCGGTTGAGCAGGTTCATCAGCCCCGGCCGGCTGCTGGGAATGACAATTTCCCTCATAATCTGCACGTTGGAAAGCCCCAAGGCCTGGCCTGCAGTTATTTCCTTCACGTTCACGGGGCTGAAGCGCTCGGCAAACCGAGCCACCAGCCAGCCCACCATCGCCCCGATAACGACGATGGAGCCGGACGTAAGGTAAGGTATCTCCGCACCGCTCAGATTGTAAACAGCAGTGAGGATGACCGCTCCCAGTGCCCCACCGAACAGAAGGATTGGGTTGAGGGCCTGCCAGCGAGTACGTCGTGCCCTCCTGGCGGAGCGCAGGTACTTCAGTGTACTGAAGACCACGGCATGATCAAGGGCGAGAACGGCACCAGTAAAGACGATGGCCAGCAGCCCAGCCACAATCGCCCGCACCTCCGTCAGCAAGCGGAAGATCTCAGAGCGGGCATCGGGGTTGATCACTCCCACTGAGGTAGTGTAGATGTTGAGATAGGGGTTATCTAAGCCGCTGCGCAGGGCTTTTTCTGCCTCTTCATCATCCACCCGCCCGTGCTTCACCAGAATCTGAATGCGTTCGCCCGGAATCACCTGGCCGGCAATGTAAGTGTTGATCAGGCGAATGGAACGGCCGATGTCCTCATCGTTCAGCATCGGCAGGGTGTCCCGCACATACTGAATCTGGTTGATAATCGCCTGTACATCAATATCCTGCACATTGGCGATCTGCTCGCTGATCTGGTCCAGGCTTTCCCGCATGGCCGCCACATCTAGGTTTTCCAGCGACGCGAGGGAGTCCTCGCCCGCCTGCACAGCAGCCTGAGCCAAGCTCTGGAACAAACCGTTGATGAGAAGCGAAACCAAGAGCTGCTCGCCTGCAGAGGCAGAGTTACCACCGGAGATCCCCTGGTTCAACTGGCGCATCTGCACCTGGAGGACCTCCAACTGCAGGAGAGCTTCCTGGAAGGTGTTCAACACCGCATCAGCGTTCTGCACCGCGTCGGTGGCCTGGACCGACAGAACCTCCAGCTCTTCCAGAAGCCGCAGGCTTTCATCAATGGCGTAGGCCAAGCGGTAGCGCTCGTTTTCCACTTCTACCTCGCCGACGGCCTGGGCTATCTTGCCGTCGGAGAAGACTCGGTAGCCTTCCTGCCGCAGGCTCTCCATCGAAGGCGCAATTTCGCCGCGGATGATCATGCCTTCCGCCTGCCCGCCGTTGACTGCGGTGATCTCAATGACCACGTTCTCACCTGTAAGCATCCCGCCTTCTGCTAGGGCTTCCTCCGCCTGTCCCTGAATTGCGATCTGCTCCCCCACGATGAGGAACACATCTGGCTGTGCCGTGATCCTCACCTTTGAAGCATAGCTCAACAGAAAATCGCGCATCTCCACGAGGGTTTTCAGAAAAGCGTTTAGGTCTTCGCCATACTGGGCGGTGGTTACATTGGCATACTCGCGCCCCGGGCGCGTTCTCTGCAAGATCCGGACAGCCTCCTCTCCCACCTGCGCTGTGTCCACTTCAAAACCCATTGGGAACCGCAGTTCCACGATCTGATACTCCGCCAAGATCTCTCTGATCTCTGCCTCAAGCTTCTTGGACAATATGGGGTCTTCCAAGAGGACAATCATATTTCCCACATCGCCAAAGGTGAACCTGACGCCCGGCAGCGCTTCGATCTTCTGCGACAGCTCCTCGCTGACGCTGGCATGTACGTCCCTGATCAGAATACTGGGATCCGAGATGATGGTATGGCCGGTCAGCCCAGGGACTGCAGCGAAATAGGCCGCGAGGTTCACCATGATCTCCTTGGTGCGGAACTCCTCAGGGAGCCCAAAAAAGAAGTTGGCCTGGCCGGCGATGGTGATGGTCTCACTCAGGCGCGCGCCAGGAAACTGCTGGTCGCGGATGCGCTCCAGTTCGCGGTAAGCAGCTTCTTTGGATTCTTCCTGTACGTGCAGGATGATATCGTATTGTCCGTACTCGCCGATCATATCCGTGAGGGTATCGCCAAAATAGGCATCGAGAGCCCAGGCGATGCCCGCCGAGAATATGGTTCCTACTAGAATCGTGACAACTATGAGCGCAATGAAGTCTTTGTAGAACCCATCGCGAAAAAAAGAGAGCATAACCATCCTCCTAGCCCAGTGCCATCATTATATCATGGCCTCTAGCTGGGCTTTAAGTGGTAATGCCCTCTTGAAATGGCTTTATTTACTGTTCCTCGGTACTCGACTGGAAGCTGCCCTGGAACGGGCCGAAGAACTGCATGATCTTCTGCTCAACCCGCAGGAGGAAGCGCTCTCCGCTGACACTGCCGTCGGCGAACTCCACCACTACGTTCTCTGTAAACAGTGCCTCATCGGTATCCTCGTTGTACACCATCTGAGACGCATACACCGTGGCATCTTCAGTGGTTACCTTCACGTTTCCTTTGGCAGTCATGAGTTTGGCCCCGCTGTCGTATTCGAGGAAGTCCGACTGCAGCTCCAGGTCCTCCCGCCACAGGGACACAGCCTTGGTAAACGTGAGGTGTTCGTCCTTCGTGCGCCATTCCAGCTGTTTCCCCTCAATGCGCATGTCATCAAATACAACCTGGATTACCGCTTCCGGAATACTCCGCACATCTGCGGTGAAGACACCCGTCCCCGCATCATAGGTACCTGCCTGGACATCTATGGGGACGCCGATCATGTGCAGTGTACCGGTTCGCCCCTGCCCGAAAGCAGCGGGGGACAAAACCAAGGCCAGGATAACCACACCCGCCAAACACCGAACTAACTTCATCATTCCCCACTCCCCTTTTCCACCTGTAATGTTGCGCTGCCGTAGACATGCATCAGATCGTTGGCCATATCGTACACAATTTCTTCCATTTGCCATATCATACCGTCCTGGGAAATCAGCACATTGCCGGTGAGCCTCACCAGCTCCACTTTGGTTTCCGCCACCATAGTCTCAGCCTGGGCTTCTGCCCCTCGGTAGTGCACCACCAGCGGCTCTGGAGCCCGCAGCACTTCCGTACCTGCCTCCCAGAACAGGCGAGTGGTGGTAAGGGCAAAATCGTCGGGGCCGGTTGCGGACACGTTCCCCATCAGCTCCAAATTGTTCGTGGGCCGGTGCCACCGCCCTTGCTCGGCGTAGACGGTGAAGTACGGTTCATTGTCTTGGAAGATAACCACCTCGGAAATCTCCAGCAGGTCCACATTGTCCCCATCGTCCCGCACGCGGGCACTGGTGATCTCCCACTGGCGCTTCCCATCTCGGCGCCCCACAAGCCGAGAATCGGAGATGTAAACGCCCTGATCAAGCCGGGGCCCCGCCTCTGTCTGTTGGGGTGGAGCGGGCTGCATTGCGAAGCGCCAGAACACCAGTATCCCGGCGCACAACAGCACCGTCACCGCGATCATTATTCGCCCCCGAGTCAGCCGGCTCATCACTTCTCAACCCCGATCAAATCAAACACATCTTCCATGTCGAACAGACTCACGCCTTCCTCTGAATCCCATCCCAGCGGCAGGGTGGGGAAGGCATTGACGGTAATGCTGAAGGCCACTCTTTCCTTCACGTGATCGTAGGCAAAGCTGAGAGAGCGGCAGTGAAGCTCTTTATCGATTTTGACCTGGCCAGTGGCAAACTCCTTGTACGTGGGCTTGTAGATTGCGTGGTACTCCACAGCCCAGTCCTGGCCGACAGGTGTCTTCACCAGCATCTCCACCTGATCCCATTCACCGTCCCCTACATCATACCGCCCGCCGAGCTTGAACGTCCTGGTGCGCTCCTTCTCATCCTTGGCGGTATACTCAAAGCGGGGTACAATGTTGCCCCAGGCGCGAGTGTTGAGATCATAGCCTGCTGATAGACTCAACGTCACCTGGCCAGAAGGCCGCCATGTACCCTGCATCGCCAGGGTACCATAGGAGCTGGTCAAGAAGTTGTAGCTCGTGCTGGCACTCCACGAAAAGACGGAATGGGTGCCATTCAGGCTGAGGGTGAGGGTGCGGCTGGGGGCAGCTTTGTCAAAGCGGAAGGGGCTCTCGCCAAACACGTCCTTTTCGTTGAACCGGGCAGTCAGACGCAGGCTGCGCCCCAACTGCTGGGTAAGGCTGACTCGGCCCGCCAGTACCGTCTGATGAGTATTCTGCCCGTACCAAGAGATCCCGGCGTCGCCCCCGTAGCTGATCGTCGTGGAGGCCGTGGGCCGCCAGAAGCGCGTCGACAGCGCGAGGGTACCTGACAGGCGCCAGTCTTCCACATTGGATGGAAACTCATGGTAACGCCCCGCAGCTGCATCGAGCCTTACAGGGAGCAGGAGGGCGCCCATCCGAGGATTAGCCATGCGCCAAGAAAGCTCAGGCGTGCGGTTGACACTGGACCAGGTTGGAGTGGCTCCCTGCACCAGCAGGTCAGGGTTGTACTTCTGCTCCACCGCCAGTGCCACGGTGTGAATGTCTTTGTTGTAGGTGAGATCCGCCAAGTAGTTGACCATACGCAGGGTGGTGGTGCTTTCCCTGCCGTTGACATTCCCGTTGAGAGTGAGCTTAAGCCTGTCACTCAGCTGCTGGCGCCACGAAGCACCATATTCCCACGCTTTCCCCGCCATAGTTCCCACGTTCTCGCGGTAAGAACCGTTAAGGCTGGCGTCAATGGTGGAGGTAGTCAGCGTCAAACGGCTGCGCAGATCAGAAGCGCGCATACCCGCTCGATCCGAAACCTGGTTGTTGGTCACAAACCTCCACGGGCCCCTGCTCCACTCATGATCCAGCTGCGCAGATATGCGGCTGTTTTCACTGAAGGGCACATGGTAAAACCCTACCTTCCCACTGCCCAACACGTCGTGAACATAGCTGTGAGTCAAGCCGTAGCCGATCCCCAGTTTGGAGTAAAGGTCAAGATTGATAGCGCCGTAGTGGTTGGGGTTGAGATAGTAGTCAAAGCTGTTCTTGATGTAGAAGCCTTCGGTTGCGCTGTAGCCCACCAGCGGCAGAAACGACAAGAACTCAGTGATGTTCTTGCCCACAGGCAGGATCAAATACGGCCAGTAGAACAAGGGGATGGACCCTTCGTAATAGGTTACGTTGCGGATGATCAACTTGTCGTCAGGGATCAGCTCCAGTTCCTTCACTGCCAGGTAAAAGTGGGGTTCCCCCAAGTCGCAGGTGGTAATCCGGCCGTTCACAAAGCGGTACTCTCCGCCTGCAATGTCCATTTTCTCTGCAGTGAGGTACAGAGGCCCCTCAGCTTTGGGAACCTCGACGGTCACGGCCGGGTTGAGAAACTCTCCCACGTCTTGCGTTACATCATAGACCAAGTAATCCCCAGCAAGCTCGTTTTTCTCCTGCCTGAGGCGCACGTTGCCTGATACCACCAACTCATTTCGGTCCAGCCGCCACTCCACGTAATCACCGGAAATCAATGTATCTTCGGCCTCAATCTGCACCTCGCCTTCGGCTACAAACAGCTGCTGCCCAACATCGTATAGACCAGCGCGCGCCGCTGAAATGCGGATGCTCTTTGCCTCATCCGCACTTCCACTCCAAGCCAATCCCCAGGCCAGGATCAGCGTGATGGCAATGGTCAACCATGTTCGGCGCATCAGTCTGCTTCCTTCTTTCCGCATCACTTCGGCCGATCGGCGCGCAGCATCAAGACAAGGCCCACCAGTGCAAACAGGCCGTTGATGAGCCAAGCAGCAACAAGGGGCGGCAGGACACCGTTGACCCCAAGTGACCGAGCCACCGACATACCCACGTAGTACATAAGAATGACGACCAAACTGACGGCAACGCCAAAAGAGCGCCCAGCTCGGCTGTACAAGCTGAGGGGGGCAGCAAAAAGGGCAAAGATGAACGAAGACATAGGCAGGGCCAGCTTCATATGATAATCGACCACAAAGGAAACCACTCTCAGCCCGCTGCGCTGGAACCTTTCGATGTGCTCTTTCAGCTCTCTTCGGTTCATCTCAGTAGTCGTGCGCTGATTGCCAATGAGAATGTCCGCATTCTGATCGGTTACTATCTCCATCTGCCCGAAGCGGGTTTCATGTGTCACAAACCCCAGATCGTCTAGTTCCTGAACGACACCATCTTGAAGCACCCAGACGTTGCCCTGGTAACTCCCCCGTTGTGCGGTGATCAGGCGGGGAAACGGGCCGTTCCCCAGTTCGTACACAAGGATGTGGCTCAGCTCCCGGCGGTCGCTGTCCACTTCGCCGACATAGAAGTAGCGGTTTTCGCCGCCATGGAAGAATACATTTTCCTCGATCAAGGGAATCCCTTCAGAGAAAATTATCCGGCGCAGGGTATTCTCGTATTTGTGGTTTGCTTCCGGCACAATCTCCTCCGAGGCCCAGTAGGTGAGCGCGCTGACTAAGAACCCCAGGATCAGTATGGGAACCATCAGCCGGGGAAAAGCCAGGCCGCTGACGCGCAGGACTTTCATCTCGCTGTCCTGCACGAGGCGGCCCAAAGAAACCAATGTAGCAAACAAGACCGCGATGGGAAGAGTCATCACGACCATGTCTGGAAGCTTGTACAACAGCATCCGCCCCACCGTCTCGGCTGGGACGTGCTTGACAAATATCAGATCAGTGAGCTCGAACAGGAGCCCACTGATGAGAACTATCGTGAAGCCAATGACGCAGAATGCAAATGGGCCCAGGAACTCACGCGTGATATAGCGGTCCACTCGCCGTGGAAAGCCCATTCTCTCTCCTCCCCCAACTGCAGGCCCCCAAAATGCACACTTAAAAAGCAAAGCGGTACTTCAGCCCGGCCCCGAGGCTCTGGAAGTCTGAAAGATAGACGTGCGCGCTCAGGTTGGGAGTAAAATGAGCACTGATACCGCCGTTGAACCCATTACCGTCATACTCGGCTCCCACGGTAATGATAGGACTATTGCTGTTGACCTGCACCGGGTTCACAACATAGCTCACGCCCACCATACCCTTTGAGAAGCGCCCGCTTCCCCAGGCTACATGGCCGCGCAGGCCGGCCAGGCCCAGCTGTTTGCTGACTACGCCGTAGAACCCCAGCACGGAATCGTCAAACTCTACACCAACCGCCAACCCGGGAAGATCCTGTTGCTCCTTGACCAGGGCCAGTTGCAGCGCGCTGCGCACGACGGTATCGGCGCTGAAGATGCCAGTTGCTTCCACCTGCAAGGTACCAAACATTCCAGCAGCGCCGCTCAGGTATGTCCTTCCTCGGTGATTGTAAAGCCGCAGTTCAATGGTTCCGTCGTTCAGCACATCGGCAGTGGGTACCACCATGATCCTGGCTTGTATGGGTACGGCAGCTCCGAATAGTGCTGCCAACAGGATGAGGGTTGCTGCTGCAGATCGTAGTCTGTACATGCTGGAAATCCACCTTTCGCCAGTATTCCAATCCAGTATTCTCCCCACATGGGATAATTACCTTCCTGGGCAGGCCGGGATTTCCTGGCACAGATAAAGGACAGCCTGTCAGCTGTCCCGCATGTCTGCTGCCCTTTACTTGAGGCGGCCGATCACGTCCGCACTGATGTCTTCGCCGCCAAAACGCACCACATCGCTGTCTATCACGAGGACAATGCCCTTTTCGTGTGCTGCTGCCCGCACAGCCTGGTCCACCTCTGCCTGAAGCTGCGCTTCCAGTTCCTGGCGGTAAGCCAGGTACTCGCTGTACGCCTGGCGTTCGCGGTCTGCCCGCTCCTGATCGGTGGTCTCTTCCCCTACGGTCTCGTTCAACCTGGCCACCAGCTCGTTGTACTTCTCTGTCAACATCCGGTTGAGCTCCTGAGCCCGGGGGCTCTCGTCGACGATCCGCACCAGATCGATGACCCCAATTTTGGACGCGCTGGGCGCGCCCCAGACGACCCAAGCCAGCGCGGCCGCAAGCAGCACCATTCCGGCCCACGGAAGATACTTCGTCAATGCTTCACCACCTCTGCTCTCTCCCCCTAGTATTACCTGTTTGCTAGGGAGTTACGCAGAGTTTGGCCCAGGGCCCACAGCAGGTCTTCTTTGTAGGCACTGTATTCTGCGGCCAGGCGCTCCTCAATCTCGGCGCTCGCTTCTGCGGTGAGCTGCACAAAACGTTCCTCCAAGCTCGCTTCATATTCCTCCAGGCGTTCCTGCAGCTCCTGTTCTTTCTCCACCTGCAGCTGTGCCGCGGTGTCCTGCAGCTGCGCCAGTGCTTCCAGCTTGGCAGCAAGCTCAGCTTCATCCATATCGACCAGCAATAGTTCCAGCTGCAGCCGAAGGATTTTCCTGCCCCACTCTTCTTGGAGCCAGGCGGCATACGACTCAGCCTCCGCCTGGATTTCGGCGGCGAACGCCTCCCACTCCTCGTCCAGCTGTGCTCTGATCTCTTCCTGCCGGCGCTCCAGTTCTGCTTCACCCTCCGCCTGAAGCTGGGCCCGGATAGCCGCCATCCTCTCGTCCAGCCCCTCCAGGAGGGCCTCAATCTGGCTCTGGACACCCGCAGCGGCCGGCGAAGCCCAAGCGAGGGCCGCCAGCAGCACCACTGCAAACGCGGTGCGCAGGGCCTTACTGCGTGAGCGCTGCCAGTACTTCATCAGTCACATCCACGCCTCCATACAGCACCCCTGCTGCCGGGATGATCACCTCGAAGCCGTGTCTGGCTCCCACTGCGGCAATGGCCTTCTGAATGTCAGTGCGGAACCGCGCCTCCAGCTTGCTCAGCTGAACTTGGTAGTCTTGAAACAGAGCCGAGATCTCCGCCTCGTCTTCCAGTCCCGCCCGTTCCTGATCGAACTTGGCTTGGAGCTCATCGCGGGCCTTGAGCAGCGGCTGCGCCATGTACTCGGCAATGACCTTTTCCATATTCACAACCCCGATACTGCTGTTGCGGCCCTGGGCCGGCCAGACAAAGGCGCCTGTCAGAACCGCCAGCACGGCAGCGGCCGCCAAGGCAAGGTATATCGTTCTGCGCATCATCTGTACCTCCTCTTTGCATTGTGGCGATACACGCCGCTTAACAATTATACCAGCCCTCTCTTAAGCTGCACAAATGCAAAAAGTACCAGGCCGCTGCAGTGAGCAGCCTGGTACTTGCCCTTGCACCGTGTTGAAACGGCGGCTTAGAAGGTCTGGCCGACGCCGAAGTAGAACTGGCCGACCCGCTTGTTGCTTTCGTCCTTGCCGAAACCGTAATCGAGACGGAGCAGGCCCAGCGGCGTGTCAAGCCGCACGCCCACGCCGAAGCTGTTGTTGAGGTCAGTAAGCTTCAGCGTCTCCGAGCTGTCCCACGCCTTGCCCCAGTCGGTGAAGACCACGCCTGTGACGCGCTCCACAATCGGGAAGCGGAACTCCGCATTAACCACCAGCATGTTGTCGCCCCGGAGCGTGTCGTCCGCACCGTAGCTGTAACCGCGCAGTGTGTTCGCACCGCCGATTTTGAACTCCTCGTTCTCCTCCAACTCACCGCTGAGCGTACGGCCGCCCAATCCTCGCACAGCAAAGACATAGCCGCCGTCAAAGAGTTCAAAGTAACGGCTGTGGGAGAGGCGCAGTTTGGCGAACTGAGAATCGCCGCCCAACATCTTCAGGCCCATCTCCAAGTAGACATCGTTCTTATAACCTTCCGTGGGATAGAAGGGATGGTCAGTCGTATCTGTGCTCACGCCAAACCCGACGATGCGGGCCGAGTAGTCTTCGTACCAGTCGGGATGCGGTTCCTGGCCCTCTTCCAGGTTCTGAACGTACTTGTTGTTTTCCACCGTCAGTGTCAGTCTGCCTCTGGTGAACTCGGTGAATGGGCGGCCGAGGGTGATGTCGCCTCCGGTCGTACTCTTACGCCCAGTCAGCTCAACCTTATCCGGCGCTTCACCGATGGTCTTCTTGATATCGGAGTTGCGGCGGTACAAGTTGAAGCCGAGAGAAGTGCCGCCCTTTTCGATATACGGCTCATAGAAGCCGAACTCGTAGTTCTGAATGCCCTTGCCCAGCTGCAGTGAAGCATTGATTCGCTGGCCGCGGCCGAGGAAGTTGTCATCCGCTGCTTCCACAAACCCCACCAAGCCTTCGTTCTTGCTGTAGGCAACACCAAAGGTAGCGGAACCGGTCTTGCGCTCTTTCAGGTTGATGGTGAGCGTCGTCTGCTTGGGGTCCTCTTCGTCCCGTGAGAACTCCCGGGTAATTTCATCAAAATAACCAAGCATCAAGACACGGCGGAGGCTGCGGTCGATCTGGTTGATATCAACCACATCGCCGGGCTTAAATGTCAGCTCGCGCTCAATCACGAAGTCCTTTGTCTTCTCGTTACCGACAATCTGGATGTTCTTCAGGACTGCTTCGCTGAGCTCGATGGTGATCACGCCCGCGGTGTCCGCTTCTAAGTTGGTCACATGGACCAACCGCCCGTATTTCTCCACAAACCAGGGCTGAAGCTCTCGCAAGTCTTCCATCAAGTCATTGACATTAAGGACCTTTCCTCTCTGGGTCCGTATCTGCCGCTCAAACTCACCCATGTTGTAGCCAGATATGTTTTTGTAGACGATATCTGTAACAATAGGGTTTTCCACAACGTTGAAGATGATCGCCACACCGCCGTCCCGCGGATCAAGCGTGGCAGACACGTCTTGGAAATAACCCATGTCGAGAATGGCCTGGAGATCATCCATGATGAGTTCCTTGACGGCCGGCTGCCCGATTTGTGTCTTCACAATCGCAGACTGAATCAGACTGTCATCTAGATGAGTATTCCCCTCAATGATGATCTCCCGGACAATAACGTCCGGAATGCTCTGCCCGGCCGCCGTGAGCGTGAGCCCACCCCACAAGAGCAGCAGGCACGTCAGGGTAGCTGCCGCCTGCATGAAACGTTTGCTCATCTTATTGCCTCCAATCCCAACGGAATCTTCTATCTAACTTCTACTATTTCATTCGCAATCCTGTCCGGCGCTCTGGGTATTTCTTGCTTATCCTTCCAGCTCAATACTGAGGTGCCACAACTTCGATATCAAAACTGGCCATGCCTTCCATCACATATTGGGTGGTTAGGCGCACTTTCTGCACCTCACCGGTGCCGTTATCCCAGCGGTAGGGCTGACTGGAGCGGCTTTCAGCTTCCGCGCCTGCACTCTCGCCTTCTTCCCCAGTGTCTTTCTCCGGCATGGAAGCCGCGGCAAAAGAACCTAAGAATGGGTAGAATTCCGCCACGATCTCGTTGTTCTTCTCACGGCCCATAAAATCGTTAATCAGCTGTTCCAGGCTTTCAGCCCCTGTTGCTACGGTATGAGGCACTTCTTCTTTGTCCTCGGTGTCAGCGGACAGAGGAATGTGCACTGGAGGCTTGGTTACGTAGTATCCTGCGGCGCCGCTGCGCACCGTCACCGTCAGCGGCCCCGGCATAGTGTCTTCAGGAATCTCGATGCGCATGATGCGTTTCTCCGGTTCCTGCCTGTAGGGCCTGATGGTCACTTCCACTTCTACACTGTCACCAGGTGCCACCGTAGAGACGCGAGGAACTGCCTGCTCAATGGCGGCCGTACGACGTTCCTGGGACACCTCTATTTCGATACTAACACTCGTAAGGTCAATATCCTGCAAACTGTTGTTGGCCAGAAGCTCCAACCCATCCATCAAGTCAATCAATGACCACACAGCGATGTCCGAATCGCTGTAGTACAAGTTCTCCCTGATCATGGGCTGCGGAATATCAGGCGAGTCAAACTGGAGGCGTACGTAGGAAGTTCCGTCACCGATCCGATCCAGGGCCGCATCCACCCCTTGATACGCACTGGCAAGGACCAACGGGACCAACAGCGACGGCGTCTCCACCACATCAACCTTGTACACCTGTTTCAGCCCTTGATCTTTGTCCTTTACGGTGATAGTGACCGGCAAGTACTGCGGAAGTTGGCCTAGGACGCCAGCAACACCTGCAGAGCGGTCTTCAAACACACCGCCGATGGTGTCGCCTACCGACAGAATCTTGTACGGAAACTCCAAGCTCGGCATGGTGTAGTGCACATAGGCATCGGCAGCAAAGAAGCTCACCTTGCCCAGGTGCGTAAAGGGGTGGCCGAACCCCACAAACCGGCCGTCGGGTTCTACATGAGTAACAGTACCGAAGGATGCAGCCTGAAAGTCGCCCCGCATGAGCTGAACTGCAAAAGCCCCTCCCGGCTCCAGCACGCCAGGTTCCACAGCCACATTCTGGGCCAGGCCCGGCATCACCGCGAAACGCTGGCTGTCCAGAGACCTCCGCAGATACTCCACAGCCCGCGTGCCGAACCCCGTCACAACCACCGGCGAACTCAGGCTGACCATGTCGCTGGGCAGCGCTGGATAAGTCGCATCGGCCCGGGACGGCGCCTCGATGCGGTTCATTAGATCCAACATTGCCTGCGCCGGTGTGAGCAGGCAGATGCGGTGATCGGAGAGAGAGTATCCATAGCTGACAGCTCCCAACAGCGCGCCGTCAACATAGACAGGACTGCCGCTCATCCCACTAGCAATTCCGCCAACTCGATCGATGACGTCTCCACTCAAGCGCACGAGAATCAAGTCAGGCATAGGCGGGCTCTGGGGAACAATACCGAGGACCTCTACGGTGAACTCCTCAATCTGCCTTCCCTGAATCACCGTCTTTCCGACACCCACTAATCCGGGGACTACTTGGTCGAGAGGAAAGACTTCCGCAGCATAACACCCGGCAGACAAAACAAGCACACACAATGCCACGGCTAAAAACCGGGATATTCTGGTCATTTCCAAAGCCACTCCTTACCTGCGACTCTCTGGCGTGATCACCACGATGGCGTTGGCGACTGGCCGCTCCACCCCATCGGAAGGCAGATTGAGTACCCGATTGCGGATCACCATCGTAGTTGAGCCTCCGCCGTCAAAGTTCATGGCATTGACGGCGCCCAACTCAAGCATCAGTTCTGCCAGCTCAGTGAGGGTCATGCCCACACTGATCCCCGGCTGGCGCCCGTTGACCGTAACCAGAAGGAGTTTACCGTCAGCGGTAACCCCCAGCGCCGTCCGCGGAGCTCTCCCCACAAGGACATCGGGCTGAAAACGCTCTGCTTCTCCTGTGATCTCAATCTCTCCATCCCGGACCAAGCGGGGCCCACCCCCGATAATCTGTTTGACACCGAGTGCAAACCAATCTGGATCGAGGGATATGTCCACAGAAAGAGCATCTCCCACCTGCACCTCAGCGAGGAAATCACGAGCGGCACCGTGGCCAGACAGGACAAAACCGTCTGCTGGAATGGTGGCGTTCCCCGCCACCACTTCTACTACTATACCATCAACAACAACCACATCCCAGCCGTAAATATTGGTGCGAGTTGTCTCGCCGTACCGCCTAGTGTAGACGATCATGTCGTCCTGGAGCCTTGGGCGGTTGAGGCCTGTCACTGGGAACTCGCTGCCATCGGCCCGCCTTACCCGGCCCTCAAAACCAACGGCATCAATGAGAGCAGTATTGGGGCCGAGCCCCAAGGCAGTGCGCCGCGCGTACGGCTCGCTGATGAGCTCGCCGTCAATAGCAAAGAGGCCGAGAGGGCGTCCGTCTTGGGCAAAAAAAGCGCCGTTCACTGCCGCGATCGCCTGGGCACGCTTGGCCATGCTGCTGACCTTCTCTCGCCCCACTACCGTATCCTGGGCGAGCATGAGTTTGACTTCGGTTTGGGGGTAACTCAGGTCTACTTTGAGGTAGTTCACAATGTTCGGGCCTGCACTGCTGGCCCGTCGCTGGTGGCCGTAGCGCACTCCCGGCGTAACCAGCTGCTCTGTCGTCTGCACATACTCTTTCGGAACCTCAACGATGAGCCGATCCGGGAGATCTGTTACCATCGGGGCAGGGAGGACGTAATCGAACTCCATTACCAGCCGGAATGTCCCATCTGCCAGCGTGGACCAGCGCACCAGCTGCAGCGCCACGTCCTGCACCTTGATCTCCTGTGGGGGCCCGAGCGGGTTAACGGGGGAATCGACGATGACCTTCATAGGGCTGGTGGTGTGCCACACGCGGTACGCCTGGCCCTCCAGCTTGCCGAGTTCCAACACGACCTTGCTCGGCTCCACCTGCAGGGTCATCACATCGGATGCGTGTGCCACACTGCTGATCAGCAGGCATAACAAAAAAACACTGGCGATAGCGTTCTGATGCTTCAAAGGCAGGCCCCCCAACTGTAAGGTATAAATTCTGGAAATGTAACCATTCTCCTGCCGCAAAAAAACTCTGTAAGTGACAACACCTACAGAGTTCTCCGTGCTTCGCCGCTACTTGTCCTCGTCATCATCTGGGACATAGCGTGCCAGTTGGTCGTAGATCATCTTCGCCAGCCCCAAGCTTTGGCTCTTCACCGAATGATCCGCTATCTCCTGGTCCAACATCGACTGAAAAAGCTTCTCGGCCCGTTTGTCCCCGAACAAGTCCGTGTCCGGCACGGTCTTTCGCATTTCTGATAACAGCATGTTGAGAAACAGCCCCTCGAACTGTTGAGCCGCCTCCATCAGGGCCTTTTTCGAACCAGATAGATTTCTTTGCGCCGCCGCTTCCGCCTTGGCAGCAGCGTTCATGCCAGGGTCCCAAAAAGTGCGCATGGCTGTCCTCCACGAAAATCAGTTGATGATCAACTCGCCAAACAGAGCTCCTGCCGCCTTTACCGCCTGCAGGATGGCGATGATGTCGCGGGGAGAAGCCCCAAGGGCGTTAAGCGCGTCCACCAGATCTTGTACGTCGGCACCGCTGCTCAGCAGTGCTGTCTGATGGACGAGGCTCTCTTCGTAGATGGGAAACCCGTTTTCATCCCACTCTACCCCGCCTCCAACCTGAATCCGGATGCCGCCGTGGGACACGGCCACCGGTGCGATCCGCACTGCCGCCCCCATGACCACTGTGCCCGTCCGCTCGTTGACCACAACGCGAGCATTCGTATCGGGTTGAACGGGAAGTTCTTCAACCTGGGCCAGAAATCCCACCAAGTTTGAACGGTATGTGAGAGGCACAGTCACTTCTACCGTCGACTGACTCACGGCACGGGCAGTGTTCCCGCCGTAGGCCTCGTTGATGGCCTGAGCAAGGCGAGCCGCTGTTGTGAAGTCCGGCTCGTTGAGTATGACAGATACGGTATTGCCCTCCACAATCGGTGAATCAACTTCCCGCTCCACGATGGCTCCGTTGGGAACCATGGCTACCGTGGCGTGGGCCTGTCCGCTGCCGCTGCCCCGGCTGGAGAAACTGCCGATGGACAGAGGCCCCTGTGCCACCGCATAGATCTGGCCGTTAGCCGCCTGCAGCGGTGTCTGCAGCAGGAAGCCTCCCTGCAGGCTGCGCGCATCGCCGATGGACGATACCGTCACATCGATCCGGTCGCCTACCCGCACTGATGACGGTATATCTGCTGTTACCATCACGGCAGCTATGTTGCGCAGCCGCAGGTCACTGGCAGACACCGTGATTCCAAAACCCTGCAGCATATTCGCAATCATCTGTACATTCGCCCGGGTTCCACTGCTGTCGCCGGTGCCCTGCAGGCCAACCACCAGGCCCAAGCCGTAGATCTGGTTGTCCCGCACCCCCTGCACCCGTGCAATGTCCTTTACCCGGACTGTTGGTGTACCGTACTGCAGGGTTTGTTGTTGAGCGAAGGCACCGCTGCTCACAGCCAGCACCATCAAGAGCACTGCTGCCAGAACACGCCTCAGCATGTTCAACCCTCCTTAAAACAGCCAGTTAAACAGCCTCGTGAGAATCCCGGGCTTGTTCTTGTCCGCTACGATTCCAGTACCCACAAAACTGATTTCCGCATCAGCCACAAAGGGAGACAAGACCGTGTTGTCGGGGGAGATGTCGCTGACGCGGACAGTTCCCCGGATCACTATTTCTTGCTCTTCGCCGTTAATCACGATCCTCTGCGTACCTTCAATGCGGAGGGTATCATTGGGCAGCGCCTCAACCACCCGCGTGGTGATCTTGGCAGTGAGGCTTCCACCCCGAGTGGTCTGTCCCTGGGCAGAGAACGAGTCGCTGCCGCCCATCCCGAAGAGAGGGATGAGATCAGCAAGCACTCCCAAGCCTGGGCCTACTTCGAAATCGGACTGTTTGCCCGTGGACGTATTGGCAGTCTGCCGAGCCTGGGCCTGTTCCACAATGATAACCGTCACCAAATCACCCACGTTCCGGGCCTTACGGTCCGCAAACATGGAACCTTTATCCAAAGGAAAAAGCGACGCTGCCGCGGGTAGTGCCAGCATCAAGCCGGCCAGTACCGCAAGGACAGCGGCCAGAGCACGCTTCATCTCACTGCCCCCCCTTCTGTGACACGGACCGTCTCCGCATCGATGATTTCCCCGAAAACCACCTGCCTGGAGACGACGTTCTCGACCGGAATGACCTCACCCAGCCCGCCGGCAGCCCTGGCGATACCGGGTGCGGTGGCCCTAACGCCCCCCACTTCCGACACAAGGGTCACGGCAGCCCCCCGCTCAATCAGAGGAGGCGTTTCGACGCCAGCGAGAGTCAGGGCCACACCCGCAGGGAAGTTGCGGGTGGCACGTTTGCCGACAAAATCCGCAGGGTTGCTGCTGCTCCCACTGATGCCCGCACGGGCTTGGTAACTGATCTCCAAGTCATCAGCGGAGATAATCTGCAGCCTGGCTATATCGCGCGCCGCCACCACAACGGGGTGCCCCTCCGCTTCTTCCACAACGGGCTGCGCGGCGCCTCGATAAATCACCACTGCGTCGGCACCGGCAAACTCCAAATCGCGCGGGTTGATGCCTGCCTGCCGCAGCCGCACCTCAATCTGGCCCACCGTCAAGCGCCGGCTTGTCCCGGCCAAGGGCGCAGTGCCGACGTTAACTGCTGCTAGAGCAGCTGTCAGCTCACTGTCGCCTTCCAGCTGAGCGATCTCTCCCAACAACACGGTTTGGCCGTCCACCCAAGCTTCTGCCCGCAGCTCAACCACGGCCTTAGGCTCGGCACTTACATGCGCAGGTATGAGGAGGACCAAGAGCAAAAGGACAGCCAGCTGCCTAAGCATGCGCCTTACCTGCGCAGATTGTTGGCGGTCTGCAGCATGTCATCTGCAGCCTGGATCGCTTTGGAGTTGGTCTCGTAGGCCCGCTGGGCTACGATCATGTTCACCATTTCCTCAACTACCTGCACATTCGACATCTCCAACCAGCCCTGGGCAAGCTTACCGAAGCCGTCTAAGCCGGGAGTGCCGATCATGGGCTGCCCACTTGCAGCTGTGGCTGAGAAGAGATTGCCGCCCTCACTCTTAAGGCCCGCGGGATTGACAAACCGCACCAGTTCGATCTGGCCGATCGTCTCAGGCTCACTTGCCCCTGGGCGCATCACCGTTACCGTTCCATCGGAGCCGACGCTGAACTCGATGGCGTCTGACGGCACAATGATTTCAGGCTCCAGAGGAAATCCATCCGACGTGGTCAGGCGCCCGTCACTGTCCAGCTTGAATGCGCCATCACGCGTATAGCGGATACCGCCGTCAGGCAGAAGGATCTGGAAAAACCCATCGCCCTCGATCACGATATCCATGGGATTGTCGGTCTGCTGGAATGTGCCTTGGGAGAAGATGCGCTGTGTGGCTACTGTGCGTACACCGTGGCCGATCTGAATGCCTGTAGGAACCTGCGCTCCCGCGGTTGTGGGTGTACCGGCATACTTAAGGGTCTGGTAGAGCAGGTCTTGGAAGTCGACCCGGCTTTTCTTGAAGCCGGTAGTATTCACGTTGGCGAGGTTGTTAGAAATGGTGTCGATTTTGAACTGCTGCGCGGTCATGCCCGATGCCGCAGTCCAGAGTGAACGCATCATAAAAAACCCTCCCTGTGTTGATATAACACAAAGGCAGGGGTAACACGGCTGTCTCCGTCGTTCAACAGCCGTATAGGGCTTCTGTAAACCAGTCCGGCCCTACCCCTCTTTGTGCTTAGATCTCATTTACTGCCTTGCCCAGCGTCTCATCATAGGCTTGTATCACTTTCGCATTGGCCTCGTACGCTCGCTGCACAGAGATGAGATTAACCATTTCTCGAATGACATTGACGTTGGACATTTCCAGAGCACCCTGCACAACCTGCGTATCCCGGTACCGAAACGGCAGTCCCGCTTCTTCGGTGGCTTCGTAGAGGTTGGCGCCCCGCCGTACAAGCCCGTCCCTATTGTTGAACTCAACGATCAGAAGCTTGTCCACAAAACGCCCGTCCACGTAGACCTGGCCCGCGTCGTCGATGACAACGCTGCTTCCGTTGACGAGAATGGGGCCTTTTTCACCCCGCACCCTGTGGCCATCCAGGGTGACAAGCCAGCCGGAGGCGTTGGTTGTGAACCGTCCGTCCCTGGTGTAACGGGGCCCGTCGGGCGTCTCCACAGCAAAAAACCCGTAGCCTACCAAGGCTACATCGAGGGGATTGCCTGTGGTGTTGATAGCACCAGGGGCAAAGGACGAACGATCGCCGCTGGCCACTGCCCCCGTACCCAACCGCCCAATCGGTACGCTGGTGCTGTTATGTACACGGGATATCAGCATCTCCGGAAAGGAATACACGTGAGGCGCTTGACGCTGGAAGCCCGCAGTGTTCACATTGGCCAAGTTGTTGCTCAGCATGTCCATCCTGGCTGTCTGCACCAGCATACCCGATGCGGCTGTGTACAGCCCTCTCAGCATACCGCCACCTCCTCCATCAACCCTTACTGATCATATCGGACAGTCTGCCCGAGTCTTGAGGGGGCAACGGCAAAAAACTAACGGCTCGTTACCCGGAGCGATGTCAGGGCAGAACGCTTGGTGAGGTCATCCAGGTACTCCAGTACCTCGCCGGTACCTCTAGCCACGCAGGTGAGAGGATCATCGGCCAGACGGACCGGTACTTTGGTTTCCCCTTGGATTAGCTGCACCATGCCGTCCAGGAGCGAGCCTCCCCCGGTCAGCACCATTCCATTGTTGACTATGTCCGCCGCCAGCTCCGGCGGGGTGATCTCCAGGACGCGCTTAATGGCATCAACAATCGCCCGCAGCGGCTCTTCCAGCGATGTGTAAATGTCATCCGAAGAGAGTTCGATAGTGGCCGGGAGGCCGGTTACCAAATCGCGCCCTCGCACGGACATCTGTTTGCTCCGCCCGGGAAGAGCTGAGCCGATGGCAATTTTGATGTCCTCCGCTGTGCGATCGCCTATGGCCAGATTGTGGACGCGGCGAATGTAGCGGACAATGGCCTCCTCAAAGTCCGCTCCTCCAACCCGCAGGGACTCCGAGACCACTTCGCCGCCCAGAGAAATCACAGCAATGTCAGTTGTGCCTCCGCCGATATCTACCACCATGTTGCCGGTGGGCGCAGCAATGTCCAGGCCGCATCCGATAGCCGCCGCAATAGGCTCTGAGATGAGATAGACGTCCTTGGCACCGGCCTGAACAGCGGCTTCCAGCACAGCCCGCTTCTCCACACTGGTACAGCCCGAGGGTACGCAGATCACAACTCTCGGCCGGAAGAGTCGGTTCCGGCCGATGACCTTCTTTATAAAGGACTTCAAGATCTCCTCAGTGATCTGATAATCCGCTATCACACCTTCACTAAGGGGCCGAATTGCTCGAATGTTGCCGGGAGTGCGTCCGATCATCTCCCGCGCTTCCGTTCCGATGGCGCAGATTTTTTGGGTATCTATATCCATGGCTACGACGGTGGGTTCGCTGATCACAACACCCTTGCCGCGCACGTACACCAAGATGTTGGCAGTACCCAGATCAATTCCGATATCAAGTCCAAACATGACGCTTGCCCCCTTCGACGAATCACCTTCTATGTGTTCGACAAAGCCGGGGCAATTCCTGTCCCTCTTGCGGTGAATCTCCCGAATCTTGCGGCGTTATGAAGCTCGTGAACTCTTGCGGTATTTCTGCCGCGTAGCCTCCCCGCCGCGGATGTGACGCTCAGACTTGTTGAGCTCCAGCACCTCCTTGACCTGCCGGGACAGTTCCTTGTTGATGCGGGGCAGTCGCTCCGTTACATCCTTGTGGATAGTGCTCTTGCTCACCCCAAACACCGAAGCCGCTTGCCGGACGGTAGCATTCGTCTTCAGAATGTATTGGCTCACATCCACCACCCGTTTGCGGATATAGTCCCTCATCTTCGCTCCCCCTAGCAGCTTTTTGTACATTTATATGCCAGGGTTAGGCGATTATGCTTAAGGTCACCGGAGAAACGCCAGGGGATTTACCGGTTGACCGTTGTACGAGAGACTGAAGAAGATTCTGCCGTTGGCAGCCCGTCCGATGGTCTGGTTTTGCCCGACCTCCTGCCCCGGCGTTACTGTGATCCCCTCCACAGAACGGTAGGTGCTCTGCCATCCCCCACCGTGATCAATCACAAGCTCAGTATCTACATTGTCGGAAGCAATAGAGACAACCTTGCCCGGAAGCACGGTGCGGACACTATCGCCGGTCACGGCCAGCTCAATGCCGGAGTTGAACCGCCAGTCGTTGTACACTGGATGGCGGTACCATCCGAAGGGGATGCTGACCTCCCCTTTGGCTGGCCAGATCAAGTGCTCGAATGAGACGCTTGCTACCTCCACTGGTTCCGGCTGGGGACGCGGCTCTGTGGGCGCGGGCATGGCCGGTTCCGGCGGTGCGACCACCACGGGCATGTTCGGTGCTTCCAGCACCCAGGGATAGGACTCCTCCAGAACGAGGTGCACTTGATCGCGAATCACTGCCTTGAGCTGCTCGCCGTTAATAAACTGCGCGGGGGCAGGTGCCTCTTGCTGGATTGGCGGCAGTCCAAGATAGGCCCCTGCCATCAGTCCCAAGATCACGGCCACCACAGCGACAGCGGCGAACTGAAGGACGCTGCTGCGGTAGGCCTTCCTCAACCACTGTCTGAACTTTGCTCGCAAGTCTTGAATGCGCTGCATACTATCACCACCCTAGGCGTAGTATGCACCCAAATATTGCCCAATATGCAAATGAGAGGAAGGTTGCTTCCTTCCTCTCGTGCACATCAAACGCTTATCATGCTATTTCCCGTGGTTGTTGAGATCGGCAGCTTTCAAGCGGGCGAGTGCCCGGCGCAGGGAAGCCTCAGCGCGGGCGACATCGATCTCGCCGCTGCCCTGGGCCAGCCGCTTCTCAGCCCTAGCCTTGGCAGCCCGGGCCCGTTCCACATCGATCTCCTCAGCCAGCTCAGCGCTGCTGCCCATCACCGTCAAGACATTGGCGTGCATCTCGGCAAAACCGCCGCCCAAGGCCAGGTAACTCCGCTCCCCTTCCCGGCCGCCGAACTCCACGACGCCGATATCCAGCACCACCGCCAGCGGCGCGTGGTTGGCCAGAATACCGATCTGGCCTTCTGTACCCGGCAGCGACACGTACTCTACTTCCCGCTGCAATACTGTCCGTTCTGGCGTTACGACCTCAAAGCGGAACGTGGCCATCAGGCACTCTCCCTCGCCAGAGCCTCAGCTTTCTTCACAGCCTCATCGATGGTTCCGACCATGTAAAATGCGTTTTCGGGCAGATGGTCGTGCTTGCCTTCGAGGATTTCCTTGAAGCCGCGCACCGTCTCTTTCACCGGCACATAGCGCCCGGGCTGTCCGGTGAACGCCTCAGCCACAAACATAGGCTGAGAAAGGAACCGCTCGATGCGGCGGGCTCTGGCCACGATGATCTTATCGTCTTCGCTCAACTCGTCCATGCCCAGGATAGCGATAATGTCCTGCAGTTCGCGATAGCGCTGCAGCACCTGCTGTACGCCTCGGGCAACCGTATAGTGCTCTTGGCCCACGATCTCAGGAGTCAGAATACGAGAAGTGGATGCCAAGGGGTCAACAGCTGGATAGATACCCATCTCTGCAATGCGCCGCTCCAAGTTTGTTGTGGCATCAAGGTGGGCAAACGTTGTGGCCGGTGCTGGGTCGGTGTAATCGTCTGCAGGGACATAGATGGCTTGAATGGACGTCACGGACCCATACTTGGTGGTAGTAATGCGCTCCTGCAGCTGCCCCATCTCGGTGGCCAGCGTCGGCTGATATCCAGCGGCAGAGGGCATGCGCCCCAACAGCGCCGACACTTCTGAACCTGCCTGCGTGAAACGGAAGATGTTGTCAATAAACAGCAGCACGTCCTGGTGCATGACGTCCCGGAAGTACTCAGCAAGGGTGAGGCCTGTGAGCCCTACCCGCAGGCGGGCACCTGGGGGTTCGTTCATCTGGCCGAAAACCATCGCCGTCTTCTCAATCACGCCGGAGGCTTTCATTTCTGTGTACAGTTCGTTACCTTCTCTGATGCGTTCTCCCACACCGGCAAAGACGGAGAAGCCGCCGTGCTCAAAGGCGATGTTGCGGATCAGTTCCATGATCAGAACCGTCTTGCCCACACCCGCACCTCCGAACAGGCCGACCTTGCCGCCGCGGGCATATGGGGCCAACAAGTCAACAACCTTAATCCCGGTTTCCAGCATGGTAGTCGCAGGCTCAACCTCATCTACCTTGGGTGCCGGCCGGTGGATGGGCCAGCGCTCCGCTGCTTCGATCTGCCCAGCTTCATCGATGGGTTCACCGAGCACGTTAATCACCCGGCCGAGGGTGCCGGGGCCGACAGGAACGGTAATGGGAGTGCCCAGGTCTACCGCCTTCATGCCCCGCTGCAGGCCGTCGGTAGATGCCATGGCCACACAGCGGACCACGTTGTTCCCCAGGTGCTGGGCAGCTTCCAGCGTGAGATTGATCTTCCGGCCGTGCACCTCCGCCTCGATTTTGATGGCGTTGAGCAGATCCGGCAGTTTCCCGGGCTCAAATTCCACATCCACTACTGGTCCGATTACCTGGACGACTCGACCTATATTTGCACTCACTTGTATCCCCCTCATCTAACGCTTCTCCAAAGCATCGGCGCCGCCGACGATCTCAGCGATTTCCTTTGTAATCGCGGCCTGCCGCGCCCGGTTGAAGGACAGCGTCAGGTCCTTAATCAGCTCCGCAGCGTTGTCGCTGGCATTGCGCATGGCTGTCATCCGAGCTCCCAGCTCACTCGCCTTCGCTTCCACAAGTGATTGGAAAATCGCCGCATTTACCAGCAGCGGCACAACCGTATCAATCACCTGGGCCAAGCTCGGCTCGTAATCGTACACAGGTTCGAAACCGGCGGCATCGTCTTCCGCTGCCGCACCACTATAGGCCTCTTGAATGGGAAGGACCGGGCGCAGCTCTACCCGATGAGTCACAGTGTTGATGAACCGAGTGTAGAGGATGGCCACCCGGTCAAACAGGCCATGAACATAGAAGTCATAGATCATGTGACCGATCTGCCGGGCGTGCCCGACCGTGACCGCATCTCCCAGGTTAACAAACTCGCCCAGAGTATCCCGCCTGCGGCGGCGGAAGTAATCTCGTGCTTTCCTACCCACTACGACCAGCTGAGAGTCGGGATGCTCACGGAGGAACTCCTCCGCTCTGCGCAAGATATTGGCGTTGTACCCCCCGGCCAACCCCCGATCAGAGGTGACCACGATCAGACAAGTACGGGCGCCCTCACGCCGCTGGGCGATGAGAGGCAGTTCTTCTCCGGCCCGTTGAGCGGCCTGAAGCGTCCGGGCCATTGACTGCTGCAGGCGGGTGTAATAGGGGCGAGTTGCTTGTGCTTTAACCTGGGCCTGGCGCAGCTTGGAGGCTGCCACCATTTCCATGGCCTTAGTGATCTGCTGAATGCTGCGGACCGTGTTCATCCGCCGCTTGATTTCCCGGCCTGTTTGTGCCACCTTCGCCCCCCCTAACTCATGAACGTATGTTTGAATGCGATGACCGCTTCATCCAGCTGTTGTTTAATCTCCGGAGTGATTTCTTTCTTTTCAGCCAGAGCCGCCAGTATCTGCGGGCGCTCGCTGTGCATGAATGCCAGAAACTCCCGCTCAAACCGGACAACCTGGTCCACCGCGATGTTGTCTAAGTAGCCGTTTACCGCCGTGTAGATGGATACTACCTGTTCAGGCACGGACATGGGCTTGTACTGCTCCTGCTTCAACACCTCAACCAGGCGTTCGCCGCGGGCCAACTTGGCCAAGGTAACGCGGTCGAGATCGGAGCCAAACTGGGCAAAGGCAGCCAGCTCTCTGTACTGCGAGAGGTCCAGGCGAAGCGTCCCGGCCACCTGCCGCATGGCTCGCACCTGGGCTGCACCGCCCACGCGCGACACAGAACGGCCCACACTGATCGCCGGCCTGACACCCGCATAGAACAGATCTGACTCCAGATAGATCTGGCCGTCAGTGATGGAAATGACGTTGGTGGGAATATAGGCAGAAATGTCGCCTGCCTGTGTTTCAATGATGGGCAGCGCCGTCATGGAGCCGCCGCCCAGCTCATCCCTGAGTTTGGCAGATCGCTCCAGCAGGCGGGAGTGGATGTAGAAGACGTCGCCGGGAAACGCCTCCCGTCCTGGTGGCCGGCGCAGCAGCAGTGACATTTCGCGATAGGCGGCCGCATGCTTGGACAGGTCATCGTAGACGATTAAGACGTCTTTGCCCCGGTACATGAACTCTTCACCCATGGCACAGCCTGCATACGGGGCGATGTACAGCAGCGGTGCCGGCTCGCTGGCTGTTGCTGACACAACGATTGTGTAGTCCATCGCGCCGTATCTGCGCAAGGTCTCCACCACCCCGGCGACGGTAGACGCCTTCTGGCCGATGGCCACGTAGATGCATATTACGTCCTGATCATGTTGATTGAGGATGGTATCTACAGCGATCGCTGTCTTGCCCGTCTGCCTGTCACCGATGATCAACTCGCGCTGGCCGCGGCCGATGGGAATCATGGAGTCAATGGCCTTGAGGCCTGTCTGCAGCGGCTCGTGCACTCCACGCCGGTCAATCACACCGGGCGCCTGAGACTCAATGGGGCGGTAAGCTTTGGCGTTGATGGGGCCCTTGCCGTCGAGCGGCTGTCCTAAGGGGTTGACCACTCGCCCGATCAGTTCCTCTCCCACAGGCACCTGCACAATCCGCCCAGTACGCCGAACCAGGTCTCCCTCTTTGATGTGCTCATACGGTCCCAAGATCACGGCGCCGATACTGTCTTCTTCCAAATTGAGGACCATTCCGTATGTATCTCCGGGGAACTCCAGCAGTTCACCTGCCATCGCCTGTTCCAGCCCGTAGACGCGAGCAATGCCGTCCCCCACTGTCAGGACCGTGCCTTCTGATTCCACCTTCAGCTCCGAGTCTAGTTCTTGGATCTGGCGGCGTAGAATGGCCACTATTTCATCAGGTCTCATGGTCATTTCCGTTCCTCCGTTACCCCGTATATTTCTGTGCTAGAATACGGCATATTCTCTGCGCTGCCCGGCCGTCACCGTAGGGGTTCACAGCACGGGCCATCGCTTCATAGGCCTCTTTCTTGGTGAGGAGTTCACCGACGTGCGCCACAATGCGTTCGGGATCTGTCCCCACCACGCGGCAGGTGCCGGCGGCCACGCCTTCCGGCCGCTCTGTATGTTCCCGCAGCACCAGCACCGGCACACCCAAAGCCGGAGCTTCTTCCTGAAGGCCCCCGGAATCGGTAAGCAGGAGCTTGCTCCGCTTCATGAGATTGGCGAACTCCTTGTAATCAGGGGCCGGTATGAGGTGAATATGCTCTACCCCGCTCAGACGCTCGCGAAATACCGCCTGCAGGCGGGGATTGCTGTGCATAGCCACTACGATCTGACAGTGGTGCTCTGCCACGATCCGCCGCAGGGATTCGCATATCCCCACAAGCGGCGCTCCCCAGTTTTCCCGGCGGTGCACAGTCACGACAAGCACCGGGCAAGAAAAATCCAGATCGGCCAGGGCAGGCGTGCGAAACTGGTACTCATCCCGGACCACTGCCAGAAGCGCATCGATAACAGTGTTTCCGGTTACGTAAATGTCTCTGCTTCCCCGCACCTCACGGCGCACGTTGTCCGCCGCCTGTTCTGTCGGGGCAAAGTGGATGGTCGCCAGTGCATCCGTGAGGCGGCGGTTCGCCTCCTCCGGGAAGGGATTGCTCAGATCATCTGTACGCAGCCCTGCTTCCACGTGGGCGATAGGTATGCGCTCGTAAAAAGCGGCCAGCGCAGCAGCAAAGGCCGTGGTCGTATCGCCGTGAACAAGCACAAGGTCAGGGCGCCAGTCTCGAAATATCGCGCCTACGCCCTGAAGCACGCGTACAGTTATATCCTCCAATGTCTGTCCGTGCTTCATGATGCTGAGATCATAGTCCGGCCTGATCTGAAAAACCTCTAAGACTTGATCCAACATCTCGCGATGCTGCCCTGTGCAGATCACCCGCAGCTCCCACTGGGGGTTTTCCCTCATGGCCTGGACAACCGGTGCCATTTTAATCGCCTCGGGGCGAGTGCCGAACACAACAGCAAACTTGGCCATCTTACAGTCTCCGCTCAATCTTTGATGACGGCACCTGGATCATGCCTACTCGCGCCGAACCGTACAGGAAGCTGACAGCAATCAACGGAACTAAGATGTACGCTGCCCACGAATGACGGGCCGTGAACAGCGCTGCGCAGGCCGAAAGACTAGAGAGCAGGTAAGCCACAAATACCACTTGCCGCTGGGAAAGGCCCAGTTTGAGCATGCGGTGATGGAAGTGCCCCTGATCCGCCTGGTAGAACGGAACTCCGTTTTGAACCCGGCGCACAATCGCACAGACGGTATCAACAATCGGCAGTGCGAAAATCATGATGGGAACCGAGAGGCCGATGGTAGCCGCCCCTTTCAGTGCTCCTTCGGTGGACACCACGGCCAGCAGGAATCCCAGCAGCATCGCACCGGCATCGCCCAGATAAAGCTTGGCAGGGTTGAAATTGAACGGAAGAAACCCAGCACTTACACCCACCAGAACGGCAGAGAGGACTGCCGCCTCTATCCGGCCCAGATCCCAAGCTAGGCTGAGGAGGGTAACTGCAGCAATTAACGTGATGCCCACCGCCAACCCGTCCAAGCCGTCAATGAAGTTCATGAGGTTAATCAGCGACAGTACCCAAAGAACCGTCACTGGGAAGGAAAGATAGCCCAAGTAGAACATCCCGCCAAAAGGATTGCTCACAAACTCAATCCGCGTTCCCCAGATCACGTAGATCAGCACTGCCATCAGTTGGCCGAGGAACTTCCTCCCTGGTTTCAGCCCCACCCGGTCGTCTATTACCCCCACCAGTGTGACCACAGCAGCCGCTGAGATGGTGGGCAGGATATGAGGAATACCTGCCGACACCGAGGCTGCAACGAACCCAACAAACACAGCCAACCCGCCCCCGGTGGGCATAGGGACTGTGTTGATCCGGCGGGGATTGGGCATGTCGACAAGGCCCAACTTCGGTGCCAGCCGTCTGACAAAGGGCGTCAGCGTAAATGTGACTGCAAAAGCAACAAGAAACGGTACCACAAGCTGTGCTGGGTCCATATGATCACTCCCTGTGGCCAGGCCACTGTTCCACCGCGACCCCTGCTTCCTCCAGCAGCGTCCGTGCCAAAGAATCAGGATAGCCGCCCCGATAGACGATCCTCTCTACGCCAGCATTGATCAACATCTTGGCACACTGGACGCACGGCTGCGTTGTGCAGTATAAGACTGCCCCTTGAGTACTTACGCCGTGCAGGGCAGCCTGGATGATCCCGTTTTGCTCAGCATGAATCCCTCGGCAGATCTCATGCCTCTCTCCCGAGGGAATACCGAGCTGCTGGCGCAGGCAGCCCACCTCAGCGCAGTGGGCTACTCGCGTCGGTGCACCGTTGTACCCGGTGGCAATAATCCGGCGGTCCTTCACCAAGATGGCGCCGACCTGGCGGCGCAGGCAGGTGGAGCGGCTGCTGACCAGTTCGGCGATTTGCATAAAGTATTCGTCCCACGTAGGGCGTTCCCGCACGTTATCACTCCACATTCACCGTCGGGCTTACTTGGTGCCGAAGAGCCGGTCGCCTGCATCGCCCAAACCGGGGATAATGTATCCGTGCTCGTTGAGATGATCATCAACGGCCGCCGTAAAGATATCTACATCTGGATGTTCTCGCTCAATCCGCTGAATTCCTTCAGGTGCCGCCAGTAGGCACATCAGCTTGATGTTCTGCGCTCCCCGCGCTTTCAAGAAGCAGATTGCGGCAGAGGCGGAGCCACCTGTTGCCAGCATGGGGTCGATCACGATCAGATCCCGCTCTTGCACGTCCGCGGGCAGCTTGCAGTAATACTCCACCGGCTCAAGAGTCTCCGGATCGCGATACAGCCCGATGTGGCCCACCTTCGCGGTAGGAATAAGGCGCAGGATACCGTTAACCATCCCCAGGCCCGCTCTCAGAATGGGGATCACACCAACCTTCTTTCCGGCGATGGTTTTCCCGAGCGTCTTGCATAGAGGCGTCTCCACTTCCACTTCCTCGAGAGGCATGTCCCTTGTCACTTCATAAGCCATCAACAACGAAACCTCATCAACCAGCTCTCGGAAGTCCTTCGGGCCTGTGTTCTTATCCCTGATCATCGTCAACTTGTGCTGCACTAATGGATGGTCGATAACATGTACTTTGCTCAAGACCTCATCTCCTCTTTTATGTCCACGTCGGGTGCATCTCAGCGGTATTCGATTTTGTCCACTCTACGCGCGTGCCGGCCGCCCTCGAACTCTCCATGCAAGAACGTCCGCACGATGTCCTCCATTAAGCCCATCCCCAAGACCCGGCCGCCCAGACAGAGGATGTTGGCGTTGTTGTGGGCACGGGCCATGCGGGCTGAATAGGTGTCGCTGCACAGTGCCGCCCTCACGCCCGGGACTTTATTGGCGGCGATGGAAACACCGATTCCCGTTCCACAGATCAGAATACCGAGCTCATACTCTCCCGCGGCCACTGCTTTCCCAACTTTGTGCGCGATATCAGGATAGTCGCAGCTTTCCGCGGTATAGGTGCCGAAATCCTGCACTTCGCAGCCTTCAGCCTCAAGCAGCTTGATGATCTCCCCTTTGGCCTCAAAGCCGCCGTGGTCGCTGCCGATCGCGATTCTCATTTCTGCACCTCCTCTTCCTTCTGCCAGGCGGTGACAATCGCCCGGATTGCCTCTGCCAGCTCATCTCGGACCTGGCGGTAAACCTCCAGTGACTGGCCGAAAGGATCGGCAATGTCGTATACCTTCTCTTCTCGGCTCCCTGCTTCCTGCCCGGATTGGACGGCATGGCTGTAGTCCTGAAGCAGGAAAACTCTCCCCGCCAGCTCTGGAGCCATCTGAAGCAGCTGTCGTTTGTGGCTTTCTGTCATCACCAAGATCACGTCGAACTCATCAGCCATGGCCGGATGAAACCGGCGGGATCGATGTGACGTCAGGTCTACGCCCAATTCCCGCATGGCTTCTATGGCTTTTTCGCTGGCGGTATCACCAGGAAAAGCCGCGAGCCCAACTGAGGCCGCACGCACTTTCAAGCCAGCCTCTTTGGCATAGTGCTGCAGCAACGCAGCGGCCATCGGGCTGCGGCATGTATTGCCTGTGCATACAAAAAGCACTGACTTCAAACTCAGCCCCCCTGATGAACATGGTGTCCTGCCGCCCGTCTCAGCCTGTTCATTATAGCCATCCCCAGGCCCACCTCAGTGATACCCTCCACCAGGAGCACCTCAAGGCCGAGGTCATCAGCCTGGCGCAGCAGCCGGTAAAGGCTTGCGGATATCTGCTGAAGGTGCTGAAGTGAACCCATGGGAAGTGTGATGAACTCTTGGTACCTGGCGAGGTGCTCCGTGGGAGCCATGACTCCAACTTTCCGGCCTTGAGACACCAGCTCTCGCCCCAATGAAACAATGCGCTCCCCAGCATCTTCTCCCTCAACCAGGATGACCTGGGCGCGTGGGGCGTAGTGACGGTATTTCATGCCTGGTGAGCGGGGCCGGCTGCCCGGCTGCAGTTCACCGTACACGCCCGGATCCACCACCACGTCCGTGACGGCCTGCAACTCTTCAAGAGTGGCCCCACCGGGGCGCAGAAGGCGGAACGGCCTTGTAGTGCAGTCCACAACCGTTGATTCCACACCCCATCCTGTCTCTCCGCCGTCCAGCACAGCCTTGATCCGGCCGTCGAGATCGGTGAGCACGTGTTGGGCGCTGGTGGGGCTCGGCCGCCCAGATAGGTTCGCACTGGGCGCCGCGATGGGCAGCCCGGCGGACTCTATGAGCCTGCGGGCAATGGGATGGTCGGGCACCCGCACCGCCACCGTATCCAATCCGGCACTGACCACCGCGGGAATCACCTCGGTTCGAGGGAGCACCAGCGTCAGCGGCCCCGGCCAGAACCGTTTCATCAATTGCCTGGCCTCCGGATCGACTTCACCGACCAGGCTCAAAACCTGCTCCTCACTGGCACAGTGGACAATAAGGGGATTGTCCTGCGGCCGCCCCTTGGCGGCAAAGATGGAGGATACCGCTTGGGCGTCCAGGGCATTTGCCCCCAGGCCGTACACCGTTTCGGTAGGAAAGGCCACCAACTCTCCGGCTCGGATAAAAGCTGCAGCTTGGTCTGTGTCATCGGGTCCTAGTACAATCGTCTTCATTCCCACTTAGCAACCACCACCCGGTCTCGGCCTCCGTAGTCCTTTAGACACTCTTCAACCACAAAACCGCTTGCGGCAGCGGCCTCCGCTACCGCACTTCCCTGCGCCGCACCGATTTCCACCACCACCCAGCCCGGTGAAGAAAGATGCGGCGGGGCCTCTGGGAAGATGCGGCGGTAGAAGGCGAGGCCGTCCTCTCCACCGGCGAGAGCCGCCGCAGGCTCAAAGCTCACCTCAGGCTGGAGGCTGTCCATTTCCTCCTGTGTCAGGTAAGGCGGGTTTGAGCAGATGATGTCAAATCTCCCGTCCACTTGGCTGTAGAGATCACTGGCCACAAACTCGATCTGCCCCGCCACTTCGTGGTGCTGCGCGTTTTGACGGGCCACTGCCAAGGCCTCCGCAGAAACGTCAACAGCGGTCACACGGAAGGCTGGATCCTGTAACGCCACTGTCACAGCGATGGCCCCACTTCCGGTCCCCAAATCAAGGATCCGTACTTCTTGCTTACCCTGCGCCAAGCATGCCTTCCCCAGCTGCACCACCTTCTCCACCAAGAGCTCCGTTTCGGGCCGCGGAATTAAGACCGCCGGGGTCACCGTGAACGGCAGGGAGTAGAACTCCTTCGTGCCCGTAATATAGGCCACAGGCTCCCTCCGGCCCCGCCGGCCGATGCACTCCCGGTACAGATCCACTTCCTTGGAGACCAGAGGCTTATCCAGGTTGAGATATAGATCGAGGCGGCTCATGGCCAGCACATGGCCGAGGAGCAGTTCGGCATCGAGGCGCGCAGAAGCACACCCTTTCTCTTTGAGGTATTGCGTACTGATACTCAGCAGCTCTCGTACCGTGTATTGCTTCTTCAATCTCGGTCTACTCCACTGATTCTAGTTGTCGGACTTGATCGGCCGTGATAAGAGCGTCGATGATCTCGTCCAGATCCCCATCGAGAACAGCGTCGAGCTTGTACAGCGTCAGGCCGATGCGGTGATCGGTCACGCGGCCCTGTGGGAAATTGTAAGTGCGTACCCGCTCACTGCGTTCACCGGTACCCACCTGCGACCTTCGCGCCTCCGCCAGTTCTCTTTCTGCCTCTTCTTTAGCCATTTCATACAGGCGCGCTCTTAAGATCTTCAGCGCCTTCTCCTTGTTCTTGTGCTGAGACTTTTCATCCTGGCAGGAGACCACCAAGCCGGTGGGAAGGTGCGTGATGCGCACGGCCGAGTCGGTGGTGTTCACGCTTTGGCCGCCGGGCCCGGAAGAACGGTATACATCGATCCGCAGATCGTTGGGATCGATCTCTACCTCGACTTCTTCCGCCTCTGGGAGGACGGCCACGGTGCTGGTGGACGTATGGATCCGGCCGCCCGATTCCGTAGTGGGGATCCGCTGTACGCGGTGGACACCGCTCTCAAACTTTAGGCGGCTGTAGGCCCCTTTGCCTTCGATCATAAAGATAATTTCCTTAAATCCCCCCAATTCCGTGGGGTTGCTGCTCATGATCTCGACCCGCCAGCGTTTTTCCTCCGCATATCGTGAGTACATCCGGAACAAAGTACCTGCAAACAGCGCCGCTTCCTCTCCGCCTGTCCCGGCCCTAATTTCGACAATCACGTTCTTCTCATCGTTGGGATCCTTGGGCAGAAGCAGCACCCGGAGCCGGTGCTCGAGCTTCTCTTGCTGCTCTTCCAGGGCCGCAACTTCCTCCTTGAGCATGGCTGTAAACTCAGGATCGGAGTCTTCCTTTAACATCGCCTTGGCATCAGCCAAGTCTTTAAGGACAGCTTTATAGCTGCGGAACTCGGTCACGATCTCCTCCAGCTCAGCATGGGCCTTGGCCACCTTCTTGTAGGCGTTCGGATCAGCTAATACTTCTGGATCACTCAGTTTGTGGGTGAGTTCTTCATACTTGTCTTCCAACGACTGCAGTTTATCTAGCATTGGTCCTTCCCTCCTACATAATGGTGCTGGGCCCAGGGAACTGCTTGATCTTGCGCTCTTCCTCGTGGGACGCGTCGCGCTGAACCACGGCCTGCAGCGCCTTAATGGCAACCTCAATCTGACTGTCATCGGGCTCTTTCGTGGTAAGGTACTGCAGCGCCATCCCCGGCTTAGCCAGCCATTTGAAGATGGGATGACAGTCATCCTGCCCGGCTTGACGGATCACCTCATAGGAGAGCCCAGCAACCAGCGGCATGATCGCCAGATGGATCAGGACGCGCTGGATGAAGGGGGGGCGCCCGAAAAACGAAAACACGATCACGCTGGTAAACAAGACGATCAGCAAGAAGTTGGTCCCACAGCGCGCGTGAATGCGGCTGTGGCGCTTTACCTCAGCCACGGTGAGCTCACAGCCGGCTTCATAGCAGTTGATTGTCTTGTGTTCCGCACCGTGGTACTGGAACACCCTTTGAATGTCTTTCATCAATGAAATCGCTGCGATATACGCAACAAAGAAGCTGACCTTGATCAGTCCCTCAATCAAGTTCAGCAGCAGGTTTGAGGTGATCATGCCCTCAATCAGGCGGATCAGCAGTGCAGGCAGGACAATAAACAGCCCCACTGTCAGGAGGGCCGCAAAGCCCATGGTGAGGACCAGTTCCTTGGTAGTGAGCTGCTCCTCTTCCGTCTCGCCGTATTCGCTTGCGGAGTAGCTGAGGCTTCTTATACCCATCATGAGGGTTTCCACAAGGGCCACAGCCCCGCGGATCACCGGCTTCTTCAGGATGGGAAAGCGATCAGACCACGGTTTGAGAGCATCGACCCTCACAGTAATCTCCTGGTTCATTTTGCGGACAGCAATGGACGAGAAGCGCTTTCCTCGCATCATCACGCCCTCGATCACGGCCTGCCCGCCGTACCTAAATTTGCTCATCGACGTCTCTCCCTTTTGTTAAGGAAATCAGGGTGCCCGCCTGCTCCGCAGGCAACACCACTGTGAGCTGATCGGTGGGGAGAATCACATCATCGCCCTTGGGAGAAATCACCTCTTGGGGCGTTCTGTAGATTGAAAGGACGCGGATCCCGTACACGCTCCCCAGCTTCACCTCAGCCAGGGTACGGTAGGCGATCGGGGCTCCGTCCCCCACTTCGACCTGCATGACAATCATATCATCGCCAAAGCGAGTCACATCTCGAAAGGGCTGCATCCACAGCGGCCGCTCATAGGCGCTGCTGCGGACACTGCGGTAGCCTCGCGGCAGGCACAGCCGGGTGATGATCCCCACGCCCACCCCCACCAGCCAACCCATGACCAGCCCGACGAAGGTACTGTATACCATTTGCAGGACCGGCCCCCCCAGGTCATACCACCACGCTGCACTGAGCGCACTCAGGCGGGCGATGCGGTCAAAGATGGAGATAGCCGAGATCATGCCCACATAGCTGGAGATGTTCCCGGGAATCCGCTCCGCTGTAGTGTAGGCAAGCCCCAGGCACAACACGGCTCCGGCCACCACTGGCAGCCCTACCTTGGTCAAGCCGCCGAAGACCGCTCCCAGCGTTAGGCCTGCCGTCAGCGCCAAAGCCGTGGCGCTCAGCCTGGGCAGGAGCACCACCACCATCTGCACCCAGTGCTTCGGGTGCAGTGAGAACTTCGGCATCGCTACAATGATATCAAATGCGAGGAAGCCTGCAAAGACTGCCACAAACGATGAAGGAAGGTCGGGAATATAGCGCACCAGATAGTAGGCGACGCCGACGACGATCGAACGGGCGACAATGATAAAGCCGATCGCTACTTTCGATCTCCCTCGGGCCATCCTATTCGCCATCCTTCTCCCGGCCCAACACGACATGACAGCGGTTGCACCGTGCCTCGTAGTTCTCGGTTGCACCGATCAAAATGATAGGATCATGGTAGCTTGCCGGTTTGCCGTTGATAATCCTCTGCGTGCGGCTGGCGGGGCGCCCGCACACTACACAGATGGCGTTCAATTTAGTCACTTCATCGGCGTAAGCTAAGAGCTGTGGCACGGGGCCAAAGGGCTCACCCCGGAAGTCCTGGTCTAATCCCGCCGCGATCACCCTCTTGCCCTGTCGGACCAGTTCCCGGCAGACATCGATAATCTCGTCAGAAAAGAACTGCACTTCGTCAATGGCTACCACATCACACGTTTCATCAACATAGCTCAAGATCTCTCTGGCGTCGTTCACGGGAATGCAGTGTACTTCACTACCGTTGTGCGCGACAACCTTTCCTTGACTGTAGCGGTTGTCGATGGCGGGCTTCACCACAACTACTTTTTGCTTGGCTATGGTCGCCCGCTTGACCCTGCGGATCAGCTCCTCCGACTTCCCTGAAAACATACATCCCACGATCAACTCCAGCCACGCAGCTTCCCCGTACCGCATTGGTGTTGTCACCTCAGAACTCCTTTTCTTCTCATCATGTTGCATTTCTCCAGTGTGAATCCTAATCCTGCCGTGTAAATGCCGGGAGGTCAAACCCGGTACCTGCGCATCAACCCTGCCGTGGCTGGGTCTACTTCCGCAGTGATCTCCACTCCTGTGTCAGTGTAGCGCTCATCAAGCACCCGGCCCAGCTCCCGCAGCCTGCTGGCGCCGCTGAGGTCGCCATAAGGAAAACAATAGGTCTCCACAGTCAGGTGCTTACCGAAGAACGCGGCCACTTCCGCTGCGAGCCGATCTAAGTTCTCCCCTGTCAGGCCGGAGACGGCCACTCCCTGCCCGGTGACCGCTCGCCAGTCCGGACAAAGATCGGTTTTATTATACACGTTAATCACTGGCTGTGCCGCACCGATCTCCTGCAGAACCTTTTCCACTGCTTGCTGCTGCTCTCTGGCCTGCGGATGGCTCAGGTCGATCACGTGCAGCAACAGATCGGCATAGAGAATCTCCTCCAGGGTCGCCCGGAAGGCAGCCACCAAAGTGTGAGGCAGCCGGCGGATAAAACCGACAGTATCGCTTAAGAAGGCCCACCGGCCGTCGGGCAGTTCCCACCGGCGGACGGTGGGGTCCAAGGTGGCAAACAGCTGGTCCGCGGCAAATGTCTCTGCTCCCGTTAAGGCCTGAAGGAGGGTGGATTTGCCCGCGTTCGTGTATCCTACCAGAGCTACCATGGGAACAGCCATCTTCTCGCGCCGGGACCGCTGCGTTGCCCGCACCCTGCGCACTGTTTCCAGCTCTGCCTTGAGGTCGGCGATACGCCGACGCACCCGCCTGCGGTCCGTTTCCAGCTTGGTCTCGCCCGGGCCCCTGGTACCGATTCCTCCGCCCAGTCTGGACAACGCCGTGCCCGCCCCCACCAGGCGAGGCAGGAGATAGTTGAGCTGGGCCAGTTCTACCTGGATCTTGCCCTCCCGGGTACGGGCGCGCTGCGCGAAGATGTCGAGGATAAGCTGAGTGCGGTCGATCACTCCAGCTCCGATAATATCAGAAAGGTTGCCCTGCTGTGATGGGCTGAGTTCGTTATCAAAGATGACTATGTCCTCCGGCTCAACGATGGCACTCAGCTCTTCCGCCTTGCCCTTACCGATAAAAGTTGCCGGATCAGGCTCGGGCCTCTTCTGAATGAACCAGTCTACCACCTCAAGCCCAGCATCTTCCGCCAGGTCACGCAGTTCTTGCAGGCTGTCCTCCACTTCCCAGTCACTCTCCCCGGGAAGCTGGAGGGAAACCAAGTATGCGCGCTGCATCGTGTCACCTCGCTTCTGTGATGGAGGAATCGTACACTCCCTCCAGAAATCTTACCCCGGAGGGATACCCCATGGCAACCATAATGCATGTTGACATGGACGCTTTCTTTGCCGCGGTAGAGGTCCTGGACCACCCCGAATACGCCGGCAAGCCGCTGATTATCGGCGGTTACAAAGACAGCCGCCGCGGTGTAGTTTCCACATGTTCCTACGAGGCGCGCAAATACGGTATACACAGCGCTATGCCAATCTCCAGAGCAGTCGCACTCTGCCCTCACGGGATCTTCATCCCCGGCAGAATGCGCCGTTATAAAGAGTTTTCAGACAAAATTCATGCCATCTTCCCCGAGTTCTCACCTGTTGTGGAGCCGCTCTCCATTGACGAAGCGTTTCTGGACATGACCGGCTGCGAGCACTTCTACCCAGACCTGGAAACAATGGCCGTCACGCTCAAGAGGCGGATAAAAGAAGAGACGGGCCTTACCGCTTCTGTGGGCGTAGCCCCCAACAAGTTCTTGGCCAAGCTGGCATCGGACCGCAACAAACCTGATGGGCTCTGCATCATCAGGCCTGAGGAAGTGGAGGCATTCCTGCGCGATCTCCCCGTGGGCAGACTCTGGGGCGTAGGCAAGAAAACAGAGCAAGAGTTGAACAAACTGGGCATCTACTACGTCCGTGATCTGCTCCGCAGGCCGTTGGAAGAGTTGGAAGCCCGATTTGGAGCTGCGTTCGGCCAGCACCTTTACAATCTGGCCAGGGGCATTGATGACCGCAGAGTGGAACCTATCCATGAGGCAAAATCCATCGGTCATGAGATCACATTCGAGGAAGACATAGCCAGCTTGGCGGTGCTCAAAAGCCAGCTGGGGCGCCTCGTAGAAGATGTGGGTTGGCGCCTGCGCCGCCACAATCTCTATGCCCGGACAGTGACCCTTAAGGTGCGCTACCACAATTTCAAGACTATAACCCGCAGCTGCACTCACGAAACGGCGTTCAGCGATGATGACACCATTTTCCACACAGCCTTTCGGCTTCTGCAGGCAGAGAAGCTGCAGCCTGTCCGTCTCCTGGGCGTGTACGTGAGCAGTCTCACAGATTCTTTGCAGCTCTCGCTCTTTGACGACACATCTACAGCGCAGCGTCTCAGTGCCGTCATGGACAAAATCAACTCCCGGTTCCGGAAAGGGGCTATTACGAAAGGCCGCACAATGGTTCACGACGATTCACGATAATTTTCAATTTTACAGGACATATGTAAAGGAATCTGATTGCACCCGTCGAAACTATCACACGGCGGCAATCCAGATTCGGGGAGAGACGGTATGAAACCTCAAGCGCACAGTGAACTTCGTCACACCGGCATTGAGTTTCTTGATCGCGTCCCGTGGGGGACCCACATTTGTGGGTTCTACGAAACCGAGTCCGATTTCCTGAACATGGTAACGGCCTTTTTCAGTGCGGGAGCGGCTGCCGGAGAGTACTGCCTCTGGATTACTGATTACCCCCAGTTGGCGCAGGCAGCAACTGCCGGGTTGCCCGTTGAGATCGTACCGTACACGGTCTGGTATCACCAGGATGGCTGCTCACCAGCACTGCTGGAGCGAAGATGGCGGGAGAAAGTGACGAGCGTGGTCACGCAGGGCTATGCCGGGCTGAGGCTGGTTCACCACTGCTCTTCCCAGTTTCCCTGGGACCGCGAGCAGCATCTGTCCCAGGAAGCCGTGCTCTCCCGGCTGTTGAAGGACGTGCCTTCCATTGCTCTGTGCCTGTATCCGCTGCAGGCCTGCAACTTGACGGACGTCATTGACCTGTCCAACTGTCATACATTTGCCTTCTTCCGCGGCGCTTCCGCACACCATGAAGCACTCTCTGCGGCTAACCGCCACGACCTGATGCGGGCCCTTTCGGCAGAAGTTGTGCACGAGATTCGCAACCCCATCACTGCCATCCGGGCACTGATGGAGCTGCTTCATACCAGGCCGGAGTTGAACACCTACAGTGACCTCATCGACAAAGTCATCTGTGAGGTAGACCGTGCCGATGCCTTGGCCTGCCAGTTTCTGGGGCTGCAGCGGACACTCGCATCGTTGGGCACAAAAGGATGTAACCTAAACGCCGTTATCGAAAGCATACGCCCCTTGTTGGAAGCAGCAGGGGCTAAGCGCGGACAGCAGGTGCAAATTCGCCTTTCACCAATCCCCGACATTCCTTGCCGGCCGGGGGAGGCGCGCCAGATCCTGCTCAATCTTGCCCAAAATGCCTTCGAAGCTATGCCCGCCGACGGCATCCTCACCATCACTACCGAACACTGCTGCCCCAACGCCGTCCTGCGGGTGCAGGATACCGGGCACGGCATACCACCCGAGATCATACCCAAGCTGGGTATACCTTTCTTCACCACCAAACGGAACGGCACCGGGCTGGGGCTTCCTGTTTGCTTTCGTATCCTCGAGAAATACGGCGCTCACGCCACCATTGAGTCCAGCAAATCAGGAACGACCGTGACGGTGGTATTCCCAACTAACGGCCTCATTACTAACAAAGGCCCTCATTGAGGGCCTTTCGCTATGCTCTGCTGTGCGGGTTCCACACTCTTTGAAACTCTTTCCTGATTTCCTTGTTGAGGATCCGGAGATAAGTACCTTTCATCCCCAGGGAACGAGACTCGATCACATTAGCCGATGCCAGCTTGCGCAGTGCGTTGACGATAACTGAACGGGTAATACCGGCCTCGTCGGCGATGCGGCTGGCCACCAGCAGGCCCTCGTCGCCGTCCAGCTCATCGAAGATGCGCTGCATTGCCATCACCTCGGAGTAAGAGAGGCTGTTGATGGCGTTGCGGGCCGCCCGGACCTCAGCCACCTCGTCCTCTTGACGCTCATCCATAAATCGAGAGATGAGCATTCCCGCTGCTGTCCCTGCGAATTCACCGATAATCTGATCATCTTCAGAGAACTCGCCTTCCTGCTTCACAAACAGCAGCGAGCCGAGCCGCTCATCAGCCCCAACTACAGGGGTGACCATGATGAGATCGCCTGTGCTCCACGGAATCATCGCCTGATCGGCCACCCGGTTCACGGTGGACTGCAGCTCGTCTGGGGCCACTTTACCTTCCAGCCAGTCCCGGTCGAAAGGCGTGTCCTCGAGGCCTTCTGCCAGGGCATAGCCGAGCACCCTACCCCGCCGCGTGATCAGATATATATTAGCGTCTTTTACGCACCGGCGAATCGCCGCGCAAAAATCGTAGTAATCCACCTCCGCTCCCTCGCGCTGGAGAAACTCCGTGAGCGGCTTCATCTTTGATATCAGCATTGTTGTTCCACCTTTCCAAGATATCTGGAAATTATCTTGCTCCAATGTCGATTATATTTCGAAATTTGTCGAATGTCAATGCGAAAGATTCTTGACTGGTAATTGTTTTCAACAATTATGGTGTTGCGTCAAGATTACAACAAAATCTCTCACCGATCAGCCGTATCTTTATCATTCGCCGAAGAAAGGCTGTTTATACTTGTCCACAAAAAACAAGACCTTCTACATACTCGTAAAAAGTCTTGGCAGCTAGAGCCAACCTGGAAACTGAACTTGCTATATTATCAGTATACCATTCTCAATTCAAAAGTCAACGCGCTGAGGAAAATCACTCTGATCTATCTGCGTCCCAACTGCCCCGCACAGCCGCAGCCCAGATGGCAGCCAGCGACGCTAGGAGCAGAATACCCGTCTCCAGGGCGAAACGGGCCCACGCCATGGGCTCTACACCCAGCGCAAACCGGAATCCCCGGGCAACATAGGTTGCGGGCAAGAACAGGCTGGCAGCCCGGAAATGCTTGGGTAGGAACTCCAAAGGGAAGTACACTCCGGAAAAGAAAGTCATGATGGTCATGGCCAGGCCTGCAATCTCAGAGGCGCTGCGCGCACTCTTGGCCACCAGTGCGATCAGGGCTCCGGCCCCGCTCATGATCAGCGTGGCAGCAATCAGGTATGTGACGAACAGCGGCCAGTTGATGGGCATGCGCACACCGAGCACAGACCAGCCCACCAGCAGGATCAGACACGCGGAGATCACACTCAAGGCCATACGGGTCGTGATCAGCCCCGCCAAGAAATCAAGCTTCTTCAGGGGCGTGGCCGCCAGGCGCTTCAGCACCGAACGTTCCTTCATGTGCATGAAGGACGAGGAAATCAAGAACAGCCCGGAAGACATTACTCCCAAAGCGATCACACCTGGTAAGATGTAGCTCAATCCTGCATCGGGGTTTCCCTCCTCAGCCTTCTGCACCTCCACTTTGATGAAATCCCTTAAGCCGAGACGCTTCCGGTCCAGCTGCGAGCGGATACCCTCTGTGATCTGGGTGAACACGGCATTGTCCTGCAGCCGCGCCGGGTTAAGCAGCACCTCCAGGACAAAGCCGTCCCACGCTAATCCGAAGTCTGCCTGCTGCAGAGCCACCACATCAGCAACCTCGTCCAGAGACTCCAAATACTGAGTCCTCAGCCCCGTCATCCCGTTCAGGACGTTCTCCAGCAAGCTTCTGTCAGCGGCGGACGCGGTGTTGAACACCGCCACCTTCACCGTATTGTTACCTCCAGACTGGGAAAAGGCAGGTGCGAAGATCAAGAGGAAAATCAAGGGCAGCGCTAAGGAGAAGAACAGCGAAGCCCGATCGCGGAGCAAGCTGAGCATGAGCGATTTGGCCACTACCAGGTAACTCTTCATCCGCGCCACCTCTCACACATCCCACTTGAACTTGCGCAGCCCCACAAGCAGCATCAGAGCAGTGAAGCACAGCGGGGCCACCACATTCGCCCAAGGCGGCGTGGGAGATGTGAACACGCCTAAGCTGTGGCGGAGCCCGTTGACCAAGTACGTTACGGGATTAGCCAAGACGATGAGCTTAAAGGGGTACGGCAGCTGCATGACGGGGAAGTACAGCCCGCCCAAGAACATCATTGGATACATCAAGCCGTTGGACAGTGCCGCCGCGGCATTGGCCGTCTTGGCAGCCGCACTGATGGCGAAACCCAAGGCAAGCAGAGCTGCCAATGCCAACACCATAAAGAAAACAGCATCCCAGGCCAGGAGATTCAGCCTCACACCAAACAGCAGCAGCCCCACCCCGTAGATCAAGCACACCTGCACTAGGGACAAGGCCAAGATGTAGAACAGGATGCCCGCGAAGTACTGTCCTCGCCCTAAAGGTGCGGCAAACAAGCGACGCAGCCGCCCTAACTCGCGGTCGACACCCAGGTGCTGCACCATCGGCCCCAAGCCGGAGGAGAGAAAGACCATGAGGATGATGCCGGGAACCATGTACGCGGCGAAATCAAACCCTCCCTGCTCCGGCGAACCCGCGGCGGCCTCCACGTTCCGGTAGGCCGTCTGGACGGATGCAGAGCTGATGAGCCCCAAGCGCCGGTTGATCTCCACGTTCACAGACTCCAGCACCTGCCCCAATGTGTCACCTGCGATTTCCGACAACATCCTGCCCTCTTGAACGTGTACGGTCACCTCCGCGCCGGAAACGTGCACAACAGCATGGCGCCGTCCCTCAGCGAGGGCTGACAGCTCTTCATCCAGTGATCCTCTTTTAAGAAGGTTGAGCCAAGACGGCCCTCCAGAAGCCATTTCTCTCAGCGCGCCCTCCACAACAGCGCCGACAGGCAGAAGACCGCCTGCCTGATCCTCCTCTACAACCAGCCCCACATCAAACACGATCTCTGAAATCGTGTTCCCGATATTCCCAAATATGGAGACAAGGATAACCAGCAGGACAAGGGGGAAGACCAGGTCCCAGAACAGAGTGTACTTGTCCCGAAGACTGCTCAACACCAAGCCGCGGAAAACAGCGAAAGCCTGCCGCATCAGTCTCTCAACCCCTTGCCGGTCAAACGAAGGAACACGTCCTCCAAGTTGGAGCGGCGCACAGCCAGGTGTTCGATGGGACGCCCCATCTCCTTCGACCACTCCAGGATGCGCGCCAGATCCCCCGCCAGATCCTGAGTGTAAACAGCAACACTCTCTTCACCCACTGTCAGGCCGGGGATGCCTCCCAGGCTCTGCAGCTCCTGTGCCCCCAGCCCGCTGCGGCTGAACTCAATCACGTTGTCCTGGCCCAGGTCATCAACAAGCGATTGAGGCGTACCCTTGGCAATGATCTTGCCATGATCCATGATGTAGACGAAGTCCGACAGGCGCTCGGCCTCTTCCATGTAATGCGTAGTGAGGAAGATCGTTTTCCCCTGCCGCTTAAGCTCCGCAATCAGGTCCCAGATGTTGCGGCGAGCTTGAGGATCGAGGCCCGTGGTGGGCTCATCCAAAAAGATCACTTCTGGGTCATTGATCAGCGCCAGCGCAATAGCCAGGCGCTGCCGCTGCCCGCCGCTGAGAGTATCCACCAGAGCATCTGCTTTATCAGTGAGGCTGCATATTTCCAGCAGCTTTTCCCTGCTCACCGGCCGCCTATAGAACGCAGCGAACATATCCATCATTTCCCGCACTTTCAGGCGGGGCAACCAGTTGGTCTCTTGGAGCAGCACACCGATGCGCTCCTTCTCTTCACGGCCGATGGTACGGCAGCGCTTTCCCAGAAAGATGATCTCCCCGCTGTCTGCTTCCCGCAAGCCCTCCAGGATTTCCACGATGGTTGTCTTGCCGGCACCGTTTGGCCCCAAGAGCGTGAATACTTGGCCGCGCAGGCAGTAGAACGACACTCCATCCACCGCTTTAACGCTGCCGTAGTACTTCTTCAGGTTGATGACCTCAACAGCCTTTTCACCGGTCCTATTATCCATGGCTGTTCCTCTCTAATCCTGTGGTTCTGGGTATTCCACGATCTTACCGTCATATGTCCGCAGCACCACTTTTTCTGTGCTTTGGGAAATCACGTACTGCGGGCTGACGGGGACCTTGCCGCCTCCGCCTGGGGCATCGATGACAAAGGTAGGCACTGCCAGCCCTGATGTATGCCCACGCAGGCCCTCGATGATCTCAATCCCCCTGGCCACAGGAGTGCGAAAGTGATCGATCCCTTCCGCCAGGTCACACTGATACAGATAATACGGGCGTACTCGCAGCTTAAGCAGTTCCTGGACTAGCTTCTTCTGCACCGCGACACTGTCGTTGATTCCCCGCAGCAGCACGCTCTGGTTGCCGACGGGAATCCCAGCGTCCACAAGGGCCGTGCAGGCTCGCGCCGACTCCTCCGTTATCTCCTTCGGATGGTTGAACTGCACGTTGATCCACAGCGGATGGTACCGGCGCAGCACAGCCACCAGCTCAGGAGTGACCCGGTAGGGATTGGTAACCGGGGCGCGAGTACCAATGCGGATGATCTCCACATGGGGTACTGCCCGAACGGCCGCGAGAATGCGGTCCAGGTGCATGTTGGCGAGAGTAAGTGGGTCTCCCCCACTGATCAACACATCACGGATCTCTGGATGGGCGGCGATATATTTCACGGCGCGGCCAAGTTCTTCGCCTGTTACGGCCCGTTCCACCATACCCACCCGCCGCCGACGGGTGCAGTGCCGACAGTAGGCATGACAGGTCTCGGTGGCCAACAGCACCACGCGATCTGGATAGCGGTGAATGAGCCGCGGTACTGGCGACAACCCCTCTTCGTTGAGCGGGTCTGCCATAGTAACCTTACTGGGCAGTGCCTCCAGGTTTAACGGTACAGCCTGTCGACGGATGGGACAGTTGGGATCGTCCGGATCCATGAGGGAAGCGAAGTAGGGCGTGATTCCCACTACAAACTTCGGATCAGACAGCGCTTCCTCTTCCTCGGGAGTAAGCTTGATCACCGCACCGATCTGCTCTTTCGTACGGAGCCGGTTGCGAAACTGCCAGCGCCAATCGTTCCACTGATTGGGCCTACACAGACAGCACGCCTCTGACATGTCATCAGCTCCCTTCCACCATGGCCGGGGCCATCACCGCATCCACCATACCATGGATCAGTTTTTTCTCAATGGGGCAGACCGTAGCGAGAATCCCGCCCAGGCTCACCCCATAATCGTGTACGAAGTAGTACGGGCAGAGACGAACCCTGCCGCGCATGGGCTTCACAGTGCCATCCGCGAGATCAAGGTAGCTGGCCTCAACCTGGCGTGCCTTGCGGAACTCCTGCAGGATATACGGATTGCGAGGGAACTCCGCCAGTGCGTGGGCGATGCGCTGGCTCCAGTCGGCCTGCGACAAGTCATGGCCCACAGCCACACCTCTGCTGCCCCATGCCAGCTCGGAGAAACCAGAGACCTTGAGGACGAACTCTCGGCCTGATTGGGATGCCTGGGCGACCTGAGCGAAATCGGACACCGGCTCTCCCCCCACTTCGAGGCCGGGGATGACCGCATGCGGCGGAAGGGGCCGGTTGTCTACCACCCAAGTCCGGGGGAACACCCGCTTGAGCTTGGCAAAGCCGGCACGCCCCAGTTTTTGCTCCCACCACTTCGCCAGAGCCGGATGATGAAAGATGGCCACATTGAGCTTTTCTTCGAAGTAATGCTTCAGGGGAGGCGTTGCCCGCACCAAGCGTTTGCGGACGGCATAGAGGATCAAGTCGATCTTGGGGATGTTCTTCAGATCAAACAATTCGAAGAACCGGTAGAGGACGGCGATGCGCCGCGGAACGCCACCGACTTGGATATAAAGCCCGTCCTCTTGGAACACCAGCTCCTGCGGAGCCACAGTGAAGCAGGGAAAACCAGAAGCCTGCAGAGCTTGCGCCAGCCAAGCCATCTCTTCGCGATAGTCGGCTGACTCATCAGAAACCACGATAGCGGTGAGGGGACGCTTCTCCCCAGCCAAGCTCTCCACCCCTCGGGAGAAACCCTGTAAAATGCCATCAGGCCCGCCCACCACGTCATAGCCCAGACGGCTGTATACCCGGGCGAGCTCTGCAGTCAGGCCGAATCCCCCGGGCACGCTGTCCAGCTCGGTAATGGCCAAGCCATCTTCAGTGAGGAGGACGTCCGGCCTGATGATCAGTGGCAGGTCGCTGCGGAATCTGCGCATGCGCCCATATTCTTTGACCTGCTCTGTCTTGCCCAGATCCAGATACTCAGCGATCCAGCCCGGCATGCGGCCCGCGGCTGAATTGAAGTACAGCTCTTGCATGCAAAGGTAAAACTCTCGCAGTAAGCTGCCGAGGCTTTCAATTTCCGCGTAGACCTCTGGGCTGATGGCAAAAGGACGAGGCGACACTCGCCACCTGATCTGCTGCTGAAAACCATTGCGGACGAACAAACACGCTTCCACTGCAGAAGTACACTGGGTCAACGTGCGGATCACCTCGTAGGGGTGATTTTTTCAGAAGAATTCCATACGATTCCTTGGTTTCCTCCTCGCGCCAAGTATATTCGCCCAGCGCGCAAAAAACCCCGGCAGAGCCGGGGCCGCATGGAGAAAACTTAACTCTGTTGTCCTGCTGGCCGGAACCGCCTCAGCCTCAGGGCGTTGCTCACCACTGAAACCGAGCTGAAGGCCATTGCGGCCGCAGCAATCATGGGATTGAGCAAGGGCCCGCCAAAGGCATGCAGGACTCCCGCCGCAATGGGAATCCCGGCGGTGTTGTAGGCAAAGGCCCAGAAGAGGTTCTGCTTGATGTTCTTGATCGTAGCCCTGCTGAGCTCAATGGCAGCAGCCACATCCAACAAGTCGCTGCGCATGAGGACAATATCGGCGGACTCCATGGCCACATCGGTGCCGGAACCAATGGCGATGCCCAAATCTGCTTGAGCCAGGGCCGGTGCGTCGTTGATGCCGTCACCCACCATGGCTACCTTCTTGCCTTCATCCTGAAGCTTCTTTACTTCCCGGGCCTTGTCTTCAGGCAGGACTTCTGCAAGGACCTGATCTACACCCACCTGTCGGGCGATGGCGTTGGCTGTGCGCCGGTTGTCGCCAGTGACCATAGCTACTTGGATCCCCATGCGGTGCAGCTTGGCGACAGCCTCCTTGCTGCTGGGCTTGATCACATCGGCAACGGCGATGATTCCCACCAGCCGGCCGTCGACAGCCACGTACATGGGTGTCTTGCCCTCCTCGGCGAGGGCATCCGATTCCCGCTCCAGAGTGACGGAGATGCCGCGATCATCCATCAGCTTTCGGTTCCCCAGAAGAACCGTTAGGCCTTCGATCTTGACCTCGATGCCGTGCCCGGGAATGGCTTGGAAGTCTTCTCCCGGCAGCAGCGGCAGCCCATCTGCTTCCGCCCGGCGTACCACAGCCTCTCCTAAGGGGTGTTCCGAACCCCTCTCTGCGGAGGCCGCCAACTGCAGGAGGCGCTCCGGGGCCACATCTTCGACAGGAATTACATCTGTCACCTCAGGCCTGCCGGCAGTGATGGTCCCCGTCTTATCCAATACCACCACCTGGACACGGTGAGCCGTCTCCAAGGCAGTACCGCTCTTGATGAGAATGCCGTGTTCCGCTCCCTTACCGGTTCCCACCATAATGGCAGTGGGAGTCGCCAAGCCGAGGGCACACGGGCAGGCGATGACCAGGACGGAGATAAAGATGGTCAAGGCGAAAGCTGCAGACTCGCCAGAGAGGAACCACGCCAGGCCCGCTAAGACGGCGATAGCCATCACAGTGGGAACGAAGTAACCTGCCACAATATCTGCCAGCTGGGCAATGGGTGCCTTTGAACCTTGCGCTTCTTCTACCAGCTTGATGATTTGGGCCAGTACTGTGTCCTTTCCGACCCGGGATGCGCGTATCGTGATTGTCCCATTCTGGTTGATGCTCGCGCCCACTACCTCGCTGCCCGCCTGCTTCTCCACGGGCAGGCTTTCGCCAGTAAGCATAGACTCATCGACGGAGGTATGCCCGCTCACCACCACGCCGTCTACGGGAATCCGTTCCCCCGGCCTGACCACAAGAACATCTCCCACCTGCACCTTCTCGATGGGTATCACCTGTTCTTTCCCGTCAATAATCACGGTCGCGGTCTTGGGGGCCAAGCCCATCAGTTTCTTAATCGCCTCGGACGTCCGCCCCTTGGCCACGGCTTCCAGATACTTGCCCAGCAAGATGAGGGTGATGATGACGCCTGCGGTTTCAAAATACAAGTCGTGGGCAAAGCTGTGGTTACCCTGCAGGATCTGCCACACCGCATACAAGCCGTAGGTAAAGGCAGCGGCGGTCCCTACAGCGATCAAAGAATCCATGTTTGGCTGGCGCCGCACCAGCCTGCTGAAGCCAACCGTATAAAAACGGCTCCCCGCAGCTACTATGGGGATGGTTAAGAGAAACTGTGCCAGCCCGAAGGCTTGAGGGTTCACCGCGGGCGAGACAAACCTGGGCAGCGGGAGCCCCAGCATATGGCCCATTGCGATGTAGAGAAGGGGTACCGTAAATACCGCTGAAAACAAGAACCGGGCCCTCAAAGATCTGATCTCAGCGCTGCGGCGCGCTTGATGTTCGTCCACTTGGCTGGCCACATCACTGTCCTCAGCCACGCCGTAGCCAGCGCGCCGGACAGCCTCTTTGATGGCCTCCAGATCTACACTGTCATCGTATTCTACCTGAAGCCTTTCGGTGGCCAGATTGACACTGGCCGCCGACACGCCTTCAACCTTACTCACGCTCCGCTCCACAGCAGCGGCACAAGCGGCACAGGTCATACCCGTAACTGTCAGCGTATCTTTTTTCACTGCTTTCACCACCTAAAGCGAGGTTGTGCTGCCTCACTTAGTCTTTCCCAGAGAGGGTTCCAGGTGTACACCCTACCCCCCTGGGGTATTGCCTGCTTCCATTATACTCCCGCCTCGCGCTGTTGTCAAAAAAGAAAAGGTGCCGCCCAAAGGCGACACCCAGAACCAGGGGTAGATAGATCAGCTCACGACTGAGCTGCTGAAGAACTGCTCGCGCCGCGGGTACCGACGCACACCGCCGGTGAGGGACACTACGGCCTGCAGCGGCAGATCTTGCGACGACGGGCCTACCGACACACGGAATTCTCCAGGCTCTGTGATCCATTCGCCGGCTTCGCTTAAGAACGACAGCATTTCCACCGGCACGTGGAAGGTGAGTTTCTTGGTCTCACCAGGTGCCAGCGGTACAGACTCGAACCCTTTGAGCTCCAAAGTGGGCCGCACCCGTGAGGCCACCAGGTCCGTGACGTACAACTGCGGCACCTCCCGCCCTGCCCTAGCGCCGGTATTGGTTACCTTAAACGATACCACCAGCTCCTCACCGCGGAATGACGCTTCCAGATCACTGTAGGCAAAGCTGGTATACGACAGCCCGTAGCCGAATGGATACAGGGGCTGGCTGTCCATGAGCAGGTAGTTCCGGTTCTTCGAGATATAGCTGCGGCTGTAGTAAACCGGGGACTGCCCCACCGCTTTGGGGATGGACACAGGCAGACGGCCGCTGGGGTTGTAGTCCCCAAACAAGATATCCGCCACGGCGTTGCCGCCCTCTTCACCAGGCAGCCAGGCTTCCAGGATGGCCGGCGCCTTCTTGTGCAGCCAGGGCAGAGACAGAGGCCGGCCGTTGACAAGCACGACAACAGTTGGCTTGCCCACAGCGAGCACCTGTTCCACCAGCTCCTGCTGTACACCGGGAAGGCCAAGGTCTGTACGATCCTGGAACTCGCCATCTGTGTCCAGCTGGTCTCCTTTGAGTTCGCCGCTGAGATAACGCTCGTCGTCGCTGAGCACATTTACAGCGGACAATCCGGAGCGGCCGCCCACGACGAGGACCACGACATCGGCTTGCTCCGCAGCCTCTACCGCTTCAGCGAAGCCTGAGCGATCCTGTCCGAGGATGGTGCATCCCTGGGCATAGATGACTTCTGTACTCGCGCTCACAGCCGACTTGATGCCTTCCAGCACACTGACGATCCGCACCGCATCCTCTGCCCGGTTGACGTGGGCGCTGTAAGCGTAGTCCCCTAAGAGATTGCGAGTAGCAGCCGCATTTGGCCCAATCACAGCAATTCTTCCGATATCCTTACGCAGCGGCAGGAGCCCGCCCTCGTTTTTCAACAGGACCATGGTACGGCGGGCGGCTTCCCGCGCCAGCCGGCGGTGAGCCTCTGTTTCGAACTGCTCTTCCTCAATGACCGGCGGAACCAGCGGGTTCTTGAAGATTCCCAGCGCCAGCTTGAGGGCCAGGTGCCGCTCCACCGAACGATCGATGACTTCTTCATCGATCAGGCCGTCCCGGACAGCGGCGATCAACTTCTCGCCGTAACAGGTTGTCTGGGGTAGTTCAACGTCCAATCCGGCTTTCAGCGCCATCACGCCTGAAGCCTGCTCATCGGGGGAGACATGGTGATCTGTATTCAGCATTGTGATGGCCCAGTAGTCGGAAACGACCACGCCTTGGAATCCCCATTCCCCTCTAAGAATCTCGGTCAGCAGCTTCCGGGAACACGCGCAGGGAACCCCATCCCAATCATGGTACGCGTTCATCACGGACAAGGCACCCTCGGTCTTCACCACCGCCTCAAATGGAAACAGGTGCTGCTCCCGCATGATGCGTTCTGACACATAGACGGGGGAGTGGTTCCGGCCGCCCTCGCACACGCCATGGCCGGCAAAATGCTTCAACGTCGCGGCAACACCCGTCTCCAGGTCAGGGCCGTGCAGGCCCCGCACATAGGCCGCCGCCATGGCTGCCACAAGGTAGGGGTCTTCGCCGAAGGTCTCCTCCACCCGGCCCCATCTCAGGTCGCGGGCCAGATCAAGTACCGGTGACAATCCCAAATGGGCGCCTACAGCCCTCATCTGGGCTCGGGTCACAGTGGTGGTCTCTTCGATCAGATCAGGGTCGAAACTTGCCGCCATGCCGAGGTTCTGCGGGAAAGTCGTGCCCCCCTTGCCCATAAACCCTGACAAACACTCTTCGTGGAGAAGTGCTGGAATGCCGAGCCGGGTGTGCTTAACGAGATATTCCTGGATCTCGTTGGCCGCTCGCGCGGCATCGGCCGGATCCATATCGCTGGCTCCCGCCAAGCGCGTAATCTGGCCGATACCGTGGCGAAGGAGTTCCCGGCCGCTGTCGCTGAGGTGCCCATTCTCCAATAGGCGATCCGGGCCATACGATCCCAGCTGAGCCACCTTCTCCTCCAGAGTCATCTGCTGGACAAGCTGTCGTGCCTGTGCGAGATGTTCTTCAGTAATCCACTGCTTACTCAAGACCAATCCCCTTTCTTCTACCTCTGTCGCGCGAACGCCGGCCCGCATGATCGCAGGCCTGCAGCTGATAGGCCCATGCCATCGGCGGCGTAATGCCATGCGGCCCTCAACTGCCCGCAGGCAGCAAGCGAGTACGGCGTTCGCTCGCAGGATCACAGCTGCTAAATGTAAATATTCTTAATAATTTCCGATTATCCTTTCGGCTTTTTGCTTTTCTTATTGCGCTGGGTGGGAGAGCTGACTTGAGCTTCACGAAGCTCAGGGCAAAAAAACACCGCCGACCGGCTTGACCCGGCGGCGGTATCTTAACGGTGTACTAGAACAACTCAACCAACCAAGCGAAGATATTGTACTTGGCAAATACGGCCACAGCTACGAGCGAAATCGTAGACATGATCTTGATCAGAATGTCGAGCGACGGGCCCACGGTGTCCTTGAGCGGGTCGCCGACTGTATCCCCAACAACGGCTGCAGCATGGGTCTCATCGCCTTTGGCATGCCCGTCCAAGCCGCCCGATTCGATGAGTTTCTTGCCGTTGTCCCAAGCGCCACCGGCGTTTCCGGTGAACAGCGCAAGCATGATCGCAGACATGATCGCTCCGATCAACAGTCCTCCCACGAAGTCCGCTCCGAAGATGAACCCGGCCACGAGAGGGAACACAACAGCAACATAGGACGGCATCTTCATTTCCTGAATGGCGCCTTCAGAAGCGATAGCAATGCAGGAACTTACATCAGGTTCGGCAGTACCCTTGAGGATACCCGGATTCTCCCTAAACTGACGGCGCACCTCATCAACCATCTTGCGTGCCGCTTTGGTTACAGACTCGATCAACATGCCGGAGAACATGTAGGGCAAGGCCGTACCTACCATAGCACCCACGAGTGTCAGCGGGCTGATGATATTGAGGATAGGATCGACGTCCGGCGGTGAGAATGAGAAGATGTAAGCAACCATCAGCGACGTAGCGGCCAAAGCGGCGGAGCCGATGGCGAAACCCTTACCGATCGCCGCTGTAGTGTTGCCGACGGAATCCAGCTTATCGGTGATGTCCCGCACATCCTTGTCCAATTTACTCATCTCAGCGATGCCGCCAGCGTTGTCCGAGATAGGGCCGTACGTATCCACCGAGACCGTGGTCGACACAAAAGAGAGCATGCCGACGGCAGCCATGGCGATGCCGTACATTCCCGCCGCCCCATAGGCAGCAATGACTGTCGCACCGAGGATCAGCACAGGTGCCATGGTGGAACGCATACCCACAGCCATGCCTTGGGTGATGGTCAGCGCTGGGCCTTCGGTGCTGGCAAGGGCGATGCTCTTGGTGGGAGCGAAGTCATAGCTGGTGAAGTACTCAGCGATAAAGCCGATGGCCACACCCGCAATGATACCCAGCACAGAGGAGATCCACGGGGACAGCGCACCCAACCGGAAATCGAGGCCGGTCAAGTCCTCTCCGCCAAACATGAGCCACGCCCCCACTCCCCCAAACACCACTGTGAGGCCAGCGGAAACCAGAGTGGAGGTGTTGAGTTCCCTGTGAGGATCCTCAGAAAGCTCCTTCAACAGTATGTATGCAATACCGGCAACGCAGGCCAGGACGCCGATACCGGCAAGTACGACTGGATACATGAACATCTTCTGCAGCACCGACTGGGTGATTCCGGTGTTCCTCGCCTGACTGGAAAGAAACAGGTGGAACGAGAGGATTACGGCAGAAGAAATGGCACCCACAAAGCTTTCCAGCAAGTCTGAACCGAGCCCGGCGACGTCGCCCACGTTGTCACCCACGTTGTCCGCAATCGTTGCCGGGTTGCGGGGGTCATCTTCAGGGATGCCTGCTTCCACCTTGCCTACGAGGTCCGCTCCCATGTCAGCGGCCTTCGTGTAGATGCCGCCGCCTACGCGGAAGAACATAGCGATAATCGAGCAGCCAAGAGCGTAACCCGAGATCGTCATGGTGAACGGCGCAAACTCGATCCCGAGCCAGTTTTTCGCCAAGTAGATGTTCTCCATGGAAAGCTGCTTCAGAAGGATTCCAAATACCACGTAAACGATGACGAGGCCCAGCAGAGCAAATCCACCCACACAGAGGCCCATGACCGAACCGCCCTGAAATGCTACCTTCAGCGTCTGTCCGAGTTTCTTTGTCGTCCTCGCCGTGTTTGACACCCGCACATTTGCGTAGGTAGCAATCCGCATACCAACCACTGCAGCCAGTGAGCTCATTGTAGCGCCGATGAGGAATGCCGCACCCACATACCAACCTACAACCACACCCATCAGTACCGCAACAACCACTACGATTCCGGTAATCACACGAAACTCATAGTTGAGGAATGTGATGGCACCAGTCCGGATCCTGGAGGCAATTTGCTTCATTACCGCGGTGCCTTCCTCGAGTCTCTTCACTGAGTAGAAGTTGAAACCTGCGTACGCGATGGCCAGTGCGCTCGCAAAGAAGACCAAAATCAGCCAGTTCATTCTGCAACACTTCCTTCCTGAAGTACTATGACACTTTCCGGATCTCCAGCTCCTGACTGCGGGATGTGGTATGTCCTCCTGGGCACCCAATTACTATATTAACGCTCCCTGCCAAAAAAACAAATGCCTAACGTCACGAAATAGCTTATTTGTTGACAGTATTTTGCTCGTCTCCACGATACGCGCAGGAAATCGCAGCCCCTTGAAAAAAACGCGAACCACGTGGTAAGCTTTACTTCAGGTACAGAGATGGGTGTCCCACAGGTACAGGTATCCCGGCGAAAAATCGAGCGTAGAGGATTGACATTTTGCCTCGTCCATGGTAACCTAATAACTGTTGAAGCGACATGCCGAAGTGGTGGAACTGGCAGACGCGCTGCGTTCAGGGCGCAGTGGGCACAAGCCCGTGTGGGTTCAAATCCCACCTTCGGCACCATAATTGTTGATTACCCCGTTATGACGGGGTTTTTTCATGTCTACAGCAGAGCCAGCCTGCACCCGCTGTCCTGCGCAGGAGGACACCTCCTGATTGGCGAACTGTCCAGGTGAACCGCCCAGCGCACGGCTGGGTAGCAACCACCAAGGAGGAACACATGATCACCCTTCGGCCCATCACCTACGACAACTTCGCAGACTGCATCAGCCTGGAACCCCACGAGCATCAAAAGAAGTACATTGCATCGAACCTGTTCAGCCTGGCGGAAGCCTATGTGGCTCTGTCCAGCGGCGCTTTCATCCCCATGCCCTTCGCCATCTATGACGACGATGTGATGGTGGGCTTTATCATGCTTGCCTACGACCCTGCGGATGAGGACGAGGACGATGAAACGGTGTACAAGGTCTGCCGCCTGATGATCGACAAAGACCATCAGGGCAAGGGCTACGGCCGCCGGGCCATGGAAAGAGCGCTGGAGATCATCCGCACTTTTCCCCACGGTGAGGCCGGCTTGGTGGTGCTCTCATACAACCCCGACAACGAGGCCGCTAGATCCCTCTACTCCTCCTTGGGATTCAAGGAAACAGGCGAAGTTGAGGGAGGCGAAGTGTGGGCAATACTGGAGATCTGAACGAATGCAGTGGAAGCACTTGCTGGCAGTGAAGAGCGCTGTCCCAGACACGGGACAGCGCTCTTATGGTGATTAGAAAGCATGTGTCCGAACCGCAGTGCTCAGCTGGTCAACCAGTCAAGCAGCTGCTGCCAGAGCTTATTGTACTGCGGCCAGTTCACGAACTCTGGAGAACCCCAGTGGGGAGCGCAATCGGAAGTGAAGGCCGCTGTTCTCCCCTTGCCGTAGGTACCCACTACCAGCAGCGGGTCATCCTGGACGACGGCGAGCACCTCGGCTCCGTCCTTTGGTATCACCTGGTTGTACCCCAACAGCATCGGCCACTCGTCGTCAAGCCCCTTGACGACCGGATGGCTGCTCTTCACCACCTTCGGGTTAATTCCCTCTGGAACTTCTACACGGTCGTCATGGCTCAGGAGTGTGACCGGCAGGATCTCTTCCACCGGCGAGTTCTTGTACTTAGCTTTGGCATGAATGCCGGTGAAAGACATGTAGCCGCCGATCATTACGAAAGCTCCACCCTGCTCCACATATTCCTTGAAGAGCTTGAGGCGGTTTGGAGTCGCAATGGAACGTTCAAAAGTATCGGGGTGCAGCAGAAGGGTATTTGCACCAACGTCACTCAGGATGATGGCGCTGTACTCCTGCAGCTTGACAAGGTCCGTAGGCACGCGGCTGGGCGCATGGTGGTTGGGGATGTAGTCAACCTGGTAACCGCCCTCATGCAGCGCCCTGATGATCCATTCTGCTCCTTCGTCGTACTTGGTGGTGAAGAACGCATCAAAACCCTTGAGGTGGATGGAGAATACCTCCCAGCTCTCACCGACCAACAAGACCTTTTTCATCGTTACATCCTCCCGTGTGTAATTCTACTCCGCACCATTTGACCAGCAAATTGGCGTATATATAGATCGCGGTTAAGTAATCCTCGACAGGAATGGACTCATCGATGCTGTGGGCCTGTTCGGGCTTGCCCGGTCCGAGCACGATAGTGGGAATCCCGGCAATGTTCTGCAGCAGGCGGGCATCGTTGCCTGCCGGGGAGGCAGTGATCGTCTTGCCCTCCGGCAGGATAGATGCTGCCGTCTTCACCAGAGGATGCTCTCGGGAGATCTCATAGGGTTTGCCTTCCTGGTAGCATTCTACCTTGATCGGGTTTTCGCGCAGCCACGGCTCCGCGGCTTCAAGCGACCTTACGGCAGCCATGATGTCGCTTTCAATCACGTCTTTGGCCAGCCCGGGATAGTAATGCACACAGATTTTGAACTCGCAGCTTGCCGGCACTGTGGAGCCTGCATCGCCGCCGTGAATCTCACCCACATTGAGGGTCGGCGCCGGCAGCAAGGGATGCTTGTACGTCAAAAGCCACTTGTGCTCCACCTCATACAGGCGGGCAATCAGCTTCAGTGCGTAAGCGATGGCGTTCTCCCCTTCCCATTTGCGGCCGGAATGGATTGCTCTGCCCAGGACAGAGAACTTGTAGAAGATAAACCCCATGTGTCCGATCTGGAGATGCAGGTCCGTTGGTTCGCACACCACGGCCGCATCTGCTGCAAACCCATCAACCACGAACGCTAAGGTACCATTGCCTCCGCCTTCTTCATCGATCACGCTCTGGAAGTACACATCGCCTTTCAGTTTGAGGCCGGCTGATTGCACCAAGTCGATGGCCGCCAGAGCCGCCATCAAGCCGCCTTTCATGTCTGTGGCCCCCAATCCCTGGATAACACCACCAACCTCTGCTCCGCTGAAGGGATCAAATGACCACAGGCTTCGATCTCCGTAAGGCATGGTATCCACGTGGCCGTTGAAGAGCAGGGACCTACCTCCGCCGGTCCCGCGGAATGTTCCTAACAAGTTTGGGCGGCTGGTGTAGTTGTGGCCCGGGTTCCCTTCGCCGTACTTCCCGATCCCCTGCTGAATCTTCTCTTCTGTGACCTCCCGGAACTCTGCAGTCCCACCCGCGGCTTCGATCTGTTGGGCAAGGAATCTCTGGCCCTCGAGCTCCCGCCCTCCCTCAATCCCGTGGCCGATCACTCGTGTGTCGATCCGCACCAACTGCTGCAGGAGCCTTACATACTTGTCCCGGTTCTGCCTCAACGCCGCCTGCAGAAGGCCAGTCATGGAAGCACCCCCTCTAGTACTTCTTCAGGGCGTCAATCACCAGATCCCAGAAACGCTCCTGATCCAACTCTATGGCCACGTTGGCGTTGGCGGGCCTGCCTGTCTTGAAGTAGAAGTCGCAAACGGTCCGGCCGTAACAGTAGCCTCTCGTAGTCTCGATCATCACCGGCATCTTCTGGGTCCTAATCAAGGTGGGATCGATGACATACGCCACCGCGCACACATCATGGAGCGGCGGAGCATCGAAACCAAACACCCGCTTGTAGGTGTGGCCGAAAAACTTGAGCAGTTCCACTACGAGGTCAGCCACAGGCGTACCGATTTGGGCAATCCGCTCCACCACTGCTGGGTATGCTTTGGCTTGGTGGGTCAGATCCAGGCCCACCATGGTAATGGGCAGCCCGCTCTCAAAAACGATGTGCGCTGCCTCTGGGTCGACGAAGATGTTGAACTCCGCCGCCGGAGTGACATTTCCCAGGCCGTAGGCGCCACCCATCAACACGATCTCTTTAATTCCCTGCTTGATGCGTGGCTCTTTCAGCAAGGCTAGGGCAATATTGGTCAAGGGCCCTGTGGGAACCAAGACCAGCTCCTTGTCATACTTAAGGCATTCTTCGATGATGAAATCAACAGCACTCTTGTCCTCAGCCTTCTTGGTAGACTGAGGGAACTGCGGCCCGTCCAGCCCGCTGTCGCCGTGGATATCGTCGGCGATCACCTGCTCTCGGAACAAGGGGCGGCTTTGACCGGCGTAAACGGGTACATCAACGCCTGCAAAACTGCACACATTCAGCGCGTTCTGCAGCGTCTTTTCCAAGACTTGGTTACCCGCCACCACCGTAATGCCGCGCAGATCGATTTTTCCATGTTTGGCGGCCACCAAAATGGCCACAGCGTCATCGTGCCCAGGGTCTACGTCGAGGATGATCTTCGTCTTCACAGCACAACTCCTCTCCCATCTTAGAATGGCTGTTTGTCTGTTTCCCTTCGCTGCTGGCGGATCATGCTGAAGGTAATCGCCACGACGGTGGCGGCATAGGGCAGCATCAGCATGAACTGAGAAGGAACACCAAGGTTCTGCAGGCGGGCCCCCACGCCCTCAGTGAAGCCAAAGAAGAGACTGGCAAGCCAGGTAGTGATGGGCGAAATACCACCGAAGTACATGGCAGCGATACCGATAAAGCCTCGCCCATTTGTCATGTTCTCGATAAACTGCGTCGTGTACCCCAGAGATAGATGCGCCCCAGCCAGCCCGCCCAAGACGCCGCTGATGAGCAGCGCCTGCAGCTTCTTGGCTGTGACGTTGAGGCCGGCGGTCTCCACCGCCAGAGGATGCACGCCTGTGAAACGCAGGCGCAGGCCCCACACGGTCTTGTAGATGAGAAAGTGGAACAGGAAAACCAGGGCAATGCCCATGTAGTCCATCAGGTTGTAATTGTTAAACAGGGTGTCCAGCACCGGATTGGCAGCGAGGATGGACAGGTTGATCCTGGGAATAGGGGCAATCCGGGGGCTGTAGAAACTGCCTGCCACTCCAAACCAGTTGATCAGCAAGAAACGTGTGAATGCCAAGCTGAACATGTTCACTGCGATGCCTGCCACCAGGACATTGGCTTTGAACTTGAGGTGAATGAGTGCCATGAGGCCGGCGATCAACACCCCTGCCACCACTGCAGCCAGAATTCCCATCAACCAGCTGCTGAACCAGTAGCTGGCCGCCACCGCCATGAAGGCAGCCACGAGCATGATGCCCTCGATACCCACGTTTGTGATGGCTGCCAGCTCCGTGACGATGACGCCAAGAGCTGCCAGTAAGATGGGTGTGGACATGCGGATGGTAGCCCGGACCAGGGTCAAGGTGAAAACGTCAGACAGCTTAAGCAACCTCGGTTCCCCCTTTCTCCAGGGAAATCCTCTGCCTGATCACGATAATCGCCTCAGCAGCGGCAAAGAGAATGATTACTGCTTCCATGATGCCGATAAGCTCCCTGGGGATACCGGTGAAGCGCTCCATGCCGACGGCCCCCGACTTAAGAGCTGCCAGGAAGAACGCTACAAACGGCATTGCCTTTAGATTGTTGCGGGAAAGCAGGGCAACCGTAATGCCGTCAAAACCGAGGCCTCGCGAGAAGTTATCGAGGAAGTAGCCGTGGATGCCCAGCACCTGTACGGCTCCCGTGATGCCGCCGATAAACCCGCTTAGAGCCATGGCTCCAACCATAATAGACTTAGCGTGGAACCCCGCATAGGTGGCAAACTGCGGATTGAGCCCGACAGCCTTGATCTTGTACCCAAGGGTGGTGTAATCCATCAGCCAGATGAAGAACACCACCAGCCCCAGCGCAATAAAGACTCCGATGTTGGCCCGGCTGGGCATGAGAATGCGAGCCAGGCGCGCTGTATCCTGGACGTTCGGTGTCTGCGGCACGCCGATGTTCGGGTTCTTAAACATGTGGTTCACAATGTAGCTGGTACAGTATGTGGCCACATAGTTAAGCATGATGGTGGTACAGACCTCATTCACCCGGTAGGCGGCTCGAAGGAATCCAGGTATAACTCCCCAAACGGCCCCTGTCAAACCCGCCAACACGAGCACGATGGTAATGTGCAGCCAGCTGGGCAGCCCAACGATGACGTAACCGAAGTACGCCGCCGCCATGGCACCGAAGTAGAGCTGGCCTTCCACGCCCACGTTGAAGACCGATGCCTTGGACGCTACGGAAAACGCCAAGCCGGAAAGGAGCAGTGGGACGAAGCGCTCTAGAGTCCCCCCGAAGTTGAAACGGCCTGAGAAAGCTCCGTTGAACAGGGCGGTGTAGGCTTCCCGTAAGTCGTGCCGGTCCACAAGCATGAGGCCCGTGCCGATGATGAAACCGATCAAGACGGCGATGAGCACATTAAGCGGCGCCTGCATCCTGCTCAGGCGGCCCAGCAGATTAAGCTTCAACGACGTTGCCCTCCCCTCTCTGCGGCCGGCGGTATTCTCCGCCTGCCATCATCAAGCCTAAGGCCTGCTCATCAGCCTCAGATGCGGGCAGAGTCCCCACGATCCTGCCTTCAAACATCACCGCAATGCGGTCACTCAAAGACATTATCTCTTCCAGGTCCGCAGACACCAGCAAAATCGCCTTCCCCGCGTCCCGCTGCTGCAACAGAATGGAACGGATAAACTCAATGGACCCGATGTCCACACCGCGGGTGGGGTGAGCCGCAATCAGAAGCTTGGCGTCTTCTGAGACTTCTCTCGCCACCACTACTTTCTGCCTGTTCCCGCCAGAAAGGTTGCGGGCTGGAATGCGGTAGTTGCCCGGACGGATGTCGTACTCGTTAACCAACCTTGCCGCCAGCTCCCAAACCGCCGGCCTCTTGACGATTCCCCATTTGGAAAGAGGTGGGCGCAGCAGTTTGGTGGCCACGAGGTTCTCCGCTACACTCATGTCCGCACACAGCCCCGACCGGTTGCGATCTTCGGGGATGTGGGCCACCCCACGCCGCCGGATCTCTCCGGGCGGAAGGTTGGTGATGTTGGTTCCCGCAACACGGACTTCTCCCCGCTCTGCCCGGCGGAGCCCTGTGAGGACCTCCACCAACTCGCTCTGGCCGTTTCCATCGACGCCGGCGATGCCCAAAATCTCACCGGCACGGACTTGGAACGAAACGTCTTTCAGATCTGAAAGCCTGCGCCTACCTTTGGCGGACAGGCCCCATACATCAAGAACCACCTCGCCATGCTCGTGGCTGGCTGCCTTGATGTTCAGGAATACTTCCCTACCCACCATCAGCGTCGCGATCTTTTCCTTCGTAGCCTCTTCCACCGAGAGTGTCCCCTGCACGGTTCCGTTCCGCATGACTGTGATGCGGTCAGAAATAGCCATTACCTCCTGCAGCTTGTGGGAGATAAAGATCACGGTTTTCCCATGCTCCTTGAGGGAACGAATCACCTTAAAGAGGTCCTCCGTTTCCTGGGGTGTGAGCACTGCAGTAGGTTCGTCTAGTATCAAGACATCAGCCCCGCGATATAGGGCCTTGATGATCTCGACGCGCTGGGCCTCACCCACGGAGTTATCCACGATTCGGCTGTCGGGGCGAAGGGCCAATCCATACTGTTGGGAGAGCGCCATGACCATTTCCCGCGCGGCATCGTAGTCCACCACGCGGTGGCGGTTGGGTTCAAATCCCAAGATGATGTTTTCCAAAACCGTCATAGACGGAGCCAGCATGAACTCCTGGTGGACCATGCCGATCCCCAGATTCATGGCATCACGGGCCGAATGAATGCTGACCTTCCTGCCGCGGACGTGGATCTCGCCGAGATCGGGCTGGACAACACCGTAGAGGATGTTCATCAGCGTGGATTTGCCCGCTCCGTTCTCGCCCACCAGCGAATGGACTTCGCCATGTTGAACCGAGAAGTCCACCCCTTTTAGGGCCACGACGTTCGGGAACTGCTTGACGATCCCGGTCATTCTGATGATTGGTTCCATAGCCCATCCTCCTAGTCAGGCCCGGGGAAACCCCGGGCCTGAACTAACTGCTAGTTCCTCCTGAACCCTTCGTAGTTCTCCACAACGATCTCGCCGCTCTTCACCTTGGCAGTGAGCTCAGCGATCTTGTCCAGGATCTCGTTGGGGAACTGATCGCCGAGTACACTCTTCATCACAGACATGTCGGTCAGGCCGACACCGCCGTTGGCAATGTCCATGTAGAGGACTTCGCCGCCCTGCCAGGTTCCGTCCACGACTTTCTGCACCATAAGATAGGCGGCCTGGTCCACACGCTTGAGCATGCTGGTGACAATGTGGCCGGGATAGATGCCGTCCTGGTCCAGGTCAACGCCGATGGCGTACCTGCCCTCTTCATAGGCCGCTTCCAAGATACCGTTGCCGGTTCCGCTGGCTACGTTCATGACCACGTCGGCGCCCTGTTCATACTGGGACAGGGTAAGCTCTTTGCCCCGTACCGGGTCGCTGAAGCTGCCGGCGAAGGCCACCAGCACCTGTACTTCTGGGTCGATGTAAGCGGCTCCCTGTTTGTAGCCCACCAGGAAGTCATGGAGAACTGGGATGTCCATGCCGCCAACCCAGCCGATCACCTTGTCGGGGTTCACACCGGGCAGATGGTCCATGGTGGTCCACATAGCGGCCACCGCACCAGCAAGGAAGGATCCTTCATTCTGAGCAAACACAGCAGATACTACGTTGGGCTGCTCCACGACACCGTCAATGATGCCGAACTTTGTGTTGGGGAAATAAGGAGCGTTGCGGTCGAGAATATCCTGGAACTGAGTGGAGCTGGCGATGACCAAATCGTAACCTGCATCGGCCATGGCAATCAGGTTCTGTTCCCAGTCCGCGGGATTACCCGACTCCAGGACGCGAAACTCGATGCCGAAGTCTTGTTGGGCACGCTGCAGGCCTTGGTGAGCACTGTCGTTAAAGGACTGATCTCCCAAGAACCCGGAGAGTACCAGAGCCACGCGCAGGGGCTGCGCCATCGCTGCCGAGCTCAGCAGCAGTACCAGCGCCAAACTCAAGGCCACTAAGATCTTCTTGTTCATCGCATATCCTCCCTAAGAAATGATATGGATTCGGATCTGACAGACGCTTCCGCCAGGCAACACTTCAGTCTGCTCTCCACCCTCACCCCCTTCTAAGAACACTGTTCGGAAACGATATTCCCGGCCAGGCTTGAGTCCCGGATCACCAAGCGCGGCTGCAGCACCATGGTCTCCGGCTTGCTCTCGCTGCCAGATTCACTCAGGCGCCTGATCAGCCGGTCCATGGCCCGCTGCCCCAGTTCGTACTTGGGCTGCGCCACGGTGGTCAGCTTGGGACGCACTCTAGATGCCAGGGGAATATCATCATAACCGACAACGGCTATATCATGAGGAACCCGCAGCCCGGCTTCTTCGATGGCAGTGAGAGCTCCCAAGGCCATGAGATCATTGGAAGCAAAAATGGCAGTGGGGCGCTCACTCAGCGCTAGGAGCCGCTTGGCCGCCTCGTAGCCGCTTCGTTCTTTGAAATCACCATCCTGAACCCACTCAGGCAGGATCTCCAAGAAGTGCTCCTGCATGGCTTCCACATATCCTACGTAGCGGTCTATTCCCGGCTTTGTGTCCTGTGGGCCGCGAATGGTGGCCACTGCTTGGTGCCCTAGGCGGATGAGATGACTGACCGCATCTTTGGCTCCCTTTAAGTTGTCGTTGAGCACCATGTCCACATTCAACCCATCAACGTAACGGTCGGCGATGACAATCGGCACACCCGCCTGCACGAGGTCCCGAAGATATGCCTTGCTGGCAATGCTGCCGATGAAGATGATGCCGTCAACTTGCCGCTCTCTGGCTATGCGCACATACTTCCTCTCTTTGCTTTCGAGGCCGTCCGTGTTGCAGATGATCAAGCTGTAACCGTGTTCATAGGCCATATCCTCGACGCCTCTGGCTACCAGCGCAAAGAAAGAGTTGGCAATGTCGGGAACTATGAGTGCTGTGACTTTGGTAAGTCCGCTCACCAAGCCCCTGGCCAGCGAGTTGGGCACGTACCCCATTTCCTTGGCCAGGGCTAAAATCTGCTCTTTAAGCTCTCTGCGCACATACCCCTTGTTGTTGAGAGCTCTGGAGACAGTAGCTGTGGAAACACCCAGTTTTTCCGCAATCTCGTAAATCGTAGACAAAGCTCTGTACTCCCACACCGTAATATTGTGTAACCCATTACATACGTTACATATCTTGACCATTCAACACATAAAACCAAAAACCTCCTTACCAGACCGAAAACTACACTTTTCACCAACAACGAGCGTCGTTGCAGTGAACTGAGAGCTAGCGAAACTGCAGGATGGTTGCCCTGACTTGCTCTTTGCTCAGCTGACGGCCGCAAACAGAACAGTGCAGAAACGGCCACCCTTTCTTTGCTTCACCGAAAAGCGGGCCGCCACAGTCGGGACACTTCGGCTGCAGGGCTGCCATGATAAACACGATGCTTTCGTCATCCATCCTTCTGGTATTCGTACATTGAGGATAGTTCGAGCAGCCTAGAAAGTATCTCCCAGAACGACTTTGCCTCGGCACAAACTTCCCGCCGCAAGCGCACGCGAAGTACTCCCTTACTCGCGCCTTAACGTCAACCCTCTCAGCTTTCGCGGTTGGTGTTTCGCTAGCTGCCGCCACATCATCAGTGCGCACCGGCGTTGGTTTCGCCTGCACGATTATCTTTCCAGTAACTTGGTCAATCACGACGCCTTTTTCGCAGAAATATAGAACAGTCTGTCTCAGAATGTTCGACCGAGCCAAGTTGAGCACGTAGTCGATGTTTGCCACCAGTATGATCTGACTCTTAGCCCGCGTAAGAGCCACATTGACCAGCGGCAGTGTAGGGGATACGTGGCCCTCATTTAGGAATGCTTCCTTGGAGCCGCTGATCAGCCTGCTGGGACGGCTCATGGGATAACTGTCTGCTATTTCAAAGATTATGATGTCGCGCTCAGAGCCTTGAAACTTATGCACAGTGGCAACCTGCACCTGACTGCGGAGCTCTTCCCTGGTGAAGTGCTTTCTGATCTCCCTGGCCTGGGCGCGGTACGGTGTGATGATACCCACCTTGATGCCCTTCTCCATGTAACTGCGAGCTATGTTGCTGCTGATGGCAGCCAGCCGGGGATTCAGGCGTGACTGACTGTAAGGATCCCGCAGGCACTCTGTCCCTGCCCTACCGACATCAATGAGCACAAGGCGATGCTTGCCGTATAACTGCTGCTCGGGAATGAGCCGACGATAGTGAGGCTCAGCGTCCTCTAGAATCCCACCGTAGAACATTGCGTTGGCCAATCCCGAAATCTCCTCCGCCATCCGGTACTGCCGTTTGAGGATCGCAAGGCGCGGATCGTTTCTGCTTCCGCTCATTACTTGGGACATGATACCGCTGCTCATAAACGCATTTCGCGCCAACCAGCGCCGTGCCTTGGCGCTGCTGCTGGTCTGGATCGGCGGCAGTTGAAAGAAGTCACCAGCGACCACCCCATGTTTTGCGGCCAGCGTCAAAGCAGCGAAAGAAGCGGGAACACTCATCATACTCGCTTCGTCAATGACAACAGCGTCGAAGGTTCGTCCTTTGATTGACGGAGTTACGCTTATCTTGGCCAGCGTAGTGGCGATAAACCTTGCCCTGCTTTCAAGCACGGCGACTTCCTGTCTGACCTGATTCTTGACCTGGACCAGCTGATGAGTATTCTCCTGCAGTTTTCTGACAGCACGTTTGTTGTTGGCTTTCGCCTCGCTGAGAAGCTTCTTTCTCTCTTCGTACAACTCATCCAGCTTTCGCTTTAGAAACGGACGCTCAAGCAGAGCTAGTTCGTAGGGCATAACCTTCCTCCACTGCTCCAGTGGCTGCATCGCTGGATAGCCTGACCGCAGAAGTAAGCGCATGCTCTTCATCCGCTGAATTTGCGAACTGTCACTCTCGAACACTTGTTTGGCGACGATGTCGACGGCAATGTTGCTCAGAGAAACAAACAACACTGACTTACCAGCGAGTAAGTACTCAACGGCCAACTGTGCCATAGTACGGCTCTTGCCGGTGCCAGGCGGGCCCCAGACAAAAGCCAGGCTGCTGTTGAGGGCCTGGAGCACGGCGCACAGTTGATACTCATTTAGACCCACCGCGCCCTGCGGTCGACGCGCAAGTACTATGGGCTCGATCCGCTCTGTAGGCTTCACTAAAGCTGTGGCAATGGGGCTTGGGTCACTCTCGTCCATTTCCTTGATCCATTTCAGGAGCGCTTCTAAGAGCCAAGCTAGGTTATACTTGATGGTGTATTTCTCGTTCAGCTTCAGCTCCATCTCGGTGGCGATTACCAGCTCAAAATCCTCTACAGTGACAACTTCTGCGTAAGCCCAGCGTCCAGACCGGTCTTCAACTCTGACTGGCGACCCTTCGAGGATTGCCACTTCGTCGTCCAGAGCGCCGATGTATACCCGACTCGGTTCGTCAGCCAACTTCGAAGTGGGGAGATACTCCACGGCCACATCATCCTTCTTCGCCACTTCCAGTTCTGCTTCGAGAGCACAGATAAAGGCGTCCTTAGCCTCTGCCTTCGTCACACGCCATACCGCCTTTCATAGTGATAAGCAAAAAAGTGCCAGCTTTGGTCGTTCGCTGGCACTTGCTGCATTAGTTCACTTCTCCGAGGATGAGTATGGAGTTGTACTCGGTAATTGCCAACCGATCGCCTTGAGGTGACCAGGCCAGAGCCTGCAGGCCAAGCGTGCGCCCAGGGTACGTATACAGGACATCTCCTGTTTCGGCATCCCAGATGCGGACTGTGCCGCTGTGGCTGCCAGCAGCCAAGTAACGCCCGCACGGCGACCATTTCACGGCTGCCACCACGCTGTCGTCGGCAACCAAAGTTCTCACCGCCCTGCCGGCCTGCAGATCCCATATGAGGATGGCCTGGTCGTAGCCGGAGCTAGCCAGGTATCTCCCGTCGGGCGACCAAGCAAGGGCCCGCACCCAATCGGTATGTCCCCTAAGCGCTGTGATCTCTGTTCCCGTCGAAGCACTGTAAATATGGACAACCTGATCTCTTCCTCCAAAGGCCACCATGTCACCGTGCGGAGCCCACGCAACGGCGGTGACCCAGCCTTCGGCGTTCTGGATGCCCACGAGCTGGGTTCCTTCTAGTACATCCCAGATTGCTACCGTTTTGTCCCAACTGGCAGATGCGAGTCTCCTGCTGTCAGGGGCCCAGCTCAGCGCAAGCACTATGTCTTCATGGCTTACATTCTTCATTCCTACGGCGAACTCGAATCCTTCTGCATGCACAAATGGTTTCTTGATCCGCTCTGTTAAAGCGCCGACATACTCGTATCCCCCAGGGGAAACTCTCCAAGCACGGACTAGGTAATCGTGCCCGCAGCTGGCCAGGTAACCGCCATCCGGTGACCACGCCAGATCCTCCACAGGGCCGCTGTGGCCGGGACGCAGCTGCAGCAGTTCTTGTCTGGCCTGCAGGTCCCAAATGCGGATAGTGTTGTCCTCTCCACCCGAAGCCAGATGATCTCCCTGCGGCGACCATGCCAAAGCCTTTACAGCGCGAGTGTGGCCTGAAATCTGCCAGAGGCTCTCGCCTGTATCCGCCGACCAGAGCGCAATATTACCTCGGTAGCTGCCGCTCGCAAATCTATAGGAGGTGCTGCTCCAATCAAGCGCCATCACGTCACTGCCGGTGTTGATGCTCTGTACCTCCTGCCGCTCTTCCCGATCCCAGACTCTAATCAAGCGGTTTGTACCGAAAGCCACATAGCGGCCGTCGAACGACCAGCTCAAACAGGAGACTGCCCCCTGCGAACGCTCGGAAAAGAGCTCCTCGCCTGTTTGCATCTCGATGACTTTGACGATACCGCCATCCAAGGCCACTGCCAGTAAAGACCCATCTGGCGCGGCCTTAAGGCACATGATCTTCTCGCCCATGGCGAGCTCTGTACTTACCTGGCCAAGTTCCACCTGCCAGATTCTGAGAACCATGTCATCGCCGCCGTAGAGCAAGAGCCGGCCGTCTGGAGACCAAGTGACTGCCCGTACCCATCCTGTGCTGGGAGCAGACTGCACTTCATTCCCCGTCTCCACATCCCAGACCCTTACCCAATTGTCCCGGCCGGTGCTGGCCAGTGTCTTGCCGTCGGGGGACCACGCCAAATCAGTGAGGGAAATCGTGTGGGCAGAGATGGTCCTGACTTCCTGCCCGCTCCGCCAATCCCAGACCTTGATCGTGCCGTCACCCGCACCTCCAGCAAGGTACTCGTCCTGGGGAGAAAACGCAACCACCCTGATACCGCTTGTATGGCCGGTCAACGTTCTCACCAGCTGCCCATCGGCCGCCCTCCAGATCCTGATAGTCCTGTCATTGCTGCCGCTGGCCAGGAACTGATCATCAGCGGAGAAAGCCAGCGTCTCCACCCAGTCCAGGTGGTTTGTAAAAGAAAACTGCGTTCCCCATTTGGAGAAGTCCGGCGCACGCCAAGGATAGGCTGTGAAGACGAAATCCCGGCTTTCCTGGACGACGAGCTTTTCTGGTTCGAACCTGTAGCCGCTCTTGACGGGTACGAGTACAGCGCGGCCAGAGACAGGCATTTTAAAGCGCCCCTCAGCATCCGTCTCCGCACGCGCAGAGGCCTCATCCACGACTAAGATGGCCACACCGGGCAGGCCAGATGCCTGCTCTGCCGAGACGACTCTCCCCGATATAACGCTCGCTTCGGGAGCAGCACGTCTCTCCACACAGCCGCTCATCAGCAGCACCAACAGCACAGAACAGCACAGCAAAACAAGGCATCGAGGCCGTCTGAACATGTCTCCCATGTCCCCTCACCTGTTATTCTTCACATAAGTAGTACTGCCGAAGGTACACAGAATCCTCTTCCGGCGCGAAGATCTCGGGGCCCACTTCCCCACCCAGAGGCGCCGACGCCCAGCTGGTAAAAGGAAAAAGAGCCGCTGCTGCCCAAAGGCCGCATCGGCTCCTATCTACTTCTCTCATCTCTTCTTGTCAATCCAACAACCCGGGCCGCCGGTCAAACTGAGTAAGAATCTCATACTGACCATCACCGGCGGTAGAAATCAACACCGCACCATCAATGCTGGTGATGAACGTTTCCACGCCCTGACGCCGGAAGTTGCGGTAGATACTCAAGTCAGCAATGGCATCGTGCATCATCACCGTGATCTGCGGCGAAGTGGCGTCACGGAAACGCTTCGAGTTCGAGGTATCATCCCCGTGGTGGTTTGCCTTCAATACGTCCACGTCGAGTTTGTCCCCGTAGCGTTCCACCAGCGCTCTCTCTGCGGCGGTGTACAAGTCACCGGCGAACAAGAATGTGGAATCGCCATAGGTGAACTTCAGCGCCAGCGAATGGTTATTGACGAACTGCGTGCTGTTATCGGGGTAATTCTTCGGATACTCAATCTCCCTGGCCGGGTGCAGCACCTCTACCAGCACGCTGTCCCCGAACATGAACGAATCGCCTTCCGCCAAAATTATGTGCGGAGTCTCCGTATCAGCGATTGCTTTCATGTAAGCCTGGTAATGCGACGTGGGATATACCACTTCTGACGTGTACACTGCACCAATCTCATAGTTGTAGATGAGCTGCGCAAAACTGCCGATGTGGTCCACATGGGGATGGGAAGCCACCAAGTAGTCGATTCTAGTGACTCCCAGCGTCTTGAGGGCCCGATCCACGTCTGGATAGGTGCTGGGGTTCCCCGCATCAAGCACCATGACTAAGCCGTCAGGAGAGATCAAGATGGTCGAGTCACCGCTCTTGTCTTCGCTTCTCGTTACGAGCTTGAGAAAGCGTGCGGACAACTTGCCGGCGGTGCGCTCGGCATCGAAGACCTCGAAGTAACGGTCAACCTGTTCAACCGGTTCTTCTGCCACTGCTGCTGCAGCCAGTGCCAGCAGCAGACAGAGCAGGAGTACTGCTGTGCGGCCTAATGCAAGGTGGCGCCACTTTATCATCATGGGTAAGCCTCCCTATTTCATCGCTGCTTTGCTCATGCCAGTCATAATGTACTTCTGCAGTACCAAGAACAGGATCATGATGGGAATGATCGCCATAACGGCACCAGCCATGATCTCGTTGTAGTTCGAGGTCTCCATACCAGCGAACGTCTGGCGCAGCCTCACCACGCCCACTGCCACGGTACGGTACTTATCCATCGTCACGACCATCTTCGGCCAGAAGTAGCTATTCCAGCCGTTGATGAACGAGATGATCGAAACGGTGATCAACGTCGGTGCGCACATGGGGCAGAGCACGTGGATGATCAAGCCGATACGGCTCAGGCCATCAACGCGTCCTGCGTCCAGATAGCTGTCATCCACAGACATGAACGACTGCCGCAGCATGAAGATGAAGTACGCACTCACCAAGTTCGGAACGATCAAACCTGGGTAGCTGTTGATCCAGCCTGCACGGGAAACCATGACGTAGATAGGCACGAACGTGACCTGAATGGGAATCATCAGGGCACCCAACACCAACAGGAAGAGGAAGTTCTTGCCCTTGAACTGCCCTTTGGAGAATCCGTAGGCCGCCGTCACACCCAGGACCATTTCACCCAGCATCATGAAGAATGTGGTAATAAGAGTGTTGAACAGATAGCGCACAAATGGCGCCCGCCGCAGCACATTGGGGAAGTTCTCCCAGATGAACTGCTTAGGCCACAACGTCGGAACGGGCAGAAGCAGCTCCTGGCTGGTCTTCAGTGAAGAAATGACCATCCAGTACATAGGAAAGAGCATGACCAAAGTGATGGCGATGGCCACCACATACTGCAGAGCGACTTTGACGTTCTGCACTCTCCGCTTGGCCGCATAGGAAATGCGGTTCTCAAAATGACAGGAGAGAGCTAACAGCACAAACCCAATTATTGTTGCAGCCAGGCCAACGGAACCCACCAAGGTGAAACTATCGCGCTGCTTGGCGAACCATCCCAGCTTGCGGTTTATCTCATACTGAGTCAGGCCGGAAGGCATGTTGTCCATCTGTACGTTGTACTGAATGTGCCCAGCAGCGGCCACCAGCAAAAGCGCAGCGGAGCCTACCAGGGCGTAGACAAGAATGTCAAACCAACCGGCACGACGCATCTTGAGCAACAGTGTTTCCTTCAAGCTCGCTTCCTCCTTCCCCTTAAGAATCGTAGCTCACTGACCGGTTGGACCAGCGCATCGTGAGAGCGGTGCACACCAAGAGGATCAGGAAGAACACCACAGACACCGCAGCAGACCGTCCCGCTCTGTAATCACGGAACGACAAGTTGTAGATCCACTGGACCATTACGTTGGTGGCGGTACCCGGGCCGCCTCCGGTCATGACGTCTACGGATTGGAAAACCTTCATACTGGCGATAAACGTGGTCACGAACAGGAAGAGAGTAGTCGGCGCCAGCATGGGGATGGTAATGTAGCGGAAGCGCTGTACCGCATCGGCACCGTCGATTTCCGCGGCTTCATAGTAGTCTTTGGGAATACTCTGCATAGCTGACAGGTAGATCATCATCGCGTAGCCCACAACGCGCCACGCCGTCAGGATCAAAATACCTGTCAGCGCTGTCTTGGAATCCACCAACCAGTTGGGACCCTTGATACCAAAAAGGGATAAAATGTAGTTCAAAATGCCATAGTCACCTTGGAGGATCCAGATGAACACAATCGCGCTGGTGGAAACGGCGATGTACCTCGGCATGAACACAATGGTCCGCATCGCGTGGAACGACTTGGTCATGCGGTTGAACAACAGCGCAAGCAGCATGCCGCCGACCAGCGTAATCACGAGCTCCCAGAAAGTGTAGCGCATCGTAATCAGCAAGGACTCTTTGAACAGTTTCCATCCGGAACCGCGGAACAGCCATTCGTAGTTCTTAAACCCGACGAAGGGTTGGGGATCAGCGACGAGCATACGCATGTCTGTGAAACTGATCCGCACCAGATCGATAACAGGGTAGTAAACAAACAGCAGGAAAAAGAACACAGCCGGCTGCACCGTGAACAAGTCCTTCATGCGTTCCCAGGATTGGATACGAAGCATCACGCCGTTGAAAACAGCGAACACTCCGATGAGGAAGATGACAATGGCCCAGTCCATGATCAGGCTCACCAGTCTCGTGGGCACAGTGCCACGGCCCTCACCAAAGAGATCCACCGTACCGGTGATGGGCTGTTCCAGAGAGCGCGCCAGCTTACGAGCTTCGTACACCTTTTTGGCGGTACTTTGGAGAGGAGCGTAATTCAGATCCCCCATCAAGTAGCCGTACACACCAACGGCAATCAGCGCGATGCCTATGAGCAGCACAATCACCGACAGTCGTTTTGCGGCCTTACTCACATGCGCGTTTTCTTTACGAGTTTCAGTACTCACATTTCCCCACCTCAAGTATTGCCCACCTCAAATATGATTAAGGGGGAGGAAAGCCTCCCCCTCACACTCAACGTTTACATTCCCAGCACGGTTTAGTAGTCTGCCAGAATCTCCTCGATCTGGATCGCCAGTTCATCCAAGGTAGCTTGGATCGGAGCATCCTCGTTGAAGATCAGGTTCAGAGCATCGCGCCAGGCATTGGCGATCTGCGGGTAAGCTGGATGCGAGTTGCGCGGGTTGATCCAGGAAGACATGGCTACGATTTCCTTCATGGCAGGCTTTCGATTCAGATACTCTTCATACTCAGGAGTACCCTGGACGCTCTGACGGGTCGGGAAGTAACCGGTCTTGTCTGCCCAGTACAGGTTGATTTCAGGGCTGGTCATGAACATGATGAACTGCCATGCAGCGTTCTTCTGGCGCTGAGAAGCAACTTCCGGAACGACGATGATGGCACCGCCAACCTCGCTCTTGAAGCTGGTACCGTCGATGCTGCCGGGGAGCCAAGCCATGCCAACTTCGAACCTACCGGCCACGTTTTCCAGATAAGTGTCATACAGCGAGCTGGTGTGGAACACGCTGAAGGCTTCTCCATCCCAGAACTTCTGACGCATGTTGGAGGAAGCACCGGTTCCGTATGCGTAGTAGGCGTAACCCTTGTCGATCCATTCCTTCATCTTGGTGGTGATGTATACGGACATCTCGCTGTTGATGTCGGTGGTCCGTCCGTCATCGTTGATGACCTTCACACCATTGTTGAGGAACATGGTCTCATAGTACCAGTAGTCCCAACCGCCGAAAACGGTACCCCAGCGCTTGGTTGTGCCGTCCTCGTTGAAGAGAGTGGCCTTGGCCAAGAACTCGTCCATATCGGCAAACGTCTTGGGCATTTCGATGCCTTCAGCCTCGGCCGCGGTCTTGTTGTAGTACATAACCTGCGTGGAGATTACGTACGGAATGGCAACCTGCTTGCCGTTGTAGCTGGTGGAAAGGATCAAGCCTTCACCAAAGTCTTCAATGTCGTAATTGAAGGCTTCGATGTAGGGATCGAGTACTTCCACGATACCTGCTTCCGCAAAGTAAGAAGGCTCTGAGCTGTTTACCGTAGCCAGCGCCGGTACTTGGCCGGAAGCGATGGCCGCTATGAGCTGCGTCTTGATCGTATCGTAGTTACCAATGTAAACAGGTTCAACAGTTACATATGGATGTTCGGCGTTGAAGCGGTCAACCATGTACATGAGGTAAGGCGTGAGCTGCTCCTCATGTGCATGCCACCATTGAATGGTGATCGGTTCGGTGACTTCGTAAGGATTTGCAAGTGCGATGCCTGCGGCTGATACGGCCATGACGAGTGCAAGCATCCAAGTCAACAGCTTCTTCAAATTAGCCCCTCCTGTCTTTTTTTGTGACCCATTAAAGCCACAGCGTTTAAAGCATCCTATTTGATGTTACTCTCACTTCTGCCAAAGGTCAAGCATAAACATTTAGCTAACTAAATCTACGCACGGCCGTTTTCTACCCGGCATCCACCGCGAGGCCGTTTAGAAAGCCACCTAGCGTCTCTTCATCAACCACCTTCCTCCGGTCTCAGATTAACATCTAAGCACTTAGTTATTCTCGAACAGCTGCGGAATTCCTTCCCGAAACGAAACATTTCCGCGACGGTTTCCTTATATTGTAAACAACGTGCAGAAAGAGCAGATTGCAGTTTGTGTAACTAGGAACAACCGCAGAAAGCTCGAATTAACTTATTAAGGGCCTATATCAGACATCAAGGAGGCTGCATGAAGTGTTGACCACAAAGATCACCATCAACCCGCTTAATCTGGAAGACAGTCGAGCTGAGCTCACTACTTATATCCTCGATGGAACGCGGCTGCGGCCGGCGGTGCTCATCTGCCCAGGGGGTGGCTATGGATTTATCGCCGACCGTGAAGGAGAGGCCGTAGCAATGCAGTTTTGTGCGGCCGGGTTCCATGCCTTTGTCCTGCGGTACACGGTCAACCCGGGACACTACCGCCTCCCCTTGCTGGAGCTCTCCCAGGCGGTAGCCGAAGTACGCAAGGCTGCTGATCAGTGGAGTCCCGATCCGCACCGCATTGCAGTGTGCGGTTTTTCTGCCGGCGGCCACCTCGCCGCCAGCCTTGGGGTGCACTGGTACAAACTGGACGATGCTCCCCTCAACAAGCCTAACGCGCTTATCCTCTCCTATCCGGTGATCACAGCGGGCGAACACAGGCACGCTGGGTCGTTCCAGAATCTCTTGGGCCCGAACCCCACGCCGGAGATGGTGGAAGAGATGTCGCTGGAAAACCAGGTCAGTGCCCATACTCCACCGACCTTCTTGTGGCATACAGTCGCGGATCAAGTGGTGCCGGTGGAGAACAGCCTGCTCTTCGCCACGGCTCTGCAGGAAAACAAGATCCCATTTGAGCTGCACATCTTCCCCAACGGCCCACACGGGCTCTCCCTTGCCGTCTACGAGACCGACGATGGACGGGGTGTCAACCCCCATGCCGCACGCTGGATGCAGCTCTGCATCGAGTGGCTGAAAGAGCTGTTTGATTTCGCCTGAACCAGGCCGGAGCAAAAGCACCCCCGAAGCGTAACCGCTCGGGGGTGCCGGCATTTTTGGGCTGTCCTGTTAGGCTGTCCTGCGCACCGGCCTGATGTACTTCCAGAACCGCTCTGGATCGGGGTAGAAGTGAGCGATCCGGCCTGGAGTATAGTCGAAACAGTATCCGGTACCTGTGAAGTCGACCTCGGCCATGGCCTTTTCCATCTTCTCCCCAACCGCGGCGTTCTCCGTCTCATAGTCAAAGGGCCAGTGCTCGAACACTATATACTCGCCTTCCGGAACATCGATCTCATCCACCACTGCCTGGATCAGCCTGTGCCACTCGTACAAACCAATCTCACCTCACCTCAACCGCCCTACCTCTATTCTACAAGGCCAGATTAGTCCTCGCTTGACCATACTTGCTGTTCTCATTTGTGCCACTTCGCGTTCACAGAGATTTGACACGGCGGCCTCTCCTCGCCCATCTGTACGTTGACCTGCAGTTTTGCTATAATTCCATTCTGTGTTCGTATGCATCTCACAAGCGAGGGCTCCCTTCATGAACAACGTCAAAGCACTACACAGAGCAGCAGTATTCGAGCCGCAGAGGCTGTCAGATTGGTGGAAAGACACAAACAAGTGGCTGAAGCAAACGGCTCAAAAGCAGCCCGTCTTGGTTATCGCCATCATTGCCATGCTGGTTACCTGCATCCTCGTACCGGTAGATGCAGCTTACCTCGATTATTTCAACTGGCCTACCCTTGCCACCCTCTACTGTACAATGGCGGTCGTTGAGGCGCTGGCGCGCATTCATGTCTTTGAAATTGTCAGCCGGAAAATTGTCATCAGGCTGAAGAACCTCCGTAACGCCGTGCTGGGTTTGGTTTTCATTACGTTTATCGGCTCGATGTTCCTTGCCAACGACATGGCCTTACTGACCTTTCTTCCCCTCGGTTACCTGGTGTTAAGCACAACGGGAAACAGGCAGGCCATGGCCTTCACGTTCATCATGCAGAACATCGCAGCCAATCTGGGCGGCATGGTAACTCCTTTTGGTAACCCGCAGAACCTGTACCTGTACGCTTACTACCACATTGATACCTTGGAGTTCATGCAGATCATGTTTCCCAGCTTTGCTGCCTCTGTCCTGCTGATGACTCTCATCTGCTGCTTCATTAAGGCACAACCTCTGACGCTGCGGGATGACACTCCATACAGGCTGGATGTAAAGCGCACAGTGGTTTACGGTTTCCTTTTCCTCGCTAGCATCCTTATCGTCTTCCGGACGGTACCGTACAGGTTTGGCACCATCATTATCACAGGGGCGCTGTTGCTGTTGGATCGGCAAGCGCTGAAGGGCGTCAACTATGGGCTTTTGGCCACCTTTGCCGTCTTCTTTGTGTTCAGCGGCAACATGGCCAGGATCGCTGCTGTCAATAAGTTGTTCTCGACACTTCTGCCCCGGAACACACTGCTGTTCGGCATTCTCTCCTGTCAGCTGATCAGCAATGTTCCCAGCGCTGTGCTCCTGTCCCACTTCACCGATGACTACCGGGCACTGCTGCCGGCAGTGAACATTGGCGGCTGCGGGACGCTGATCGCCTCGCTGGCCAGCTTGATCACATTCAGTGAGTTCAAGAAGCACAACCCCCAAGACACGGGGCACTATCTGCTCAAGTTCACCCTCATCAACTACTCATTTGTCGTTGTCCTGTATCTCCTGCAAACACTATTGCAATGAAGGAGGCCCTGGCATCTGTGCCAGGGCCTCTCGTGGCTGACTGACGGTTCTACTTGTTCCCCGTCGGCTTCAAGAACGGCAGCATGTACTTGAGCGTACCCCAGTGCCCGTACGGAGCGATATACGGATTCTCCGCGCCGGGCCAGTTGGCCCAGTAGTACTCATCCCAGGTCATGAAGCCTGAGTAGCCGTAGGTGGGAATGCTGGGCATCTCTTCCACAAGGATCTTCAGCGCTTCGGTGCAGACGGCAACAGTAGCTTCCACATCAGTGGGGTCGGTCGCCCGCATCCGCCTGATGATCTCGTCGAACTCGGGGCTCGACCATCTGGAGGCATGGCCGCGGTTGAGCTCGCCGATGGGTGCCATGTACTCAGAGTAGAAGTTGTTCAGCGAACGATAGAGGTCTACGCCTGCGCCCCAAGGTTCCAGTGCCGGCCACACAGCGCCCACCTGGAAATCGCCGATCTCCTGCAGGGTGGTGTAAGCATCGGTTGCGATGTACTCCGCATCAATACCGAACTGCTTCCACTGCTGGACGGCGGCGTTGCCGTTCTTAAACTGATGGTGGCCAACATCGTTGATATCCGTGATCTGGATCTTCCACGGTGTACCGTCAGGCAGGAGCCACTTGCCGTCGGCACCACGACGGAAACCATTCTTAATCAAGAGCTTCTCGGCCACATCGGGCGCATACTTCCACCAGCCAAGGCCGAAAGTGTTCCGCAGCTCTTCTGGATCGTCACTCACTTGGTAACCACGCTGACGAGCATACTCTGCAACTTTCAAAGCCGCATCCGGATCATACGGGTAGAACAGCTCGCCGTCGCCCAAGTCAAGTGCGAAGCTCTTCAGCCATTCCTGCATCGGCTCAATGTAGTACTCCGGATACGCACCCAGGTGAGGCACATGAACCGGGCTCAGCGTGGCTTGGCCGTCCACCGCCTGTGCCAGGTACTCGACAATGTCGATAGCCAGTACCAAGGCCCAGCGTACTTCCCTGTTGTTAAACGGTTCCACCATAGTGTTGAAGGTGATGCCGGTCAAGCACGGGTCGTTGTTGACTACCCACGGGTAGTTGAGCTGGTAAGCCCGGATCGTACCACCCTGCGCCATAGCCGCCGCAAAGCCTTCGGCGTCATAGTCGGCCACATCGAGCTGGTGCGTCAACTGTGCGATAACCTTCGCACTGGTGTCGGTGAAGGTCTGGAACAGCACATATTTCGGTGCCGGCTCACCGAAGAGGATGCCGGTGGGCGACTTATCCCAGTCTTCCCGCTTCTCCCACGCGGTCCAGTACCCTGCCGGATCATAGCTGTGCAGTTTGTACGGGCCGGTGCCGATGAAAGGATCAAATTCAAAGGACACCACATCTTCTACGTTCTCAAAGATGTGTTTGGGCATGATCCACGTGCATCCCCAGCGGTCCAAGAAGTGCGTGTGGAACCGCGAGTCGGGTTCAAGCAGCTCGATAACTACTTCATAGTCGTTGGTCTTGTAGACGTCTTTGACCATTGTGGCGAATGTGGGATGAGAGTTAAGGCCGGGTTCAGCTATGATCGTCTTGATGGTGAACACAACGTCATCCGCGGTAAAGGGCACTCCATCACTCCAGGCAACGCCTTCTCTGAGAGGAATAGTCAGCTTCGTGAAGTCTTCATTGTAGACTGGATCTCCTGATGCTAGGCCGGGAATGATCTGGCCCGTAGCAAAATCAACGGACCACAGCGGTTCATTCGCCAGGTTCTGCATGCCGCGATCTCTCCAGCGCCAGCCAACCCACTCGTTGAAGTTGCTGGGAGTGCCGACGCGCCCGGTGAGCATATTGACAATCAGGGTCTGATCTCTGGGGAACCCAGTGGCTGTCTGGGCAAACGCGGCAGAACTGGCAACGAGAACAACCAGAGCCACAAGCAACCAAGTCTTCGTCCTTCGCATAGCTTACTTAACCTCCCTCATGCGATTTGTCTTATGTGCCCTACCAAGTGTTACCTCTGGCAAGACGCAGCTCGGCTTCAACTCACCTCCTTAGTTTCCTCTTTTGGTTTGGTGTAAAGATGGCACTTTACAAGAACGCCTTCGACTGCCACAGTCTCGGGCGCCTGTACCTTGCATATATCCATCACCATCGGGCAACGCCCAGCGAACTTGCAGCCTGCCCGGAGATACTCCTCCTGCTCTGTTTCGGCGATGGAGATCCTCCCCCGCCACCTCTTCGCCGGATCAGCTTCTGGAATGGACTCCCGCAGCAGCTTCGTGTACGGATGCAGGGGGCGCATGAGGACTTCTTGCACGGGCCCCATTTCCATGACATTGCCCCGGAACATGATGGCGATCTGGCCGCCGAGATAATAGGCCGTGGCGAGGTCGTGTGTGATATAGAGAATTCCCATGTTCAGCTCGTTTCGCAGCCGCTTAAACAGATTGACGATGGACATACGGATGGAAGCATCCACCATGGACACGGGCTCATCCGCGATCAGCACCGACGGATCAACCAGGAGCGATCGGGCGATGGAGATCCGCTGCAGCTGGCCGCCGGAAAACTCACTGGGGTACCTCCCCTCGATCTCTCCGTAGCTCAAGCCCACCGCTTCCAGCTTGGCGTTGATCAGTTCAACGGCATCGCTGCGATTCTTGGCCAAGCCGTAATTGCGCACCGTCTCAAACAGATACCCTTCCACCTTGCGCAGAGGATTGAAGGTCTCAAAGGGATTCTGAAAGACCGCCTGAATCCGCTGCGTGAACCAGACCCGCGGATGCCACTTTTCTTGGTTGTGCGCGTAGATTATCTCACCAGCTGTCGGCTGTTCAAAACCGAGGATCATGCGGGCCACCGTCGTCTTCCCGCACCCGCTTTCCCCGGCCAGGGTAAAAACCTCTCCCCGGTGCATCGCGAAAGAAACCTTGTCCACGGCGACGATTCTGTCGCGAGCCAACAGACTGCCGCGATAGAAGACCTTGGTCAGGCCGCTCGTTTCAAGAATGGGCTGCATGTTCGGCTTCTCTCCCTTCCGCGTGCAGCCAGCAGGCAACCTGGTGTTCTCCGCTCACAGTGGCCTCCGGCTGCCGCTCCTTGCAGATGGGCATGGCCATCGGGCAACGAGGATGAAAAGCGCATCCCAGCGGCAGATTTGCCAGCGACGGAGGCTGCCCGGGCGCGCTCACTCTTTCGCTGGTGTCGCCAAACTGAGGTAGTGAATTGATCAAAAACTGGGTGTATGGGTGAAGAGGGTTCTTGAAGATCTCCTCGGTGGCCCCTTCTTCAATGATCTTGCCCGCGTACATAATGGCCAAGCGGTCAGCAATGTTGGCATGGATTCCCATGTCGTGAGTAACAAGGATGATGGTATTGTGCAGGCTCTCTTGAATGTCCTTCAGCAGCTGCACAACTCCCCGCTGCACCACCACGTCCAGTGCCGTGGTTGGCTCGTCGGCAAAGATGACACTGGGATGGAGAAGAGCCGCCAGCGCAATAGCCACACGCTGCCGCATACCGCCGGAAAGCTGGTGGGGATAAGCGTCGAGAATGCTGAGAGGCAGCCCCAGCTGATCAATGTGTTCTTTGGCCATCTCAAACATCTCATTTACTGTCTTCCCCTTGAGATGGCTGCTCAGAAAATCTCGGTACGTTTCCTTGATCTTGATGACGGGGTTGAAAATGCTCATGGCCCCTTGGGGGACGTAAGCCATAAACGTCCAGCGCAGCCGGCGAAGTTCCTGCTTGCTGAGCGCGTAGATGTCGAACTCTTTGCCGTCTTTGGTGTAGTATACGGTGCCTTCCACCAGCCGCAGGGGGCGGTTGATCCAGGCATAGAGTGCTTTCATGAGCGTGCTTTTGCCGCAGCCGCTCTCGCCCGCTATGCCGTAGATCTCGTTCCTGCGGACAGCTATGCTCACTCCATCCACCGCCCGCACGGTTTTCTGCCCACCGGGAACATCGAGGACATAATGAGCTCTGAGATTATCCGCGCGAAGTACTACGTCGCCGGCTGCCACGTCATTCTACCCCCACTCTCTGCACCCGCGTGCGCGGGTCGAGATACTCGCTGATACTCACTGACATCCAGTACAGCGCGATGAACAGGAACACTGACAGCATCACCGGAGTCAGTACCCAGTTCCACCGGCGCATCAGGATGGCCTGATAGTTCAGCGCCCATTTGAGCATGGTTCCCAGAGTCGGGATATCCATGTTCGTCAACCCCACGATGGAGAGGGTCATCTCCATACCGATAGCCCACGACATGTTGTTGATCAGTGTTGAGAACGCCAGGGGCGTGATGTAGGGCATGTATTCCTTAGAGACAAGTTCCAGCGTCCTGCTGCCCGACAAGATGGCCGTCCTGGTGAACTCCCGCTCCCGTAGGCTCAAGACCTGGGCCCGGATAACGCGGGCATCCCAGGCCCAGCCAAAAACGGCCAACAGCAGCCCGGTTGTGAAGATGTTCATCTTGTCTCGAATCAGCATCGCCAGCATGACAATGATCAGAAAGAGGGGTATCACAAGAAAGCCGTCGGTGATAAACATCAGTATCCTGTCAGATTTCCCACCCTGATAGCCGGCCACTAGGCCCACCGCCACCGCGATGACCCGGGAGACGATGCCGGCGATCGCGGATATGATCAGCGAGTTCCGGATAGCAAAGGCCGCCTGCCAGAAGACGTCCTGGCCGCGAGAGGTGGTTCCCAAAATGTGCTGGCGTGAAGGCGGCAGATCACGCGGCGCAGTGTACCACAAAGTGGGATCATGGGGTGCGAAGAAAGACATCACCGCCAGTGTGATCAACAGACAGAGCAGGATGAATGCCACGGCAAACCTATAATCTCTGAACAGCTCCTTCAGCGTGCTCCCGAACGACATAGCCATTTCCTTCCTTGCTCACTTGTATCTGATTCTGGGGTCAAACAGCGGGTAGATCAGGTCAACGATGAGGACCAGCGTGGTGATGGCCACGATGGACAGGGAGATGATGCCCATGATCAGGTTGTAGTCGCCGGTTGAGATGGCTGAGTACAGGAGATGCCCGACCCCGGGATAAGAGAAGACGATCTCTGTGATCAGGGCACCGCTCAGAATCTGGCCCAGCGACAAAGCCAGGTTCGTGATCTGGGGTAGCATGGCATTGCGGATCACATAACGAAAGATGATCCTTCCTTCCCTGACGCCTCCCAGCTGCGCATACTGCACGAAGTCTTCGGCGTTCACGTTCTGGACAATAAGCTTTGATGTTTGGAACCAAGAAGCTGCTCCTAAGATGGCAAGAGACATGGCAGGCAGGGCTGAATGCCGCAGCACATCGAGGATGTAACTAAGGGTAAAGGAAGGCGTGGCGCCGATGGTGGCTCCGCCGGCGATGGGGAACTTACGATAGACATAGCCAAACAAGATAAGCAGCCCCAGAGCAAAAACGTAATAGGGGATCGGACGAATCAGCATCACCAACAAATCAAGGGCCTTGGACCAGCGTCGGTTGTACGCATAGCCGGCCATACCCCCAACGATGTTGCCGAAAACCCACGAAAACACAGTTGTGGTGAACAGCAGGCCTACTGTCCAGGGCAGTGCCCGCTTGATCAGCGTAATCACTGGTGTCGGGAACTGAAAGAACGAGACACCAAAGTCGCCTTTGGAGAGCCTCACCCAGAAGTCTTTGTACTGGTCAAGCCACGATCCCGACAGTCCGTACATTTCAGTGAGCGCATCCACCATATCCTGGACAAACCTGGGATCCAAATACGTACCACGGGACCGAATCTCGGCAATCGTCCGCTCCACAGGATTGGTCGGAGCCAGCCGCGGAATGAAGAACACAATCGTAATACCGAGGAATATCACCAAAAAATACTGCAGGAGACGAGGAATCAAGTAGTTTTTGATGAACATACAGCTCCTCCTCGGGTTATAGGGCGCTTATTACTCGTATACTACTATACACATCCGCCGAATCCTTCTGCTATTATTCGATTTAATTAGTTATCTTCCTCAAATATTAACTATGAGAGCTGGAATTTGCCTTCGCAACGGCGCGAAAAAGCCCGGGGGAACCGGGCCAGCAAAGAAAACATCCCAAAGCAAAGACTACTTGGCATAGATATAGAGCCGCACAGGGACGCCGCGGACACTCGCCCGCAGCTCTCCTGTTCCCGGGAGTGGAGGCACCCACCTTCCCACTGTGCCATCGAAATCGTCGAGCAGTGTTTGGGTTTCTCCGTTCACCGTGTAGATGAGAGTAACCGAACCACCGCCGACGGCAAAAGCGGAAAAGGAACGGCCCACATCAGCGGGAAGGTCCAGCAGAAACTGATCGCGGCCAACGGGCACCTCACCCTCGTAGATCAGTTCATATCCTTCCGACGCATAGCTCTGTGCCGTGAAAGTAGCGTCTCTGATCATCCCCAGCAGCCGCAGATACTCTCGATCTCCCTCACTGGGCTCTCGACTGTTGATATACATGGTAAGCAGGCCCGAACTGCCGGAAGAAGCCTCAAGGGCATACTCGCCCGGCATCAGGGTAAAACCGGTGAACTGGGCCTGCGAGAGGGGGCTGTATCCCTGGTACATCACGACGGTGTCGCTGCCGCTGAAGGGGAAGGGCTCCCCACCGAGGTTGACCAAGCTCAGAGTGAAATCGGATCCCGGTTTCAACCGCAGATTGTATATAAAATCGAAGACGGTGGGCTCATCCACCCTGAACCAGTAGAAGGAGTGAGAGCCAGCCTTAACGTCCTCCAGGTTGAGATCAAGCTTGGTGTGATAAGGGAACTCTGGGCCGGGAGGTGTCCGGTACCCGACGGCATTGTGAACCACCGCCGCGCCCCCAGCCAGCAGCAGGAGCAGTACCACCGCCCGCAGCGCCACAGCAGCAGGCCGCGGCTGCGAGGAGCCTCTTAAGGCACAGAGAACATGCTTGAATGCATCTTTCACCCTTCCCACCCGCAGCACGAAGATGAGCAGCAGTGCGAACAACCCCACGAACAGCACAGCTGCAGCAAAAGGGTTGATGCCTGAGTGGACGATGAACTTAGCAATATCCTCGCTGCTCAGGTCGCTACCCATGCCCGCAGCTAAGGCGACCGCCGCGGACATCAGAACAGTGGGGAGCAACGCGATCAGAAACAACAGGGCCCCACTCCTCAGAACCAGACCCTTTGCCCTCCGCACCACGTGGGTGGCAGGTAAAGCAAGCGCAAGAGGCAGCACCGGCCCCGCCAGACTGATAACCGCCAGTTGGGCGGGATCACTGATGCCCGTGTAGCTGATGCTGGGGGAATCACTGAAGAAGTTGACCGTAAAGCGTGTTATCTGTCCGCCGTAGTACAGCACCGCCAAGGCATGGCTTCCTTCATGCGCCAGGGCGTACAAGAAAATGACCGTCACGGCGGCAAAAATGATCGTCACAAAGCGCAGTACCGCGTTTTTCGTCATCAACGCAAGCCCTCCGTGCGTACAGCCTGCACAACTTCATAGAACCAACTGTACATATCCTCCGGCTGCACAGCCGCCACCCGTTCCTCATCAAGCACGATCATCCCGTCTTCAACGCGAGTAATGGAGTGGAACGGCTCCGCATTGAGCAGGCCGCCCTTCCCCAGCGCCTGCCACTCCTCAAGGGGCATTCTCGATCGTTCGACTAAGATCCTCAGCCCATCGTAGTAATATCTCTGCATTACACTGACACCGGCACCCAGCGTCTCCTGCAGTTTCTGATCCACGGCCGACCACAGCTCTGCCAGTGCGGCCTGCCGTGAGGCCAAGCTCTCCTTGTCAAAACCGCCGGTGGACATGGCCTGTGCAAGCTTCTCCTCCCAACCAGCAGGTTTCCAGGCCAATGTCCGGCTCATGTGGATCAGCCATTTGTCGTGAGGGACGTACTCGCGGTTGGCGATGAACAGCGCCGACACCAGAGGCTTCACTGCGTTGTTGAGGACGAAGTGCCCCTGGGCGATGTCGCCTCTGTGGATCCAGATATCGCCGGCCAGCCGGAAGTTCCACCACGCTTCGAACAAGAACCTTTCGGCCCGAGAGACGTCCACAGGCTGGGAGAGCTTTTCCTGGATTAGGTGCGCCAGTTTGCCCTGGGGATCGTACAGGACCTCGGCGTACGACAGGTCCCACAAGGCTGCCATGGAGAAGTCCGTCGCCAGTGCCTCATCATAGTCTTCCAGCTTGACATCATACAAGAGGCCGTCTATTATGGCGATGCCTGTAGGCAGCGGCGTCTTCCCACGCCTATACCGCTCATACTGTTCATGGCTGAGGAACACTGTGATGTCTATTTCAGACAGATGGTCAGCGTAGCCCCGTGCAAGCCCCCCATTGAGGAGAATGCCCACTACGTCGCCGAACGCCAGGAACCTCCCTAGGTTCCGGCGGGCTTCCTGCTTATACTCCTCCACTCTATTCTCCGTCTGGAGAGTCACATATGGGCGTGCCACTTCCGCACCTCCGAGTGCCGATACTCACCATACCGCTGCTGTTCCTACAGGGGATACACATACATTACATCATCAGGGTTCTCGCGGATACCGCCTGTTTTCTGGTAAAGAAGGTTAGCAGGCAGGTTCGCCGCGTTCGTAAGTACGAAGATTTCGGAACAGCGCCCTTCCCGCGCAATCTTCTTGAGTTCCTCAATCAAGGCTCGGCCCACGCCCCGCCGCTGAAACTCGGGAAACACGTTAATAGAGTAGAGAAACATTTGAGGGCGGAGCGAATGGGGGGCATCCAGCAAGTAGGCGTACAAAAACCCCAGCAGCTTGTGACCTTCCCTGGCCACCAAGAGGTAGTTGCGGCCGTCAGCAAAGAAGGCTTCGTTTATCTGCTCGAACTCCATGCCTGCGGAGCGAAACAGATGCTTGACCAGCTCCTCATCGGCCTGCCTTACACGCTCAATCACCACGCTCACTGCCTACACACTCCCCAGTTGACACTTCACTTAGACTGTTGGGCTGCGCGGAACCTGACGATCTCCCGAATGAGGTCCAGCGGCAGAGGTTTGTCCAAAGGGAACTGGACCGCCCCCTTAGAGGTCTTGTAGCCGGCAAGCCTCTCCTTGAACGCGGCGATCCCCTCTGGCTGTGGGTAGAACCCGATGTGCTTTTTGAAGGCGGCAAAGTGGACCAACCACTTGCCGTTCAAATCGTAGGTGGGCATGCGCATGCAGATTCGTTCCGAAGCCTGAGGTGCCTCTTGGCGGATGACCTCCCTGATGGCATTCAGGCGCTGCTGCACGTCTTCCGGGAAACTCTTGATATAGGCATCCACATCGTTCACGTTCGGCCGCGCTCCTTTCTCTTCGTCTTTACTCAGTTCTTCTAAGTAATCTGACGTTCAAGACGACAGCAACCACCCCGAGTACGGCAAAAGCGGCCACCAGTGCTGCCGTTTCAGATGGTATTCGCTGTGTACGTAGTCATTCCTTGCGACGCTGCCTCCACCTTACGAGATCCACTTTTCACGCAAATTATGCAATGTTTTTCACGAAGGAAACTAAACCTTTTGGAAGAATAATAACAAACAATGTCCAACTTCACAACACATCAGATGATAGCCCAACACTCAGACATAAGGGGGGATTCGACCAGACTAACACTTGAGCAGACAGATGGTTGTTAACGTCGGAGGACAATAAGAAAGGAGTGCTAGAATGCGGAAAACATTGGCGTTGTTTCTCGTCCTGATTCTGGTACTTAGCCTCTCGGGGCTGGCCTCTGCCGTGGAGATCACGGTGTGGTGCTGGGATCCACTCTTTAACATCTATGCTATGGAAGAAGCGGCCAAGATCTACAGCCGCATCAATCCCGATGTGAAGATCAACATCGTGGAAACCCCGTGGGATGATGTACAGACCAAGTTGACCACTGCTGTGATGGCAGGGCAGCTGAACACCTTGCCGGACATTCTCCTCATGCAAGACAACGCGCTGCAGAAGAATGTCATCAACTACCCGGGAGTATTCTACGATCTGACCGACTCAGGCATTGATTTCTCGCAGTTTGCTGACTTCAAAGTCAACCACACCGTCGTTGACGGGCGCAACTACGGTGTTCCTTTCGACAACGGTACCACCATCACCGCTCTCCGCGTGGACATTCTGGAGCAGGCCGGCTACACCGTGGAAGACTTCACGGACATCACTTGGTCCAGGTTCATCGAGATCGGTAAAGATGTGCTGGCCAAGACCGGCTATCCGCTGCTTTCTGCAGTATCGGAAAGCCCAGACCACATCATGCTCTGCCTGCAGAGTGCGGGCAGCTGGATGTTTGATGAGAACGGCAACGTCAACATCGCCAACAACGAAGTGCTGAAAGAGACAGTGGAGATCTATGTTGAACTGGTGAAATCCGGTGTCCTGGTCCAGGTTCCTGACTGGGAGCAGTACATCGGCACCATCAACCGCGGCACCGTTGCCGGAACGATTAACGGCTGCTGGATTATCGGTACGATCGTGGCCCAGGAAGAGCAGGCCGGCAAGTGGCGCATCACCAATATTCCGCGGCTTGACCGTGCTCCCAACGCTACTAACTACAGCAATCAGGGCGGCTCCAGCTGGATGGTCCTGGCACATTCCCCCAACAAGGACATCGCGGTGGACTTCCTGAAGCACACCTTCGCCGGCAGTGTTGAGCTGTACGAGACCATCCTCCCATCCTCCGGTGCACTGGCCACTTACCTGCCTGCTGGCGACAGCGATGTGTACAACGAGCCGCATCCGTTCTTCGGTGGACAGGCAATCTATGCCGATATCACTGAGTATGCGGCGAAGGTTCCCAAGATCAAGTACGGCGTGTACAACTACGAGGCCCGAGATGCTATAGCAATGGCCATCTCTCAGGTTCTCGCGGGCCGGGATATCGACTCTGCACTTCGCGAAGCAGAAGAGACTGTCAAGTTCTTGATGGGGCCGTAGAACGAGTCGTTCGCGGAAGGCCAGCTCCCCGCTGGCCTTCCCCTCGTACTGTCCAAAGAGGGAGGTAACCTTATGGGCCACGTCTTAACTCTGAGGCGGCGACAGAGTCTGATTGGTTGGCTGTTTGTCGTCCCTGCCTCTGTCCTCATCTTTGTCTTCTACTTCTACCCCATTGTCCGGGCTGCGTTGCTGTCCTTCCAGACTGGAGTTGGCGTCAACCTCCAGTATGCTGGGCTGTTCAACTACAACCGCCTGCTGACGGACACAGTGCTTCGGGCAGCGGTGGGTAACGTTTTCATCTACTTGATCATCCAGGTTCCGATTATGCTGCTCCTGGCTCTTATCCTGGCGAGCCTGCTCAACGATCCGAACCTCAAGTTCCGCGGGTTCTTCCGTACGGCACTGTTCCTGCCTTGCGCAACGTCCCTGGTTTCCTACGCAATCGTCTTTCGTTCGCTGTTTGCCCTGGACGGTTTCGTGAACTACCTGCTGACGACGCTGAGAATCGTAGAACGCCCCATCAACTGGATCGGCAGCCCCTGGACAGCCCGAGCGCTGATCATCATTGCTCTCACCTGGCGCTGGACGGGGTACAACATGGTGTTCTACTTGGCCGGGCTGCAGAATATCGACAACTCCATCTACGAAGCAGCGCTCATTGATGGCGCCAGCGGGTTTACCCGATTCACCAGGATTACGATTCCGCTCCTGAAACCTATCATCTTGCTGACCACGATTATGTCTACCAACGGCACGCTGCAGCTGTTTGACGAGACTATGAACTTGACAAACGGGGGCCCAGCTAATGCCACACTCTCGATTTCGCAGTACATCTACCGCCTCTCATTTGAGTATTCACCCCGGTTCGGTTATGCAGCGGCGATATCGTTCATGGTGTTCCTGATGGTGGCCGTCCTGTCGTTTATCCAGATGAGAGTAGGTGATACCCGATGAAGATGCGCCGGCTGCTGAACCTGCTCAAGTACGTGTTCCTATTTGCCATGTCTTTTGTGTCCATCTTCCCCCTCCTGTGGATGGCGGTTTCCGCCACAAACAGAAGCGTGGACGTGGTCACTGGACGCATTCTTCCCGGCACATACTTGGTGGAGAACTTCCGTAATCTGGCTGCACAGCACCGGATCGGGCTGGCAATGTGGAACTCGTTCCGGAACGCTATCACCGCCACCATCGCCAGCCTGGTGGTATGCTCTATCGCCGGCTACGGGTTCGAGATCTACCATGACAAAGGCAAGGACTGGCTGATGCGCATCCTGCTGCTGTCCATGATGATCCCCTTTGCGGCAATTATGATCCCGCTGTTCATGATGGTGGGAAAGTTGGGGTTGCTCAACACTACCACAGCCTTCGTGCTGCCTACAGTCTCCACCGCTTTCATGATCTTCCTGTTCAGGCAGAGTGCCCGTTACTTCCCGGTGGATATTATCGAAGCCGCGCGGCTGGAGGGCATGAGCGAGTTGGGGATCTTTTTCAGGATGTACGTGCCCATCATGCGCTCTACATACGTCACAGCGGGGATTATCACGTTCATGAACGCGTGGAACAACTATCTTTGGCCGTTGATTATCATGCAAAGCAAAGACAGCATCGTCATGCCCCTCTTGATCTCCAACCTCATTGCGGGTTACGTCACCGACTACGGCATGGTGATGCTGGGAGTGACTCTAAGCGTCCTGCCCACGGTCATTATCTTCCTGCTGCTCCAGAACAGCTTCGCTGAAGGTATCTTGAGCTCCATGAGGTAGAAAAACGGCCGGGGTGCAGTGCGGCACCCCGGCAGCTTCTTCACGTTCATTCATACTAGAGCTCAAGCAGCTTGGCAGTATATTCTCGTAGGACGGGAACCACTTCCTCTGCGAACCAGGGATTGCTTTTCAACCAACCTTTGTTGCGCGGCGAGGGATGGACAAGGGGCAGATACCGCGGCAGATACTCCCTGAAATTCCGCACGGTCTCAGTCAAGCTCTGCTTGCGCTTGTCGCCTAGGTAGTACTTCTGCGAATAGCTTCCCACCAAGACGATAAACTCCACGTTGGGCATCGCGGCCAGCAGCCGTGGGTGCCACTTCTCTGCAAACCCCGGACGCGGCGGGTTGTCGCCCGATTTGCCCTTGCCGGGGTAGTAGAAGTCCATGGGCAGCTGGGCGAGATATGGTGAACTGTAGAACTGCTCCCTCGTCACGCCCATCCACTCTCGCAGCAGGTCACCACTGGGATCGTTCCAGAAAAGCCGTGTGGCTTCTGCTCGCCTCCCGGGCGCCTGGCCCACAATCACCATGCGCGCTTCATCGGTGGCCTTGAACAGAGGCGGGATCCCTCTGTCCGTGTATTCCTTGTTCATGGGATCGGCAGCGATCTGGGCGCGAATTTCGTCAAACACTGTCAATGCATCTACCTCCCCGAGGTTGCAGCGGCTCCTGCTTCGTCGTAACCTTACCCAACGCAAGCCATGCACAACGAATTCAGCAACAGTTGACAGAATCCTCCAACTATATTACCATAACACTAGGCCTTATTTTCGAAGCCTTGTCTCGGTGCAGAGTAACCGCTCTTTAACCAAGGCAAGGCTTTTCTTTATCCTCCGCCCATCCCTCGAGAACGCTCCATCCAAAGGAGGTCGAAAGATGAACGTAATTGTGATTGGTGCCGGGAACTCGGGGCTGGCCACCGCGGCTCATTTGAGCAAGGAAGGCCACCAAGTGGTCCTGTGGAACCGATCCCGGGAAACGATTAACGATATCGTCCATGATCGCAGAATCAGGCTGCACGGCGCGATCGAGGGCGAATACGAGGTGGCTTTTGTCACTGATGATCTCAATCAAGCCCTTAGATTCTTCGACCCGGAAGTCATCCTGGTGACCACGCCCGCCAACTCTCATCGAGAGATTGCAGAGCTCTTGGCCAAGAATCTGGCCAAAGCCGATATCCTCGTCGTGCTCAATCCAGGACGGACATTTGGGGCGCTGGATTTCTACAATGTCTTCCGCATGCACAACCGTTCTGTTTCGCCTCAAGTAGCGGAGACCCAGACAATTATCTACACCTGCCGCAAGACAGAACCAGATGCGGTGCACGTGATTTCGCTCAAAGAGAGGATCCCCATATCAACGCTGAACCCAAAGGAAAACGAAGACATCATCAAGATGCTGCCCGCATGCCTGCAGCCCTACTTCGTTCCTGCCGAATCGATGATCCAGACCTCATTGGGAAATGTGGGCATGATCTTTCACTGCGCTCCGCTGCTGCTCAACACGGGCTGGACTGAGTATACCCGCGGCCGCTACAAGTACTACTACCAAGGTATCACGCAGTCCATCGGCAGGCTTTTGGAGAGAATTGATGCGGAACGAGTTGAGGTGTCAAGGCATCTCGGCTATGAAGTGGAGACAGCAATTGACTGGCTCCGCCGCACCTATAAGGCCGAGGGGGAAAGCATCTATGAATGCATTCAAGGCATCGAAGCCTACAAGGCCATTGATGCGCCACCATCGCTCCAACACCGGTACATTCTGGAAGATGTACCCTTTGGGTTGGTTCCCCTCGAGGCAGTGGGAAAGGCGCTCCGTCTCGACATGCAGTACACATCAGTGATCATTGACCTGGCCAACGCCTTGATGGAACAGGACTTCCGGGAAACCGGCAGGAATCTGCGCACCCTGCTGCGCCCGGAAGGTATCAGCGCCTTTAGGCCTTTCCTCATGCAGTAAGTAGGAGGTTGATGAATGAGTACTGTTCGCTACGCGTTCCTGAAACCGACGCTGGACGCGCACACCTTGGGTATCAGTGCCGCCGCAGACTTGGTGCGGGAATGTGGCTATACGGTAATTCTGGGAGACCAAGCGGTAAGTGCGTGCCTCAATGAAGTCCGCTATGAGAAAAACCAAGAGTTTCTCGTACAGTGGCTGATCGACCAGCAGATAACCAGGGTGGGGCTTACCTACCGGCTGGACCCTGATGCGGCAGCAGACATGGTGGGTTACTTCGTGCAAGCGCTCCGCTCGGCGGAACTGCTGAAGCACCAAGGAGGCCCCATCGATGCTGTTTTCTTCGCGGGCCTTCCCAGGGCCTGCCAGCGGATAGGTAAAGAACATAGGGGCTTGGTGACCACGTTTTCCGGGGGTGAATCGGCGGCGGAGACGTTGGCCAAGTTGAAAGTGCCTCCGGAGCGAGTCCCGCAGGATATCATCTCAGGTTCCCGATACGACGACTTCCGCCTCGAGTTTGGAACCGAGATCATCAAGCGGCAGGAATACACGGCGCTCCCACCCCTCGGCCGTTCTGGATACCCTGAGTTTGGAACCAAGCAGGATACAGTGGAGAAGCGGTTGGATTATGCTCTGAGCAAACGCCCCTTCTACCCGCTCATGCGCGCCCACTGCGGGCCCTATGATGCCCGGCGCTCCCGCGAGGATTCTGTGCTGGAGTTTGTGCAGTGGGCCAAGCAGCTGGCAGAGAGCGGTTATCTCGATATTCTATCGATAGGTACCTCGCAGCTCACCCAGTCCAACTTCGGCGAAGACTGGGGCTCGCAGCCAAACGGCGGTGGGGTGCCGATCAACAGTGCGGAAGAGTACAAGCTGGTGTGGGACAGCTCCCGGCCGCTCTTGCTCCGCACTTATGCCGGCACCAAGCGGATCCCAGAACTGGCGGCCCTTCACGAGGAAACCATCAATATCTGCTGGCATGCCCTATCCCTATGGTGGTTCAACCAGCTGGACGGAAGAGGGCCCTACGATCTGTACACTAACCTGCAGCAGCACGTTACGGCGCTGCGATACATCGCCAAAACGGGAAAACCGTTCGAGGGTAACGTTTCACACCACTTCGCTTTTCGCGGTGCCGACGATGTAACATACATTGTGTCGGCATACCTCGCAGCAAAACTGGGCAAGAAGCTGGGTATCAGGACGTACATTCTCCAAAATATGCTCAATACCCCGCGCTCTAGCTGGGGTGTGCAGGACCTTGCCAAGTCTCGAGCGATGCTCGTGCTCCTGAGGGAGCTGGAAGACGAGAACTTCCGCGTGATTCTCCAACCGCGGGCCGGGCTGGACTACTTCCGGCCCAATCTGGAAGAAGCGAAAGCGCAGTTGGCTGCTGTGGCTGCCCTGATGGACGACATTGAACCCCATGATGAGACAAGCCCGCCGATTATCCATGTGGTGAGCTACTCGGAAGCGGTCCATCTGGCCACGCCCGAGATAATCGATGAAAGCATCAAGATCACGCTCTGGTCTCTCCTGCAGTACAGAGCTCTGCGCGAGCACGGAAGCATCGACGACATGGCCGCCAACGAGGACGTGGCGGCGCGGCAAGCGTATCTGCTCAAGGCGGCAAGGATTGTCATCGACAATCTGGAGCGGCATATCCCAGAACTGTACACACCGGAAGGGCTGTACCTCGCATTTACAGCCGGTTTCCTCCCCACGCCGTTCTTGTGGAACGATGACGAGGAATACCGCTTGGCCAAGCACTGGCACACTAAGGCCCACCGCGGCGGAACCATTCTCACCGATGAGCAGGGCAGGCACCTCAGCCCTGAAGATGTGGTGAACTTCGCAGTAGGAAATCTGCCTGAATGCCGGTACCGGCTGGCACAGAAGAAGACCGACGGGCAAAACGCAAGGAGCTAGGGACAACCCCAGCTCCTTTGCTCTTCACTCAAAGATAACATCCACTTCTGTCTCAATACTCGCGCTGCCAGTGACCGTGACTGCTAACGTGTAAGTCTTGCCCTTGAGCTGCTCGTTATACTCCGTCTCGTCGAGCTCTTGAAAGCTCAGAGGAAGAACAAGGGGCTGTGCCTCGCGAAGGTCTATAAAGGGCGCAACGTGCCTGCCGATGAGAATCTTTGCTTCTTTGTCCACCGGCCCGTCTTCATCCAGCAGCTGCATCGTCAATGAGTCAACTCTGGAAGTACCGAAGCCTACAGCGCTGAACATGAACGTGATGTCCTTGGATTTTTCACCATACGCGAACTTGATAGGATCGGGGGAAATCTTCAGACTCAACGATGCCTGCAAACAACCAGTCAACAGCAATGCCACCAGCGCGACAACAGTGATTTTGACGTATCTTGACAAGGGAACCCTCCGTTTTGTCTGTTATTGAGCTCAATCTTCCACCCACTCCAACCAGATGCCTTCTTGAAACCCGCCTCTGGCATTTCGTTTCTTCTCTTTGAGCTTTACTACTTCCTCGAACGACGATCCCAGGTGAGTTGCGAGTCCGTCCACCACCTCGAGAATGTCAGCAAGCTCCTCGAGACTGCGATTGGAGTCAACGAACTCCTGAAGCTCCTCCCACAGCTTAGCTTCCAGCCCTGAGATCAGTCGTTCTCCCTTCACTGTGGAAAACCGGCAGCGTTTCCCACCAGCCTGGATGATCTCAGGAATGCGATCTCTTACAAGCTTGTCGTATGTAGGTATGATGATCCACCCTTTCCGCTGCATGTATCCGAAATGTTACGGCTATTCCCTTCGTTTGTACAGCCGAGCAACCTTCTCTCTTTCACGGTACCGGAGAATATCTTCGATGTGCTCAATCAGCGCCGGAGACTGGTGTTGAACAACTACTGGTGCCAGGCGCAGCTGCTTGTTAATCTGATCATACTCGAAGAAATCGGAACTTCTGTCCAAAAAGCGAATGGGATTGACTTCTGCGAGCCGGGCCCACCTCTCCAGAGGCCATGTTTGATAGCCCTGGCTCGACTTATCCATCATGTCCACTTTGAGACGAGGGTCTTGGTAGTACAGCTGCATGGCTCGCCCGATTTCTGTACGTGAAACCGCCGAGAGCAGGCGCCCACCTTGAATAAAGGCTCTAATCGTCGCGATCTTGTAGAGTTTGGCCATGGCCATCGTTTCCAGATCAATGAGAAACTCCTCTATCTTTGTATCAAGCCAACCTGCTTCTTCAGCACTGAGTTCACCAAGGTCGGCCAAGAATCGCAGATAACCTGTGCGGGGCCTCAGGTACCGAGGCCTAATAAACTCTCTAGTGGCAATGTCACTTCCAACGTGGATATCGAAGCGCATAGGCCTCCTTCCAAGGTCTACTTTCAAGCGGAAGTAATCACCCTTCATACGATCGGGCAGTGGGTCGCGGTCACGGAGTTCCTGGAACAGATCCAGCAGCCGCATGTCGAAGTTCACTATGCAGCCCTCTGCCGCAGTCTGCGCTAGTTCGCGGATCCTGTATAGGTGTTGTCTCCCTGCGCCTGCGTCGCCTGTTTGAGGGTTAAGCCCAGCCAAGATGAGCGGAATCCAATGAGCCCTTTTGTAGTTCCCGATAAAGTCGAGAACGGTTAGGTGAGTCTTTCCTGGGGCTTTGCGCAGGCCGCGCCCAAGCTGTTGGAGAAACACCGTGTACGATTCGGTGGGACGAAGAAACATCACAAGATCGATCTCAGGAATATCAACGCCCTCGTTGAACTGGTCTACAGAGAAGATGACATCGATTTTACCGTCTCGCAGTGCCTGCACAGCGGCTTCCCTGCCTAACACGTATGGGCCCCCGCCGCTGTGCACAGCTACAGCTTTCACGCCATGTCGACGGAACATCGCGGCCATGTAGTTAGCGTGTTTGATACCGCTGCAGAATGCCAAGGCACGAGTCGATCTACACTCCCGATAGCGTTTAAGGATCAGATCCGCACGCGATGCCACAGACAACGCATTCTCAAGTTGTTCGCTCACATAACGGCCGTTGACTATGTCGATCGTAGAATAGTCGGTGGTGTCATCGTAGATCCCGTAGTAGTGAAAGGGGACTAAGTAATCTTTGTTGATCGCGTCTTGAAGGTTAATCTCGTAGACCACGTTGTCCTCGCAGAACTCGTAGATATCCTGGTTGTCCATCCGGAAGGGTGTCGCAGTCAAGCCCAGCAGAAAGCGGGGCGTGAAGTAGTCAACAATCCGGCGGTAGCTCTGAGCGGCAACGTGGTGGAACTCGTCTATGACGACATAGTCGAAGTGATCACGCCTGAAGTAGGAGGGCTGCAGATACCGCCCTTGGCCCAGAGTCTGCACTGAGGCGAAGATAACCTCAGCCTCTGTGTTCTTCTCCTCCGCATTGAAGAAGCCTTTCGTTCTGCGCGGCATCACTGCGTTGAACGTGTCGTACGCTTGACGCAAGATCTCCTCTCTGTGGGCCACAAACAACACGCGGCTGAACGTCTGGCTGTCAAATGCAGCAAGATACGTCTTGCCCACCCCTGTGGCCATCACTACCATACCGCGCCTAAAACCCTCCTGCCGTGAGCGCTTTAGAAAGTGCAAAGCCTCGATCTGCGCCCCGATAGGATGCACTTCACCACCGGCTGCTGGTGCTGAGCTCGGCGCAGCCAACCACCGAGGGCGCTTCCACGACAGGCTGTACTCCTTCAGCCATTCTTCATCCAACGGACGCGCCTGAGCAAACAAGCGGTCGAAGTTGGCAATGAACTCTTGGTAGTCGTCTTCGTTTAGGTCGGAAAGCAGGCGGTAGTTCCACTCAATTCCATCCAGCAGCCCGCTGCGCGAGATGTTCGATGAACCCACGTATACCTCGCCCGCATTCCTGCCGATGAAAATGTAGGTCTTGGGATGAAAAGCGATGTTCCCGCGTTCGAAGATGCGAATGTCTGCCTTCTGCCCAAGCTGGTCCATGAGCAGATAAAGCGCCGATGGTTCGGTGATGCTGAGATAGCAGCTGGTGAGTATCTGTATGGACGCGCTGCGCGCAGCGGCATCCTGAAGGTCAGGCAGCAGCAAGCGTACACCTGACTCCACCACGAACGAAACCACGAGCTTTATCTGGTCAGCCCGCCTAAACGATGAGCGCAGACTATCTAGTAGTGAAAAGCTCTCATTCGTGATGACGTTTCCCACAGCCGGCCACTCCCCTTCCGCTGGGTGAGTGTTTGCTGGTGCTATTTTCTAGAACCTGCACTTGTTTTCCTGTATGGAAAAGCAAAACGGCCGACAGCGATCACCGCCGTCGGTCGTCTTGTTAGCTCTGTCTGTTTGCTCCCGTGTGCTCGTATTACTCCACGGTGAGGTTGATGTCTACGCGGCCCTCGAAGGACTTGCGGATGGCAGCAATGATGTTGCCGTGCGAGTCGTTCAGGCTCATGGTTGCTCCTGTTACCACATCAGCCAGCATAGCCTTTTCGGCATCGGTCAGAGCAGCCAGCTTAGCCAGGTCTTGCTCGTTGGTGGTGGCAGGATTGAGCGGCCGGCCGTTCCGGTCAGAGCAGTACTTGGTAAACCAAGCTTCAATCTCGTCAATAGTCATGCCAGTGAAAATGCCCTCGAAGGTATCCATCTGGTCTTTCCACGTGCCGGTGCCCATGCGGTAGCCCTCGCCGCGCTCCCTCTTGGTTCTCCAGCTGGCAATCTCAGCCGCGAAGTTCTCTTCGGTGTCTTCAGTCTTGCCGTCCACTTTGCCATCATGATCGATGTCCCAATTGTAACCGCCTTGACCAGGGAATCCGCTGAAGTGCGGCATACCTTCACCGTCATAGTTCGGAGTGGCCACTTCCAGCTGATCGACATGGATAGCTACAATGCGGCCATCTGCGTCGAACAATGTGCTGGCAAAGACTTGGTTGAAGCTGTACACAGGTGTACCAGTGTCATCGACGCCGGGGCCGTTGCGGTGCGTGCTGTAGAGGCCGAGGCCCATAGAAGCAGCACCCTTGATGTCCAGAGGCTTCCGATTCTCATAAGCCTTGCGGATGGCCTCGATGATATTGCCGTGACTGTCATTCAGGCTCATAGTAGCACCTGTTACCACGTCAGCGAGCATAGCCTTTTCTTCATCGGTCAGAGTGGCCAACTTGGCCAGGTCTTGCTCCTTAGTGGTAGCTGGGTTTAGAGGCCGTCCGTTCCGGTCAGAACAGTATTTGGCAAACCAAGCCTCCACTTCATCGACGGTCATGCCGGTGAAAATCCTCTGGAAGGTGTCCATCTGGTCTCTCCAGGTGCCGGTGCCCATACGGTAGCTGTCGCCGCGCTCCCGCTTTGTGCGCCAGCCGGCTACCTCGGCTTCGAAGTTCTCGAGTGTGTCTTCAGTCTTGCCGTCAACCTTCGCATCGTGGTCCACGTCCCAGTTGTACCCGCCTTGGCCCGGGAACCCGCTGAAGTGCGGCATGCCTTCGCCGTCATAGTTCGGGGTAGCAACTTCCAGCTGGTCTACATACAGAGCCAGGATCCTGCCTTCGTCATCGAACAGAGCATGAGCCATGACTTGGTTCCAGCTGTACACGGGGGTGCCTGTATCGTCCGAACCTGGGCCAAGCCTGTGCAGGTTGGACAGGCCGAAGCCTTGGTATACCTTCGCTGCTGTTACCGCAGTAGGTTCTGCTGATTTCTTCGCTTCTGCAATCGGCCACGGATAGTTTACCGGGTCTAGTGCGTTGTTAACAGCGTAGATGATCCCCTTGCTGGTGACAGTGGCGCCGGTAACTACTTCCACATCAGTGGAATTGGCTGCCACGATGGCTTGAGGGATTTTCTCCAGAGCCGGAGTGCCGATGCCCTTCGTCTCGTTTTCGCCAACAGCTTCCACAGACAGAATCTTGTCACCCTGTTTTGTGACGGTTACAGTAATCTCTCCACCGAACCCTTTCCCCTTGCCGACCAGTGTTTCCACCGCTTCAGCGCTGGCCATCAACGCAGCCGCACCGATCAGTAAGAGACAGCAGCCGATCAACAACGCCTTCTTCATCTTTTCTCCCACACTTGTTCCTCCCTTGCTTTGCTTGAACATCATAACGTCCGGCACCAACGTTTTGTGATTGTGAAGCTATTCTCAATCACGCTACTACTATACCATATTTGTAGGGGTAGTCAATAGGTTGATCCACATTTATATAGATTTCTTGTGATTAACATTCCCCTTTCTTGGAACACAAAAAAGGTGCGCCGCTGTGGGCGCACCTCGTGGGCACCGTTTACTTCTGTTCCCTGACGAAATCGCCGATCTTCTTGTCCAAGCCGGAGATGTGCTTGGTCAGCCAGTCAATCACCATCTTGTTCGCCTGGATAATCACCGTCAGGCTTCCTCCTGATGCCTCGTAGTCACTGCGCAGTTTCTGCAGCTGCCCTACGAAGGACGCATGGGCCTTTTTTTGCTCATCCAAGCCGGGGTAGTTGATGCTCTGCATGTAGCGTTCCTCATCGGCAAAGTGTTTCTTGGTGTACTCGTCGAGGAACCCCAGAAGCTCCCCTATGTACTCCTTTGCCCGCCCCTCTTTCCCTGCTTCAAACAGAGCTTCGGCTCTTCTGAACCATTCCTGGTGCTGCTCATCGATCATCTCAATCCCCACAGACAAAGACGGATGCCACGGCATACAAGACCCTCCTTGGAAAATCGTATGTGAATTGAGTATATATTACCACGAAGGTGCGAATTTCGCAATCAGAAGTGCGGCATAAGACGAAACCAGGACTACTGGGGAGAGGGCCTATACCTTATATCTTGAACCGCTGGCTGAGTTCCTGCAGCTTCTCCGCCATCTTCCGCAGTGTCTGGGCCACATCGGCCATTTGATCCATGGCGGCGAATTGCTCTTGTGCCGCCGCACTGATCTCCTGGCTCACAGTGTTCAGCTGTGCTATGCTCCGCGATGCCTGCTCCACCAAGTCGGTTACGCAGGATACGGTCTCCACAATCCGAGCCAGTGCTTCACCGCTCTTGCTGACCCGCAGGCCAGTCTCCTCGGTCTGCTGTGCGCTCTGCGACATGCCCATGACTGCTTCGCGGGTCTCCTGTTGGATGGAGCGAATCAACTGGCTGATTTCCTTAGCAGCTTGGGCCGACTGCTCTGCCAGCTTCCGGACTTCTTCTGCTACGACAGCGAAGCCACGTCCTTCTTCTCCAGCCCGAGCCGCCTCGATCGCTGCGTTCAAGGCCAGCAGGTTCGTCTGATCCGCAAGGCCGCTGATCACCTCCACGATCCTGCCGATCTCACCGGAGCGCTGCTCCAGGACGTGGATAAACGCTGTCAACCTGTTCATGGTCTCTTTCAGCTCTTGCGCTCCCGCGACAGCCTCTCCCACTACCTGGTTGCCTTCATTGGCGGCCTTCACAATCTCTTCCACGGCAACGGTGATGTTCTCCATCGCCCGAGCCGCGGTCGTGTAGTCATCGGCCGTCTCATACACCTGGCCCACAGAATAGCGGGCCTGCTGTGTTGAGGAAGCCAGCTGCTGGCTGGCTGAACTCATCTCGTTAATGGCCGCAGTGAGGGAACCAACCATCTCCTTTAGGGAAGACACCATGCCGGTGAAGGCGCAGACCAGGCTTCCTACCTCATCCCTGCCGCCCACTGCCGGAATCTCGGCAGTTAGATCACCCTCAGCAACAGCATCAGCCGCCTCGGCCACAACCTGCAGCGGCCGCAAGACCCTGCCCACAAGGTACAATAGGAGCACGACGAAGAGAAACGAGCCTGCCGCCAAAATGGCGATCAGCTGCCAGCTCCGCCGGGCAATGATCCGCTGATAATCTGCTATATTCTGGTAGACTCCCACCACTGCCAGCTCCACCCCATCGTAGCTCATGACGGGGAAGAAACTGTGGGCCCAGGTGCCGCTGCTCCCCTGGCCGGACGGGGCAGAGGGTACGAGGCCCTTCAACTCTGGTATGGCCTCAACCCCTGAGGTAGCCGTCAGCAGCGAGTATCCGTCCTCACCGGGCACAAACACCGCGGCTTCCACTCCCACTGTCTCCTGGATCTCTTGCAGCAGCTCGGCAGTGAAGGGGATGTTGGTCTCCACGGTGCCCACCACCGTGCCACCCACTTTGATCGGCGCCCAGCCTCGCATGCCCATTCCGAAAGGCCCTCGATCAAATCCCCACAGCGGGATTCCCAGCCGTCCAGAATCTAGGATGCCACCTCTGCTCTGGACATCTCCGTATACCTCTGGGTTCTGCCCGCGGACAAGGGAAGTATCATAGGGTGCCCGCACGTGCAGCACATCCACGCCAAGGGCCGCGTTGACTTCTTTGTAGATGCTGACCACCATATCAACAATGGCCGTTCGGTCTCGGGCGGCTGCGGCAGCAGCGATCTCAGGCATGCCCGCGACTGTCATGGAAACACCCAAGGCCTGTTCTGCCCGGCCGCGCAGTTTTGCTTCCACTACTCGCTGCGCCGCCCGCAGGCTGTCGGCAACCATAGTCTGGAGAAGCCGGCGTTGATAGGACAACATAAAGACGCCTACAAAAGTCACCGTGATCGCTAAGGCAGTGATGATCACAGCTAACAGTTTCGTCCGCAAGTTCAGCTTGGCCACGGCCCTCACTCCCACCGCAATATACTTCAAGTAGGAATGATATTCGTTCCCATTTGTCAGAATCCTGCGGCGGCTGCAAAAAAAGATCAGTTGTCCCCTGGATTCCCCAGCTGCTCCATCTGCTCCAGGGTTTGGGGGGCTAGGATCTCGGTCAGGTAGGCCCTGCCGGTACCTTGATTACGTATATATGATTCCTGCGAGGCCTCAAATGCGGCTTCCATCTCTTCCCTCAGGTCGCGAGCGGAAAGAAGGGCACTGCCTGCGCTCCTGATGATCACCTGCTGTAGGCCATCCGACGTTGCCACTGTGATGTTGTACTTACGCTGATTGTCGTGAACGAACTTCTCGATGTACTGGTCTGCAGTCTGCGCCGCCTTCGTGAACACCACATAGATGTTGTGGTACTCCATGATTTCTGCCAGCTGCCGCTCCTGAACCTTGTAGGCATCGAACACGACGATGATCCGATAATTCGTCATCGCCTGATAAGAACTCAACGCATCCAACAGCCGTGTGCGGGCCACATCCATATCTTCCTCCGCCAGCTTCTTCAGCTCTGGCCAGGCGTGGATGATGTTGTAGCCGTCGACCAAGAGGTAGTTCTCCCTCGGTAGGGGAGCATGAACCGCGGCGCGCTCCTGCTTCTCCTCCTCCCGCCGTCGTGCCGTGCGGTCCTTCCAGCTGCTCTTGCGCCCGATGTTGCCTGTTGTCTGCAGATAGGGATAGTCGTCATCGCCCCCGGTATCTACGTCCCTGGGTGGTACAGGCGGACGAGCCACCGGGCCGGGAGCAGGTTTGGGTTCTTCCCTCTTCAGCTGTGCTTCTATGTGCATATAGCTCTTTACCTGATCCCAGGGAACATAAAAACCTGCTCCACCTGCACAGAAGATTGATCCTGTGGGATTCTCCGGATCGGCGTCCGCATCATAGCCGATGCTGGCAATCACCTCATCCGCATTGTGGCAGGGGAAATAGCCTGCTGCGGTGCAAAACAGCCTGCCCTGCCCGCGAGTGTAAGCGGCCACTTCCTGTGCGTAGTTGCGCATGGTGGCCACTGGAGCTCTTCCCGTAAGTACGGCCATCTCGCCAGAACTGCCCGCGAGCTCCCATGTGCCGTGCAGAGCCTCAAGATCATGAATGGCCCGCCCCACAGCTTTCTCCGGCACTTCCAGTCGAAATTCATAGTACGGCTCCAGAAGTATCGAACGGGCCTCCCGCAGGCCCTGCCGCACAGCCCGGTACGTGGCCTCCCGGAAATCTCCCCCCTGCGTATGTTCCAGGTGGTCCCGGCCTGCCACGAGAGTGATCTTGATGTCCGTGATCGGCGAGCCGGTGAGCACCCCTCTGTGTTCCTTTTCTGCCAGATGGGTGAGAATGAGCCTCTGCCAGTTCTTGGCGAGCTGGTCTTCGCTGCAGTCTGCTGCAAAGATCAGGCCGCTTCCCCGCGGAGCCGGTTCCAGAACAAGATGTACTTCTGCGTAGTGCCCTAAAGGTTCAAAATGGCCCACACCCTCTACCGTGTTGGCAATTGTCTCTTTATACAAGATGCGCCCCGAGTCAAACGACACTGATACACCGAAGCGGCTCTCTATCAGGCGCTTCAGAATCTCGAGTTGGACTTCGCCCATGATCTGCACCTGCAGCTCCTGGAGGTGTTCATCCCACACCACCTTCAGTTCAGGTGATTCCTCCTCAAGCTCCCGCAGCTTGGGGAGGATGGCCCGCGGCTCGGCCCCGGGGGGCAGCACCGCACGGTAGGAAAGAACTGGTTCCAGGAGAGGAACCCACAAGGCTCGCTCGTTTCCGAGCCCCTGCCCCGGCCTAGTCTTGCTCAGCCCGGTTACCGCGCAGACAGTCCCGGCAGATGCTTCGCTCACGGCCTCGAACTTCGAGCCGGAGTAGATGCGAATCTGGTTGACCTTTTCCTGCCACCCTTCGCCCGTGAGCTCATCCCGCACCCTCAGCCTACCGCCGGTGATCTTCATGTGGGTAAGGCGGCTTCCCTGCTCATCGCGGGAAATCTTGAAGACGCGGGCCCCGAAGGCTTCAGGATATTTCGGGGCGATAGTGTAGTCCGCCAGCCCCCGCATGAACTGTTCCACACCATCTAGGTGGAGGGCGGAACCGAAATAGCAGGGAAACACCTTCCGTTCTCGTACCGCCAGCTTGAGCTCTTCCCGCCCAATGTGTCCTTGAGCCAGGTATGTTTCCAACAGGGCCTCATCACATACCGCTAGGTGCTCAAAAAAGGTGCCTGTTTCACCAAGAGAAAAATCGACGCATCGGCTGTCCAGCTTCTGCTGCAGCTCCTGAAAGAGAGCAGCCCTGTCTGTGCCGGGCTGATCCATCTTGTTCACAAACAAGAACACCGGCACCTGGTACACGTCTAAGAGATGCCACAAGGTAATGGTGTGGCCTTGGACTCCGTCTGCCCCGCTTACCACCAAGATGGCATAATCTAAGACCTGCAGCGTGCGCTCCATTTCGGTGGAGAAGTCCACGTGGCCCGGAGTATCCAGCAGGGTGACCTCTAGGTCTCCCAGTGCAAAAACGGCCTGTTTGGAAAAAATGGTTATACCGCGCTCCCGCTCCAGCTCGTGAGTATCTAGGTAGGCTGTCCGCTTGTCGACCCGGCCCAGTTTCTGAATCTTACCTGCCAGATAAAGCATACCCTCGGACAGGGTGGTCTTTCCCGCATCAACATGGGCCAGGATGCCGACGACTAGTTTGCTCATGGTGCTCCAATCCCATCTCTGTGTCTGCAGCTGCTGTCTCAGTAGATTTCCTCCTGCTGCTCCGCATATTCTGCAAACAGGGCCAGGCATTCGTCCCGCCCATACTCGAATGATATTACCTCCGTGCTTTGTCTCCAAGGCTGCGGGGAAGTCGAAGTAGGTGTCAGGATACGGCTCATTGACCAACCCGTAGTACCACCATTCTTTCGATTAGGGCGCAAACCACTTCTTCCCCGGTGTCTTCATAGGCCAGCGTCAACTGCTGTCACACTTCAAGAACTGTGCGGTCACTCGGCATGAGGCTCAAGCAGGACAATGGAACGCTTTCCGATCTTAAAGCTTTCCAGCCTGCGGTAACCTTCGGCGCGAGTCTTCACCCTGTTGGGCGCTACCACCGCCACGGCCGCCCCCACACTGAGCACAGGATGAAGATTCCTCAACATCACCGCAATGGGATCCGCCACGTCCTGCGACCAGCTGGCGAGGCTACCGTAGGGCACGTCGGTGATCACCACATCGACCGACTGAGGTTTGACCACACTCACTAGCCCTGGCTGCAGCATGTCCCACTGCATGCACCGCACCGTTAAGTGTGTAAGGCCCATCACCATCTCTCTGATCCGCTCGGCACTTGCCAGTGCCTCCCGGTGGGACTCCTTGCCGTACAAGCCGATCAACGCCTGGAGTTCCGCGATCCTCCGGCCAATCCCCGCCGGCGTAAGCAGGGCTAGGTTGGCCCAGGCCAGCTCCAGCATCTCCCTGTCCACGTCGGAAGCATAGATGTGGGCGAATTCTCTGCCGTGGAGCAGAGCGATGGCGGTCAAGAGATATGCTCCACCGCAGCACGGATCGTAGAGTGTAAGGCGGGCATCCCTTCTGGTGCGCCGCACATGCGCCAGGCAGCGCTGCGCGATTTCGCTAGCCAGTCTTACCGGAAAGGCTGTCGCCCCCTTGCGGTTGTACAGCACCCTGCCGCTGGCGAAATCTGCGTAGTTTTTGTCCTCAACTTCGAACCGGTATTTCATTCCTTCCCACTCCGTCGGCGGTGGGGCCCCACTTTCGACACCCGCGCCACTCGCTCCCCTTCAGCACTCGTTCTTTTCTTCCCACAGCCTCACTCGTTCCTCGAAGCTTACCACCTGGTGCATTTGGTGCAAAAGCCAGTGGTAACCAAAGGGGTCCATGAACGATGCATTGGTAACACCGTACTCTTTCATCTCCGTGATGGGCTGCACTTCCCGACATCCAGCGGCCAGCGCTTTAGCAAAGGTCTCCTTAATATCTGGAACCAACACGTTGAACCACATCGACTGCACGCCCGCTTCTCCCGGTGCCTTCAGCTGAAACTCAGGGTTTTCATCGAGGAGATGAAAGCGCACACCGTAGATGGTGAAGACCGCTTCGTTCTGGCCGCGAGGAAAACTGGTAACCTCGATCCGCTCCACCTCGAAGATCTTCTCGTAGAGCTCTAGGGCCGCCAGACTGTCCTTTACCACCATATCGATTTCTACGCCGGCCATAGCCTGCCCCCTACCCGGTGCTGCACAGCACCATTTTTAGTAGTACTTCGACCGCAGGCTCAATAGTCCTTGCCGCCATCCACCTTTCGTGTGAAGCCCCCGAATCCCCCGTCGCTGATCAAATCTGTGGGCTGCGGCCCCGATAGAGCTGTCCGGACGAACTCTGCCAGCGCTCTACTGAAGCGCCGCTCCGCTTCGCGCGCGAACTTTGGGCAGAACAGTCGCCGATCTCTCCCGCCAACAGCAGCTGCAGTTCGGGAACCAGCTCGGCAATGCAGGCACCGTCTCTACCCAGGGAACGGCCAATCTCTTTCCAAGCTGCAGCCTGCGCTGGTTCCACCGCCAAGATTAAGCGCCTCCTTTCCCTCAGGGCCTGCACCAACGCCGCATACGGTGATGAAGCGCGGTACTGGTCAGCATCACTGCGCACAAAGACCGTGTTGGCCGGGGCAGCAGTGTGGCGAAGTGCCTCCACCAGCGTTGTCTTCCCCGCGCAGGGGTAACCGCCGATCAGGACGATCTCCCGCCCGCCGGCCTGGACCTGCGCAAACGCTCGCTCCAGCTGCGTCAGCTCGGCATTTCTGCCCACCAGGGGCCCACCACTGCTCAAGCGGCGCCGTCTGTCGGCCTGCGCAGGGCCGAATGGCGCGATCGCACCCACCACCGGCGGACCCCTCCCCGTTATACGCGCAAAGCCGTGCCGAAGATCGTCCTCGGCACGGCTATACTTGCAGTGGGGGCATTACTCGTAACTGAGAGCAACAACGGGATCCAGCTTGGCGGCACGCATTGCGGGATACACTCCCGCGGCCAAGCCGACTAAGGCAGAGAAGCCGAAAGCCACGGCCAGCGACGATGACTGGATTGTGGTGGGCCAACCTCCGAAACGGCTCACCGCCTGGGCCACGGCCGCACCTACCGCCAAGCCGATGGCTCCACCGCTGGTGCTCAGAACCAGCGATTCCACGATAAACTGGAGAAGCAGGTCCCGCCGCTTGGCCCCCAGCGCCTTGCGGGTCCCGATTTCCCTGGTCCGCTCACTCACAGAAACCAGCATGATGTTCATGACGCCGATGCCTCCGACCACCAGGGAAATACCGCCGATCGCGCCAAGCATCAGCTGCAGGGTGAAGGCCACATCACTTACTGTCTGCAGCATCTCATCCTGGCTGGTGACGTTGAACCCATCGGTGGTACCGAGCCTCGAGTAGAGCAGGAACTCTGTCTGCTGCACCGCAGAGCTGGCCTCATCAGCGGAAACAGCCTGGGCCAGCAAGGTGGAAACTGTCTTAGTGCGCAGCAGGCGCTCCAGCGCCAGGGTGATCGGAACGTAGACCTGGCTGTCGTAGTTCCCCATAAAGACCTGGCCTTTTGACTCCATCACGCCTACCACCGTAAATGTGTGCCGTTGGTTGCCCACCACGTAGGCCACCTGTGCCCCCACCGGATCTGCACTGCCGAACAACTGCTCGGCCACGCGCGACCCCAGCACCATGACCTTCGTGCGCTGTTCCAGATCCAGCTCATGCAGGAACCTGCCCGACCGCACTTCGTAGTTGGTCACCTGCGTGTAGGCCGGTGTGGTGCCCACCGCCGTAGTTCTCAGGTTGGCACCACCGTAGATCAGCAGCCCGCTTCCTTGCGCGATGGGGACCACCAGCTTGATGCCGGGCGCCCGCTCTTCCATGTACTGAGCTAGGTCGACAGTGAAGATCTCACGGGCATCGGCGCTGAGGCTGCCGCCCCTCCCCAAGGTGGGAGCAGGGCTGATCATGATCAAGTTAGATCCGAGGGCAGAGACCATGTCCAGCACTGAACTCTGGGCACCCATGCCGATGGACACGATACCCACCACGGCTGCCACCCCGATGATGATGCCCAGCATGGACAGAAAGGAGCGCAGCTTGTTGCTCTGCAGGCTCCAGGTGGCCGAACGAATCGTCTCCCCTAGATTCATGACACCACCCCATTTCTGGCTGTGTCGCTTACCATCAAGCCGTCCAAGAGATGAATCACTCGCTTGGCCCGGGCAGCGATGTTGGGGTCGTGAGTGATCAGGATGATGGTATTGCCCTCCGCATTCAGTTCCTCAAATAGATCTAGGATCTGCGTTCCCGTTTTCGTATCAAGAGCCCCAGTGGGCTCATCGGCGAGGATGAAGGCAGGTTCGTTGACAATGGCGCGGGCGATGGCCACGCGCTGGCGCTGCCCTCCCGACATCTCGTTGGGGCGGTGGTTCATGCGGTCGGCAAGGCCGACCCGTTCCAGCACCGCTGCCGCCCGCTCCCGCCGCTCTTTTCTCCTCACCCCAGCGTAGATCATGGGGAGCTCAACGTTTTCCAGCGCCGTGGCCTTGGGCAGGAGGTTGAACGTTTGAAACACAAAACCAACTTTGCGGTTCCGGATCTCGGCCAGTTGGTTGTCGGTGGCCCGCTGCACATCCTGGTTGTCGATCAGCAGTTGGCCCGACGTAGGCCTGTCCAGGCATCCAATGATATGGAGCAATGTGGACTTCCCTGATCCCGAGGGGCCCATGATGGCGATAAACTCTTGCTTTTCCACGCTGAACGATACACCCCGCAGGGCATGGACCTGTTCCTCGCCCATGCGGTATATCTTCGTCAGCCCCTTGGCCTCAATCACAGGCGTCATCTGCGGAACCCACCGATCCTGACAGTGCTGACACCAAGGCCAGGTGCCCCACTGCGGGCGCCGCTGTTGCCCATCATATTATTGTACATCGCGAAGTTGAAGCCTACGATCTGGTCCGTGGGTTCGAGTCCGGAAACAATCTCCACCTCCACTCCATCGGTGATGCCTGTGACGACCTCCACCGGGATGCGCTCGCCATCACGGATCACCGTCACAAAGGAGCGGTTCCCCTGCCGCACAACAGCCTCCACGGGCACCTTGAGGACATCCTCAGCCCGTTCCACCTCTATCACCACTGATGCCGAATAGCCGACCCTCAGATCCGGCCGATCGTCCTCGATTCTGATGGTCACCGGCACGGTGGTAACTCCGCCGGACGACTGTGCGATCATGCCGATCTGGGAAACGGCCCCCTTCAGCACTGCTCCGCCCAGGGCATCCACCTTGACTAGGGCTGCCTGCCCCAGCCGCACCTTGCTCATGTCCAGCTCGTCGACGGAAACTTCGGCGTAGAAAACACTGTTATCCAAAAGGGAAATGGCCACAGCATTGGCAGAAGCGTGTTCACCTTCCTCCACATTGACCGCCGTCACCACCCCAGAGAACGGTGCCCGGATCACGGTGTTCTCGAGGTTGGCCCGGGCGACTTGCAGATCCAGCTCTGCTTCGCGCTGGGCGTTGGGCGTACCGCTGATCATGGCCAGCTCATAGGCGGTCTGTGCCTTGAGCAGAGCGAGCTCCTGCTGGGAACTGTCCATCTCCGCCAGCACCTGCCCTGCCTCCACGTACTGCCCCACTTCCACTAAGATGCGTTTTATCTTCCCGCTGGCAGAAAAACTGAGGTCTGCCTGCCGCGCCCCTGTAATGGCCCCTGACGCCTCGATCTGGCGGACGATATCGCCCCGCGGCACCGGCATGGCAAGCTGCGCCAGGGCCTCCACGGCCCGTTGTGCCGTTTCGCCGCGCGAACGGTGGCGGGCGAAGTAGACTCCTCCAGCTGCCAGCGCCACAATGACTAAGGCTGAAACTACCAGTGTTTTGCGCTTCATCGCCCTGCTCCTCCCATTCCCGGCAAGTCTCCTACAATGCCCAGGCTCAACCGCCGCCGCGCCCAGTCGTAGTTGTGAGCACTCTCGAAGTAGTCCAGCTGAGCCTGCTTGAGCTGCAGCTCTGCGTTCTGCAGGGACGTGCCATCGATGACGCCGCTGTGGTATTGGATCTGCGCCGCCTGCCATTCCAGCTCCGCTTGGCGCAGAGCCAGCCAGGCAATCTGCCTGTCTCGGGCCAGGCTGTCCAGTTCTGCCGCAGCATCGGCAATAAGCTTCTTCACATTCTCCACAGCGTCCTCGTACGACTCCTGCGCCTTGTCGCGAGCATCGGCCAGGTTCCGCAGCGTCTTTTCTCTTTGATTGCCGTCCAACAGCGGATAGCCAATGGTGACAGCCGCTTCGAAAACTGTCCCCTGGCTTTCTTGGGTAGTCCGCTCGGCGAGGCTCATCCTGAAGCTGGCCTGCGGTTTGCCTGCGGCGGTAGTGGACTCCAGCTCCCTCTCTGCCTTTGCCAGATCAACCTGGTACGCAAGCACGAGTGGATGCTGGTGCACAGCCGCCAGCAGCCTTTCCACGTTCACTTCTTCACCATCCTCTGGAAGAAGGGACGGATCCAGGGGAGCAAGCTGATAATCCCCGTCCAGGCTGATGGCTTCCAGGAGTGACCGCTTGGCCGTCGCGGCATTGGCTCGGCTGGTCTCCAGCTCCCGCTCTGCCCTGAGGACACTGAGCTCACCGCTGATCATGTCCATTTCACCCGCTTCCCCCAGGGCGCGCTTCCGCTCCAACACGGCCAGGTTCTGCCGCGCCGCTTCCAGCCGCTCCTCACTCAAGGCCAAGCGCGCCTCGGCCAACTGCGCTGCCCGGTAGAGGCGCTCGATCTTGAACTGAGCGTTGGCCACCACATAGTCTCTCTGCTGGATCAGCGTATCGCGGGTGAGCTGATTCACCTCGAGGGCGATCTGGTCAGCACCATATTGGGGCCGGGGCCAGATCGTCTGGTTGAGCTCAAGAGACCATGTGGTGTTCAGTGAGCCTTCACGAAGGTTTACAGACGGAGTAACACGCCCCTGCAGCGAGGTTCCCCAGATTGTGGATTTGGAAAGGGACAGCCCCGCCGCGGAGGAGAGCTTCGATGAATCTGTGTCTAAAGTGTACGAGTACGCCAGCAGAGTGCCGCTCACATCAAGTGTAAGCGCGTGTTTGTCCAAGATACCCTCTCGAGCATCGATGGTGCCGTCGAGGTTCTCCTGCCACGCTTGGTAATCGCTGTGGTACTCCACGCGCGCCAGCGCATCGTCCAAAGTCAGGACGGAAGCAGCACTGGTAACACGGGCCGCTCCCAGCAAACACAAGCACACGCACAGAGCCGCTGCCGCGAGCCGTGCGCCCCTCATTGAACGGTCCCGTCCAATCCCAAGGACTGATGGAATTGAATGTAGCTGACTAAGTATGATACATGCGCATCCTGCAGGCTGCTCTGTGCATTGAGGAACGATATCTGCTGCTGCAGCAGCTGGATGTCGGTGATCAAGCCCGCTTCGGCCTGGCGCTTGTATATGTCATAGGTCTCTTGCGCGATCTGCCACTCCCGCTCCGCGCTCTCGTAACGAGAAAGGGCATCAGCAAGAGCATAGTAGGCAGAGGTAATAGACTCCACAATCTCCGCTTCTTGGCTTTCGAGGTTGAGCCGAGCGATCTCTAGGTTTAGTTCAGACCGTTTGAGGTCCAAGGGCGGGGTGCCGGAAATCCTGGCCGTTTCCAGCTGGCGTTCTTGCAGTTCTAGGCTCTGCTTCTGATCCCACAGCGCGGTGCTGTTCTCTAACCCGATCTCGAGGCACTCATCCAAGGTGAGAGACAGCTTCGGCAGCCCAAAGTCAAAGGCAAGATTTAGGGGTGTGTCGCCGGTCAGGCCCAACAGCCGCCTCAAAGCCCTCTCCTTTTCTGCCAGGGCGCGTTTGGCACTGTCCGCGTTGCGGCGGGCTGCTTCCAGGCGGTTCATCTCTGACAGCTCGTCAAGTTTGCCGGCATCGCCGATCCTGACCTGTTCTTTCACAACTGCGTAATTGTGTTCCGCCACTGTCAGTTCCAGCTCTCTTACCGTAACGGACTGTGCGGCCGCGAGGACATCGGTGTACGCACGGAGCAATTCCAGATAGCTGTTCTGTAAAGAAGAGTGATAAGTGTTCTTGGCGCGGGCCAAGGTATGCTCCGCCTGCATTGCACTCTGCTGTGAACCGCTCATCAGGTTGGACGCGACAGCCTTCTCATAGTCCAGCTGCGCGATTTCCCAGTTGAGCTCAGCAATCTTGATGGCGGTGTTGTTGGCATACATCAGCTCTACAGCCTGAGCAAAAGTCAGCTGGCCACCCAGTTCCTGAGCGGCGGCCCCAGCGGCCGTCCACAACAGTGCAGCTGCGATCACCAGCACAATAGCATGCTTCATTATTCCAGCCTCCCCTTTTCATTCGTATTGCAGTTCCACATCTAAGAGCGGCATAGTCACAGCACGAGATATACTTCGAAACGATTCCTATGAAAACGGGGAACGAGTTAGAACGTATCTCTCAACTGTACACAAGCGCCCTGCATCAGAGCAGGGCGTTGGGCATGACACGGGCCACAACTCGCACCGGACAGCCTTCGACATCTACCTTCAGCGGAAAAGCTGTCACTTCAAAGCTCTTCTCGCCCTGCAGCGCATCCAGGTTGGCCAAATTCTCCAACAACGGGATACCCACCCCCAGAAGCCTTCTGTGCACGCCAAACGGCGCCCGGTCTGGAGAAGGCAGATCCATGCCGAGCATCTTGATACCGCGGGCAGCGAAGAACTCCGCCAAAGCATCGCTCACCACCGGATGCTGTGCGAAGTACTCCTCTGTTCCGAAAAGCCGGCTGTGATCAGTCCACAGCAGCACAATGTCGCCCGGATGGACCAGCTGGACGTACTCGGGCTTGTACTCAATCACCGGCTGGCCGCGCACGTCCAGCAGACAGCCCCGCCCGGTGAACGTTTCCAAAGGCAGGCCGCTGATGGGAACGCCGCCGCTGACCATGTGCAGAGGGGCGTCGAGGTGCGTCCCTGCATGCATGCCTGTTTCCAGGCGAAAATACGTGTACCCGTCATGTTCTACTGTTCTTGTCTGCTGTATCCTCACAGGGTCATCTCCTGGATAGACGGGCATGCCGTCGCACAGAGGATGGCTGAGATCGATGAGCCGTGCGGCAGAGTCCCCCATCAATCCCACTCGATTCCGCTGAACTTCCGGAAAGCATTCATGCTCACCTGAATCGACTCCAACTCGTCTAGCTTCGAGAAGTCCTGCTCCAGCAAGATGTATTCGAGACTGGGCACAGCCTGCGCCGCGTCGATGAAGTCTTGGATAGGCAGGATGCCGGTTCCTATCTCTGTGAAGCATTCAGGATATATAGTGGCCCCGAAGACATCCATGTTGATGTTGGCCCGTGGGTTGATGATACCGTCAAACATCACCAGCTTCTGGGGGGCATCATGCGGGAAATCCTTCTGGTGCAGGAGAATCAGACGGTCCTTGTATTTCTCCATCGCAGCCAAAGGATCCAACCCAGCCCGCATCACCCAGTACGTGTCAAGCTCGACGAAAACCAATGAGGGATCCGTGTTCGCCATGATGATGTCGTAGACATAGTCACCGCCGAAGCGCTGGAACTCCTGGTAGTGGTTGTGGTAGTAAAAGCGCATGCCCCGAGCCCTGCACTTCTCCCCGATCTGGTTGAACAGCTCGCACCGGCGCAGGATGAAGTCTCGATCACCGTAGGGGAAGAAATCGATCGCGCAGCCGATCTGGGGATTACCCACCTCCTGGTGGTAATCCAGCACCCGGTCGATCAGATCAAGCTGAAGAGGAGTTACATGGCACCCCACAAGCTTCAGCCCTGCGTCATCTAGGGCTTTCTTCATTTCGCGAGCAGGTACCCCAAATCCGACGCCGGGGTCCTCAGCAGCATTCCCGTTGGCTCCTTCCACATACCGGTAGCCAATTTCCGCCACTTTCGCAAGTGTACCGTAAGGATCCTTGGCCAGAGATCCCCGCACTGAGTACAGCTGAATGCCTGTTTTCACAGCCAATCTGCTCACGCCCTTCCAGGTGTTTTTCCTTCCATAATTCTCCCTCAACCCTGCTCAACCTGCTTCTTTTGCATCTCCAAAAGCTCAGCCTTTGATCACCGCCAATGTCCGCAGCCTCAAGATGGGCTTGATGAGCTCCAGGGAGTTGCGCATCACTTCGTCGATGTCTTTGTAAGCTTTGCGGTATTCCTCCGGAACCTCACGGCGGGTGCGCCTGCCGAACGCCAAGACGCCTTGACGGGCCAGATCCTCTTCCACTTCCTCCGGTGTAAACTGGCGCACAGCCTCCCTCCTGCCCATCACCCGGCCCGCACCGTGGCTGCAGGACATGAAGGCTTCTTCATTCCCCAATCCTTCCACTATATACGACCAGCTGCCCATGGCACCTGGCACGATGCCAAGCTCTCCTCTTCCGGCACGAATCGCCCCTTTGCGGTGGACCCAGACCCATTCGCCGAAGTGCTTTTCTCTGGCCGCGTAATTGTGGTGGGCGTTCACTTCCATTTTGATCGCGATATCCTTGAAGCCGAGGCCCTTGCGGATGATGTTGAACACAATCTCCTTGGTTTTCTGCAGCATCACGGCGCGGTTTTCCCGGGCAAACTCGAGGGCGAGGTTCATCCACTGGATGTAAGCCTCCCCGAGTTTGTGGCCCACGGGCAGATAGGCCAGATCGTATTCTGGGGGGACCGGCGAGTTCTGCTGGCGGTTAAGCTCCTTAGCCCGCTGGTTGAAATAGCCGGCCACCTTATACCCAAAGTTGCGGGAACCAGAATGAACCATGATCCCCAGGCAGCCGTGCTCATCTTCCTGCAGTTCGATGAAATGATTGCCGCCACCCAGAGTACCGATCTGGTAGTACCCTTCCTTCAACTCCGGCAGGCCGGGGCTGCCTTCCAGAGGCATCCGCTTCACCCTGCTCAGGGTGGTACATGGCTGGGGGGTTGGGTGGTGGTCAAACCCGACCGGCACCGCCTTCATGATCTCGTTCACCATCTGCTGCACCAAGCAGGGCCCACTGCCCGTTTTCAACATTTCCACGGGCACATTGGTGCTGACAAAAGCGATGCCGCAGCCAATATCCACACCAACTGCGTTGGGGATGATCACATCTCTTGTGGGCAGTACGCCGCCGATGGGCATGCCGAAGCCGGAATGACAGTCAGGCATCAAGGCAACATGCTTGAAAACAAACGGCAGGTTGGATAGGTTCACAGCCTGTTCAAACGTCCCCGCATCCAGGTCATCCCTGCTGCACAGCCATACCTTGATGGGGAACCGGTTCTTCCCTTTTTCAAAAATGGTAAACAAAGGCTCTTCCCACCTTCCTTCACCCTTGTTCATGTTGATCCTACCATGATTGGGCAGTGATGAGCAAGGAAGGTGCCACTGCTTTGGGCAATGAGGTGGGCCGATGGGCTGGCAACCTGGGCACCCGATTCGGAGCTGTACAGGTAGGGAACCGCGGTGAGATCGTGGGGCCGCGGCACGCGCTTCGCGGCCCCATGGGTTGGAAAACTTTGAGCCGTTTAACCCCTTCTCCCGAGAGGCATCGTATTAGCAGCAGCACTTATGGAGATAAGTGGGATGCGAGGGATTAAGGATCATGAAAATCCGCGACACTGTCCTTCTGGGTATCACCGCCGGAATCCTGGCTGGTTTTCCGGCGCGGTTTACCAACAACACCGCATACCGTCTCGGCCTTACCGACAGGAAATATGGCCAGATGGCCGCCAGCTTGTTCCTCCCCAGCAACAAGCAGCGTGTTCACCGCCAGGAAACAGAGGTAGTAGGTTTCCTGGCCGACTACATCAACTGCGGCTTGATCGGCGTGATTGTTGCCAGCGTGCTCTCTCGGACAGGGCGCGATTATGCGGCCCTAAAGGGCGTGGGCGTGGCATCTCTGGCGTGGATGGCTCTATATGGGTTGACCACCAGGCTGAAAGTAGCTCCTGCCAGCCGCAAACCGCTGTCGTCAATTCTCAGCTTCGGCGACCACGTGCTGTTCGGTGCACTGTGCGGCTGGATCTCCAGCCGGCTCGGCAGCTCGTTCATCTTCCCTTACCGTGAGCGCCGGTTTTACCGGCTTCCCCAGCGGGAAACGGCGGAAGCCCCATCAATCTAACAGAAACGCCGCCCATTGCTCAGGCGGCGTTCTTTGTGTCACTAGGACTAGGCTTCCTTCATGTGCGGATAGCTGTAATGGACCGGCGGCACAAGTGTTTCTTTGATAGCCCGAGGAGACACCCAACGCAGCAGGTTGAGCATGCTGCCCGCTTTGTCGTTGGTACCAGAAGCCCGGCTGCCGCCAAAGGGCTGCTGTCCCACCACTGCTCCCGTCGGCTTGTCGTTAACATAGAAGTTCCCGGCCGCGTTGCTGAGGGCTCGGGTGATCCAGGCGATGGCCTGGCGGTCTTGAGCGAAAACGGACCCTGTCAGCCCATACGGCGAGGTAGTGTTGCACAGCTCAAGGGCCTCTTCGATGTCACCGTCGTTATAGACATAGATGGTGAGGACCGGCCCAAAGATTTCCTCTTCCATCAGCTTGAACTTGGGATTGGCCGTTTGCACGATGGTCGGCTCGATGAAATACCCTACGCTGTCGTCGCAGCCCCCACCGGCCAGAATCTCAGCTTCACTGGAATTGGCGGCGTACTCAATGTACGACTTGATGTTCTGGAACGCGTGTTTGTCGATCACCGCGGCCATGAAGTTTGTGAAGTCGCAGGGATCTCCCATGGTGAGCTCCTTCGTCTGCTCAATCAGATCGTCCCGCAGCTTCGTCCACAAGCTCCTGGGAATGTAAGCGCGCGATGCCGCCGAGCACTTCTGCCCCTGATACTCAAAAGCACCGCGAATCAGTGCTGTGCGGAGGCTGTCCACATCCGCAGAGGGATGAGCGAACACAAAGTCCTTGCCGCCAGTCTCCCCCACGAGGCGCGGGTAGGTGCGGTAGCGGTGGATGTTCGTCCCCACGGCCCGCCACATATCTTTGAAGACGGCCGTACTTCCGGTAAAGTGAATTCCGGCAAGATCAGGATGAGCCAGGACTTCATCGCCCACCAGCTGCCCTGAACCGGGGACAAAGTTGATGACTCCCGGCGGCAGCCCAGCTGCTTCCAGCAGTCTCATCACATAGTAAGCATTGTAGACAGCAGATGAAGCTGGCTTCCACACCACCGTGTTGCCCATCAGCGCGGGAGCGGTGGGCAGGTTGCCGGCGATGGAAGTGAAATTGAACGGTGTCACCGCGAAGATAAAACCTTCCAGCGGCCGCTGCTCCAGCCGGTTCCACACACCGGGCGATGACTCCGGCTGCTGCCGGTAGATCTGTTCCATGTAGTGGGTGTTGAACCGCCAGAAGTCGATCAGCTCGCAGGCCGAGTCAATCTCCGCCTGGTACACTGTTTTGCTGATTCCCAGCATGGTGGAAGCGTTGAGGGTGGCCCGCCACTCTTGTGCTGCCATCTCGGCCGCCTTGAGAAACACCGCGGCCCGCTGCTCCCACGGTAGGGCTGCCCATGCCGCCTTCGCTTCCTGAGCGGCGGCGATGGCCGCAGCTACTTCCTTGCTGCCTGCCTTATGGTAGACCCCCAGCCGATGCCCGTGCCTGTGGGGCATCACGCAGGTGCCCGTATCCCCTGTACGAATCTCCTTGCCGCCGATGATCAGGGGGATATCCACCTCTTCGCTGCTCAACCTGGCCAGCTCCGCTTTTAACCGCTGCCGCTCCGGGCTGCCGGGCGCATAAGAGTACACAGGTTCATTCTTGGGGACAGGCGTGGAAAAGATACCGTTTGACACATGATCACCTCACTGTTCGTTCTTGTTATCTCAGCAGTTCCTTAGCGGTGAACTCGCGGTACGGCGACAGCAGTTCAAACACCTCTTCGTCCTCGGGGCGAGTGGCGCCCACCAGGCGGTCAGCTACCAACTGGCCGAGCCCGGGCCCGAGCATCAACCCCTGGCCGCACATGCCTACCGCGTGAAATACGCCCTCCACATTGCCATCGAAACCGACAATCGGCCTGTCGTCGGGGGTACCGGGATACATTCCCCGCCATACCCGCCTTACCCGCAGGTAGCGCAGCCTGGGGCACAGACGCAACAGGCGGGGTACCACCATGGGCAGAAACTCCGAGGTAGAGGCCTTGGTCGCCCCCAACCGCTTGGGCTTGGGAGTGATGCAGAAGATCACCGAACCCTCGGGATCTTGGTAAAAATAGTAGTTCTCCGACTCTGCCGTGGGTTCTATGTCTACAACCATGGGATAGAAGAAGCGTTCCACCGGTTCTGTCACACCCGCTTCGTGAGCATCAGGGACAACAGGCAAGTCTGTACCCAGCAGTAAGCCGATCTCCCTGGCGTTGGAGCCGGCAGCGTTAACCACCATGCGGGTGCTGAAGGTGGGGCCATCGGTCTTCACTGCCGCCACCCGGCCGTGTTCTACACTGAAACCGGTGACAGTAGTGTGGAAGTAGAAGTCTACCCCTGCTGCCAGCGCCATTTGGTAAGAGGCGCTGGCCAGCTTCAACGGCGACAGATGCCCGTCGCGGGGAGAATAGGTGCCTCCCAACAGGCCTTCTTCCCGAATGCCGGGAACAAGTTCCATCACTTCTTCCGGCCCGATCCAGTCTATCTCCAGCCCGTGCACTTTCTGAGCATCCAGCAGGTTCTTCAGCTTTGCCGCGATGGCCTCCTGATATGCCGGGAAGAGATAGCCGCCCTCCACGTAATCCACATCGAAACCGAACTCAGGCTTGAGCCTGCGCACGAACTCCAGCGAACGCAGGCCGATCTTGATCTTGGCAGGATCTGAATGGGTGGCTCTGATACCGCCAATGGCGGCACGGTGTTCACCCCTGCCCACGGAAGCGTTTCTTTCCACCACCGCTGTTCTCAGCCCGCGCTGTGCCAGCCAGTACGACAAAATTGTGCCCACACTGCCCGCGCCGATGACTACCACATCATACGTCTTCATTGGGCCTCACCGTCCTCTTCCTGGTTCCCAATGGCCCACATCGGGATCTCTACAGTCAGCGGCCGGCGCGAGGCCGGGGCCAAGCTCTTGGGGTCTACTCCCGCCTCAATCAGCACCCGCGGCACCAGCACATTGCAGGTCTTGCCGCCGCAGGCACCCATGCCCACACGGATGGCTTTCAGCTGATTGAGGTCATGGATGGGATTAGCCCTTGCGAACTCCAGGATCTCCCGCACGGTAATCCGCTCACAGCGGCAGACCACAGCGTCCTCAGGGAAGAAGCTGAACTGGGCCTCAGGCAGCGGCCCTACTTCCGCCGGTTCCTGGACGCGGATGCCGGCGGCTAGAGGTGCCCACGCTGCAGGGACCTCCACTGTAACCAAATGTGTGTTGTACTTGCGGAAATACCTCTTCTGAACTACTGTGCCCCGGCCCAAGACACCACCCTCTCTGTCGCAGACGGTGACGGCGCTGCCGGGAGCGAGTTCAAGGGCGAACTCAAGAGGGAGTACCACTTCTGCCATTCCGGCCTTCTCGGACAGCCTTGCCAGCGTGATGGCAAGCCCGGGGCAGACGGCGACGCACAGGCCGCAGGCGATGCACCTGCCGTCAAATTCGGGCAGATCCATGATCGTGCCTGTCTCCCCGCTCAACTTTATGGACCCAAACTGGCAGACCGTGGTACACGGATCGCAGGGAATCTCCTGCACGCAGTGGAAAACAGGGCGGAACTCCCGGGTGATCTCGGGTTGTGGGCGTAAGCTCACCCTCCCCGGGCGGCTCTTGAGGATGTCCATTTTCCTCTGCCACTCCTCAGGCACCGAGACGTCCATCCCCAGCATGCGGGCCATTTTTCTGCCCGCAATCCTGCCTCCCAGCATTGCCGATGATGCTTCCGCGATCTCGTCCGCATCTCCTGTCTTGACCACGGCAAACCCAAACTCCTGAGCATCGGCAAAATACTCATCCACTGAGGCTAAGCCGACGGCAATCAGCACGGTGTCCACAGTGAAAGTCTTGGCTTCCTCCAGGAGCGGCCTCCCAGCTTCATCTACCGGGGCAATTGTGGCTCGCTCCACTTTTCCTTCTCCTTCAGCACTGATGACAGTGTGGCGCAGGTAAAGGGGAACGCCCATGCGTTTGATCTTGTCGGCGTGGACTTTGTAGCCTGTCACTTCCGGAGCGATATCAACCAGGCCCACCACAGTAATGCCGGCCTGCAGCGCATGATAAGCGGCAATCAAGCCCACATTGCCGCAGCCGACGATAAGGACGCGCTCCGAAGCTTTGATCAAGTCCCGGTTGACCAGCGTCTGGAACGCACCAGCGCCGAACACGCCGGGCAGATCGTTACCAGGGAAAACCAGCGATCTTTCCCTGGCTCCAGCAGCCACTATGAGCCCCCTAAACCTCACATACGTGAAGCGGTGGTTCTCTTCGAACAGGGCCGCCACACCGTCGGAGAAGATGGCTGCCACGGTAGTGTTGGCCATCAGTGTGACGCTGGGTGATTCCCGCAGCTCTTCGCCTAAGATCTCAGCGATCTGATGCCCCCGGGTGCCGGCAAAGCAGTCTTCCACCGAACCAAAGAACTTGTGCGTCTGCAGCACCAACTTGCCGCCGGGCTTTCCTTTGTCATCGGCTACAATCACAGAAAAACCCAGCTGCCCCAGCTCTACCGCGGCCCGGATGCCTGAAGGCCCGGCCCCCACTACCAACACATCACACCTCAGCTCACGGGGTGGGTGTGTGGGGAGCTCAGGCGCCGTATGGGGAAGGTTGGGCAGGCCCTGCAGAGTCTCCACTGCCATCCCCTCTTCCAGAGGAGTGATGCAGCTCTTCACCGGCAGGCCGTTCACCAAAACCGTACACTGGGCGCACTGGCCGTTGGCACAGAATATACCTTGAGGAGCACCATCGTGCCGATGGCGAGAAAAGGCCGTGATACCATTGGCAATCAGCGCCGATGCCAGCATTTCTCCAGCTTGTCCCAGCATCCTCTGACCGTTGAATGAGAACTCCACCAGCCTGCCCTCCCGAGCAGTAAGAATCGGATGTGCTGTGATACGCGCGGTAATCACCCCCGCTTGAGATTAATGTCACAACTAGAGTATTCTCTCATCGCCTGCTGATCCCTTTTGAAGACGAAAAGCGATGCCGCTGCGCACCGCTTTTCAAATCCTTTCATCAGTCTGCCAAGTAGAAACAGTAGTCCAACACCACTCTGCCTTCGCTGTCCGGATCAGTGAACCGGGGGCAGTTGTACCTTTCGAAGAACCAACCCTTGGGGTCCACAGCCCAACCCTGTGCCCCCACTTCTCTCACACACATATGGTAAGGCTCGCAGCCGTACAGCTCCCCCGTCTCTTCCCTGCCCCGCAGCCAGCACACGGCCATCTCGCCGGCCGGGATGGGGACGCTCTCAAATCCTTCTGGGACAGGGCTGTCCCCGATGGTGAGTACGCCGATCCAATACTCGAATTCCTTCCCCTGCGGCACGGCGCCCAGATAGCCGTTCCTTTCGTCGCGAAGCTGAGGTAACCCCTCCAGCCGGTCGAAGTAACCATTGGCAAACCATTCCTGCCAGAGATGCCCAAATGTTCCATTCGGACCCCTGTCGGCATCTGTGTAGCGCCTGCCCACGAGGCGTACTTCTGGCATACTCTCTCGGTAAACCTTAATGACCTCTGCCACTGCCCTGCCTCCCGTTTTTTGTCAATAAGAATTGCGCACTGATTCTGTTTCTCCTGCCGTGCCCGTAAGCAACGACGTTGATTTTACATATCCGCCTCTGTTATCCTTAAGCTATATGAAAACAGAGAGTCACCAGGAGGAATTGCACTTGCTGCTCTATTTTCTCGGAACCGGCGCCGGCAGGCCGTCTCTCACTCGCAATGTGGCTGCTGCGGCGCTGCAGCTGCCTGAACCAACGCGGGAGGTATGGCTGTTTGACTGCGGCGAAGGGACTCAGCACCAACTGCTGTCCTCTCCCTTTTCGCTGCAGAAGATCGCCAGGATCTTCATCACCCACCTCCACGGCGACCATATCTTCGGGCTCCCTGGGCTTCTGGGCAGCCGTTCTTTTCTCACAGCCGAAGCGGAGCTGGCCGTATACGGCCCTCCCGGCATTGAGAGGTTCATCCGGGAAGCACTCACGGTCAGCGGCACTCACCTGCGCTACCCACTGACAGTTGAAGAGATCGAGCCGGGGCAGCGGCTCTGCCTGGACTCCTGGTCCATCACCACTGCTCTCCTTGACCACGCACTGCCTTCCTACGGTTACCGCATCGACGAGCCGGCACGGCCGGGCAGGCTGAGAGTGGAAGAACTGCAGAAGCTCAACATTCCACCGGGGCCCATCTACGGACGGCTCAAACAGGGCGAGACTGTTGTGCTGGACGACGGAAGTGTGCTGCACGGCCCCGACTTCGTCGATCCCCCTATTCCCGGCCGGTCCATTGTCATCCTCGGCGATACCCGCTACTGCCGAGCTGCGGTGGAACTTGCTCTCGGGGCCGATCTGCTCGTCCACGAAGCGACATTCGCCGCGGAGCTGGCAGATAATGCCGCGGCCTACCACCATTCCACAACGGTGCAGGGGGCCCAAGTCGCGGCAGAGGCCGGGGCAGAGAAACTGATCCTTACCCACATCAGCTCCCGCTACCGGCCTGAAGACTACGATGCTCTCCTGGCACAGGCCAGGGCCGTGTTCCCCAACACCATATTGGCCGAGGATCACCTACATGTGGAGATCCCAAAAAGGAAAAGCTAGGCTAGGCAGTTTCTGACATCTGGCTCGTGTACAGCCTGTAGTATAGGCCCCGCTTCGCCAGCAGTTCTTGGTGGCTGCCTATTTCCACCACCCGTCCGTGGTCCAGCACCAGAATCTGATCGGCGTTCCGAATGGTGCTCAAGCGGTGAGCAACGATGATGCTGGTGCGGCCCCGCATCAGTTCCGCCAGGGCCTCCTGGATTAGGGCTTCTGTGCGAGTATCGACGCTGCTGGTGGCCTCATCGAGGATCAGTATCGCAGGATCAGCCAGCACGGCCCGGGCAATGGCGATCAGCTGTCGCTGCCCCTGGCTTAAGCTGGAGCCGCTTTCTGCCAGTTCTGTCTGATACCCTTGAGGCAGGCGCCGGATGAACCCATCTGCCTTAGCCAGCTGTGCGGCCCGCACAACTTCTTCAAAGGAAGCATCAAGGCGGCCGTAGCGGATGTTGTGCTCCACCGTGCCGGCAAACAAGTAGGTGTCCTGGAGCACTACGCCCAGGTTGCTCCTGAGGCTGGCCCGGGTGTAATCTCTGACGTCGATGCCGTCGATGAGAATCCTTCCTTTGCGCACATCGTAATACCGGGTAAGGAGATTAACGATGGTGGTCTTGCCTGAACCGGTAGCCCCCACGATGGCCAGACTGGTTCCCGTCGGCACATGAAAAGAGACATCGCAGAGGACATCATCCCCCTCTCGATAGGCAAAAGAAACGCCTTCGAAGGTGATCTCGCCCTTGCAGCCACACATCGCCACAGAGCCAGGCGCATCCTCCGGCTCTTCCGCTTCATCCATGATCTCAAACACTCTCTCCGCACTGGCCACAGCCGACTGCAAGGTGTTGAAGATGCTGGCCACTTCATTGAGGGGACGTACAAACTGCCGCGAATACCCCAAGAAACTGGCGATGATTCCCACGGTGACCGTCCCGCGCAGAGCCAAGACTCCGCCGACCGCGGCTACCGCTGTGAAACCCAAATTTGAGATCACATTCATGAGCGGCATCAAGAACCCGGCCCAAATCTCTGCCTTTACCCCTACCTCTCTCAAGTCAGCGTTGATCACGGCAAAGGAATCAATCACCCGATCCTCCTGGTTGAACGCTTTCACGGCCAAGACACCAGAAACCATCTCTTCTATATAACCGTTAAGCCTGCCCAAGGCTGCCTGCTGCGTACGGTACAGCTGCCGGGTCTTGGCTGTGATCACCTTGCCCACGAAGTACACCAATGGTACCGTAATTAAGCTCGCCGCGGTGAGCGCCGGGCTGAGCATGAGCATCATCACTAAAGAACCCCCGATCACGAGCACGCTGGACATGAGATGGGTAAGAGAACTCGCCACGGTGGTACTCACATTATCCAGATCGTTCACGGCCCTGCTCATGATCTCGCCGTGGGGATGACGGTCGAAGTAGGCCAGCGGCAGTTCCTGAAGCTTGGCAAAAAGCTGGTTCCGAAGCTGCAGGACTATGTGCTGCGCAACCCCAGCCATGAGATAGGTTTCGAGGAACCGGGCCGCTGCCTCAACCACATACGCCGCCAAGAGACCCACGGTCACAATCGCCAACGGCTTCGGGCCATCCTGTAAGACAGGAATCGTGTCCACTGCACGGCCGATGAGATAAGGGGCCAAGAGCCCGACTGCGCTGCCGCCCAGCACTAACCCCGCCAGGCCCAGCAGTTGATAACGATACTCCCGGAAGTAGCCCCACAGGCGCTTCAATGTTCCCTGTACATCCTTGGCTTTATCTACTGGCGCAAAGCGAGAACCTCTTGCCCGCGGCCTCATTTCACACCGCCTCCTTCCGGCCAACCTGGAGGTGATACATCTCCCGGTACACAGGGCAGCTTTCGAGCAGCTCTGCGTGTGGGCCTAGTCCAGCCATGCGCCCTTCGTCGAGGACCAAGATCTTGTCAGCAGCCATCACCGAGGTGATCCGCTGCGAGATGATGATGCAGGTCATATCGCGGGTATACTTGCGCAGCGCCTCACGGATACGGGCCTCGGTCAATGCATCCAAGGCACTGGTACAGTCATCGAGGATCAGGACCGCGGGCTTCTTTAACAGGGCCCTTGCGATGGCAAGGCGCTGCTTTTGCCCGCCAGATAGGTTCACTCCCTGCTGCCCAACAAGGCTGTCCCATCCCTGCGGCAGGCTGGCGATGAAATCGTCGATCTGTGCCACTGCCGCTGCCTCTCCGGCCTCCTCAACAGTGGCGCCGGGATCCCCCCAGCGGAGATTGTCCAGGATGGTGCCGGAAAACAGCACGCTCTTCTGCGGCACAAACCCGATCTGCTGGCGCAGCCTGCCTGTATCCCACCGGCTGACATCTACCCCGTCGATGGTGATGGTGCCGGCGGTGGGGTGGTAGAACCCAGGGATGAGGCTGACAAGAGTGCTCTTCCCCGAACCGGTGGAACCGATAATGCCCAAGGTCTCTCCTGGTTCCACAGAGAAGCTGATGTCCTCAAGGATCGGTTCGCCCGTGGATCCTGGATAAGCGAAGCTGACACCGCGAAACTCGATGGCTCCCCGCATCTCGCCTGCATACCCGCCCCCGCGGCTCGCATCAGAGCTTCCCTCCGCAAACAGTTCATTGATCCGCTCCGCAGAAGCCCGAGCCCGGACAAAGCGGGCAAACACAATGAAGATCCGCATCAAAGCGTGCAGCATCTGCGTCATGTAGTTCACAAAAGCAATGATCTTGCCCAACTCCAGGGAGCCGTCTTTGACGGCGATACCTCCGAACCAGAGTACGGCCACAATGCCCATGTTGATAGTAAAGATGATAGCTGGTGAGAAGAAGGCCATAACCCGCTCCGCCCGGACCGCGGCATCGGCGGCCTCTTCGCTGACAGCGGCAAATCGTTCTTTCTCATAGGCGCTGCGGTTGAATGCCTTTACCACTCGTACTCCAGAGAGATATTCCCGGAGGGAGCGGTTGATCGCGTCCAGTGACTGCTGCACGCGGCGGAAGTAAGGAAAACCGATCTGCAGGCTTAAGAAAACCAAGAGCCCGGTTATTGGAATCACCACGGCCAGGACGGTGGACATCTTTGGGCTGAGTACGATGGCCATCACGGCGGCACCCGCAGCCAGGATCGGCGCTCGCACGAAGATGCGCATCAGCCGGTACACAAAATCCTGCACTTGCGCTGCGTCGTTGGTAAGACGAGTAATCAGCGAAGCCGGTTCAAAGCGGCTGAGCTCCTCGAGGGAGAGGCGCTGCACTTTCGTAAACAGATCCCGCCGCAGGTCTGCTCCAAAATGCTGCGCCACGCGGCTGGACAGGATATTCCTCACCACCGCACCAAGGGCACCTAGCGCTGTCACTAAGAGCATCACGCCGCCCAGATTCAGTACCACCTGCAAGTCGTGGTTGGCCACACCCACGTCTACGATGCGCGCCATGATCGTAGGCTGGAGGAGGTCACATACTGACTCAATGATCAGAAACAAGATAGAAGCTGCAAACAGTTTGCCGTATTTTGGCGCATATCGCAGTAGGAATCCCAAGCTTCTCACCTCAATGCTCTGTGCTCCACATACATGCACCGGTCCTGCACCACGGTCAGGCCATGTTCCCGAGCCTTCTGCGCGGCCTCTTCGTTTTTGATCCCCAGCTGCATCCAGAGCACCTTCACATCGGGCCGCTGCAGCATGTCAGCAAGAACCTGGGGAATCTCCTCGGAAGGGCGGAATGCACAGACAATATCTACTGGCCCAGGTATTTCGGCCACACTCTTGTACACTTTCTGGCCCAGAATGTCGCCTTCTGCCCGCGGGTTTACCGGATACACTACGTACCCCTGTTCCATGAGATACTTAGGGACAGTATGAGACGGCTTGCTCGGGTTGGTACTGAAACCTACCACAGCAATATGTTTGAGTGCAAGAATCTCCCTAAGGGAAAGGTTGTCTGACACGAAAGCTGCACCTCCTGTTGCTGTTTTTGCCTCGATCCTTCCTTACCGATCTTGAATCTCCTGCTTCCTCCAAGTTGCTCGAGCACGGCATATTGACAGTGAGCCCAAAAGGTTCTACGATTTAGTAATCTGGACTGTTTTTGGAGGTAGGACATGGCAACGACACGTTTGAGCTCGTTATTTGCACCTCAAGACATGACCCAAGGACAGCCGTGGAAGAGAATTGTGGAGTTCTCGATTCCTCTGCTCATCGGCAATGTGGCGCAGCAGTTCTACAACACGGCGGACTCGATTATCGTCGGCCGCTTCGTAGGGGACAACGCCCTGGCTGCAGTGGGAAGTGCGGCGCCCATCCTCAATCTACTGCTTGTGCTGTTCGTCGGTATCTCCGTGGGCGCCGGTATTATGGTATCCCAGTATTTTGGCGCTAGAGACCGCGCCAATCTTTCTCATACCGTGGGCAGCTGCGTGACGTTGACCGCCATCGCTTCTGGCGCGATCATGCTGATCGGGCCCCTGACAAGCCGGCCGCTCTTGCAGATGCTAAATACACCGGAGTCCATTATCGACTGGTGTACTGACTACCTCAACATCCTCTTCTTGGGAGCCGCAGGCTTCTCGTACTACAACATCCTGTCGGGAATCCTCAGGGGCCTGGGAGACTCTCTTTCGGCCCTGATCTACCTGCTGGTTGCCACCGCTCTCAACGTGGCCCTGGACATAGTCTTTGTGGCCAACTTCAACATGGGCGTGCCGGGTGTGGCTCTGGCCACTATCATGGCGCAGGCGATCTCGGCGGTGTTGTGCTGGCGTCGGCTGCAGTCCATGCACGACGTGTTTGACTTCAACTGGTCCACGCTGAAGTTGAGCCGGGAGCATTCTCTGACCGTGATCAAGCTGGGGCTCCCTTCCGGCATCACTCAGGCCATCTTCTCGCTGGCTATGATCGCCGTCCAGTCTCTCACCAACACTTTCGGTGAAATGGTAATTGCCGCCAACGTGATCGTAATGCGAGTGGACGGTTTTGCTATGATGCCCAACTTCTCCTTCGGCAGTGCCATGACGACTTACGCAGGCCAGAACATCGGTGCAGGACGGATGGATCGGGTGGAAGAAGGGACCAGAGAAGGCGTCAAGATCGCGGTGGGCACAGCGGTCGTTCTGACAGCGCTGATTCTCCTGTTCGGCCACCATCTGATGAACATCTTTACTAACACGCCTGAGTTGGTGAACTTGAGCATGCGCATGATGCGGATTCTGGCCGTGGGATATGTGGCTATGGCCGTTACCCAGTGCCTCTCAGGTGTAATGCGCGGCGCTGGCGATACCATGACACCCATGTGGATCTCTCTCATCAGCACAGTCCTGCTGCGCGTGCCTATCGCTTATGGCATCGCCTATTTCACGCGCAGTGAGCTCTATCCAACCGGCAGGCCTGAGTCTACCTTTATCTCTCTCTTGGTTTCGTGGACACTGGGAGCAGTGATTACAGCCCTGTTGTACCGTAAAGGCGACTGGCGCAGCAAAGCCGTTGTCCAGAAGCAGACGGCAGCGTGAGTGGAGTCAGAAAGGAGTCAGCAGCTCTATGGTGAAAGAGGGCCAGCGCGCGTGGCAGGTTCGAATACTCGGTGTACTGTGGCTGACGTACAGCCTGTACTACGTCGGCCGCATGAACTTGGCCGTAGCCCTGCCAGTCATTCAGGAGCAATTTGGTTTCTCCACTGCCTCCCTGGGCATGATCAGCAGTACGTTTTACTGGGTGTATGCCTGCGGCCAGCTGATCAATGGGTTCCTGGGGGACCGGGCCGCAGCGCGCTGGTTTGTCTGCCTAGGGCTCCTGGGAACCGCCCTTTGCAACTTCGTGTTCGGACTCAGCACGATTCTCGGCACGGCACTGTGGGTGATGGCTCTAGTCTGGGGCCTGAACGGTGTTTTTCAGTCTACGGGCTGGGGCCCCATTGTCAAGACCGCTTCCCGCTGGACCACTGCGGAGCAGCGCCCGGCGGTATCGGCGTTCCTGAGTACTTCTTTTGTGTTGGGAGCCCTGGCCTCATGGTGGCTGTCTGGACGTATTCTGGCCTGGACGAGACGGACAGAGCTCGTATTCTGGATCCCTGCCGCACTCTTGGCCATCCAGGCCCTGGCCTGGGCGGCCCTGGTCCGCAATGACCCACGGGAAGTAGGGCTGGCCATCCCTGGTACCCCCAGCCCTGCCCCTGTCCCCTCAAGTTTGACACTCTGGGGCCACCTCCATGAAACCACCGCCTTCATCAGGCTTCCTTCCCTGACGTTTCTCGCCGTGACTACTCTCGTGCAGGGCATGATTAAGGAAGGGATCAACCTCTGGACGCCATCGCTGCTCATGCATTCTCAGGACTTGGATGTTGCCCATGCCGCCGCCTACTCCCTGGTGGTGCCCGTGATGGGCTTTCTCGGCGTCTTGGTGGCAGGTGTACTGACGAAGTACCTTCCCGGAGAACGCTGGGGGCTCACGGTTCTCTTCAGCGCCGGTGCCCTCCTCTCCGTAGGGGTGCGGTACGTGATCAACTCCGGTTCTCCCCTGGGCTTGAGCCTGGTGGTGGGTGCCTGCTCCCTGGTGATCAACGGCAGCAATGCTGTCCTTCTTTCCACCGTGCCGCTGAAATACGGTGGCGCTGGAAAAGCATCTACCGCAGCAGGTTACCTCGATTTTGCCTCGTATATCGGTTCCGCCCTCATGACCGGCATCACAGGCTGGGTAATCAGTGTGTGGGGCTGGAGTTACATTGCTCCCCTGTGGACCATCCTGTTTGTCCTTGCTGCCGCAACGGCGCTGGTCAACAAAGAAACACAGCAGGTTTCTGAAACCGCGGTCAGAGACGCCACAACTGTTTGACATTTCCCCTTCTTGCGGTTATGCTTGTTTGTGAACACATTTGCAAATCCTAAAGACAAGGAGGTTGCTGAATGAAGCGCAGACTTGTGGCCGGCCTGCTTGTGCTCATGCTCACAGCTGCAGCCGCGCCCGCCCTTGCTGTATCTGTCGATCCCGATTCGCCCCTGATCCCCATTGCAATGCGCGTCCTCGACAACGGGCTGCGGGTAATTGTCAAGGAGATCCCTTCTTACCCGATCGCCACTGTCAACGTGTGGGTGGACGTGGGGGCGAAGGATGATCCTCCAGGATATTCCGGCCTGGCTCATTTCTTTGAACACCTCACCTTTAAAGGCACTCCCACCCGCTCTGCCGGCCAGATTGCCTACGAGATCGAGTCAGTGGGAGGATACCTCAACGCCATGACCAGCCTGGATTTCACAACCTACTTTATTGCAGTGCCCTCCGATCATGTTGACCTGGCTATGGAGATCCAGGCCGATGTTCTCCGCCACTCACTCTTTGAACCAAGCGCGATTGATCAAGAACGTACTGTAATCCATGAAGAGATCCGCCTGCGGCAGGCCAGCCCACAGACTCAGCTCATAGATATGGCTCTGCCGAGGCTGTTCCCCGGCACACCGTACGCGCAGCACCCTGTGGGCACTGTGGAGGATCTGGCCAACGTAGGCCAATCCGCCATGCGGGACTTCCATGCCGCGTACTACGTGCCCAACAACATGGTACTAGTGGTGGCGGGAGACGTCCGTGCCGATGACATCTTCGCCCAAGCCGAGCAGCTGTACGGCGACATTGAACCAAAGGTGGTTCCGCCACGTCCTTATATCCCCCTTCCCAAGCTTGACAGTGTGATTCCCATTGAAGAAGAGCGGGAGGTTAGCCAGAGCTATGTGCTCATCGGGTTTCCGGCCCCAGGAGCGGTTACTCGTGACGGCGCGGCGCTGACAATGGCCGGAGTAATCCTGGGCCAGGGCCGGTCGTCCCGTCTGTATCGCTCCCTGGTGGAGGAACAGCATCTCGCCAACGATGTGAGTGCTGTCTACGATGGGTTTGCTGAGCTCGGCCTGTTCGCAATTATCGCCGAACTTCCTCCCGAAAACGTCGATGCGTTCACTGCTGCCGTGCTGGCTGAGATTGGGCGCCTGCAGGTAGAACCAGTGTCGGAGGCAGAACTCGCCCGCGCCCGAACGCTGGCCCGCAGCAGCCTCGCTTTTTCCAATCAGTCTTCGGTGAATGTGGCCATGTTCCTGGGCCAGCGCGAAATCTACGGCGGTGTGATGAACGCGGTCAACCTCATCAGCATCCTCGAAGGGATTACTGCGGAAGACATCCAACGGGCAGCCCAGAGTTATCTCAGCAGTGAGGCTTATATTTTCGGCCACATCCGGCCGCAGGGGAGGTAAGTTGTCATGAAGCGAACGATGTGCCTCATCTTGGCCGTGCTGATGACTGTCGTATGTACCGCGGGCGGGTACGCCCAAGAGCTGATGATAACCGCCGATGTACAGAAGGTGGTCCTGGACAACGGCCTCACCTTACTGCTAAAAGAAAACCATGCCTACGACATCATCGCCCTCAGCTTGCTGGCAGGTGTTGGTTCGGTCCATGATCCCGAGGGCCTAGAAGGCTTGAGCTACCTCACTCAGCGCAACCTCCTTTCCGGAACCACAGCCCGCTCTGGGCAGGAACTGGTTGCAGCCTTCGAATCTCTGGGAGTGCAGGTACAGACTACAGCCTCGTATGACTACTCAGCTGTGCTCATGCAGGCCACCCCAGCAGCATTTGCCGGCGGCTTCGAGCTCTTGATGGAAATGCTGGAAAGCCCGACGTTCCCCGCGGCGGAGTTTGAGCGGGAGCGCAGCTTAGGCCTGGCCGCCTTTCAGAGCCTGTACGATGATCCCAGCAACGCCGTGGTCCTCACCTATCTGGAAGCGTTCTACGGAAATCACCCTTACCGCTACTCTCCTTACGGCTCCGCAGAGGGGCTTACCGCTGCCACCAGGGACGATGCCGCCAACTGGCACCGCTATATGTACCAGCCGGGCCACGTGGTGGTGGCTGTAGTTGGGCACTTTGACACGGACGAGCTCCTACCGGTGCTGGCTGAGCGTTTCGGCCGGTGGCAGAACAGTTTCTCGGGCAGCCCAGTTCCCCGCGAGGGCCAGGAGTTTGCCGTGCCCAACGAAAACCGGCAGGTGACCATCAACCTGCCCACTCAGGCTGCGTTCCTCATCCTCGGCTATCCTGCCCCGGCCACATTCGAACCGGAGGCACCAGCCATGGCAGTGATCAACAGCGTGCTGGGGGAAGGCATGTCTTCCCGCCTGTTCCGGGAGATCCGGGACGTGCGCGGGCTGGCATATACTGTTGGTTCACAGTATGTGGACCGCCTCGGCCCTTCCACCGTCCTCACGTTCTTGGCCACACACCCCGCTAACGTGGGCCAAGCTCGAGAGCAGGTCCTCACTGAAGTGAAACGAATCGCTGACGAGGGCCTCTCACCGGAGGAAATCGCGTGGGTCGCCGCCCAGAAAAGGGGATCGTTCATCCTGCAGAACGAAACGAATATCAACCAGGCTGCCATCCTCGCCCAGGCGGAACTGGTGGGTTTCGGCTATCAATGGGTGGATGAGTATCTGCAGCTCTACGACACCATTACTCCAGAGGAGATCGCTCGAACTGCTCAGAAATACTTCCAGTACTACACCGAAGTCTTGCTCGCACCGTGAGCAAGGAGCATGCAGAAGGCCCAGGTGCTCAGAAGGCACCTGGGCCTTTTTTCATTGGCTGCCGTTCCCAGACAGGGGCTTTTGGTTTCTGCCCCCACGGCCCTCCTCATTCTTCCTCAGCGAGCTTCAGGTAGAGATCCACATCAGCCAGGCTGGTGGCGACCGCTCTTTCCCAGAAATCTGGCTTGGTGAGGTCTTCGCCCAGATGAGTGCGGGCCAAGCCCTCCACCGTCATGCACCCCGTATCTTGGAGGAACCTCCTGTAAGCCTCCGCAAAGCTGGGGCCCTCTGCCAGCGCCCGGCTGTAGATACCCAAGCTCAGCAGATAGCCAAAAGTATACGGAAAGTTGTAGAACGGGGTGCGGGTGATGTAGAAGTGCAGCTTCGATGCCCAGAAGTGCGGATGGTACGACTTCAGGCCGTCAGCGTACGCCTCCCGCTGTGCCTCTTCCATCAAGTGGTTGAGCTCTGCAGCGCTGACCAAGCCGCGCTTACGCCGTTCATAGAAGCGGGTTTCGAAGATAAAACGCGCATGAATGTTCATGAACATGGCCACTGCCTGCTCGATCTTGTTGTCCAGAAGGGCGAGCTGCTCGTCTCTGCTCTCCGCCGCGCGAATCGCCGCATCAGCCACCACCAGCTCTGCAAACGTTGATGCCGTCTCTGCTACGTTCATGGCGTAGCGCTGATTCAGCGGCGGCATGTCTTTCAGTACACTGCTGTGGTAGGCGTGGCCCAACTCATGCGCCAAGGTGAAGACGTTATCGGCCGTGCCGCTGAAGGTCATGAACACCCTTGATACTTTCGACTTGGGGAAGGTTGTGCAGAATGCCCCCGGCCGTTTACCGGGACGATCTTCAGCCTCCACCCAGCGCTCGGAAACAGCCTTTTCTGCCAGTGCAGCCATATCACGGCTGAACTTCCCGAACTGTTCGATAACAAACTGCGCCCCTTCTGAATAGGTGTAGGTCTTCTGGCTCTTCCCCACCGGTGCGCTCACATCGTACCATTCCAAGCCGTCCAACCCCAACAGCCTCGCTTTGGCCTGCAGGTAGTCAAGGAGGCGCTGCTTGCTGCCGGCGACCGCGGACCACATCGCATCCAGTGTTTCCCGGCTCATCCTGTTGATCATTAAGGGTTCATCCAGCACCGAAGCCCATCCTCGCGCCTGATAGAGGCTGAGGCGGAAGCCAGCCAAGTGGTTCAAGGCCGCCGCACACAGGTCGGAAACTTCTTCCCACGCTGCTTCATATTTGGCAAACGCCTGCTGCCGCAGGCTGCGGTCGGGGCTTGCGAACAGGTTGGCCACCTGGCCTACGGACAACTCCTGTACTTTCCCGTCCCGTTCGATGGGAATACTCATCCGCCCCACGATTTTGCTGTTGTAAAGCTCGCCCCAGGCATGGTAGCCGTCGACGGCGAGAGCAGTGGCCAGGGCTTCCTGCGCCGCGGGCAGGCGCCGGCGGGCCTGCTCCCGCATTTCGGTAAGGGAGAACGCCAATTCTTTCAGGCTCGGGTGCGCCAACACTTCGCTCCACTCACTGTCGCTCAGCTGCAGCATCTGTTCCTCGATGCTGCTGGAAATGGAACTCAGCTCGGCGCTGATCCTCTGCACTTGAGCTCCGAGTTTTTGAGCCAGTATGTCCTTGACGTTCTGCGCCGTCAAGCAGCTGATGAATGCCGATGCCTGCCGCACCCGCGCCCCTGGGTCTTGGAACAGGCTCACAAGTGCCGCCCACGCATCGGGGCCTCTACTGCCCGCATTGCCTTGAACGGCCTCACGCAGTTCAGTTAAGGCCTCATTTATCTCGCGCAAGTAGGCGGCAAATTCCGCTGAAGCGCTGCCGCCAGAAAAAAGGGTTTCTAGTTCCCAAGTAGAAGTATATTGCTTCATAACACAGCCTCCCAAAGACATGTGTTTTTGGGTGGTTCCAGGCTTACACTGGGAATTCCTGCATCGCTCCTGTGGAATTAGCATATCTTTTGCCTTCCTTTCCTCCGCAATTTTCAAACCAGGACATGCTAAAGAAGGGAATTCGTATTCGGGGTCGAAATAATCAGATTAAGTTCCGAGGAACTGTGGTATTATGAGTACTCATTCGGGGAAGGCGTGGGAGGTGGTTGAACCGTAGTTTCGTCGTTGGGTTGGTGTTGGCTTCACAAAACTACATTTAAAAAAGGAAGGTGAAGGATTTACATGTCGCGCAAGCTTGTTGGCATTCTCTCACTCGTGCTGATTTTGGCCCTTTCGATCGGCGCATTCGCAGCAACTGACCGCAAGGGTACGTGGGTGGACGAAGTAATCATCGTCGAGGAACCCAACATTACCACTGCCATTTCTCGTTTGCAGGCTGGAGACATCGACATCTATGCCTCTACGAGCTCAGATGCTGTCGCTTTCCAGACAATTCTGAACGATCCCAACCTTGACTACTACATCACGTACGGCTCGTACAGCGAGCTCACTTTCAACCCTGTCCTCTACTTTGAGGATGGCCGTTTTAACCCGTTCGGCATCCGCCGCATCCGTGAAGCGATGAACTACCTTATCGACCGCGATTACATCGCTCAGGAGCTCTATGCCGGCTTGGCTCAGGCCAAGACCCTCATGCTCAACACCGCTTACGTAGACTACTCTCGCGTTGTTGAGACGGCCCGGGCCCTGGAGTTCAAGTATGCCTACGATTTTGACAAGGCCAAGGAGATCATCACCGAAGAAATGCTCAATGCCGGCGCCGAATTGGTAAACGGCGTATGGTACTATGACGGCAAGCCGGTTGAGATTCTGGTCCTGGCCCGTATCGAGGACGCACGCCGCGAGACCGGTGATTACGTCGCCGAACAGCTGAAGAAAGTAGGCTTCACCGTTCAGGTTGACTACCGGACCGGCGCCGAGGCATCGCCGATCTGGCTCATGGGCGATCCGAAACTCGGCCAGTGGCACATCTACACCGGCGGTTGGGTGGCCGGCGCTGTTTACCGCGACCAAGGCCACATCTTCCGGCAGATGTTCCACCGTGGCGGCCAAGCTTCTCCACTCTGGCTGGCCATGGATCCCATTCCTGAGCTGGAGGAACTGTGCGAGATCCTCTACTACAAGAACTTCACCACGATGGAGGAACGCAACCAGCTCTACTCCAGGGCTCTGGAGCTGACACTGCAAGATGCTCCGCGCATCTACACCGTCGACCAGATGTCCTACATTGCCCGCCGAGCTGAGATTTCGGTAGCATCTGACCTGGCTCAGGGTATCGGCTCCACTCACCTGTGGCCGAGCACTCTCCGCCGCGGCGACGAGATCGGCGGCACCGTCGTAATGGGTTCGCAGCAGGTTCTGGTTGAGCCTTGGAACCCCGTTGACGGTTCTAACTGGTCCTTCGACCAGCTGCCGATCCGGGCCACCTTTGACCGTGGTTTCGTATCCAACCCGTACACCGGCAACTACATGCCGCACCGCATCGAGCGGATCGAGGTCTACGCCCAGGAAGGCCTGCCCATCAGCAAGTCTCCTGAGTCTGACTGGGTGACTCTGGAGTTCGTGCCAGAAGTAAAGGTTCCTGAAGATGCATGGTTGTACTGGGACGGCAATGAGCAGCGCATGATTACCGTCGGCGAGAAGTATCCGGAAGGCCTGACGGCCAAGGTCAAGTCTGTCATCTACTACCGTGAAGACCTCTTCGACACAGTGGTATGGCACGACGGCAGCAAGTACTCTGTGGGCGACATGCTCCTGCCTTGGATCCTTGACTGGGACCGCTCTTTCGAGGGCAGCGACATCTACGATGAGTCCGCAGCTGTCAACCTGAAGGCCGCACTGGAGAACGCTCGCGGTATCCGGATTCTCTCCCTGGATCCGTTCGTCTACGAGTACTACTTCGAAGCATGGTCCATTGACGCCGAGATGAACCTCGGTGACATCTTCGCCGTCTTCTATAACTACGGCAATGCTCCGTGGCACACCCTGGCCCTGGGCGTCCTGGCGGAAAAAGCCGGCGAGTTGGCATTCAGCTCCAGCAAGGCTGCTGAGCTTGACGTGGAGTGGCTGGGCTACAACACTGGTCCTTCCCTGCCGATTCTGGCCAAGTGGCTCGACTATGCGATCGAGAACAACTACCTGCCGTGGGCAGACTTCTTGAGGGACTACGTCTCCGAGGAAGAGATCGCCGAGCGTTACGCCAACGCCAAGAAGTGGTACCAAGAGAAGGGGCACCTGTGGATCGGCAACGGCCCGATGTACCTGGAGAGGGCCTACCCGATCGAGGGAATGGTGCACTTGAAGCGGTTTGAGCAGTACTCTGAGCCTGCCGACAAGTGGTCGATGTTCGACGAGCCTCGCATTGCTGAGGTATCGATGGCCGGCCCAACCCGCATCAAGTCCGGCGACGAGGCTACCTTCCAGGTCGAGGTCAGCTTCAATGGCGAGCCTTATGCTCTCGAGTACATCCAGGAAGTGAAGTTCATCGTTCTGGATGCCACCGGCCAAGTCGCCCTCAGCGGCTACGGCACGCCCGTGGTGGATGGTCTCTTCGAGATCACCCTCTCGGCTGAAGACACAGCTAAGCTGCCCACCGGTTCCAACAGAATCGAGGCTATCGTTCTGCCCACACTAGTTGCAGCTGCCAGCTTTGATGCACACACATTCGTAACACTGCCGTAAGGCACAAGGTCCAGAGTCTATTACCCTGGACGCTAGCGGAGGGCGCGGGTCCGCGCCCTCCCTTTTCTGGTAGAGTCGGATATTGGGAGGTATACAACCCATGGTAAATGTGGACACTGCGCAGGCACAAGGTGCCGCTGAGCGCGGTCGTATTATGAGCAACCTAGGCCGTGTCCTTAGGTACACACTGGTGCGAGGCCTGACCCTGCTGGCCACCGTCGTTGTGGCAGTCTACTTGACCATCCTCATCGCCAACGGCGGCGGCTATGTGGACCAAATGCGCATCTCACAGGTCCGGGAACAGGTCATTACCCAAATGGGTGCAGACCCTATGATGGCACAGCTTACCGTTCAGCAGCGCAAAGAGCTGGAAGAAGAAAGAATAAGGGTGCGCATCGAACAGCTGGGCCTGGACCGGCCGTTCATGGTCAGAAGCTTTGAATACTTGTGGAATGGACTTACCCTGAACCTCGGTTCGGCGGAATATCTGCTCAGCGACAGCGGCTCGAGAGAAGTTCGCAATATTCTCGGAGAACGCCTGCCGTCAACACTGCTGCTGATGGCCACAAGTCAGCTGTTGCTGTTCTTCTCTGCCCTGTTTGTGGCCCTGTTTTTGTCGCGGCGCTACGGCTCTTTCTTAGATAAACTGATCATAGCCTTGGCCCCAAACAGCGCCGCACCGGGCTGGTTTTACGGTATTTTCTTGATTCTTATCTTTGCCGCCGTCCTGGGCTGGCTGCCGTTCGGGGGAATGATTGATGCACCGCCGCCGCAGAACCCATGGCTGCGCGCTTTGAGTATTGCCAAACACATGGTACTGCCGGTCCTGGCCATGTTTATCTCGTCCATCTTCTCATCCATCTACACCTGGAGGACTTTTTTCCTGATCTATTCCAGCGAAGACTACGTGGAAATGGCCAAAGCAAAGGGCCTGTCTGACAGGCAGATTGAGCGGCGTTATGTGCTGCGCCCCACTCTGCCCACGATCGTGACAAGCTTCTCCCTCATGCTGATCACGCTGTGGGTGGGAGCCATCGTGCTGGAAACAGTGTTTGCCTGGCCGGGGATTGGGCGTCTCACACAGCAGGCCATTAACCTCTTTGATACACCAGTAATTGTGGCCAACACAGTTATCTACGCTTATCTTCTGGCCCTTACTCTGTTCCTGCTCGATATTATCTACGCCCTGGTCGACCCACGAGTGAAGTTAGGCGGAGGTGGAAATAGATCGTGAAAAACGCCCTCAGACAGATCAAGAGCTATCCTTCAGCTGTCGCCGGCCTGGCGATCATCCTGCTGCTGGTGGCCCTTGCCATCTTTGCAGTAATCAAGATCCCCTATCAAGAAGCGGTCGCACTGTGGCGCGGTGGGGACAATGTGTGGCTGGAGACGCCGCGCAACGCCCGCCCCGCCTGGTTCAACTGGTTCTACAAAGAAAAGCAACCTGTGACCATCGTGCGGAGGACAACCGACGAGACAGCCGAGAAGATGGTGGCAGACCTCGGCGGCGGCGTCAAGATGATCGACACGATCCTGGAGTTTGATTACCACTACGACGGCTTCCCCCAGGAACTTGCCATCTTCCTGCAGGCAACTTACCAAGCCGCCAGGCCCAACGTCAACTTCGTCTGGGTTACCCCCGATGGGCGGGAGATTGCCCTAAACGAACTGCAGGTGCGGCAAAGCGAGTCCTACCGTATTTCGCAGGATTCTAGGTTGGAACGGCGGCTGGGCGGAGTAAAGCCGGAGATTGCGCTGTTCCAAGATCCCAAGAACCCCGGTAAGGTTTTGAAGGGGACGTATCAGCTTCGGGCAGAAGGCCTAGTCTTCGAAGAAGGTTCCACCGTTGATGCTTCACTGGTCGTATACGGCAAGCTGCACGGACTGGCTGGCACCGACCACAGGCGCCGCGATCTGATGGTTGCCCTGCTCTGGGGTGCCCCTGTGGCCCTGTCTTTCGGCCTGCTTGCAGCCGTAGGTTCATCGCTTACAACCATGATCCTGGCCGCGGCGTCGGTCTGGTTCGGCGGCTGGGTTGACTGGGTGATCCGGCGTATCAACGAGATCGTGATGATCCTGCCGCTCCTGCCCATCCTGATTATGGTGGGTTTGTTCTACTCACGCAGCATTTGGGTAATCCTCGGTGTCGTGATTGCCCTCGGTATCTTCGGCTCCGGCATCTTAAGTTATCGCGCCATGTTCCTCCAAGTTAAGGAATCCGGCTACATTGAGGCGGCGCGGGCGTACGGTGCGAGCAACGGCCGGATCATTTTCCGTTATCTCGTGCCCCGGATTCTGCCTGTGCTGATCCCAGGGTTCGTCATCCAGGTACCTTCCTATGTGTTCCTGGAAGCCACCCTGTCAGTGCTGGGCCTCGGCGACCCGTTGCTGCCCACGTGGGGCAAGCTGCTCAGTGATGCGCAGTCCAACGGCGCCCTGATGAACGGATACTTCTACTGGGTATTGGAGCCTGCGGCTCTGTTGATGCTGGCCGGGTTGGGGTTCGTCATGCTCGGCTATGCTCTGGACCGCATCTTCAACCCACGTCTAAGGGAGTTGTAAACCATGAGCAATAAAGTCTTACTTGAGGTTCGTAATCTGAAGCTGCATTTCCGCACCAGAAACGGCCCCGTCCAAGCGGTGGATAACGTGAACTTCCAGCTCCGCGAGGGCCATACTCTGGCTGTGGTAGGAGAATCGGGGTGCGGCAAGACCTCACTGGCCAAGGCCATTCTCCGCTTGCTGCCGCGCAACGTGATCACGTACTCTGGTTCCATCATCTTTGACGGCGTAGATATAATGACCTTCGATGATGAAAGGTTCCGTAAAGAGATCCGCTGGAGCAAGATCGCCATGGTGCCGCAGGCATCCATGAACTCCCTCAATCCGGTCATGCGCATTGAGGATCAACTCATGGAACCGCTGCTTGTCCATGAGGATATCAGCAGGCAGGAAGCGGCAAAGTGGGTCCGTGATGCTTTTGCAGTTGTGGGACTGCCGCTGGACTTCCTTTCCCGCTACCCCTTCGAGCTCAGCGGCGGCATGAGGCAGCGGGCCGCCATCGCCATGGCCCTTGCCTCTAACCCGAAGCTGGTGCTGCTGGACGAGCCTTCGTCAGCGCTGGACCTGCTCACACAGGCGAACCTGATGAACGTGCTGAAGCGGGTTAAGCAGGAGTTCAACACCACATTCATCATGATCACCCACGACATCGGCACCGCCAGTGAACTGGCCGACGAGATCGCAGTGATGTATGCGGGAGAGCTGGTGGAGTACGCTTCCGCAGAATACTTCTACACCAACGCCCGGCATCCGTACTCACAGAAGCTCATGGCAAGTGTGCCGACGTTGAGAGAAGACAAGGAACTGCAGTTCATACCCGGCCAGCCTCCGTCGCTGATCAACCCACCAATGGGCTGCCGGTTCGCAGAGCGCTGCCCCATGCGTTACGACAAATGCGCCCTGCACCCACCCACAGTCCAACTAGACCACGGCCGGACAGTACAGTGCTGGCTGTATGCTGATGAAAAGGGGGAGGTACAGCATGCCTAATGTTGCTTTGGAAAGACAGCCAGCTCCGGCCGCTGAGCGCAAGCCGATTCTGGCTGTAGAAGACCTCCACACCTGGTTTGAAGTTAGGCGTTTCGGCTTCTTCAAGGCCGGCGACGTGCGCGCACTCGATGGCGTTAACTTTGAGCTGTATGAAGGTGAGGCTCTGTCCATTGTGGGAGAGAGCGGCTGCGGCAAGAGTACTCTCGCTAAGACCATTCTCGGCCTGCACCGCCCCACCAAGGGCAAGATTTACTTCCAAGGTGTGGACATCAGCACATTGGACGACGACCAGCTCCGGAGCCAGTACCGGGCCAAAGTCGGCTATATCCAGCAGGATCCTTACGGTGCTCTGCCGCCGTTCATGTCGGTGGAACGTATCCTGAAGGAGCCGATGATCATCAACGGGATCAAAGATCGCAAGGAGCAGGAACGGCGCATCCGCCAGGTTCTGGAGGAAGTGAAGCTCTCCCCCATCGAGGACTTCCTGCCCAAGTTCCCGCACCAGCTCAGCGGCGGCCAGCAGCAGCGCCTGGTGATTGCCCGGGCCATGATCCTCGAGCCGAAGCTGCTGGTGGCAGATGAGCCCGTCTCCATGTTGGATGCCTCGGTGCGTGTGGAAATCCTGACTCTGCTCCAAAAGATCCAGTATGACCACAACTTGGCCATCATCTACATTACCCACGATCTGTCCACGGTGAGATATTTCTCCGAACGGATCTTCACAATGTATGGTGCCAAGATCATCGAAAAGGCCGCGACAAAGGCTCTGCTGAAGAATCCACTCCATCCGTACACTAGGGCCTTGTTCGAGGCAACGTCGGATCCGGACTATGAGAACCTGAAGACCTTTAAAGAAGTCCCGGCGGGTGAACCACCCAGTTTGATGAACCCGCCCAGTGGGTGCAGATTCCATCCGCGCTGCTCCAAGATGATCAAGGGGCTGTGCGACAAGGAGCTGCCGCCGGAGTTCCAGGTTACAGAGGATCAGTCTGTGGCCTGCTGGCTGTATCGGGATAAGGCATGAGCCGCGACGTCAAGCAGATGATCCTGGGCGGGGCTATGCTCATCGTGGGATGGCTGATCCTGATGGGCATGGTACTGGAGATCGTCCCATCTTATATCTTTCTGAGCTTGTTCGCATACGCCTTGACCGTGATGGGGTTCATGATCGGGGTTATGGGTGCCCTGATGAGGATCCGGGTCAACAGAATGAAGGACAAGTACTAACCGCCAAGAAAAGAGGCACATCGGTTTCTGCTGATGTGCCTCTTTCTTCATGCAGCGGCGGCATAGACCTCAAGAGTGCGCCTGCCCATGAGTTCCAGTGAGAAGTGCTCTTCGGCGATGTGGCGGGCTTCGGCCCGGATGGCCTCAAGTGAGCCAGACTCAATCAGTTCAAGGATGTCCCGCAGAATCTCCTCCGGCCTCGGCCTGGGCAGATGATACTGGGGAAAAGCATCGACCACGTAGTTCAGCTGCGCTAGGCGCTGCCGGGTGATGGTTCCACCGTATCCGTGGCCGATGAGCATGCCCGCACTTCCACAGGCCATCGCTTCCCGCAGTGAACGGCCGTGAGCAAATGTGATGTGGCTCTCCTGCAGCGTGGAAACGGGGTCTTCTGTCCATTCTTTCAGCACAATGTTCTTGAGCTTGATATCTGCCTCCCCCAAGCCCTCAATCTTGATAAATGCAGGTAACTGAGGAGCCAGCTCGTCAAGGGCCGCCAGGCCGCGGCTGAGCCTCCCGTTCACCCTGCCGTACCACAATAGCTTGATTTCCTTCCCCGCTCTACCCTGCTTCGGGCAAAAGCGCGTGATGTCGACACCGTTGGGTATGATCACTGTCTTCCTCCGCCACGGCCCTGTATAGCGCGCTTGGGCCGGCCCCACTGCGATGATCCGCTCAGCGCGGGACAGAGCATCCCAGAAGAACGCCGCCCATGGGTACACTGAATGCAGTGTCAAGATGAGGGGAACTCCGGTCTGCTCTGCCGCCGCGCGGGCGGCGTTAAACGTGAGGTATGAATGGGCGTGAATCAGGTCGCACTCCGCCTGTGCAGCAATGTCGGCCAGCTCTGATTCCCGTTCGTATTCCCAGATCGGGATATCACCCAAGTGCTGCTTCAAAGCTTCTGCCTGTTCCCGGGTGACGAAGTCCGTCTTCTGGAACGCGGCAGCCGCCATTACGGAGTTTCGCCGGCAGAACTGAATCAGATCATGCACATGGGTCATCAGCCCACTCCGGCACAGAATGGATGTCATGAGTACCTTCATGGCCTGCCCTCCATGTGCTAGCCGTTGAGGTACACCATGGCGATCGCGACAAGAATCAGTGCGACTAGAATCACGATGCTGACATCCAGTTCAGGGTACATAGGCTCCCTCCCCCTGTGTCTTCATGTTCCGGTTGTGCGGGTCTGATGTATACGTATGCTGCCCACCGATGTTGAGCCATGGTATTGCTGTCCTGATTGCATATCTCTGGTAGCACAGGCTTAGTACCAGCATCGCTGCGGTTCATATGCTGTAGTGATTACTCACTCTCGTTCCACAGAGGAGGACAACACATGAGTACTAATCCCGGCGAACACAGCGAACCACTTAACATCCTGATGCTTGTCGATTCTTTGGGGATCGGCGGAACCGAGACACATGTCCTCGCCGTCTCTCAAGCTCTGCAGGGGCTCAACCACAAGGTGATTATCGGTACACGGGGCGGGCCGATGGCAGCTAAGTTCAAGGAAACAGGTTTGGAACTGGTCATTATGCCGTTTCAGACGGATAATCCCTTGGCGGCCAATTACACTGCACTGCTGGAACAGACGCGGGCCTTGGTGCAGGAGCGCAATATCCACATCATCCACGCTCACCAGATTGCCGGGCTGAAGGTCGCCGCGCAGGTTTCGCAAGAACTCTTGGTTCCTCTCGTTTTCACTGTTCACGGCATGTTCTACCCCCGGCGGCGGCTGCAGAGCCTGATCGACAGCTGCGCCCATGTGATCGCTGTCAGCCCACCGGCGGCTGTGTGGGTGAAGAGGGCACTGGCCGTCCCGGCGAAGCAGGTCAGTGTAATTCCGAATGGGATTGATATCAACCACTTTCGGCCGGGCCAAGCACCAGATTTCAAGAAGCAGCTGGGGATGGGCGAAGATGAGCCGCTGGTCACTCTCTGCAGCAGGATGGCGTGGGGAAAGACGCGAGTGATTGAGGACGCGATCTACGCAGTAGAAGAACTGCATCAAGAAACAGGGGTGCACCTGGCGATAGCAGGAAGCGGCCCTGACAGCCCGTTCGTCCATGCCACTGCCAACATGGTGAACCAGAGGCAGAAGCACGACATCATCCACATCACGGGGGCACTCCTGGACCCGGTAGATGCGTATCGAGCGGCAGACATGGTGATTGGCACCGCCCGCGTGGCGTTGGAGGCCATGAGCACAGGCAGGCCTGTCATCGCTGCGGGCAACTCCGGCTACTTCGGCATCGTAACCCCGGCCAATTTCGCTCAAGGTTGGGAAGTTTACTTCGGCGATCACGATTTCATCGCGCTCCCCAGCAGAACCAGGTTTGCCAAGGACATCGAAACTCTGCTCCAGAAGGGGCGCGGCACCGAGCAGGAAACTCTGCGCAGGATGGTCGCGGCACACTTCAAGGTGGAGACGGTTGCCCGTTCCCTTGCCGACCTCTACTACCAGGTTCTCTCTGGCCAAGCCAACCCTCGGTTCGTCCAAATCCGCAGTTCTACCCGGGCTGCCTCTCCCGCCACGCCGGAACCAGCACCGCCGCCGGCCAGGCAGGAGCCTCAACAGCAGCCGCAGAGTGGAGACGACAGGCCGTTGGTGAGCATAGTCATCCCCACTCACAACCGGGCTGCGTTCCTCGATGAATGTTTGGAATCAGTGTTTGCCCAGGCATACAGGCCGCTCGAGATCCTGGTGATCGACGATTGCTCCAGTGACAATACCGCGGAAGTGGCCGCCAAATGGGCAGAAAAAGCCAAGGAGACGACAGATTTGTCCTTTACGTGCCACCGTCTCCCCCGCAATCTCGGATTTGCCAAGGCCGTCACCCTCGGCTACATCTTCTCCCAAGGAGAGTTCATCGCGAACCATGATTCGGACGACCTGAGCCATCCGGACCGTATCGCCAAACAGGTGCAGTTCCTGCAGATGAACCCTGACTACAGCCTCGTGGGTACAAACTATGAGGTGTTCTCCGATGACTTCAACAAGCGCAAGAAGGCATACTTGGTCCGCTATGACAACAACATCGTCAGCTGTTATCGCGCTGGCAATCACTGCGTGTGCTTCGGCTCCGTCCTGATGAGGAGACGGGTTGTGGATCGGCTGGGTGGGCTGACGACGTTCATGCGAGGTGCAGAAGACTACGAGTTTATCGCCCGTGCCATCGTGCAGGGCTTCAACGTCCAGAACCTGCGAGAACCACTGTACTACTACCGTGAACACAGCGAACAGCGCTCCCGGGAGTTCTACAGTGTCCGCAGCACTTTGTCCAGCCACGTCGGGGAAGGAGAGGGCGCCTGATGAACGGCAGGATCCTTTACATCGGCTGGGTGGGGTTCGGCAATCACGGTGATGATATCTGCGTGGACATTTTTTCCCGCCGCTTCCGTCAGGCTGAGGTTATCCCCATCTTCCCCTCCCGGTTCGATGAACTGGCCTCGGCCCGGCTCAATCCCAGCCTTGTGGTGTTGGGAGCGGGGTCGCTTTTGGAGCTGATCTACCTGGAGCCCCTCCACTTGGCACAACAGGCCGGAATCCCCACCGTGATTTGGGGTTCCGGGTACGACAGCGCTGGCGAGGGTATGGAGATTCCCTCAGACTTGGCCTACGCACTGCGGCAGATCGTCCCACAAGTACACGCCGTGGGCGTGCGCGGGCCCTTAACACTCCAAGCTCTGCAGGAAATAGGAGCGGTGCATGCCGAACTCTCTGCCACGGGCGACCCAGGGCTGCTGTGGGCGCCAGATCCCAGTGAAGAAACCCCAACGGAGCAAATTGCTGTCAACTGGGGAACGGCCTACAACAACGTGTTGGGAAGGGATGAACCAGGTGTCGCGGCCCAGCTCGCCAAAGTGCTGCGGGCCCTGACTGAGAAGTTCCGCCTGCTCATCTACCCGGTGTGGCGGAATGATATCGCATCGTGCCGGGCGTTGGCTGAAGCTGTGGGCCGGCCTGAGCAGGTAGACGTTCTCGACAGGGTGCCCTTGCCGGAGGAACTGGCCCACATCTACCGCAGCAGCTTGCTGTCCATCAATATGAAACTGCACGCCAACGTGTTCAGTGCGGCCCTAGACTGCCCTTTTGTCGCCCTCGCCTACCGCTGGAAGTGCGTGGACTTCGCAGAATCCGTGGGCTGCCGCGACTTCTGCATCCTTTTCAACGACCCCCATTTCGCCGACCGTCTCCTCGACGCCGTGACCAGTACGGCAGAGAGGCTCAACCAGCGCAAACGGCTGCTCTCGCAGCAGGTAACGGCGGCGCAGAAGCGGACAGCAGCACTGGAAAAGAAGATAGCCGCCCTGCTGTGATACGCCAAGAGGCGGCTCATTCGGAGCCGCCTCAATTCTTGTACCCTGCCAGCAGTTCATCTATGGCTACCGGCCTAGCGATGATACCTTCTTCCGTCAGAAAAGCGATGGTGTCTTCGATTTCTTGCCTCACTTCCGGAGTGATCGCACGGGTAAAGTGATACTTGGAAAACATCTGCTCCACGAGTGCCGGAGCCAGGTTGAGCACGCCTGCTGCTGCCTGCAGGACCGCCTTGGGGTTCTCTTCGATCATCTGTAGGCTCGCCTGATGTGCCCGCTCGAACAGTTCCACTGCGGCTGTTCCCACCAGGCGCCCCGGAACCACAGTCACAGTCATCCCTTGGATAAGCCCCGTTCCATCGCGCAGAACCTCGATCTGGCCGGCGGCCTGCATGCGGCTCATCACCGGTTCCACCACCATCGCCGCATCCACATGGCCGCTCTGCAGCGCGGCCATCCCATCGGGGATCAGCATGTTGACCAGCTGTACGTCCCTGGCAGTGAGTCCCTGTTCCGCCAGGATCTTTGCCAGCAGCACATGCGCTTCCGTTCCCACCGGCACAGCGATGCGAGCTCCTTTCAGGTTGCTCAGTGACCGCGTGCCCGGCCGTACTGCCAGCCCGAACGCCGCCGGCGCCTGGCTGTAGACGCCGATGATTCTCAGATCCCTTCCCCCTGCTCGAGCCACGATCGCAGAGGTCAGGCCCATCGCTGGTGCGATATCCAGGCCTCCCGAAGCCATCGCTTCACTCATGGCGTAACCTACAGTGAAGCTGGTGTATTCAGCGTCCACACCTTCCTGCTTCAGCAGCTCCCATTCGTGTTCTACAATGCTCGGCAAGTTGAAGGGCATAGGGTTGTAGGCGATTCTCAACCTCACCGCGCCTGCAGCTGCCTGTGCACCCCACGCCGAAGGTAAAGCGGCAGCCACAACTGCAGCTGCAAGCAGCAGCACTGCCGCGGCTTTCTTAATCATGGACTTACCTCCTCCAGGCGGCCCGGCCGCCCCGACAACCTGAACACACGCGGAGCGAAGCCTTCCACTTCGTCGAGATCGTGCGTGACGATGATGCAGGCCGTCCCCTTCTTCCACACATCCCGTACCAGCTCTGCAACCCCTTCCTTTGAGGCCGGATCCAGATTGGTGAAAGGTTCGTCGAGCAAGAGCAGCTGGGGCCGAGCGGCCAGTGCCCGGGCCAGAGCCGCTCGCCGGGCCATGCCCCCTGAGATCTCGCTAGGGTACGCATCGGCGTACTCACCCAGGCCCACTGCCTGCAGCAGGACCTCTCCTTCCGGGCCGCCCAGCGCCACATTTTCCCGCACCGTCAACCACGGGAAAAGGCGGGATTCTTGAAACATGAACCCCCGCTCGCGGCTGGGCCCCGTTACTATTTGGCTTCTGTACAGACAGCGCCCGCCGCTGGGAGGAGTCAGCCCGGCAATAATGCGCAGCAGTGTGGTCTTGCCGCTGCCGCTGGGCCCTGAGACAGCAGCACACTCACCTGGGTATACTTTCAGGTTGATACCCCGCAGCACGTATCCCTGTTCGTACTTCTTGGAAACGTCTTCGAGCTGGAGCAGCGTTTCTCTCATCATGTGCCACCACCTCATGAACAGCAGTCAGCCGGTTCTCTACCAGCCCAAACGCCCACTCGATCCACATGCCAACGAGGCCAATGCACACAACCCCCACCAGCATCTCATCCGTCCGCACCAGTACCCGCCCGGACATGACGAGATACCCCAAACCACTTGTGCCTGCCAGCATCTCAGCGGCCACCAAAGCCCGCCAGCTCAAACCCAGGGCAACCCGCAAGCCTGTGGATACCGCTGCGCGGCTTCCCGGCCAGATCAGCTTCTTGAAGACGGCAGAGACCGGCAGGCAGAGAACCTGAGCGACTTCCCAGAACTCCCGCGGGATGCTTCTTACCCCCAGCGCTGTGTTGAGGATGATCGGGCTCACCGCGGCATAGAAGATGACCGCAAACTTGGACAGCTCGCCGATCCCCATCCACGCCAGGAACAAGGGAATCCAAGCGATGGGCGGAATTTGACGCAGAAAATGGAGAGTCGGGCCCACGAAGGCCTCGGCCCGTCGGCTCAAGCCAATGGCCAGCCCCAGCGGTATTCCCACTGCGGCTGCTGCCAGCCATCCGCACGCTACCCTGGCTATACTGGCCGTAATGTGGCCCCAGAGAGTTCCGCTCTGCACCATGGCCGCCAGTGTCCTCACTACCTGGGGCAAAGACGGGAAGAGCCCCACTGCGATCCGCCCGGTACTGCCCGCCCACAGCCACACACCGGCCAGCAGTCCAGGGATGATCAGCCCACTGAAGGCGAAGCGCCTGCTTGTACGCATGTCTCATCAGCTCCAATGGTGAGGGTGCGGCGCGGTGTGTAAGAAGTGTGCAGCGCTGCATGGGCAGCGGCGCTGCCTGGAGCGCCGAGCCACCGGTTGTAGAGAGCTGTGACTGCGGGGTTCTCCTGGGCTCTGCGCACCTTCTGTGCCCTATCGTCGGCATACAGCCCTGCGCCGCGGCGGCGCCGCACTGCGCTGTCGGCACTGTTAAGGGGCTGGCCCGCACCACCCACACAGCCCCCAGGGCACGCCATCACTTCTACCAGGTCGTAGTGCAGAGCTCCCGCTTGAATCTCCCGCAGCAGTCTGGCCGCATTTGCTAGTCCGTGCACTACTCCCAGGCGCAGGGTCTTGTCACCTAAGGGCAACTCGCATGTGCGCAACCCTTCGAAGCCACGCACTTCCGTGAATTCCACGGCGTGCGCAGGTTCGCAGCCCAGCACCTCATAGGCGCGCCTCAGCACAGCTTCTGACACGCCGCCGGTCACGCCGAAAATGAGCCCGGCCCCTGTTGCCTGGGCGAACGGCTCATCAAGCGGCTCTTCTGGCAGTGCCATGTAATCCAGGCCGTGTTCACGGATCATCTGAGCCAATTCATGAGTGGTGATCACGAAGTCTACATCAGGCACTCCACCCGCCGCGAACTCAGGGCGCTGCGCCTCAAACTTCTTGGCTGTGCAGGGCATGACACTGACCATGATCACAGCTTCTGGGCTCAGCCCGAGCTCGGTACTGTAGAATCGTTTCACAAGTGACCCCAGCATCTGCTGCGGTGACCGGCAGCTTGAAAGATTGGGCAAGAGTTCGGGGAAGAACTGTTCCGCATACTTCACCCACGCTGGACAGCAAGATGTGAACAGCGGCAGACGTTCTCCCGCTGCCAAACGCTGCAGGAACTCCTCCGTCTCCTCAAGGACTGTCAGATCCGCCGCGATGCTCGTATCGAAGACCTTATCCGCACCCAGCCTGTGCAGTGCTGCGGCCAGCCGCCCGGTGGTACTGTCGCCGGGAGCAAGCCCGAACTCCTCTCCAATCGCCACCCTCACTGCCGGCGCGATCTGCACGCAGACAACTTTGCCTGGGTCCTGCAGCGCCTCCCATACTTGATCTATCTGAGGCTTCACAACCAGCGCGCCTGTGGGGCACACTGCCACACACTGGCCGCAGTTGACACACTCTGTATCGCGCAGTGGAGCCTCAAAGGCGGTGCTCACCGCCATCTGCGCACCTCTTCTGCTGAAGTTCAAAACGCCGATCCCCTGCCATTCCGCACACATGCGCACGCATTCTCCGCAGAGAATGCACTTGCTCGCATCCCGTACCAATGCCGGCCCGCTGTCATCCACCAGGCGGCCTCTCGTCTTGCTGCTCCCGGCACTGCCGAAACGGGGAGCCCCTACTTGACAACGTTCGGCCAGTTCCTGCAGACGGCACGACCCGCTCCTGGAGCAGCTGGTGCATTCCCGGTTGTGCCGCGCCAGGATCAGTTCCAGTGCCATTTTCCTGAGCCTGCGCAGGCTCGCGGTGTGGGTGTGTATCCGCATGCCTTCCATGGGTGGGGTGTGGCATGCAGCCGCGATGCCGCGCCCTTCCACCTCGACCAGACAGAGTCGGCAGGCTCCGTAAACAGACAGTTCCGGATGGTAGCACAGCGTAGGCAGGTCGATACCGGCCTTGCGGATTACCTCCAGCAGCGACTTTTCTCCGTTCAACTCAACCTGTCGGCCGTTCACAGCTATCCAGCTCATGCTGTCACCTCGATCGCCTGGAATTTGCAGTTTTCCACACAGGCCCCACACCGCACACACTTCTCCTGACTAATGGTATAGGGTTTGCCCACGGTTCCTGAGATAGCTCCTGCCGGGCAGGCCTTCGCGCAGCGAGAACAGCCTCGGCAGCGCTCGGGAACGATGTGGTAGCGCCGCAGTGCCGTACAGACTCCCGCCGGGCAGCGCTTGTCTACGATGTGTGCCACGTATTCAGAGTGGAAATATTCCAGCGTGGAAAGCACCGGATTGGGCGCGCTCTTCCCCAGACCGCAGAGGGATCCCTGCTTGATGGCCTGGCCCAGTTCTTTCAGCAGATCGATATCCTCGAGACGGCCCTCGCCGCGGGTTATGCGCTCCAGGATTTCCAACATCTGAAGAGTCCCTTCCCGGCAGAAGGTACACTTCCCGCAGGACTCGTGCTGGATGAACTGCATGAAGAACCGGGCTACTTCCACCATACATGTCTTCTCGCTCATGACCACCAGGCCGCCGGAGCCAACCATCGCCCCGGCACTCTGGAGGGAATCAAAGTCCAGGGGAATATCCAGCAGTTCCGCAGGCAGGCAGCCGCCGGAAGGGCCGCCAATCTGCACGGCTTTCAGAACGCTACCGCTGCGCAGCCCGCCCCCGATCCCGTACACAATCTCCCGGAGAGTCAGCCCCATGGGTACCTCGACCAGGCCTGTGTTGGCCACGTCGCCCGCCAGGGCAAAGGTCTTGGTCCCTGGGCTTTTCTCCGTTCCTACCTTTCTGAACCAGTCCGCCCCCCGGCGCAGTATGCGAGGGACGTTCGCCAGTGTCTCCACATTGTTGATGACAGTGGGCTTGCCCCAAAGGCCTGCTGCGGCAGGAAATGGGGGCTTGGGCCGCGGCATGCCCCGCTGTCCTTCTATGGAAGCAATCAGAGCCGTCTCTTCACCACAAACAAAGGCGCCGGCGCCCCGTTTGAGGGAGATATCAAAGGAGAAACTGGACCCGAGGATGTTCTGTCCCAAGAACCCCCATTCTCTGGCGTCACACACCGCTTTCTGCAGCCGTTTCACCGCCAAGGGGTACTCGGCCCGCACGTAGATGTATCCTTCTTTGGCTCCGACAGCATAACCGGCAATCAGCATTCCTTCGAGGACGCTGTGAGGGTCTCCCTCCATGATGCTGCGGTCCATAAAAGCACCGGGATCGCCCTCATCCCCATTGCAGATGATGTACTTCTCATCGGCTTCCTGCGCGGCGGCTGTCTCCCACTTCGCTGCTGTGGGAAAACCGCCGCCCCCTCTTCCGCGCAGATGCGCTGCCTTGATCTCGGCCACCAACGCTGTCCTGTCCATGGCCAAGGCCTTGGCCAGCCCCTGATACCCGCCTCTGGCGATGTATGTCCGAATGTCTTCTGGATCAATGGCACCGCAGTTTTCCAAAGCAATTCGCACCTGGGTACGGTAGAACGGAATCTCTGCCTCCTGGGGGCAGGCCCGTCCGGTTTCCGGCTCGTGGTAGAGCAGGCGCTCCACCACTGCGCCCTCCAGCACCGCATCCACCAGTTCGGGTACATCTTCCGGCCGCACCTTTGTATAGAGGACACCTGCTGGCTCCACTCTCACCAGCGGGCCCTGCTGGCAGAACCCCTGGCATCCACTTTCCAGCGTTACTGCCCCTGTGCAGGGAGAGCCACCGTTCTCAAGAAGGTAATCGACAGTCACATGGCTGCCGCGCTTGTGCAACTCTTCCTTGACCCTCTCGAAGACTCTCCGGGAACCGCTCGCGGCGCAGCCGGGGCCCGCGCAGACCAGGATCTGCGCCGCGGCGCCGGCCAGGGCAGAGCTGTAGCGCTGTCCCAGTTCAGCTAGCTGTGTTGCAGATGCGATCACGGGCCTCGTCCTCCTTTTCCAGCTCATCAAGGATGATGTTCATGGCTTCAGGGGTGAGTTGTCCGTATACCTGATCGTTGATCATTGCCACCGGGGCCAAGACGCAGGCACCGAGGCATGCCACTGTCTCCACAGTAAACAGACCGTTTGCCGAGGTAGCCCTGCCGTTCTCCAGCTGCAGGCGCCTGCAAATGGCCTGATACAGAGGTGATGAGCCGCGGACGTGACAGGCTGTGCCGTCGCACACCCGGATCACATACTTCCCTTTTGGCTCTAGCGAGAACTGGGCATAGAAGGTGGCCACCCCGTACACGGTTGCCGGGGAGATCCCCAGAGCATGGGCCACGGTGGTAAGGCATTCCTTGGGCAGGTAGCGAAACTCATCTTGCAGCTCCTGCAGGACGGGGATCAATGAGGACGGTGCTTTCTTGTGACGAGCGAGAATGCGGTTCGTTACTTCCAGCATAAGTCCACTCCTTTGCGCCGGCCCGGCATATTGTGATTTCTATCACAATACTAACACAAAAAAGATCCGCCGAGCGGACTTTGCGAAAAAATTAACCAACTCTTTTCCCTGTTACCGTTCTTGGAACAATAAAAAAACAGGGGCCTCACGCCCCCTTCTGGATCGCTTCTTGCAAAGTGTGCCATGCGAGAACCGCACACTTGACTCGAGCCGGCATCTGTGCAACTCCCTGCAGTGCCACCGCATCTCCCAGAACATCGAGCTCGGCCCCGCAGGGCAGCTCCTGCCTGATCATGGCCAAAAAGAGATCCGCAAGCTGCCGGGCTTCATCCGCTGTCTTGCCCTTGATCAGGTCGATCATGATCGACGTAGATGCCTGGGATATGGCGCAGCCCTGGCCCGTGAACGCCGCATCTACCACCCGCCCACCTTCCAACTGCAGCTCGATGGTAATGTCGTCGCCGCAGCTGGGACTATGCCCGCGCTCATGGCAGGTAGCACACGGCAGATGGCGCCTGTTCTGCGAGCTGCGGCTGTGCTGGAGTATGATTTCGGTGTACAGAGCATTAAGATCCATATCCCAACCACTTCCTCACTTCAAAGAGACTTCTAATGAGAGCATCAACCTCTGCAGGAGTATTATACAGCGCGAAGCTGGCCCGTGACGAGGCGGGAATTTGCAGAAAATGCATCAGCGGCTGTGCGCAGTGATGCCCAGCCCGCACTGCCACCCCGCAGCAGTCGAGAATTGTGGCTACATCGTGAGGATGGCATCCGTCGATCCCGAAGGAGATCACAGGCCCCCGGCCCTCCAAGTTCTGGGGGCCGTAGACAGTTACCCAGGGAATCCTAGCCAGCTCCTCCAGCGCATAGGCGGTGAGTTCCTGCTCGTGGCGCCGGATCTCGCCCAGCCCCAACCGTTCCACATAATCCAGGGCTGCCGCCAAACCCACTGCGCCTTCCACATTGGGTGTACCAGCTTCAAACTTGTGGGGCAGCTCCGCAAACGTGGCGCTCTCTTCGTCCACATACTCGATCATCTCGCCCCCGTACTGATAGGGGGCCATGCGTTCCAGCAGCTCTCGGCGGCCGTAGAGGACGCCGATCCCAGTGGGCCCGTAGATTTTGTGGCCGGAGAAGGCAAGGAAATCGGCACCTAAATCCTGAACATCCAGCGGCATGTGGGGGACGCTCTGGGCTGCATCTACCACAACCACCGAACCCTGGCTGTGCGCCCAGGCCGCAATCTCGGCCACAGGGTAGACAGTGCCCAGCACGTTAGACGTGTGGGCAATGGCTGTGATTTTGGCCCGCTTGGTAATCTTGCTCCGCACCTCTTCCCACGGCAGGCGGTACTCCTTGTCCAGATACAGATACCGCAGGGAAGCCCCGGTCAAACGGGCAACCTGCTGCCATGGGATCAGGTTGCTGTGGTGTTCAGAGATGCAGAGAACGATTTCATCGCCGATCTTCAGGTTGTTCAGCCCATAGCTGAAAGCCACCAGGTTGAGCGCTTCAGTGGCATTTCTTGTGAAAATCACTTCTCGCGGCGACGGAGCGTTGATAAACCGCGCCACCCGCTCTCGTGCCCGCTCATAGGCTTGGGTGGCGGCAACTGCCAGCGCGTAAACCCCACGGTGCGGGTTAGCATGGGAAGTGCGGTTGTACCTTTCCACCGCTTCCAGCACCGCCAGAGGCTTCTGCGTCGTCGCCGCGTTATCCAGGTAGGCTAACGGCCGCTCCGCAGCTTCCACTGCCAAGGCGGGAAAGTCGCGCCGCACTTGGCTCACATCGTACGACATTGCATGAGCCTCCATTCCAGCTCTCGCTTAACCAGTGCCTGCCAAGCTGCCGGGAGCTGGTCCAGAGCAGGCTGAAAGGCCGCCTCCACCAACAGCTGCGTTGCCTGCTGCTCACTCAGGCCCCGAGACATCAGATAGTGCAGTTTGTCGGCATCGATCTTGCCAGCGCTCGCTGCGTGTGCCCCCTCCACGTCGTCCTCCCCCGCCAGGAGCAGAGGAACGGCAATGGATCTGACGGTGTCGTCAAGGAGAAGGACGGATTCTAACTCACTGCCCTTGGCGCGGCGCGCTCCGCGCTTGAGGTCGATGGTACCGCGGAAGATCTTCTTGGCTTCCCCGGCCAGGGCCCCGTGTACGGTAATATCGCTGACACTGCCTTCGCCGTAGTGTTCCGCCAGGTAATTGAGGTCTAGGCGGCGCGTGTCCCCGCCAAAGTATGCTCCCGTGATCGCAACTGCCGCCTCCGAGCTCAGCTGCGCTTTGTAGTTCATGGCAGCAAGCTTCCCACCCAGTTCCACATGGACGAAGTTAACCCGCGCCTGTTCACCCACGATCGCGGCGGTGGAGTCAAAATGGTGCACCGCATCAGACATGTGCTGGATCTTGATAATATTCACTTCTGCCTCAGGTTGAGCGAAGACCTTAAGGGTTCCGTTGTGTACCGCCCCTGCTTCTCCACCGCTGTACTGAAAGATCACGGTTACACGGCTGCCCGCTTCGGCAAAGACCACATTGTGATCCATGACCACTGGGTTCTCGCCGTCACAGCAGTACGACAGCACGATGGGCTCGGGGCACTTCACTCCCTGAGCAACATGAACCTGGGCACCAGCGTTGGGCTGTGCTTCCGCCAGCGCTGCCAGTTCAGCTGATACCCCATACGGAACATACTCTGTTCCCATCCTGTCCCGTAAAGGCACAGCAGGCATGGGCCGGACGGTGAGCCCGGGCAGCGGCGAGAAAGAAAGGTAGTCTTTCTTGTACGGCTGGTAAGCGATCTCCAGCGGTTCAGGGAGTGTCAGCCCGTTCACCTTCAGCCAGCGGTAGGTCTTGACGGGCAGTTCATTCAGCTGTTCCTTGATGACCATATTCTCCCTCCTCTACCCGATGGTGCCCTCAAGTTCAAGGTTGATCAGATTGTTCATCTCCACCGCGTACTCCAGCGGCAGTTCCTTGGCGATGGGTTCCACGAAACCGCGGACTATCATTGCCTTCGCTTCATCCTCCGAAATACCCCTGCTCATTAAGTAGAAGATGGCTGCATCGCTGATCCGCCCGATCTTGGCCTCGTGTCCCACATCCACCTCGTCGGTGGCGATGTCAATGACGGGAATGGTGTCGGACCGGGACTGTGCATCCAACATCAGCGACTCGCAGGATACAGTGGACTTGGAGTACTTGGCCCGCTCTGTGAACTTGACAACACCGCGGTAAACTGCCGTGCCGCCGCTCTTGGAAATGGAGCGCGAGTTGATGGTGGAGGTGGTGTGCGGTGCGGCGTGCACCACTTTGGCGCCTGTATCCAAGTACTGCCCTTCCCCAGCAAAAGTAATGCCGGTGAACTCGGCTTTGGCCCCTTCACCCCGGAGGATACTCATGGGGTACAGCATTGAGACCTTGGAACCAAAGGACCCAGAAACCCATTCGATCACAGCGTTCTTGTCCACCAAGCACCGCTTTGTGTTGAGATTGAACATGTTCTTGGACCAGTTTTCAATGGTGCTGTAGCGCAGCCTGGCACCCTCTCTCACAAACAGTTCCACACACCCCGCGTGGAGATTGTTGACGGAGTACTTGGGTGCCGAGCACCCCTCAATAAAGTGGAGGTACGCTCCCTTGTCCACAATGATCAGCGTGTGTTCAAACTGGCCGGCTCCAGGTGCGTTGGCCCGGAAATAGGACTGGAGAGGGATGTCCACATGCACACCGGGCGGGACGTAAACAAAAGACCCTCCCGACCAGACGGCACCGTGCAGGGCCACAAACTTGTGATCTGAGGGGGGAACCAGGGTCATGAAATGTTCCCGCACCATGTCCTCGTACTCCCGCAGGGCAGTCTCCATATCCAGGTAGACCACACCCCGCTTGCGGATATTCTCCTTTATGCTGTGGTAGACCACTTCCGAGTCATACTGCGCTCCCACCCCTGCCAAGGAGGCGTGCTCCGCCTGCGGGATGCCCAGGCGGACAAAGGTGTTCTTAATGTCTTCAGGCACTTCATCCCAACTGTAGCGCATCTCCGTGGACGGCTTCACATAGGTAATAATGTTGTCGATATCCAGCTCGTCCAAATTGGGCCCCCAGGGTGGGACATCCAGTTGGTAGTAAATATCCAGAGCCTTGAGGCGGAACTCGGTCATCCAGCTCGGTTCATTTTTCTGCCGGGAAATCTCCCTCACAACCTCGGGGGTAAGGCCGCGGTCTACTTTGTAGCTGTATGTGAACTCGTTGTACTGGTCGTACAGCTCTCGTGACAGATCCTCAACATAGGTCTTCTTCCGTGCTGCTTCGCCCATAGCCACCATCCCTCAGCAGTTGAGTGCGGCAAATCCGCGCTGCTCTACTTCGTCCACCAACTCCGGCCCACCGCTCTCAACGATACGGCCGTCCAGCAGGATGTGCACGCGATGGACAGGCAGATGCTCCGTTATGCGGCTGTGGTGGGTGATGATGATCAGCGAGTTATCCTCATTGTGGAACTGCTGCACCCCTGCTGAGACGATGCGCACCGCATCTACATCCAGGCCCGAGTCGGTTTCATCGAGAATCGCCAGTTTTGGTTCCAGAACAAGCATCTGCAGGATCTCGCTCTTCTTCTTTTCGCCACCGGAAAAACCCACATTGAGATAACGCGAGGCGTACTGCGCGTCCATGTTGAGCTGGGCCATTTTCTGCTCCAGCTCCCGGTGGAATTCCAAGAGCCCGACTTGCGTGCCCTTCACCGCCGACTTGGCGGTACGAAGGAAGTTCTCCAGCGTTATCCCGGGAATCTCCTCTGGGTACTGAAAAGACAGGAACAGCCCTAGCTTCGCCCTCTCATGGGGCCTTAGGCCGTTGATGACTTCACCACAGAACGTGATGGTTCCCGCTGTAATCTCATACTGGGGATGGCCCATGAGGACGCTGGCGAGGGTTGATTTCCCCGCTCCGTTTGGCCCCATAATCACGTGTACTTCGCCCCGGCCCACCGTGAGGTTGAGGCCTTTCAGAATCTCCTTGCCGTCAGTGGAAACGTGGAGGTTCTCTATCTGCAAGAAATGCTCACGCATAATTTATTACTCCTCGAGTTCGTTTTTTATACCTTCAGAATACCACAACTCCACCCACGGCGCAACGTCTGGCCGCATTCACAGGCCCGTGTGCACAAAAAAGCCATGGGCACGTGGCCCACGGCTGGATTATCCTGTTTCTTCACTTTCACTTGAGGTAGATTGAGGTGTAGACCGGGTCTGGGAGCCGCCAGTGCTCGATCTTGAGCGTGATATATCGGTCAGGGCCCGGCACTCCTCGGAACTGGAAGTAGCCATAGCGGTCTGTCCAGGTTACTTGGCCGGTCTCAAGCAGCGTGATGCGCGCATCGTCCAGCGGCCGGTAAGACGACCGATTGTTCATCTCCGAAGTCACCCTCACCTGCCTGCCCCGGTAGGATATATATCCGTCCACACTTGTGCGGTAAGGCAGTTCGATGATAATCGGCTGATCGAGACGAATCAGGACGCTGGCATCGCAGGCCGCCAAGAGCACGACCGCCACCAAGAGGACTGCCAACAGCGGGAGTTTTCTGCTCATATCTCACCCTCCTCTTGCCTATAGTGTACGCAATGCTAGGAAAATTTACGTCGCAAGGTAAGGTTACCCTCTCCTATGTTATACTGAAACCAGAATTATCTGTCCACAGATTTCCATCAAATGAGCATAAACTTTTCTCGCAGTCAAGGGATATATAAAGTGAAAGCCAGAGGAAGGGGGGCAGCCACAGAGTTGGAGGAGCAACAACTGATCCAGTGCGCCAAAGAGGGAGACAAGTCCAGCATGGAAGCGTTGTTTAGGATGCACGTGGACAGTGCGGTGCGCACCGCATTTATGATCACCCACAACTGGCAGACAGCAGAAGATGCTGTGCAGGAGGCGTTTATCAAGGCTTTTCGTTCGCTGGGCAAGTTTCAGGAAGGCAAGCCCTTTAAACCGTGGCTGACCAAAATCGTGGTCAACCAGAGCAGGAAGGCCTGGGCCAGATTCCATTCACCATGGGACGAACTTGACCTCCAGCTGGCGGATGAGTCGTCTCAGGGGCTGCCGGAAACACGGCTCTTGGAGTGGGAGAAACGTTCGCACTTGATAGAGGCTGTCAAGCTGCTGGGAGAGAAGCACCGCCTGCCGCTGGTCCTAAAATACCTCAGCGGGCTTTCGGAGGCGGAGATCGGAGAAGTGCTTGGCCTTCCCGTATCGACGGTGAAGTCTAGATTGTACGTAGCCCGAAGGCAGCTCGCCCAGAAGCTGGCAGCTATTGAAAGGGGTGAACAAGATGGAAAAGCGCAGCCAGGCCGTGCCCACAGATGAGGAAATCCGAGCAGCACTGACTTCTTACACAGACAGGCCTGTTTCGGCGGAGAAGATGTGGGCAAACATCGGCGGCGCCTTGGAGTCGCAGCCCAGAACCAGATGGCAGTGGCCTGCGCTGCAGCCGTGGTTGGCTTTGGGCAGCGCCGCCGTGCTCTGTTTGATCATCATCCTCAGCCGGCCTACACCCCCACCGCCTCAACCGCCGGTGGAGATAGGGCCCCAGATCATGCGTTTTGCCGCCCCAGCACCAATCACCGCATCGGCCCGTCCCGCTGACGGAGGCGTGACGGTGGAGCTGACGGCGGTGGATGAGGTGCTGTTGGGTGAATCCGCAGCAGCAGTACGAATTGTGAGGCAAGAAGGGACTGGCCAAGCGGAAGTAGGGCACGCGACTGCCTCTGAACTGGCCGGCGCGAGGCTTACCCCGGGAGAGGTGCGGCATGTCTTCTTACCGGTTCCACTTCCTAGTGAGCCGGGGACATACCAAGTGCAGATTCAGTTGGAAGTGGTGGGGGCAGAAGGCCCGCATGTAGTTGACCTGTTTACATCTTTGACTATCAATAGAGAGGAATGATTGTCATGACAACAAAACTGAACTTACGGCTGGCCGTTGTTGGGCTCTTGATTGCGATACTGGTAGGAACCACGGCAGTAATGCTCCCTCGGCCCTCCTTGGCAGCTGGGGATAACAGCGAACGAGGCTCCCTGCACGTATCGGGAAGAGCTGCGGTCAGCGGCTCCCCGGATATCGCCTATGTACAGTTGGGGGTGGAGACTAGAAACGAATCGGCACAGACAGCCGCAGCAGAGAACGCAGCCTTGATCACCAGTGTGATGGATGCCCTGAAAAAGATGGGCTTTACCGAAGCGGATCTGAGCACTCGCGGCTACAACGTCTACAGCTACCAGCAGACGAACCGCAGTGATGCCTCGGCACCGCCCATCACCATCTACGTGGTACAGAACAACCTGGAGATCACCGTGCGGGATCTGGACATGGTCGGAGAGGTAATTGACGCGGCGATCGCTGCCGGAGCGAACCAAGTGCAAAGCGTCCGCTTTGACATCGAAAATAAGCAGGATATGCAGGTTCAAGCTCTGGAAAATGCCATCAAGCAGGCCCGTATGAAAGCGGAGGCGATGGCTCGGGCCTCGGGCGTCGTACTGGGGGGCATCAGGGTTATCACCGAGCAGAGCACCTCGTACGTCCCGTACACTGACACCGCAGTGCTGCGCAGCTTCGCAGCGGCAGAAGCGAAAACGCAGATCACCCCAGGTGATGTGGAGGTATCTGCTGACGTCAACATCGAGTTTTGGTTCTAAGCATTCCAATATGCAGCAACGAACCCGCTGAGCCCTGAACTCAGCGGGTCCTTTCATGCAAGCGGCGGATCTGTTCTGTCAGATCCTTAAATTCCTGGTCAAGCTGTTCCACATTGTCTTCAGGGCTGGGAACGGCCAGGCGGCCTATGATGTCTGCCAGACGGTGCTGCAGGGAGCACAAAAAATCCCCTCCAGTCTTCTCTAGAGAGGATTGCGGCACAGCAAACCTCGGCCCTCGCAGGGCCAGGTTCGGAAGTCAAAAAAGCGGCCGGCAATCCACACTAGAACAGAAAAATCTCACACCAAACAGGCCTCCAGGATTCTTGTCCTAGGTGCCAACAACCATGTGGAGTTCAATTTCTGTCCGTTGACACGGTTTTGACCCGCACCTCGTACAGGGCCGGCCACAGCTTGCCGGTAACGAACAGGCGCTCGTTTTCGGCATCGTATGCGATACCGTTCAGTACATCTACCTGGTATTCTTCCGCCAGTTCCCCATCGAGGAGCCCCGAAAAATCGACCCAGCCCTTAACTCGGCCGGTATCCGGATCGATGGCGGCGACGTAGTCTGACAGCCAAACGTTGGCGTAGATCTCCCCATTCACATATTCCAGCTCGTTCAACCGGGAAACGCGCACACCCCCGTCCCGGACCTCCAACTTCCGCACGACCTGCAGCGTGTCCGGGTCGAGAAAGTAAAGGATGTGGCTGCCGTCGCTCATGATAAGCTGCCGGCCGTCGGTAGTAATCCCCCATCCCTCAGTGTCATAGGTAAACTCGCCGATCAGCTCGAGAGAGTCCAGGTGATAGATGAATCCCTTCTTCTCACGCCACGTGAGCTGGTAGATTTTGTCGCCCAGTATCGCCAAGCCCTCGCCGAAGAAATCCGCGTCGAGCTCGACCATGCGCAGGATCTCGCCTTTTTCCAGGTCCACTTCTCGCAGGCTGGAACGCCCATAGAGCCCCGTGCTTTCGTAGAGCCGGCCGTCGTGCCACACCAATCCCTGCGTAAAGGCCTCAGGATCGTGAGGATATGCTTCCACCACTTCGTAGGAGTAGAGGGCTGCCCGCGGCTGGGAAGCCCCAACCTGGCAGCCCATCGTCAGCGCTGAGAGTATCAGCCACAGGACAAGTCTTTTGCGCATAGGAACACCATCATGCAGGGCAGATTTCGTCGATCCGAACCAGTACTTCGGGCGGCAGCACCACATCCACCGCTTTGACGTTTTGCTCGATCTGCTCGGGCCTGCTGGCTCCCACCAGCGCACTGGCCACATTGGGCTCACGCAGCACCCAGGCCAGGGCCAGTTCCACCAAGGTGATTCCCAGTTCAGCCGCGATCTTCTCCAGTTCATCTACCTTGGCCAGCATTTCTGGCTTCAGGAACCTCTGCACAAAGACGTTGATCTCCTCATTGGCAGCCCTACTGCCCGGCGGGATCCGGCCGCCTTTGTACTTGCCGGTGAGCACGCCTTGGGCGAGGGGCGAGAAGACTACCTGCCCGATACCGTATTTCTTGCACACAGGGATGATCTCATGCTCGATACGGCGGTTGAGCAGATTGTACTGCGGCTGGTTGACTACGATGCGATCCAGCAGGTACTTGTCCGCCACGGCTACCGCCTCTTCAATCTGGGCAGCACTCCATTCACTCACACCAGCGTAGAGAATTTTGCCTTGGGAGATAAGGTCGTCGATCACGCGCAGGGTTTCCTCGACCGGTGTCTCCGGGTCATAGCGGTGGCAGTAGAAGATGTCCACGTAGTCCAGCTGCATCCGTTTGAGGCTCTTGTGCAGCTGTTCAAACACATGCTTGCGGGACAGTCCCCGATCGTTCGGGCCGTCTCCCACAGGCCAGAAGGCTTTTGTGGTAATGACGTAAGACTCCCGCGGATAGGAGCGCAGGGCTTGGGCCATCACCCGCTCTCCCTCACCGTTCTCGTAGACGTTGGCAGAGTCAAAGAAGTTGATGCCCAACTCGTAAGCGCGGTGAATGGTGCGTTCTGCCACGTTCTCTTCCACGGTCTTGCCGTAAGTGAGCCAGCTGCCTAAGCTGATCGCACTTACCTTCAAGCCTGAACTGCCTAACCTGCGATACTGCACTGATCAGCACCTCTCTTCCTTGAGATTTATCCATCAACCCACTAATGGGGCTGTTTCCTTTTGGCTGCGGTGCAGAGCCGCGTACATTCCTCGTTGAGCAAGGAGCTCCTCGTGGGTACCCTGTTCCACAATCTGGCCGTCCGCCAGTACAACGATGTTGTCCGCGTGCTGGATGGTGGACAGGCGGTGAGCGATGATGATGGTGGTGCGGTCTTTGGAGAGCCTCTCCAGGGCTTCCTGAATCTCCCGTTCTGTGGCGGTATCCAGCGCAGATGTAGCTTCGTCGAGAATCAGGATGGGCGGGTTCTTCAGGAACACACGGGCAATGGAAATACGCTGCTTCTGCCCACCGGAAAGCTTGACACCCCGCTCTCCCACGTACGTGTCGTACCCCTGCGGCAGCGTCATGACGAAGTCATGAATCTGTGCCTGTTTGGCCGCGGCGATCAGTTCCTCCTCTGTGGCATCAGGCCTGCCGTAGAGAATATTGTCCCGAATGGTTCCTGTAAACAAGAACACGTCCTGCTGGACCAAGCCGATGTTCCTCCGCAGTGAACTGAGGGTAATGTCCCGCACATCCTTGCCGTCCACCAATATGGCGCCTTCCACCACATCGTAGAACCGAGGGATGAGGTGACAGAGAGTTGTCTTGCCGCCCCCGGAAGGGCCGACGAAAGCCACTGTCGATCCCGCCTGAATCTTGAGAGAGATGTTGTTCAGGACCTCGGCGTTGGAATCGCTGTAGTGGAACGACACATTGCGAAGCTCAATCTCACCTCTTACGTCTTTCAGTTCAACGGCATGAGGGGCATCTACAATGGTGGGCTTGACTTCCATCAGCTCCACAAACCGCTTGAATCCGCTCATGCCCTGCTCAAACTGCTGGGTGAAGCTGATCAGCCTGCGGATGGGCTGCAAGAAGAAACTGATGAACATCAAGTAAGCAGTTAGATCTGCCAGGTCAATCTGGCCTGCGGCCATGAACCATGCACCGGCCCCCAACACCGCGACATTAAGGATGTTGGTGAAGAAGTTCAGGCCCGAAGAATATTCCGCCATGGCGCGAAAGGCGCTCTTGCGGGAGCGCCGGAACGCTTCATTGGCCTGGTCAAACCGGCGTTCCTCATACTGCTCATTCACAAAACTCTTGGCCACCCGGATACCTGCCAGGCTGTTCTCGAGGTCGGCGTTCACATCGGCGATGCGCTTCCTCTCCTGGCTGAACGCCTCTTCCATCTTGCGCCTTCTGGTGATGGCAAACCATCCGATAATCGGGATAAAGCCGAAAGCAATCAGAGTCAGAGGCACGTTGATCGTCATCAGATAGATAAAGGACCCGATCAACATCAGTGTGGCGATGAACAGGTCTTCGGGCCCGTGGTGGGCAAGCTCCACCACATCGCGCAGGTCGTTGACGATCCGGGACATGAGGTGTCCCGTCTTGTGGTTATCAAAGAACTGGAAGTCCAAGGTCTGCAGGTGGGTGAAGAGATCCCGCCGCATGCGGTACTCCATATTTACGCCCACAACGTGGCCGTAGTAGTCCACGAAATACTGGCAGCCCAGCCGCAGGATGTACATCGCCACCAAAGCGGTTATCCAAACAGCCACTGCCCGCATATTCTGGTTAGGTATATAATTGCGCATGAATTCCCGTGTGATAATGGGGAAAACCAAATCCAGCGCCGCAATCAAACTGGCACACGCCATATCCATGAAGAACAAGCGTTTCTCTTCTTTGTAGTACGAGACAAACCTTCGCAGTAGGCTCAGTTCCACCACTCCTTTCTGTTGAGATACTGCCCCGCGCTCTTCATTATTCGTTGGAATTAACTGATCCCCTGCCTGCAGCCTGTCGACCACCACAAACAGCAGGCCTCTGCGAATGGTCTACAGTAGTACGGCGCAGTCAATCGGAGGAGATTACTTGTGATCAGCATGGAAGTACTAATTCGTCTGGCAATACTCGCAGCAGCTCTTGTACTTCTGACTGTGGGCTGGCGTTTCGCCCTGCGCAGAGTCATCAGGCTCATCCTGAAGCGGGAAGTGAGGCCGGGGCTTGTGACGGCCTTAGCTGCCGTCATGGCCGTGCTGGTGATCTGGGGGACACTCGCTTTCTACGTCTACTACGGGTTCGGCCATCAGCCGGATATCTACCGGCGGGGCCATCGCGACAGCAACATGGTGGCTATCACTTTCGACGACGGGCCGAGCCCTGAGTTCACACCAGCGATTTTGGACATCCTCAAGCAGTACAACGTGCCGGCCACTTTCTTTATGGTTGGCTCGCACGTAGAGAAGTATCCGGACATTGCCCGCCGGATAGTGGAAGAAGGCCATGCGGTGGGGAACCACACGTACAGCCACCGCAATCTGCCGACCCTAAGTACCAAGGCCCTGCAGGAGGAGATTATCAAGGCCACCGCGGCGATCGTGGAAGTGACGGGTGAGTACCCTGCCTACGTGCGCCCACCCCGGGGCATGTACGACGGGCGTTTCCGCCGCCTTGCCAACTTGCTCGGACAGGAGATCATCTTGTGGACGGTTTCCAGCCGCGACTGGCGGTTTGGAGTCACACCGAATGCCGTGATAAAGAACGTCACCTCCCGGGTCAAAGGAGGCGACATCATCCTCTTCCACGACAGCGGCGCGCTGATCCGCAATGAAGGCGGTGACCGCCGTGCCACTGTGGCAGCACTGCCCGCTGTGATCGAGGCTCTGCAGGCCAAGGGGCTGCGTATTGTGACTTTGGCCGAACTGCTCCACGACGTCGAGCCCACGGACGTCTACCCGCAGGTGGATATGCCTGAATGAGGGAGGAACAGCAGTGAAGATAGTCCCCGGCAGTATCGAAGACGCAGAAAGCATCGCCCAGGTCTACCTCGATGCGTTTCCGGACAGCACTGCGTACTATTTCCCCCGCAAAGACAGGCGCCATCTCTTGGAGGTGGTGCAGTGCGGATTTCAGCTGGTCTTGCTCATGGGGGCGCAAGCGCTGGTGGCGGTTGACGACAGCGGCCGCACTGTGGGATACTGCGTCTTCAGCTCAAGGCCGGCAGGCACGGCCCGCCGCCCAATCCCCTGGCTGGCGGCGGCAAGTCTGGGGCTGAGGGCCCTCACGCGCCTATCGCCGCCAGAAATCGCAAAGCTCGCCTACGGGCGCATCCTTTTTCGCAGCAGCGTCCGCATCGAAGATAAGCTGCCGCCCGAGGGAGGGCGCATCGTATCCATCGCCGTGAGGAGGTCCTGTCAGGGACTGGGGTTGGGGCGTAGGCTCCTTGCTCAGACTCTCACAGAGATGGGCCCTGTTCCTGTGCACCTGGAAGTGCGGGCAGATAATGCCAGTGCTCTGGCCCTTTACCACGGCAGTGGTTTTCGTCGGTATGGCTTGACTCGCGATGGTATGGGGCCGTGGGTGATCATGGTTCGGCCCGCCCCCGGCGGCGCAGAAGATCCAACTTCCCCTTGATACGCTGAGCGGCTGCTTCAGTTTTTTCCGGATCCAACTGAGCAGAGACTACGCGGCCGCCTTCTACCTCCACCAACAACCACATACCCGGCCGGCAGCCGGCAGGCAGGTCTTCTACTGGGCAGAGTACTGCTGCCCCCTGCCCCTCAGGCAGGAGGACGGCTGTCCGTCCCTCCTCAATGCGATCCAGCACCACTGAAATCAACCTATCACTCCCCTACGAATGCGATCCCCTGCTTCTTGATGGCCTCTAAAGTGGCTGGGCCGATGCCCGGCACCCGCAGCAGATCATCCAGGCCGGAAAACGGACGCAGGCGCAGAATCTCCCCAGCCCGTTTTGGCCCGATGCCGGTGATCTTCAGAAGCTGTTCATAGGGTGCCCTGTTCACCTCTATCTGGCCGAACACTCCCCCGTAAAGCTCCGGGGCCCGTTCTGTGGTGATCCAGTACCGGTGCCCATCCGTTTCCACCACGATTGTGCCGTAAGCGTCGGTGCCGTACAGGGTGATGCCGCGCTGCAGTACCCTCTCCACTACTTGGACATGGGGATGGCCAAACGGGCTGCAGATGGCTGCCGAGTAGATGGCTACTTCGGGGCTTACAGCATCCAGAAAGGCGGCACTGTTCGAAGTCTCAGAGCCGTGATGGGCCAGCTGCAGGACTTGGGCCCGTACATTGAGGCCTCGCTTCAGTATCTCTTCTTCGGTAGGCACCTCGATATCTCCTGTCAAGACCAGGGCGAAGCCGCCGTACACAGCCCTGAGCGCCAGGCACGACTGGTGGATATCTTCTGTTACCTGCCCAGGATTGAGAATCTCCAGCGTAAGGCTGCCGATCGGAATGGCTTCTCCCGCCCGCGGTTCGTAATAACCCGCATCTGAAGCCAAGATGGCGTCCAGCGCCTCCTCAAACACCGGCGTGGGGTGTTCGAAGCCGCTCATCCACACTTCCCGCACGTCAAAAGCGCCCAAGACATCTTTCAGCTGGCCGATGTGGTCCGCATGCGGATGAGTGACGATCACGACGTCCAGCCTTGTCACTCCAGCACGCTGCAGAAGCGGAACCACATCATAACGGCCCGTATCTCCCACATCCACCAACACAGCGAAATCCGGCCCCTGCAGGAGCACGGCTTCCGCCTGCCCCACGTAGAAGAAATGGGCGGCCATGTTGCCGCGAGCAGCCACACTGCCTGCCACGCACAGTATCAAGATCAAAACCACCAGCGTGGGCTTAAGCCAAGCCCGATGCACGGTTCTCTCCTCCCCGTTTTCGGTTCTTACAATCAGTCTATTGAGCGCTCAATCGCGTAAAGAATTCCCGTACCAACGGCGCCGCAATCCTGCCTCCGATGCCCCCGCCTTCCACCAGCACGGCAAAGGCAAGGTCGCGCTGGGCGAAGTCAAAGGCGATTCCGCCAAACCATGCATGGGTTTCGTCGGTGGTTTCCGCAGTGCCTGTCTTACCGATGAGGTGGATCCCCTCAACCCGGGCGGCCGTGCCCGTACCTTCTTGCACTACCCTCGCCAAGATCCCCCGCATCTCCTCAGCAGTATCAGCAGTTAGGACCTCATAGAGCGGGGCTTCTGCCCCCTCGTCCCGGGGAGTAATCACGATTTCTGGCACCACGCCCTCGCCGGCGAAGGCTGTGAAGATCTGGGCAACGTGGATGGGTGTCAGCAGCACCCGATCTTGCCCGATGGCGCTCCAAGCCAGAGCCACACGGCTGCGTGCGGGATCACCCACCTGCCCTGCCCGCAGGTTCAGCCCCAGATCCCAGCTGGTATCCAGTTTCCAGCGAGAAAAGTACTCCTTGAGGAGGCTCGCCCCCAGGTCGAGCCCCACTTGAGCCATGGTTGTGTTGATGGAGTTCACGATCGCATCGGGGAAAACGTGCAGGCCAAAGGACTGTCGTTCAAAATTGCGCACGATGTTGCCTTCCACCCGCAGTTCACCAGTGTCATTGAACTGGCTGGCTACAGTGTGGACACCTTGGTCCAGGGCTGCGGAGCCCGTCACGACCTTAAATATGGAACCGGGCGGGTACAGGCCTTGAAACGCCCTGTTGAACATTGGTTGTTCTGGGTCATTGCTCAGTTCGGACCACCTTTGAGCGCTGATGCCCATGATAAACTCCTCCGGATCGTAACTAGGCGAGGAGGCGGCTGCCAGAATCTCACCAGTATTGGCATCCAGCACCACAAAGGCACCCGCGTAATCGCCGAGAACCTCAAATGCAGTGCGCTGGTAAGCCCCATCGACGGTCAGATACACGTCTTTACCGTGCACCACAGCCCGTTGTGCCAGCAGCACCGCTTCTCCTTCGGGAGGCTCCACATAGAATTTCAGCCCGGGCCTGCCCCGCAGGGTATCGTCGAAAGCCAGCTCCAGGCCGGCTCGGCCCACGATCTCACCAGCGGTGTATTCCCTCTCTGGAAACCGGTCGATCATGTTCGCCGTCACTTCTCCGATGTACCCGGTGAGATGTGCCGCTGCTTGGCCCAAAGGATACGCCCGTGATTCTTCCCGGCGGAAAAAGACGCCGGGAATAGGCCTCAGACTCGGGTCAACGCGGGCATATTCTTCCTCGGAAACGGTGATCAGCGGTGCGAACCAGTGCCCCTGCACGCCGGGTGCTTCGTACTTGCTCCTGACATAATCAGGGTCCAAGCCCAGCTGCTCCTGCAGCGCCTGATGCAGCCGCTCGCGGTCGGAAATGCGGTTGGGCTGAACGCCGATGCTCACAACGGTACCCTGCCCTGCCAAGACGTCGCCGTTGCGGTCCAAGATAGCACCGCGCGTCGGCTGCTCGCGGTCACGGCGGTACCTGGCTTCCAGGCCGTACTCAGGCAGAGGCAAGTCATCTGCCCACTGAACCTTCCAGGTCAATAAGCCGGTGCGGCGCAGCTTGAGGGTGGATTCGATCTCCAGCGGCTCAAAAAAGCGGGAAGTGTAGCGGAGCTTGTAACTGTACTCCGCAGCCTGCCAGGATTCGGACTTCTTTTCCAGCTGCACATCTTCGATCCCTTCCAACCCGTACGCGTCGGCAAAGCGGCGGAACCCCTGCTCCAACTCGGTTCCGGCCGGATGTGGTTGTTCCGGATCGAAATACTGCTCCACTGCGCTGAAATCCTGAGCGGTAATCCGCTGGAGGTACTGCTCTGCCACCGCCTGCGGTTCGGGCCCGCCGTACACCAGCCATGCCCCAGCTGCGGCAGCAGCGATCACTACGACCAATCCGATTATCACTGCTGTACGCATCCTGCATCTCTCCTTTGGCCATAGTTTTCCCAATTTGCGAAAAAACTCTCAGCTTTCACGTCAAACGTTCGGGAGAAAACGCTCTTGAGTACAGTCATTCTCAGGACGTACAGCAAAGCTGACCTTGGCCTTCGCAGAGGCACTCTCAGTGCTTCTGCCAAAACCCCGGAGTAAAGATGGCCAAGATGGTAAATAGCTCCAGCCGGCCCACAATCATTAGGACGACAAACAGCATCTTCGCGGCCCCGCCGAAGAAAGCGAAACTGTGGGCTGGGCCCACAAGCCCAAAACCTACCCCTACATTTCCCAACGTACAGGCCACAGCGCTGAGAGAGGTAACCAGATCGGTCCCTGTGAGAGTTACGATCAGAGTCCCAGTACCGAGTAAGAAGAGGTACAGGAAGATGAAACTGGAGATGGCCGCAACTGTTTCCGGTGGAACCACCCTGCCGTTGACGGTTACAGGCACATGAGCCTGCGAGTGGAGAATGCGCCGCGCTTCGCGCACGACTGACTTCGCTGCTACTACCCAGCGGATCACCTTAACACCGCCCGCCGTTGACCCGGCACTGCCGCCCACAAACAGCATCAGGAACAAGAGCGCTTGACTGAACTCCGGCCAACTGCGGAAATCCACCGTCGCATACCCCGTTGTGGTCATGATGGAACTCACCTGGAAGAGTGCGTGCCTGGCCCCATCCAGCGGCCCATATTGGGCAGAGCGGGTTAGGTTGAGTGCGATCAGGCTTGTGGAGACAAGAAGAATACCCAGGTATGCCCAGAGTTCTGTGTTAGCCCGCACGGTCTGCCAGCGGCGCCGCCACAGCTCATAGTAAAGAGAAAAGCTTACCCCAGCCATAACCATGGCGATGGCGAGTATCCACTGCGCGGCCACCCCGGTGGCCTCACCAAGAACCGCATTGTATGGGGTAAACCCGCCGGTACCGACGGCACCGAAGCCAAGCAGCACCGCATCAAAGAAAGGAACACCGGCCGCAAACAGGGCCAGCACGGCAGCCGCTGTGATGCCGAGGTACACGGTATACAGCAGCTTTGCGGTATTGGCCAGCCGCGGTACCAACTTGTCCGCGGTCGGCCCAGGCGTCTCAGCCTTGTAGATTTGCATGCCCCCCACGCCTATGGCAGGGAACAGGGCCAATGCGAACACGAGGATGCCCATTCCCCCCAACCAGTGAGTAAACGAACGCCAGAAAAGCATGCCTCGGGGGAGAGACTCTACATCGTTGAAAATGGTGGCACCCGTCGTGGTTAGGCCCGAGGCCGATTCGAACAGGGCGTCAGCAAAAGTGGGAACGCAGTCGGTCAACGCGAAAGGAAGTGCTCCGAACACTGCTGCGGCGGCCCATCCCAATGTCACGATGAGCAGGCCTTCGCGCGCTCTGATAGTGTCCAACCTCGGCTTGGCCAGCTTAAGTGCAAACCCGGCAGCTGCCGTAATCACCAACGACCAAGCAAAGGCAACGGCGGCGGTTTCGCCGTACGCCATAGAAACCAAAAGTGGAGCAGCCAGGAGCAGTGCCTCAACTAAGAGGAGGTTTCCCAGAATCCTTGCGACCATGCCAAAGTTCATGGAGAAGGCCTCCCTTCTGGCGATAGAACAGCTTCTCTAGTTGATGCACCATCGATGCCACGCAGAACACTACTACCCTATCCCCAGGTTGAATGACGGTATCCCCTCGCGGTATGGTCACCCGGCCACCCCGGACAACCGCTCCCACGATGATCCCCTGCGGAAGGTCGAGCTGTCTTAAGGGTACCCCTATCACCTGCGAAGCATCTGTGACGATAATCTCCACTACTTCTGCCTGACCGCCGAAGAGCAAGGAGAGTGAAGCAATCTGGCCGCCTTGGATGAAGCGTATAATGGCTCCAGCGGAGATCAACACCGAGTTCACGGCCCGATCGATGCCGAGCTGCTCTATGATGGAAATGAAGTTTGAGCGGCTCACTTTGGCAACGACCCGGCCTATACCCTGCTGCTTGCCGAGCAGAGCAAGAAGCAGATTCTCCTCATCGAGGCCGGTGAGGGCCGCCAGTGCATCCATCTCCGCCAGGCTCTCTTCTTCCAGCAAGTCACGGTCAGTAGCATCCCCGTGAATCACCAGCACATTGCGGAGGTTTTCGGCCAGATACTCGCAGCGCTCTGCGTCCTGCTCAACGATTTTCACCGAGGCCCCCGCCTCCAGCAGTTCTTTGGCAAGGAACAGGGCTGGGTTGCCGCCGCCGAGAATCATCACGTTGCGCGGGACCGCTTTCTTCTCACCAAACTGCCCCTCACCAGAAAACGCCTTCAAATCTGCCGTCTTCCCGATCAGGTACAGCACGTCCTTGGCGCCCAGCTCAGTACTGCCATGAGGGACAATGATCTCATCCTCTCTGGCGATGGCCGCCACCAAAACGCTGCGGAACGCATCGAGTTCCTGCAGCGTGTGCCCAGCCAGCTCGGGCCTGAGGGTGATCGGGTACTCCATCAGGCCCACCCGTCCGTGGGCAAACTCCTCAATATGCAGCGCTCCGCCCTGGAGGAAGTAGCGAAAGATGTCTCGAGCCACCTCTTGGTCGGGGTTGATGATAAAATCAACGTCAAAGCGGCTGCTGAAGAACTCCAGCTGCTTGGCATAGGCAGGATTGCGCACACGCGCCACCACCTGCTTGCATCCCAGCTCCTTGGCCAGCAGGCAGATGAGTAAATTGGTCTCATCACTGCCTGTTACCGCTACCGTTACACTTGTACGCTCCATGTTGAACTGTTTCAACAGATCGAGCTGGGCTGCATTGCCCTTAGCCGTGAGAACATCGAGATTGTTAGCCACTCGCTGCAGGGCGCGTTCGTCGATGTCTATCACTGTAATGTCATGGCCGTTGCTGGACAAGGCTTCGGCCACCTTGTATCCCAGTTTCCCCGCACCTGCAATCATGATGCGCATCGCATATCACCTCTCGTTGACTACGGCACCCTGGTTGAATATAACACCCTGAAGCGGCCGAATGCCACGTCAAAACGCGAATACTCTTTGACAATATTCTGTAGAAATGTTGCCATAACGTAAAACCGCATTCAGCCGCTGAGCCCTACGTCTGCTCTACCCTCTGGCAAGAATCACGCACAATCAGACTGACCGGCAGAATCTGCTTGCGGGGTGTGTCTGCCCCAGTGATGGCCTGGACGATGGTGTCAGCCGCCAGCCGGCCCAACAGGACTGTGTCCTGCCTCACAGTCGTCAGAGCCGGGGTGAGGTGCCTGCTCACTTCAATGTCGTCATAGCCAACAATGGACATACCACCCGGGCAGGACAGCCCGACTTGTTTCAGTGCGCTCATGGCCCCCACTGCGATGGCATCACTCTGGCACACTACGGCCGTGGGCCTTTCCTTGCATCTGAGAATAGCCTGCATCGCGTAGTATCCCGATTCACGCGTAAAATCGTCACCGGCCGCCCATTCACGACGAAACGGCAGGCCATAATCGGCCAGCCGCATCTTGAATGCTTCGGTACGGCTGCGGCAGGCAAAAGTGTTGGGTAGGCCCTCGATCAGGCCCAGTTTGCGGTGGCCCAGGGCATACAGATAGTCCACAGCCTGGAACATACCCTGCGTATGATCCCAGTACAGGAAGTATACGTCTCGGCCCTGAGGGACACCGCCTTCTTCATCGAGAAACAGACAAGGTATCGAGGATTCCGCCAGCTCTATCACCTGAGGCGAATCTAGGTCTACGCCCATCAGCACAGCGCCATCCACACCCCGGCGCATACAGCACTGCAGGTAGTCGATGGGGTTTCGCAGCCAAGCTTCAGGAAACAGCACAAAATCGCCGCCCAGTTCTCCCAGCCTTCTTCCCAGCCCGAGCAGGATCTCCTGAGCAAAAGCATGATGCAGCCCCCACATGGGGTTGTAGTGCATGAACACGCCCACTAGGTAAGAAGGCTTATCTGAGCGGTGCGCTCCATAGCCCACAGTTCTCCCTCCATTGCTCCCAACCGCCATCTGACGGCTTACTTACCCCATTCTAACACAGAACACAAGTTTCCTTCCGATTGTTTGCCGCGATTTGGCAATGTGATATACTCCAGGTGACAGCACCTCGACTCGCAAGGAGTGACGGCAGTGGATGAAGTGTTCCGCCAACCAGATCGCCCGATCCCTGAGCGCATCGCTGATTTGTTGGCACGGATGAGCCTAGAAGAGAAGATCTCGCAGATGGTGTACAACTCCTCCGCACTTCCGCACCTCGGCCTGCCCGAGTACAACTGGTGGAATGAGTGCCTGCACGGAGTGGGCCGCGCCGGCGTCGCTACTGTGTTCCCTCAGGCCATCGGCATGGCAGCAACCTTCAACGCGCCGCTGATCAAGCGCGCCGCGGAAGTGATCGCCGATGAAGCCAGGGCCAAACACCACGAATTCGCCCGTCAAGGCGACCGGTCTATCTACAAGGGATTGACCTTCTGGTCTCCCAACATCAACATCTTCCGCGACCCGCGGTGGGGCCGTGGGCAGGAAACATACGGTGAAGACCCTTATCTGACGGGCAGGCTGGGGACAGCTTTTGTCCAAGGCCTACAGGGAAGCCACCCGAAGTATCTGAAAGTCGCGGCCTGTGCTAAGCATTTTGCTGCGCACAGCGGGCCCGAATCCCTGCGGCACAGTGTTGACGCTGTCGTCAGCCAGAAAGACCTGTATGAAACATACCTGCCAGCCTTCCGCACCCTCGTTACAGAGGCAAAGGTGGAGGCAGTGATGGGTGCCTACAACCGCGTGAACGGAGAGCCGTGCTGCGCCAGTCCCACCCTCCTTCAGAAAATCCTCCGGGAGCAGTGGGGCTTCACAGGGCACGTCGTTTCGGACTGCGGCGCCATCGCCGACATCCACCTCCACCACCGAGTCACCGCAACACAAGAGGAATCGGCGGCACTAGCAGTAAACAACGGCTGCGACCTCAACTGCGGCAGCGTGTTCTGGAGCCTGAAGCAGGCCGTACAACAGGGGTTGATCTCCGAAGAGGCCGTTGACCGTGCCCTCACACGCCTGCTGCGCACCAGGTTCAAGCTGGGGATGTTCGACCCGCCGGAAGCGGTTCCCTATAGCCAGATCCCGTATGAAGTGGTGGCGTGCCCAGAACACCGCGCCCATGCCCGGCAGGTGGCGCGAGAGTCGATGGTCCTGCTCAAGAACGTCAGCAACCTGCTCCCCCTCCCTGATGGCCTCAGGTCTATCGCGGTGATTGGGCCCAACGCGGCTTCTCAGAAAGTGCTGTTGGGCAACTATCACGGCACGTCAACGCAGCTGGTCACCGCACTGGACGGCATCCGCAGCCGAGTGTCACCGCAGACACGAGTCTGGTATGCGGAAGGATGTGATTTGGCCGCGTCTAAACCATCGTACTGGGGAAAGGCTCCCACAGCCGGTTTCGCAGAGGCTGTTGGGGCAGCGGAGCGGGCGGATGTTGTGATCATGTGCTTGGGCATCTCACCAGAGCTGGAGGGTGAGGAAGGCGAGGCCGCTGAGTCTGACGGCGGCGGCGACCGCAGGTCGCTCAACCTGCCAGGAGTGCAAGAAGACCTGCTCCAGGCCATCCATGCCACCGGCAAGCCCATCGTCCTTGTCTTGTTCAGCGGCAGCCCGCTCACGGTCAACTGGGCCCATGAGCACATTCCCGCCATTATCCAAGCGTGGTATCCCGGCGAAGAGGGAGGAAGTGCCCTGGCTGATATCATCTTCGGTGACTATAACCCCGCTGGGCGCCTGCCCGTCACGTTTGTTAAGTCGGTGGACGACCTGCCGCCGTTCACTGACTATACCATGGCCGGCCGTACCTACCGTTACATGGAAAAGGAACCGCTCTACCCGTTCGGCTACGGGCTCAGCTACACTACGTTCGCCTACAGCAACCTGCGCATTCCCGCTGCGGCAGAGACGGGAGACGAAGTGGAAGTGCAGGTGGAAGTAACGAATATAGGCCCCCGGGCCGGGCATGAAGTCGTGCAGCTGTACGTCCGAGCCTTGGAAGCAAGTGCGAAGACACCCATTCATTCTCTGCAGGGCTTTGCCAAGGTCTACCTGGAACCTGGAGAAAGGGCCGTGGTGAAGTTCAGCCTTACGCCACGGCAGTTGGCAGTCTTCTATGACGACGGCAGCTGCGCCGTGGAACCGGGAAGATATGCTCTCTTCGTGGGCGGAAGCGCTCCCGATACCCGCAGCATCGCCCTGTGCGGCTCAGCGCCCTTGTGCGGAGAACTCCAGCTCAGAGGCAGGCGCCTGCCCCTTCCATTCTAGGAAAGCCGCCCGTTTGACCTTGCATGTAATTAATGTATATAATGGGAAGGGATCAGCCGGTTCATGGCGAAACAACAAGCAGGACTGCACTCTTGCCTGTATTTGTGAGAGCGGGCACGGGCTCGCCTCACCGCAGTGACATCATATCCAAGGACCTCGCATCTGCGCGAGGCACCTTTTTGTTGTCCGGCAGGCTTAGTTTTACACAGTAAGGAGGAGGAGTGTACTTATGCGCAAGATGACCATTGACGGCAACACCGCTGCGGCGCACGTTGCATACGCGTTCAGCGATGTCGCGGCCATTTACCCAATTACGCCGTCTTCCCCCATGGGTGAAGCCTGTGACGAATGGGCCGCCGAAGGGAAGAAGAACCTCTTTGGTCAAGTTGTCAAGGTTGTAGAGATGCAATCGGAAGCTGGCGCAGCCGGTGCTGTGCACGGTTCGCTGGTCGCCGGTGCTCTCACCACCACGTTTACTGCTTCACAGGGTCTGCTCTTGATGATCCCCAACATGTACAAGATCTCCGGCGAGCTTCTGCCGGCGGTGTTCCATGTTTCGGCTCGGTCTTTGGCCACCCACGCCCTGTCCATTTTTGGCGACCACTCTGACGTCATGGCTGCCCGGCAGACGGGATTCGCCATGCTCGCATCCGGTTCTGTCCAAGAAGTAATGGACCTGGCTTTGGTAGCCCACTTGGCCGCCATCAAGAGCCGTGTACCGTTCCTGCATTTCTTTGACGGTTTCCGCACATCCCACGAGATCCAGAAGATCGATGTGATCGATTATGAGGAAATGGAGAAGCTCGTGGATCACGAAGCAATCGCTCAGTTCAGAGCGAGAGCCATGAACCCAGAGCATCCTCACCTGAGAGGCAGCGCTCAGAACCCTGATATCTACTTCCAAGGCCGAGAAGCTGCCAACCCGTATTATCTGGCCGTTCCCGGTATCGTTGTTGATGCCATGAAGCAGGTAGGAGAGATCACCGGCCGCCGCTACATGCCCTTCGATTACTTCGGTGCACCGGATGCCGAACGGGTTATCGTAACCATGGGTTCCAGCACCGAAGTGGTTGAAGAGACTGTGAAGTACCTCAACAGCCTGGGCGAAAAGGTCGGCCTGATCAAGGTACGGCTCTACCGCCCGTTCTCTGTGGAGCACTTCTTGGCTGTACTCCCGGCAACCGTGAAGCGGATTGCGGCCCTGGATCGGACGAAGGAACCTGGCGCGCTGGGAGAGCCTCTCTATCAGGACGTCCAGACTGTGCTGGCCGAAAACGGCAAGTCCGACATTCTCGTGGTTGGCGGGCGCTACGGCTTGAGCTCGAAAGAGTTCACACCGGCCACGGCTAAGGCCGTATTCGACAACCTCAAGAGTGAGAACCCGAAGAACCACTTCACCGTCGGCATCATTGATGATGTCACCCACACCTCCTTGGATGTGGACCATGCCCTGGACATCGCCCCCGCTGACCTCATCTCCTGCAAGTTCTACGGCCTGGGCTCCGACGGTACGGTGGGCGCTAACAAGAACAGCATTAAGATTATCGGTGACCACACCGATATGTTTGCACAGGGCTACTTCGAGTATGATTCGAAGAAATCCGGCGGTATCACCATCTCCCACCTGCGTTTCGGAAACTCTCCGATCAAGGCGCCGTACAAGGTGGACAAACCCAATTTCGTGGCCTGCCATAATCCGTCTTATGTGAAGAAATACGACATGCTCAACGGCATCAAGAAGGGCGGCGTTTTCCTGCTCAACTCGCCTTGGACGGTCGAGGAAATGGAGACCGAGCTGCCGGCATCCCTCAAGCGCCAGATTGCCGAGAATAACCTGCGGTTCTACAACATTGACGCTGTGAAGATCGCTCAGGAAATCGGCCTTGGCGGCCGCATTAACACCATTCTGCAGGCGGCGTTCTTCAAGATCGCCAACGTCATCCCAGTCGATGATGCGGTCAAGTACATCAAACAGGCCATCCTGGACACCTACGGCAACAAGGGTGAAAAGGTAGTCAACATGAACTACGCCGCTGTAGATCGGGGCCTCACCGATCTGGTGGAAATCAAGTACCCGGCCGATTGGGCACACGCGGAAGAAGCCGCGGCGGCAGTAGAAGTTGAGGAACCTGAATATGTAGCCAATGTGGTACGTCCTGTTAACGCCCTTAAGGGTGACGACCTCCCGGTCAGCACCTTTACGCCGGACGGCACCACGCCAACAGGCACAACTAAGTACGAAAAGCGCGGTATCGCCATCAATGTTCCGAAATGGATTCCGGAAAACTGCATCCAGTGCAACCAGTGCGCCATGGTCTGCCCACATGCGGTCATCCGGCCGTTCCTGGCGACGGAAGAAGATCTCGCCGATGCTCCTGAGGCCTTCGTCACCCTCGATGCCGTCGGCAAAGAAGTGAAGGGCCTCAAGTACCGCATCCAGATCTCTCCGCTCGACTGCACCGGTTGCGGCAACTGCGCCCAGGTCTGCCCTGCTAAGGAAAAGGCCTTGGTCATGGAGCCGCTGGTTGACCACGCTGTTGTGCAGGACGCTAACTGGAATTTCGCTCTCAGCCTGCCGAACCGGGCTGCGGACATTCCAGCCAACACCATTAAGAATGCTCAGTTCCGGCAGCCGCTGTTCGAGTTCTCCGGGGCCTGCGCCGGCTGCGGCGAAACCGCCTACATTAAGCTGGCCACTCAGCTGTTCGGCGACCGGATGCTGATCGCCAATGCCACCGGATGCTCGTCCATCTACGGCGGCAGTGCACCTGTCTGCCCGTACACCGTCAATGAGTTTGGGCGCGGCCCTGCGTGGGCTAACTCCCTGTTCGAAGACAATGCTGAGTTTGGCTTCGGCATGAAGCTCGCTCAGGACGCCCGGCGTACAACGCTGGCCGATCTGATGCGCAATCTCTTGGATGAGAACATCCCGGCAGAGCTGAAGGAAGCGTTCGAACTGTGGATGAACAACATGGATGATGCCCAGGCAACAAGGCAGGCTGCGGACAGAATCACGAGCCTGCTCCCGGCGGCGATTGAACAGTCCTCCGGTGACCTCAAATCGATGCTCGAGACTCTCCAGGAGAACGCCGATGTGCTGGTGAAGAAGTCGGTCTGGATCATCGGTGGTGACGGCTGGGCTTACGACATCGGCTACGGCGGCTTGGACCACGTGCTGGCATCCGGTGAGGACGTGAACGTGCTTGTCCTCGACACCGAAGTCTACTCCAACACCGGAGGCCAGGCATCGAAGGCCACACCCACCGGCGCCACAGCCAAGTTCGCCAGCGGCGGCAAGCGCACACGCAAGAAGGAACTGGGGCTCATGGCCATGTCCTACGGGTACGTGTACGTTGCCTCAGTATCTATGGGCGCCAACCGCAACCAGCTCCTGAAGGCCATGATCGAAGCGGAAAGCTATCCGGGGCCGAGCCTCATCATCGCCTATGCTCCGTGCATCAACCACGGTATCAATATGAGCATGAGCGTGGAGAACGGCAAGCAGGCTGTAGAGTCGGGTTACTGGACGCTGTACCGCTATGATCCTCGTCTTGAGGCGGAGGGTAAGAATCCGTTCATCCTTGACTCCAAGGAGCCGGATTTCTCCAAGTTCCGTGACTATCTCATGCAGCAAGTGCGCTATGCTTCACTGGCCAGACAGTTCCCGGATGTGGCCGAAGAGCTGTTCAAGGCCGCAGAGGAGGATGTACGCCGGCGCTACAACATGTTCAAGCGCATGGCGGAGAACTTCTAAGCATTCACGAAAAGAGCCCCCGAGTCAAATCGGGGGCTTATTTTTATGCACTATGACGCAAAGACGTGGTCACCGATCTGGAGCTTGATCTGCCTGGTCCACACCCAACTGGTCCGGGGAACCTTGCTTGGGTTCCAGAAGAACAGCGCTCCATCTGTAGGATCGTGCCCGTTAAGTGCCTCGAGCACCGCCTCGTAGGCGCTGTTGTTGGGCAGCATGTTGATCGTGCCGTTGGCAACGACTTCGAACTGGCGGGGCTGGTAGACAACGCCCCACACAGTGTTGGGGAAATCCGGATGCTTCAGGCGGTTCAGGGCAACGGCCGCAACGGCAATCTGGCCCAAGAACGGCTCTCCCCGCGCTTCGGCGTGGACCAACCGGGCCAGAAGCTTGATTTCTTCCAGCCGCTGCTCAGTGTACTCGTCCTCCGGTAGCACAAATCCACCCTCTACTGAGGGCAGCACTGGAGCTGAGCTCACGTTCCTCCCCCCTTCCATCCCGAACCTGCATGCCTCTGCACAGCATATGCAGGCCGCTGGTGGACGGAAACGGGAACAGGGCCCTATCCCCGGGGCTTAAGCGCTGGGATCCGCCCAGCGATCATTGGGCAGAAGAGGATACCATCCTGGGCGGCGCGAGTCTCGATCGTAGCAGTAAGCCCCCAGCTCTTTGTACATCTCGGCGTACTTGTGCAGACGGTCACGGTCGAGTTTCACGCCCAGCCCGGGCTGATCGGGGACCTTAATCCGGCCGTTCTCATACTGCATCTTCCCGCCTTCGATTACGTCGTCCAGGAGATGATGATAGTGGGCATCGATGGCAAAGGTGAGGTTGGGCAGCGCTGCTGCAAGATGAAGCATTGTACTGAGCTGTATGCCCAACTCACCAGAGGAGTGCACGGAGATGCCCAGTTGGAACGTATCGCAGATGGCCGCTGCCTTCATACACGCCCTGATTCCGCCCCAGAAAGTGGTGTCGAGGAGGATCACATCTACTGCGGGGTGGAGGACGTTTTGAGCCAACTGTTCGAAGTTGACCACTACCGTGTTTGTAGCCAGAGGTATAGTGGTCTTTTCCCGTACCCTTCGCATCCCGTTCAGTCCCCAGGTGGGATCTTCTAAGTAATCATTGCGGATGGGCTCGATCTGTTTGGCAAACCAGATACTGTCCTCGACACTCCAACAAGCATTCGGATCAATGCGAAAGCGGTCGTTGGGGAACTCCGCGGCCAAGGCCTTGTACGCTTCTAGTTCATACTCTGGCGGAAACACCCCCGCCTTGAGCTTGTGTGTAGTAAACCCATAACGTTCTTTCAGGCCTCTGGTATGCTCCACCAGCTGCTCCACAGTGCGCACTTCGGAAACGCCCAGCTTCTCGTTCTCGTAGCGAAAGAACAGGTAGCTGGCGAAGGAGATCTCGTCCCGGAGCTTACCGCCGATCAGATTGTACACCGGCTGGCCCAGTTTCTGTCCGATGATGTCCAAACAGGCGAACTCGATGGCCGCCATGTACTGCACCCGGTTGTTATACAGGCTTGCGGTGGGATTGCAGATTTTGTAACGCAGAGCCTCCAGTTGAAACGGGTCGTGGCCCACCAGGTAGTCTTTCAACCGCCTGAACTGAAGTTCGGCACCTTCCCCGCCACCCCCCATCTCACCCAGGCCCACGATGCCTTCGTCAGTCACTACCTCAACGATGGTCCGTACGAAGCGTCCCCAATGTTCGCCGTTGCTGTGCCGCAGCGGAGCCTCGAGGGGCACACTCACAGTCGTTGGAATGATGTCCACTATTTTCAAACTGATCCCACCTTACGGTTGCGCGAAGTACTCCGGAAACTCCTTCAAAAGAACGTTCTTTTCTATGATCACCATCCGGAGATGATCCTGCATGATGCGAGCGGCAGCCTCAGGGTCGTCGTTCTTCACGGCCTGAAAAACCTCCCTGTGTTGTGCGATAATCCGATCCCAGTCATAGTGGTGCGACAAGCGCAGCACCCGCAACCGGAAGAAATCGTTGTTCAGCTGACTCACCATCTGCCATGTGCGCTCTTTGCCGCAGATGCGGAACAGCGTCTCATGAAAGCGCTCGTCCAGTGACAGCATCTGCAGGTAACTCTGGTTCTGGCGGCAGACTTCCTGCTGCGCCAAGTTCGACTCAAGGTTGATAATATCATCGCGGGTCAGGCGGCCGCATGCCTCCTGCACTACCGCCATTTCTAGAACCTCACGCACAAAGCGGCCCTCATCAACGTTCGCAAGCTTGATCAGGGATACATAGGTCCCCCGCTGCGGATAGATGTCCACCAAGCCGTCCTGAAAGAGGCGGACAAACACTTCCCGCACCGGTGTGCGGCTCACATGAAAACGTTCTGAGACTTCTTGCTCCGACATCTTCGTGCCCGGTTTGAGGACAAGGTGAAGGATATCACTTTTCAGCTCTCCGTAGACCAGTTCCCGGGCCGAACTCCGGCTTGCATATGCTGCTTCCACAAGACTCGACTCCCTTTACACTACCATGGTAGTATACTGTAATCATAACCATCATTTAACTTATTGTCAACCCTGTTGTTTCATCTCTGATGAGAGCCTGCCCGCTTGCATCCGCGGCAGGAAGCAGAGAATTCTTGTCAAAGATCTATTGTTGACTAAGCGAGTAAGGAGGAACCAGAATGCCTACACCCCACAACGCAGCCCAAGTGGGTGACATCGCCAAGACCGTGCTGATGCCGGGAGACCCGCTGCGGGCGAGGTTTATCGCCGAAACGTATCTCGAGGACGTCAAATGCTACAATGAGATCCGCGGCATGCTGGGCTTTACGGGAAAGTACAAGGGGATTCCTGTATCTGTTCAAGGCCACGGCATGGGCATGCCCTCGATCGGCATCTACACCTATGAGTTGTTCAATATGTACGATGTGGACAACATCATTCGCGTAGGTTCCTGCGGTGCTGTCGATCCTAATGTCAAGATCATGGACCTCGTCTTTGCCCAAGGTGCCTGTACCGATTCTAACTACGCCTCACAGTACCGCCTGCCGGGAACCTATGCCCCTATTGCCAGCTTCGATCTTCTGGAGAAAGCCGTCAACATCGCTCGGGCGAAGAATCTGCGTTACTTCGTCGGGAACGTGCTGGCCTCAGATTTCTTCTACGCCGACCACAAAGCCACGCTGGATTGGCAGAAAATGGGTGTCCTGGCGGTGGAGATGGAGGCGGCGGCACTGTACATGAACGCAGCTCGGGCGAAAAAGCGAGCCCTGTGCATTCTCACGGTTTCCGATGAGATCTACAGCGGCCGGGAAATCTCCGCCCATGACCGCCAGGTTGGCTTTAGATCCATGATCGAAACAGCCCTGGAACTGGCCGTCCAAATATCGTAACTGAAAGGTGAATCGCCCCGACAATGAAGAGGCCTTTTGTTACTGCCGAGCAGCTTCGGCAAATCACCGAACAGTATCCGACCCCATTTCACCTCTATGATGAAGCCGGGATCAGAGAGAATGCTCGGCGCCTCTATAAAGCGTTCGCTTGGAATCCTGGGTTCAAAGAGTACTTCGCAGTCAAAGCCACCCCCAACCCACGCATCCTGCAGATTCTCCGTGAGGAAGGCTGCGGAGCTGACTGCGCCACCCTGACGGAGCTCATGCTGGCGGAGGCAGTAGGGATGGGGGGCACGGAGATCATGTTTTCGTCAAACATGACGCCCTTCGAGGATTTCGCCTACGCCCACAAACTGCAGGCAATCCTCAATCTAGATGATATCTCGGATATCGACTACTTCTCCCGCCTGCACAGCATTCCTGAACTGGTCTGCTGCCGTTACAATCCCGGAGGACAGTTCGCCATCAGGAACCAGATCATGAACACTCCCGAGGAAGCCAAGTACGGGTTCACGCGAGACCAGCTCTTCACAGGATTCCGCCGGCTGATGGACTTGGGTGTGCGCAAATTTGGGCTGCACGCTTTCTTGGCAAGCAACACAACGAACAACGACTACTACCCGGCCCTGGCTCGCCTTCTGTTCCAGACAGCAGTAGAGCTGCATCAAGAAACGGGTGTAGAGATCACTTTGATCAATCTCTCCGGCGGTATCGGCATTCCCTACCGCCCGGAAGAAAAGCCGGTTGACATTGAACTGGTGGCGGAAGGAGTACGCGAGGCATACGCAGAGGTCTTGGTGCCTGCCGGCTTGGCAGGCGTGTCCCTCGCATCGGAGCTGGGACGCTACATGCTGGGCCCGTACGGATGCCTGGTGGCCACCGCCATTCGCAAGAAAGAGATCTACAAGAACTACATTGGCCTGGATGCCTGTGCTGCCAACCTGATGCGCCCGGCCATGTACGGTGCCTACCATCACATAACAGTGGCAGGCAAGGAAGACTGGCCGTGCGACCACATCTATGATGTGGTGGGCGGCTTGTGCGAGAACAATGACAAGTTTGCGATAAACAGGCCTCTTCCCCAGATTGAGATCGGGGACTTAGTGGTAATCCACGACACCGGTGCTCACGGCTTTTCCATGGGCTATAACTACAACGGGAAACTCCGTTCTGCTGAACTTCTGCTCAGGACAGACGGCACGGTGGAACTGATCCGGCGGGCCGAGACACCGGCAGACTATTTTGCCACCTTGAATGTGACGGCCCACAAGTAACGCCGACACCCAACCCGCTGCCGCAGGTTGGGTGTTTTGCTGCCTATCCTTTGAGAAGGTGGGCATACTTCTGGCGAAACTTCGCCACCTTAGGCGCGATCACCATCTTGCAGTATGCCTGATCTGGATGGTCTGCGAAGTAGCTGCGGTGATAGTCTTCAGCGGGGTAAAAGTTCGTTAAGGGGACGATCTCGGTGACAATGGGGTCTTCCCAGAGCTCTGCGGCCTCATCCCGCACTCTCTCCGCAACTTCTTGCTGTTCCTGGTTGTGGTAGAAAATCACCGAACGGTACTGGGTGCCCACATCCTCTCCCTGGCGGTTGAGGGTAGTGGGGTCGTGCACGCTGAAAAACACCTGTACAAGTTGCTCGTAGCTGATGACATCAGGGTCAAAGGTGACTCTCACCACCTCTGCGTGGCCGGTTTTGTCCGTGCAGACCTGTTCATACGTGGGGTTGGCCACGTGGCCGCCGGCATAACCAGGCACGGCACTGATCACGCCTGTAAGGCTGGAGAACACCGCTTCAGAACACCAGAAGCATCCGCAGCCAAAGGTGGCTTCTTCAACTCTCATGCTGTTCACTCCTACTGCGCATATTTCTCTTGATACAAGAAGGTGAAGATTTGGCTAGTATCTATGATTACCCCAAGTACTACGACGTGGCATTTTCCTACCGCGACACCGCACGAGAAACGGCCGTGATGCAGCAGGCTGTCCGCCTCTTCTCCCATATTCCTGTAAAAACGGTGCTGGAGCTCGCGTGTGGACACAGCCCCCATCTGGAACACATGGCCAACCTTGGTTTCTCTTACCGCGGAATCGACCTGAGCCCCGCTATGCTGGATTACGCTCGGGCCAAAGCCGCAGCACTAGGATCAGAAGCACGGTTCTACCAGGCGGACCTGGCCGACTTCACACTGCCGGAGCAGGTGGACTTCGCCTACATCATGCTGGGGTCTCTCTATGTGCAGACCACTGCCCAGCTCCTTTCCCACTTTTCCTGCGTCGAGAGAGTGTTGAAGCCCGGCGGCCTGTACTTCCTCGACTGGTGCATCGATTTCTCTCCCCTCAGCAACACGCGAGATGCGTGGACATGCCGCAAAGACGGCATTGAGGTGAGAGTGCGCTACACCACCAAGCTCCTCAGCCCGGCGGCGCAGCACTATGAAGAAAGCCTTCACGCGGAAGTGCACGAAGGAAAACAGCGCTTCTACCTCAGCCACAAGAACATCCGCCGGGCCATCTACCCCCAGGAGTTTATCCTGGCAGCCACGCACCTTCACAAGTTTGAGTTCATCGGCTGGTGGAACGACTGGGACTTCAATGCTCCGCTGGACCGAGTTTCCCACGGGATCGTCCGCCCCATCACCATCCTGCGCCGGCTCTAGGCCTGTTTGAGATATCTGTCAAACCACTGTGTAATCTCCTGCAGGCGCCTGATGCGGTGCTTGGGCCTGCCGCTGCGGCTCAGTTCGTGGTTCTCGCCGTGGAACAGGCACAATCGCGCTTCTACGCCGTGGTACTTAAGGGCAGAAAACATCTGCAGCGCTTCCGGAACCCAGCAGCGGTAGTCTTCATCAGAATGAATGAACAGTGTCGGCGTTTTCACACGATCCGCATATTTGAGCGGCGAATGCTCCCACATCTTCCCGATGTCAGCCCAGGGTGTGGCACCGATCTGGTCGGGGGCGAAATAATAGCCAATATCGGTGGTCCAGCCGAATGAAACCCAGTTGGAAATGCTTCGCTGGGAGGCGGCAGCCCGGAAACGGCCCGTCTGCCCAATAACCCAGTTGGTCATAAAGCCCCCGTAAGACCCGCCTGTCACGCCCACGCGGCTGGGGTCAATCTCTGGACAGCGGCGCAGCACCTCATCTGTAAACGCCATCAGATCTTGGTAGTCGATGGTCCCGTACTTGCCCCGGATGTCAGCGAAGGCGTTTCCCCTGCCGTCGCTGCCGCGGGGATTGCAGAAGAACACGAAGTAGCCCTGATTGGCCCAATACTGCATCTCGTGGAAGAATACGGCTCCATACGCCGTTTTCGGCCCACCGTGAATGTTCAGGATAGCAGGATACTTCTCCTCTGCCCTAAAGCCCACAGGGCGCATAATCCAGCCCTCGATCTCAACTCCAGGCGCCGTCTCCACCACCAGGTGTTCCAAAGCGGCCAGAGAGCGCTCCCGGCCGAGCCAGTCGTTGAAAGTGGTGATTTGCGTCTCTTTGCCCGCTTCCAGCTGGTAGACCTCCTGCAGCTTCTGCTCCCTCATGGCAATGATCAAGATGCTGCCCTCGTGTACCGCAAAGCCGTCCACCGACCCTGGTTCCTGGGTCAGCTGCTCAACGTGCCCGTCGCCGCTGATGCGGTAAAGATGTGAATCGCATCCTACTGTGGATACGAAGTAGAGAAAGCCTCCCTCGTACACGGCCGTATCGGAGTGGCCGTAGCGGCAGTCAGAGTTCACCGAATTCCCCAGGCTCTGATCCCAATCTGGAGTGAGCAGGTCGCGCCTGCCGCTGACCAGGTCCACCCGATACCACTTAGGATTCTCATTGAGGCCGTAGGCCTGCATGTCGGTACCAGCCACCAAAGCCGTCGTGTCATCGATGAGCTGAGCGCAGTGGCATCGGAAAGACTCACCGGGTACCCGCGTGCAAGTTCCGGCACTGAGGTCAAGGACATACAGAGTGTCGCCAATAGTCCTCTTGCCTTGGAAATCCGCTCCAACGCACAGGGCCTTCGTTTTCGCCTCGTTCAGGCTTAGATCCTCGATATCCACTGTGCCGGGTGTGAGGTCCGTTACCTGCCCTGTGCTGGGGCTGAAGAGAAAAACGTGGGTGCGCTTGGCGCTGATGAAACCCCTGCCATTGAACCAATATGGTATCTCTTCCAGTACCTCGCAGTACCGCTCTTCCACTATCTTTTCTTCCTGCACTTTGCGCTCCTCTGGGCTCAAAGTGTAGGCTGGAGGACGGCGCAGATCGATGGTGCCCAGGACAAGAAACTTGTCCTCTTCCAGTTCGAAAAACTCTGAACCCGCAGTGGAATGCGAAAGGCTTCTTGTGCCTCACCGCCGCGCACGTTGATCTTGTAGAAGATAGTCTCTTCCCTGCCCTTTTCCGCTGCGTCCTTGTCCTTGGGCCGGCGCTTGCCCGCAAACAGCACATGCTCTCCATCGGCCAACCAGATAAAAGACCTCTCTTCTCCCAGCGCAGTCAGCTGATAGAGCTTGCCCAGCGGTTGGTTGTAGGCCCACAACACCGAGGTGTAGGTGTTATTCTCCAGATCGGCCTTGTGTACGGCGAAGCAAGCAAGTTCACCGGTCTTGTTGTACTTGATGCCTGATATAAACCTGTACTCTGTGAAATCCTCAAGCCGCAGCTTTTCCAAGCTAAAGCCCCCTTGTGATCAAGCGTTAGTCATATATTCCCCTCGCGGTGCTCAACTCCTTTTGCCCTGTGGGGCTGGAGGTAACTCAAACGCTTGAGGTAGGTAAGGGGCGTCAGATATACTCGCTCCCGCATCTCCTCGTCGCCCAGTTCGTGAAACAGGCTTTTGTCCGGTTTGCCGTTTACTTCGATGATCCACGGCTTGCCCTGCGGATCAACCATGAAATCAACGCAAATTTCACCTAAGTGCCCCAGCCCTCCATCCAGCTGCCCGGCGGAAATGAGAGCGAGTTCGGCCATGGTACTCAAGGCACGCCGCCCCATCTCGCCCAACGGCCTGAGCAAATGAGCGGGAGCATAGAGTGCGCGGTAGTAGTTCGTCACAAACGTATCCGGCTGCGCTGCTCTGCTCAGGGCCCCTGTGATCTCCCACTCACCCTGGCGTCCCTTCTGAGCCACAAGGCGGACATCAAACAACCCACCATGGACAACCGCGCCTTCCACATACTCTTGTACGATATAGCCGGCCTCCGCGGCCAGGACGGCCAAGAAGGCCGAGAATGCTTCGGTAGGCAGCGGAAGGGTGATGCCGTAAGCGCTGGACACCACCACAGAGCCCCCTGCCGGTTCCAGCAAGTAGACACCGCGGCCGGATTGGCCGATGCGAGGTTTGATCACCAGCTTCTTCCCTTCACAGAGGAGCTTCTCGAGGCTCTCACTCCCGAGGGCCTGAGCCGGAGGAAGGTACCGCTGCAGCACGCCGCTCTTTTGCAGGATCTGGTGGACTTGTAGTTTGTCAAACGCGGTGGCCGTGTTGAAGATGCGGCCGCTGCCCAGCACCTCTTCCAGGCGCGCGATCAACCGCGCCTCCCCGGGATAGCAGCGGTTGTAGATGGCGGCCGGTAGTGGATATGTCCCCCAGTACCAGGCACCGCGCTGAAGAAGGAGGCCGGTGGTACTCCGCCTGCTCCAGTTGATATCTGCAGGGCTGAATACAAGCAGCCGTAGGCCGTATTTGCGAGACAGATACTGGTAGTAGGGCAGCCGCTGCGTGCGATTGAGGAGTAAGCCCATCAGGATCATGGGATACCACTCCCGAGGACAGAAAAATAGGACAGCGGTAATGAGGCGCCTGCTTAAGGAGAACATACCTTAGAGCGAGGGCTGAGACTCTCGACTCTTCGCTCCAAGGAGGTGGCACCGTGAACAGTCAGCAGGAAACCTTCATCATCTTCGTCGCTCTCGTTCTCATTGTTGTACTGGCAGTGATACTCCTTGCCTAGCGAACCGGAGATGGGGAGAAAGCCCCATCTCTTTTCAATATATGAGTGTGGAGAAAATCGGGAACGAGTTCCTGATAGCTGTTTCCCTTGAGACTAATATCATAGGAGCAAAGGAGGTGCATCGAATGACCGCGGGCAACAACAGTTCTAACCAGGCCTTTGACACATTGCTGCGGCTCCTTCCCAGTATAATCGCGGCGTATCCTGCGTTCATCTCGCTGTTCAACCAACAAGGCTCCGAAAAGATTAACCTCACGCAGCTGGTAACTGCCTTGCCGCAGATCTTGGACGAGATACGCGATGCAGAGCCAGAACAGCTGGAAAGGCTGGTGGACAGCATCACGGAAGTGTTTCCAGGGTTAGAAGCGGTACTATCACGACGAGGAGGGGAAAGACATGGGTAGGCCGATTCCTTGCTGTCAGCTGGATCCCCTGATGGTGATCTTCATCCTTTTCCTGGTAGCATTGGTGATCATCGCAGCCAGGACATGATGGTGGCGCCCAGACTAGGCATCCGTAGTCTGGGCGTTTTTCAAAACGGGATGCAGGTAGTAAAGCATCAGCGAGCATCTGACATACTCTGAACTGAGAGTGGGCGGACTCTCAAGTATCCGCTTCAAGGAGGTGGCAACTTGAACGACGCTCAGGAGACCTTCATCGTCTTCGTCGCGCTTATTCTCATCGTGGTGCTGGCCGTGATTCTCCTTGCCTAGCAAATCGGGGATGGGGGTAACCCCCCATCTCTTTATTGTACGCGGATCACTGAAAAGGGAACCAACTCCTGCGAGCCAAACGGCAGGCGGATAATATCATAGAACAAGGAGGTGGAAACATTGGCTGCTGGCAACACCGGATCCAATCAGTCTTTTGACGCCCTGTTGAAACTGCTTCCCGGCGTCATCTCCGCATATCCATCGCTCATGTCTGTCTTCGGCGAACAGGGAATCGACAGATCCCAGATCAACCAACTGACAGCCGCACTACCGCAGGTTCTGGAAAAGGTGAAAGAAACGGATCCAAAACAGCTTGAGGCACTGGTAGCGCAGATCACCGAAGCGGTCCCCGGCCTTAAGGATGTGCTGCCCAAACAAGAGAGGCGCAGGCGGAGATAGGGCCGCTTGGACACAAATATGGCCCAGGCTGGCAGTGACACCAGCCTGGGCCACAACTTACCTCTTAGACAGCCAAGCGGTAAATCGCCAAGACATCTGCCTTGGTAAGCTTCACAAAACTGCCCACTGTCCGCTTACCGTTGTCCGTACACTTAGCCGCCATCTCTTCCAGGCGATCGTCGGTAATACCCGCTTCGGACAGACGTGTGGGAAGCCCGATCCGCTTGAAGAACTCCTCCAGGCGCCTGATCCCCTCCAGAGCAGTTTTCTCCGGATCGTGATAGTCGGGGTCCACTCCCCACACTCTGGCTGCAAACTGCACGAACCGTTGGACATCATGCTTGTAGACGTACTTCATCCAAGCCGGGAAGATCACCGCCAAACCAGCGCCGTGGGCGAGATCATAGATTCCGCTCAACTCGTGCTCAATCATGTGCGACGCCCAATCGCCGATGCGGCCGGTGCCCAAAAGGTCGTTGTGCGCGATGGTACCGGCCCACATAATGTTCGCGCGCACATCGTAGTTCTCTGGCTCCTCCAAGGCCCGCGGCGCGTACTTGATTATGCTGCGCAGCGCCGCCTCGCACAACTGATCCGTCAGATCCACTTCCCGTACGTTGGTGAAGTAGCGCTCCATGATGTGGGCCATCATGTCCGCCACACCACATGCCGTCTGGTATGGCGGGAGTGTGTAGGTCAGTTCTGGGTTCATGATGGCAAACTTGGGCCGGAGGATGACGTGATCACAAGAGCGCTTAAGCCAGCCGTCTTCGTTGGTGATCACTGAACCGGTGCTGGCCTCACTGCCGGCAGCGGGAATGGTGAGGACAACACCCAGCGGCAGCGCCTGCGTGGGTTCCACTTTGCCCATGTAGAAATCCCATACGTCCCCGTCGTAGAGGGCGCCAAGGGCCATGGCCTTAGCAGAGTCTATTACACTGCCGCCCCCCACAGCCAGGATGAACTTGATTCCCTGCTCGCGGATGATCTTGATCCCTTCCCGCACCAGGCTGACCCTGGGGTTCGGCTGTGCCCCTCCCAACTCCACATAACTGACTCCGGCTTTCTTCAGCGATTCTTCCACTTTTGCCTTCAACCCGGTGCGGACAATGTGCCCGCCGCCATAGTGAAGCAAAACCTTATCTGCCCAGGCTTTGGTCTCAGTCCCAACTTGTTCCTCTGTCCCGCGTCCGAAGATAATCTTGGTGCAGTTGAAAAAAACGAAGTTCTCCATAACCGAGGCCTCCTTTTCGATCGGACAGTAGTTAACTTATACTTCCTCGTTATTCCTCAAATTCCTATCGAGTTGACAGACCATTTATCCCTTGGTTACAATTAAGCGAGAAGGGCATAAGGAGAGAACTACATGCAGAAGCACTTTATTTGCGATGTTGACGGCTGCCTCGTGCCGCCGCGAGGGCACAAGTGGGATTTTGCTTCGCTGGCGTCCCTCGCTGATAGGATCGGCAGGCGGCAGTTCATTTTTACCCTCTGTTCCGGACGGCCGGCCACGTTCATGGAGGCGCTGGCCCGACAGCTTACCATCACCTACCCCATGATCTGCGAAAATGGATCGCTGCTCTTTGACCCGCAGACAAAGCGGGGCATGCTGAACCCGAATATCCCCCGAGAGTTTATGCAGCAGCGGGGAGATATCCGCCGCACCATTGAGGAGCTCATCGCGGGCACCGATGCCGTGATCGAACTGGGAAAAGACGTGATGTTCAGCGTCAACTCCAGCAACCCGGGCCAATTTGGCGATCTAAAACCTCGCCTGGAGGAAGCACTCAAAGGAGCTCCAGTGGAAATCCAGTTTTCCGGGCGTTCCATTGAAGTCATTCCTGTCGGCGTAACCAAAGCTCAAGGGTTGGCATTCTGGGCAGAAACCATGGGGGTTGCCGTCGCCGACACTGTCTCCATCGGTGATGCCGACAACGACCTAGAGATCCTCAATGCTGCCGGGCATGCGGCAGCGCCGGCCAACTGCACTCCCAACGTGCGGGCCATCGCTGAATACATCTCAGCCTACCCGATGGTCGAGGGTGTGTTGGATATCTTGAACCACTATACCTCATAAGGAGACAAGCCGGGCCGTACAGTCCGGCTTTGTTGCTATCTGGCGAGCTCTCGCGGCTTTCCGGTGGAACCGCGCACCACCAACTCTGTTTCAAGGACCTGCCTGCGCGCTGTCCCGGGCAAGCCGCGGCCCTCGATCATAGTGATCAGCTGCTCGGCGGCAGCATACCCCAGGCGGGAAATTGGCTGCCGCACGGTTGTCAACTTCGGTTCACTTTCCCGGGATAACGGGATGTCATCAAAACCGACAATCGAGATATCTTCGGGAACACGATAGCCCATATCCCGCGCAGCGCTCACAGCGCCGTGGGCCATTAAGTCGCTGGCGCAGGCGATGGCTGTAATGTCGGGGTTCTTGCTGAGCAAGTGCCTGGCGCCCACCATGCCCGAAGCCTGGGTGAAGTCTCCGGGATAAACATCCGCCACTGCGCACCCCGCTTCGGCCAACGCCCGCTGGAAGCCGTTGTAGCGCTGCACCGCGTTCTCGTAGCGCATGTCACCTGTGATATAGGCAATGCGCCTGTGGCCAAGTTCCAGGAGGTGCTGGGCAGCACTGTACGATCCCCGTTCGTTGTCCACATCAATGGAGGCCACCTCGGGCAAGTAGCAGGTTCCTACGAGGATAAAGGGGATGCCGGCGGCCTGAAGGCGAGCTACTTCCTCGCTGTCGCGCGTGGTGCAGGCCATGAGAATGCCATCGACCCGCCTTTGATTTACCACGCTCATCACAACCCGCCCAAAGTCCTCCACGCCAGTCAGCAGCGAGAGCAGCAGGTAATAGCCTTCCCGGGTCACCACCGTGCAGATGCCTTTCAACAGTTCGGCAAAATACGGATCGGAGAAGACGTGTTCTGCGGTGTGGGGGATAACTAAGCCGATGGTATGTGACTGTTTTTTCACCAGGCCCCGGGCGTGGGCGTTCGGCTGATACCCCAGCTCCTTGATGGCCTGAAGGACCCGCGCTCTGGTCTCGTCGGACACGCGGCTGGAGTTGTTCAGCACATAACTAACTGTTGCTGTCGATACCTTCGCCCGCTTGGCCACATCGCTGATGGTGACACGCAATAGGACCACCTCATCTCCTCAACAGAGGCGCTAGACTAACGAATTCTCCTTGATGAAGTCAACTAACTCCTGCACATAACCAAAAGCAAGGCCCGTCACTGTATCGGCTCCACCGTAGTACAGCGCCATTCTCCCTGTTTCCGCATCGACTAAAGCCGCACACGGAAAGACTACATTGGGTACATCGCCGACGCACTCATACAGTGCCTGCGGTGACAGGATGTACGGCCGCGTCCGGGCGATTACCTTCCACGGTTGGTCCAGATCCAAGAGAGCAGCTCCCACACTGTAGACGAACCCATTGCAAGAGGTCAGGACGCCGTGGTAGATCATAACCCAGCCCTCGCTGGTCTCAATTGGGATCGGCCCGGCGCCGATCTTAGTGGACTGCCATCCCCACGACGGGCTCATGACGTGACGGTGCTTCCCCCAGTGGACCATGTCGGGGCTTTCACTGTAGAAGATGTCGCCAAAGGGAGTGTGCCCCGTATCGCTGGGCCGGCTCAGCATGGCATACTTACCGTTGATCTTGCGCGGGAACAACACGCCGTTGCGGTTGTAAGGAAGAAAGGCGTTCTCCATCTGATAGAAGGTTTCGAAATCATACGTATAGGCGACACCGATGGTGGGGCCGTGATAACCGTTGCACCAAGTAACGTAGTAGCGATCTTCAAGCCAGCATACTCGTGGATCGTAGCCGTACACGAACTCCCCAACGTCGGGATCGTCGCAGACGAACTGGATTGGTTCGTGCTCGATCTCCCACTGCAGTCCGTCCTTGCTCCGCCCGGCGTGGATGCGCATCTCCCGCGCTTTGTTGTCGACGCGAAACACACCCCGAAACTCGCCGTTGTAAGGAACTACGGCACTGTTAAAGATACTGTTGGCGCAGGGGATCAAGTTGCGCGGAATCACAGGGTTCTGATCATAGCGCCACAGAACATCAGAACACCCCTTAGGCCGATCTTGCCATGGAATGTTGGGCAGCGCTTCGCCGACGATCTTAATGGTCAAATCCATCACCCTCCACTTAATCGTTTAAATATCGTCCACGTCCACGATCCATCTATGCCCTCTTATTTTTGTCCCTTTCTGCAACGTCCCCATGTTTTCCTGCTGCGCCTGGTTGCACTCAAAATCACCGCCAACTTGTACATGGCAGGAGGATTTTATGTTTAGAAAACGAAATTATAAGGCGAAACAGCCGTTCTTTCATTGAATTTTTGTGATGCGCACAGCAGCAAGACCGTGCTTAACCGCTTAAACTGCTGTCACCCTCCCTGTGCTTGTTTACGGTCCCAATCCCAACTCGCTTGGGATTTGCAGACATAAAACAAAAAAGGAGAGGTGTTGTGAATGAAGGCAAGATGGATCGTGTTGGCAGTCGTTTTGTCGTTGGCGCTGAGCGTCACAGCGGCAGCTGCAGAGCGGCACGAGACGCTGATTGTCGGCGGCGGTACTTGGTCTGCAGCTACGAACTGGAACCCGCTCAACCCCAACAACGCCAACGGCACACTGGGCCTGGTGTATGAGACGCTGTTTGCTTATAATCCTCTGACCAACGAGCACAAACCGTGGTTGGCTGAGGAAGGCAAATGGATCTCTGACACCGTGTACGAAGTGAAGCTCCGTCCCGGTATCTACTGGTCGGACGGCCAGCCGCTCACAGCTGTGGACGTTGTCTTCACCTATGAGCTGGCAAGAGACAACAACTTGCCCTACACACCTATCTGGCGTACCCTCAAAGAAGTGAAGGCCCTGTCACTGGATACCGTCCAGTTCATCTTCGAAAACCCGAGCTACCAAGAGTGGCAGATCGAGCTGTACAGCCGGGCCATTATCCCGAAGCATATCTGGAAAGATATCCCCGGCGATCAGCTGATGACAATTGCCAACGACAACCCTGTCGGCAGCGGGCCCTACAAGAAGCTCTTTGCCGGCCCGGACCGCAACGTATGGGAACGGGACGACAACTGGTGGGGCATCAAGGTGTTCGGGCTGCCCAAGCCCAAAGAAATCGTTGATATGATCATCTACGAAAACAACGTTGCCCTCGGCATGCTCATGCAGAGGACGCTCGATCTAAGCAACTACTTCATCCCTGGTGTAGCAGCAATCAAGGATCATTTCGGCTTGACTACCTGGTTTGATGGGCCGCCCTACATGCTCCCTGCCAACGTGGCGATGCTGATCCTGAACGCAAACCGTCCGCCTCTCGATGATGCGAAGTTCCGCAGAGCGCTGGCCTTCGCCGTCGATCCGCAGGTAATCGTGGACCGTGTGTTCGAGAAGATGGTACCGCTCTGCGATTCTACCGGCCTGTTCGGCGGCTGGGCGGAGTATCGGGATGCAAAAGTGGCTGAAGAATACGGCTTCTGGTACGATCCGGACCTGGCCAAGCAGATGCTGGCCGATGCTGGTTACGTTGACCAGAACGGCGACGGCTGGATCGACATGCCTGACGGCAGCCCAATCAGCTTCGAGATTATCGTTCCGGCTGGTTGGACCGACTGGATGGAGTCCATCCGTATCATCGCCGAACACTTCCGGGCCATCGGTATCAACGCCAACCCGGCATTCCCGGACCAGTCCCTCTATGAACAGCGCATGCAGACCGGCAACTTCGATATGCTGATCAACAACTACGGTACCAACATCTCCGGTTCACCGTACTCTTACTGGAACTGGGTGGCAAACCACAACATCCATCGGGAGTACGTCACCGAAGGCAACTACGGACGCTACGACAATCCGGAGCTGTTTGACCTGATCGCCAAGTTCAACCAGCTGCCGCCGATGAGCGATGAGTCGCTGGCTGTAGCTTCCGAGATTCAGAAAACCCTCCTGTTAGAGATGCCTGCTATCCCGTTCTGGCTCAACGGCATGTGGGCACAGATGACTTCGGCCTACTGGACCAACTGGCCAACCGAACACAACCCGGTCGGCAGGCCGTGCTCTTGGGGCAATCAGTGGCAGTTTGGTGCCATTGAAATGCTCATCAACCTCCAACCTGTAAAGTAGGGCACAGCTGCTCTCTCACTGAGTCCCGGCAGAACTCCAGTTCTGCCGGGACCAACTTACAGCGCGGCCTGCGTGAAAGGAAGGGATTGCCGTGGGTCAGTACTTGACACGGAAAATCATCGTCTATCTGATCACATTTTTCTTTGCCGTCACTCTCAACTGGGCTGTCCCCCGGTTTGCGCCTGGGAATCCAGTCAGTATGCTGCTGTCGCGGTTTACGGTCATGGATGGTGGTTGGGAAATCCTCGAGAGCTTCTTTGTGAAAACTTTCAGCCTGGACCAGCCCCTTCTTCAGCAGTACTTTGGCTTCTGGAAATCTCTCTTCGCTGGCGATCTGGGTATCAGCATCAGTCAGTACCCCAAGCCGGTCTTGGCGATCATCCGGGAAGCCATCATCTACGATTTCATTATTCTGGTTCCGGCGATTGTCCTCAGCTGGATCATAGGCAATAAACTGGGGGCTTTCTCCGGCGTCAGCAAGCGGGCAGATAATCTCCTGATGCCCGTCTTCTACTTCCTTACATCCTCGCCTTACTTCTGGTTTGCCCTGCTCGTTTCGTATGTCCTCGGCATCGTACTGGGACTGTTTCCAACCAGCCACGCTTACAGCGCCACAATGCGGCCGGAGTGGAACTTGGCGTTTATTATTGACTTCCTCATGCACTGGTTTATGCCGTTCCTGACGCTGTTCTTAGTCCAGCTGGGTGGTTGGGCAATCGGCATGCGCAACATGATTATCTATGAAACCAACACCAACTACGCCAAGTACATGGAGTCTCTGGGCGCCAGCGACCGGCTGATCAGGAGCTACGGTTTTCGCAACGGCATCCTGCCGCAGGTGACCGGCCTGGCTATCAGCTTGGGAACCATCGTCTCTGGTGCCGTCCTCACGCAGATCGTCTTCTCCTATCCTGGATTGGGTTATCTGATGGTCTCGGCCATCAAGCAGAACGACTATTTCCTGATTCAGGGGTGTTTTCTGTTCTTGATCATTATGGTGCTGCTGGCTAACTTCACCATCGACATCATCTACATGTTCATTGACCCACGGGTGCGGCATTCGTATTCAGGGGAGGTGTAAGCATGGCGGTCAAGGAGTTCTGGAAGCGGCACGAGAACCTGTACTTCGCTGTCTCTAATAAGAAGGTTATCCTGGGCGCAGCAATCTTCCTCAGCATCGTGATCCTGGCGATTGTCGGACCCATGATCACCCCTTATGATTACGAAGAGTTTGCCGGGCCCGGTTATCAGCCTCCGTCCAAAACGTACTGGTTCGGCACTACTATCTTCGGCAGGGACGTATTTACACAGGTGGTGTACGGACTGCGCTCCACCCTGCTTGTGGGCTTCTTAGCGGGGACAATCGCGTCGGCGATCGGCTTGGTGGTGGGATTCGTCTCTGGTTTCTTCAGCGGCAGGGCGCCCGATGAAGGGCTGATGATGCTGACCAATATCTTCATGGTCATTCCCTCACTCACACTGCTGATAATCCTCTCCGCCTACCTGCCTTATCGGGGCATCGTGACCCAAGCACTGATCGTGGCGGCCACAGCGTGGCCCTGGACCGCCCGGGCTGTCCGTTCCCAGACGCTGTCGTTGAAAAGCCAAGAGTTTGTGAACTTGTCCCGGATTTCTGCGGTCCCCATGTTCCGCATCATCCGTGAAGATATCGCAGCCAACATGTTCTCTTACGTGTTTATGGTCTACATCCTGCAGTTCAACGGCACCATCTTGTCCTCTGTAGGATTGGAGTTCCTGGGGCTGGGCCCGACTCGAGGTATCTCACTGGGCTTAGTGCTTCAGAATGCGGTGAACTGGAATGCTCTGCATCTGGGGATGTGGTGGTGGACTATCATCCCAGGACTCATTTTGACCCTGCTGATCGTGTCCCTTTACTTCATCAACACGGGCCTTGATGAAGTGTTCAATCCTCGTCTGAGGGAGATGTAGCCATGGCAGCTGACGTTATTCTAAACGTACAAGATCTTCGGGCGTACTACCGCATCCTTAAAGGCGATGTCAAGGCTGTGGATGGGGTATCTTTCCAAGTGCGGCGGGGTGAGATTCTCGGTATCGCAGGCGAATCAGGCTGCGGTAAGAGTACTCTGGCCCACACCCTTATGCTGCGCAAACCGCCGCTCACACATATTTCTGGTAAGGCCCTCTTCCTCGGGCAAGACATCATGGCCATGAACCGAGAGGCCTTCCGGCAGCTGCGCCTCAAGAACATCTCCATCATTCCCCAATACGCCCTGGATGCCTTAAGCCCCACGAAAAAGATCGGCACGTTTGTTGCCGACCTAGTGCGAGAACACGGCATCCGCCCAGATGGAGCGTTTTTCAAGCGTGTAGAAGAGCGCCTGCGTTTCGTCAATCTAGATCCGGAAGTGCTGAATAAGTACCCCATCGAGCTGTCCGGAGGCATGAAACAGCGGGTGATCATGGTGGTATCCACGATCCTCGACCCGGACCTCGTGATTGCGGACGAGATCACCTCGGCCCTCGATGTGAGTTCCCAGCGCTTTGCTGCTACCCTGCTGCTGGAGCTCAGAGACAAAGGTATCATCGGTTCGGCAATCTTCATCACCCATGACTTGGCCATTCTGTACCAGATTGCGGACCGGATCATGATTATGTACGGCGGCCACGCGGTAGAGACGGGCCCGGTGGACACCATTGTACACAACCCCCGCCACCCCTACACCCAAGCTCTCTTAAGCTCCCTGCCCAAGGTGGGAGTACAGGTTAAGGAGCAGAGGCTGGAGGGCATCAAGGGTACGCCGCCGGAGCTGCTCAACATCGGGCCGGGCTGCCGTTTCCGGGAGCGGTGCCCCTACCGCACACAGCGCTGTGAAGAGACTCCAGTGACAGAACACATCACCCCTGACCACAGCATCGCTTGCTGGAACTTCAGGGCCATTGGAGGGGAGCAAGTTGGCTGAGAGAACTGCAGAGCCGATTATAAGAGTAGAAAACCTCACCAAGATCTTCAGCAGCGGGGTCTTTTTCCGGCAGTATACTGCGGCGGTGCAGGATGTATCTTTCAACATGTATCCCGGAACCATCATCTCCCTGATCGGCGAGAGCGGAAGCGGCAAGACCACCATCGGGCGTATGATTCTCAAGCTGCTCAAGCCCACCGCCGGCAGAATCTATTTCCACGGCACGGATATCTCCGCACTGCGGAGCAAGGCTGAGCTGCGGGAGTATTATCGCCGCGTGCAGGGTGTTTTCCAAGATCCCTTCTCATCGTTTAACCCCCTCTTCCGCGTCGACCGCGTCTTCGATATGGTCTACGACGTGTTCCTGCCTGACGTGAAGGACAGAGAAGGGAGTACGCACGAGGTGCTGCGCAAAGTCAACCTCAACCCGGAGCGGGTCCTGCACCAGTTCCCGCACCAACTGAGCGGAGGCCAACTGCAGAGGCTGCTGATTGCGCGAGCCCTGCTTCTAAATGTGGAAGTCCTCATCGCAGATGAGCTGATCAGTATGCTGGACGCGTCCACCCGTGTCGGAATCCTCAACCTGTTGGTGGACATCTGCAGGTCCACGGGAATGTCAGTACTCTTCATCACTCACGACCTGGCGCTCGGCTACTATATCAGCGACTACACCCTGATCATGCATCGAGGGCGCCTGGTAGAAATGGGGGCGACCAGGGAAGTATACCACCACCCTGTCCATCCTTACACCAAGATGCTGTTTCGCTCTGTTCCGGACATAGGAAGCCGCTGGGATCCCCACGAGAGGTTTGTCCCGGAACAAGTCACTACCGAGATCGCGGAGTTCTACGCGGAGAACCGGGGCCGGGGCCTGCAAGAAGTTGGCCCGAACCACAGAGTGCTGATGAGTGTCGATTAGGTGCCACAGCGAGAAAGCAGAAAGGGGCGCGTCGGTTGCCCCTTTTGCGCGCTCAGCGGATGATCTCTGGGTCCGGGTACTTCACGCCGAACGTCTCCACCCTGATCGAACGGATCTTGATTTCCTCCACCGGCCGATCCCCAAACCGCCGCGGTGTAGTGGCGATCTTGTCCACTACATCCATGCCGCTGACCACCCGGCCGAAGGCCGCGTAAGAACCGTCTAGATGCGCCGCATTTTCCACCACGATGAAGAACTGAGAACCGGCAGAATCAGGGTGTGAAGCGCGGGCCATGGAGATTACTCCCCGTTCGTGCTTTAAGCCGTTGAGGAACCCGTTGCGGGAGAACTCGCCTTTGATGCTGTAACCCGGCCCACCGGTGCCGTCACCGTTGGGGTCTCCGCCCTGGATGATAAACCCAGGCACCACCCGGTGGAAGGTGAGGCCGTCGTAGAAGCCTTGGTTGGCCAGAAAGATGAAGTTCCGTACAGTGTTGGGAGCAGTATCAGGGTAAAGCTCGACCTCGATTATTCCTAGGTCCCCGACGTCGATGGTGGCCACAGGGTTGGAAGCTGCACCGCACGGGGCCGTGCCTGCCAGCAGCACGATAGCGGCGCAGAGCATGTACCACAGGGCTGTGTGTCTGGACATTCACTTCAACTCCCTCTTTTTCGTCTGAATTAATTATATCACAGCTTTACTTTACTTCTGAGAAGGAAACCAGCCGCAGACAGCGAATTCACAAAGTCAAGTGGGAGGGGATTGCCATGATGTGGAAAGAAAAGTACAGAGTCGGCGCTGATCTAATTGACACGCAACACAAGGAACTGTTCCACCGCGTGTCTAACTTCATCCAAACTGTTCAGTCGCCGCAGCCCTGGGAGGCCAAGGTGGAAAAAGTCAAAGAAACGATGGCCTTCATGCAGGACTACGTTGTTGTTCACTTCAACGATGAAGAGCGTTTTCAAGAGAAAATCGGTTATCCGGAGCTGGAACGCCACAGAGACATCCACGCCCGCTTCCGCGAAGGTGTGCAGGGATACGTGGACCGAGCTGCTAAGGAGGGTTTCACGGAAGAACTGATTCAAGAGTTTGGCGGTAAACTCATGGCCTGGCTGATCATGCATGTAGCCGCTGAAGACCAGAAGATTGGAGCATTTCTGCGCAGTCAAGGGAGGCAGCCATGAAAGCTGAATACATAAATGCCTTTTATCTAGCGACCCAAGACGTATTTCGCTTGATGTTAGACCTGGAAACAACGCGCCTTGGAATGCGAGTAACAGAAGAGCTTGTACCGTTCCGGGAGGCCAACGTCGTAATCGGCGTCACAGGGGATCTCTCGGGCTCTCTGCTCTACAGTTTCTCCAAACAGATGGCGCTGGAGATGGTGCGCATCATGTCCGGCATGGAGATGAAGGAGTTGGACGCTTTCGTCACCTCAGCCATGGGTGAGCTGGCGAATATCATCAGCGGGAACGCCATGACCCGCCTGTTCGACAGCAACTACCGCTGTGAGATTGTGCCTCCGCAGATCATGATCGGCGGAGGGCAGGCTTTATCCATGGCAACCCCCCAGGCGATCGTCCTCCAGCTCGGGACAAGCATCGGGTCGTTCGAAGTGAGCGTTTCCTTGAAAACAAGGTGAACCGAGAGTAGCAAAGCTGCCCACAGCAGGAACACCACCCGCTGTGGGCATTTTCGCGCCGATAAATGGCTCTAGAAAGCGCCGCTGCCCAGGGTAACGGACAGATATACTTGCGTACCGCTTCCCCTCAACGACTCGAAGCCGCCGTAGAAGTGGCGGACGCCTACTTGTGGTTTGACGAAGTCCACGGCCGGCAGGTTGAGGCTGAAGTCCAGGAGGCCCGAGTCCTCCGAGACGTAACCGAGCCACAGGGCAGAGGCAGAAAACCTAGACTTCAGGAGGTTGTTCCAGGAAACCAGTGCGGCCACGATATGGCCGTTCTTGTCGCTGTAGAGGTACTGGCCTGCTGTGGTGATGTCAAAGAGCTCCGCTTCATCGCGATAGCTGTACCGTCCGCCGACGGTTCCCTGCCAGAAGATGGCGTTCTCTTCAGGGCCGGCATCAGTCGCAACGGCCAGCGCAGCTTCACCGAAGACGCTCACCTTGCCGATGGTAGAAGATACGGTGGACATCAAGTGCAGTGGTTCTCCCTTGCGTTAGAATCCGCCGAGCCCCAACTCACTTCTTCCCATCACATACTCGATTTTGGGAGCAATACCGATGTCCTGCAGCCCGTCCATGTCTTCCAACAGCAGGTACAGATAGTAATTGCTGCTCCCCACTGGATAATGGGCTTTGAGGGCGACGGGGCCCTCCCGGTCTGCCTCGGGATCAAGTGGATCGATCCTCTCAATGTTGATCACGTCCGCCGGGCTGCAAAGGTAACCCACTCCCCAGCTGACGGCCTGCTTTCCGAAACGCAGGTAGAGCTTGTCCAGCACCGTATAGTCCAGGAAGGCCTCGTGCAGAGAAACATCAAAGGTTTCATCTGACTTGCCCTGCGGCCAGCTCTCGTGCCCCAACGCCGCAGTATATTTCGCCTTGGCGAAAGCACGCCAAGTGGGGCTCGGCCTCAGATCAGCGTAGATATCACCAGTGAGCGAAAACCTGAGCTCATCCCGTGTAATCTCCATGGGGAAGGGAGACTCCATTTCTGCCCACAGGCGGCTCGCATCGACTGCCAGACGATACGAACCTCCTATTCCCAGGCGCTCCCCCGCCAAGATCGCTTCCACCGCTGATGTCTCCGGCGGCACAGCTTCCAGTTCTTGCAGAATCTCACCACCGAACAGGAGGTCCAGGTCGAGATCATCTGAGGCCGCGATCCCTTGTGCACCACTCAGGCCACTTACGATTATGAGTACGGCCAAAACAACCCACAGGCGCTTCATGTGCTCCCTCCTAACGATTGGCCCGTTCCAAGAACGCTTTAGTGAAGACATTGTCGGGCAGCTTGGCAGTGGAGATTTCCGACAGTGAAACCTGGGTCTTCTTCCCCTCCACGAGTTCATCAACGAAAACCATCTGGGTGGGGATTACCCCTTGTCCCACACGAGTGTAGGAGGGGAACAGGCCCGAGCGCATCAGGCGCTTGTTCAAGCTAAACTCCTGAGTGCGCAGCACAAGATTGCTGTCTTTTGTCACCCACAGCTTCACATACGGGTAGGGCACCGTGTCATCCACTGCCTCCAGATCTATGATGTAGACGGCGAAGTTCCCCAGCTTGCCCTCAGTATAATCCACCACCTTGTATGATGATGAGTAGCTCCACTGGCCGAAATCGGCGTTGCGGGCATCGGTGCCTTGGAAGCTTTCCTTCAGCGACGTATGGGCGAACTTGCGGCTGGAAGGATCGTAGAACCAGAGATTATCTCCTTCCAGCAGGTAGCCCTGCCCCCGCTGCGTGCGCGGTTCCTCGACTACGAGCAAGAACCGCTCACCGTCGTCGCGGCGGAAGTAGCGTACCACCATTTTTTCTAGGCCTGCTTCTGGGTCCTCGGTGATGATAGTCAGGACTGCAGACAGATCCGTGTGCGGAAAAGACGACTGTTCGTCCACCTTCTGCAATACTGCCTCGATGACACTCAAGTCCTTGGCTGCCGCTGTCACTGTCCAACAGCAGATCAGAAGCAAGAGCACTAGTGCCAGTTTGTGTGTTCTCATCGGCGTTCTCTCCTTAAAGGTTGCTGCTCATGGCTTTAACCGGCGACAGCTGCGCTGCCGCTTTCGCTGGGAAGTAGGCAGCTGTCAGGCTCATGATAAGAATCAGGAAGAGGTTCAGGAGCACCTCGCGGGCCGAAGTGTCCAGTGTCACACGGCCGTGGTCGAGGAAAAACTGCATCGCGGGCACGGTGTCCCAAGTGATCCGGCCGAGAATGAGGGCGGCACAGCCGTACACGGCCAATCCCACGGCCGCGCCTGCCGCTGCAAGCAGGAAAGCCTCCATCAGGAATACATTGCGTACCACGTTTTTCTGCATGCCGAATGCCCGCATGGTGCCAATCTCCTTGGTGCGTTCGATCATGATCATCCGGAAGGTGTTGGTGATACCAACCATGGTGATCACCAGCAGAATGAGGAAAATCACCAGGCCGATGGTCTTCAGGGCGCTTACCGCCGCTTCCACTGGTTCCATGATCTGGTTGATCGTAGTTACCTGATACTTGATACCCTCCCACGGTTCCACTTCAGAAACCCGGCTGAACCCGAACAGTTCGGCCATGGCTTCCTCCTCATCCATTCCCCTCACATCGGCCAGGCGCTTGGGCTCAGGCACTCCCAACGCCCTGCGCAAGCTGCTGCCCACCGCATCAGCGGCACCCATGTCGTGCAGGAAAAGGTTGAGGGCCTGGTAATCCTCTTCCCCCAGGCCGAGGAGTGAATTGAGATAGCCGCGGTTGACGTAAGCCGCAGATATTCCGTACCGTTCCTGATCTTCGATCAAGGCAATCACCAAGAACTCACCGACGTTGCGCTGCCCCGTAAGAGTATCCAGGCGCATGAGGATTGTCTCTCCCGGCTCCACACCGAGCCGCTCGGCCACTGATCGAGGCAGGATAACCAGCTGTTCGCTGGTCACATCTGCCAGTGACCCCGCAGTCACCACCAGGCTGCTGAGCAGCTTGTCCTCCTCTGCAAAGTCCACACCGTACACCAGCTGCATCGCCTGACGGGAACCAAAAATGAGGCTGGGCATAGCCTGGGATCGGCGCGTGAGAGAGGCGATCGCAGCGCTGTTCTCAGCCAGAGCCGAAAGCAACTTGTCATCATCAGCAAGGCGGTAGACAATGGTTCCTCCGTCCAGATACTCGCTCCCAGAGATGAAGATGTGGCCGCCGAGAGCGTGGGAGAAGTTCACCCGCAGGTTGTCCACAACGCCGCCTGTAAGCCCGTTGATGGCGGTAATAACGAGCATGCCAAATGCAATGGCACCCGCCAGGAGAAAACTGCGCTTCTTCTGCCTCCAGACGTTGCGTGCTGAGATCTTCAGTATCACTCGGAACATCCCCATCCCCCTCTCACTCACTCTGCATGGCTCTGACTGGCGGCATCTTCATCACGATGGAGGCCGGGTAAGAACTGGCCACTACCCCTACCACCAGCACAACGATGACTGCTGTGAACACCGCAGACAGGGACAGTTGGGGTTTCAGGACCGGCCCGCCGAAGATGATCTCGTAGAACATGTTCGTCGCCTTGATGCCCACCGTGTTAAGCACTCCGAGGATCGCCCCGCCCACGGCAATGCCCACAGCACCGGAGATTCCCGTCAGCAGGAGCGTTTCGCAGAGAACCATTTTCCAGACAAAACTCTTCTGCGCGCCTATCGCCCGCATGGTACCGATTTCTGCGGTACGCTCTGTCACGGAGATCACCAAGGTGTTCATGATGATGATCACCGCCACCACAGCGATGACAGCCACGATGCCGTTGAAGATGTTCTTGATGCCGTAACCGAGTTCCGCCGTAACGCCCGCACCCTGCAGCCAGGTGCTGGTCTGGGCGGGGATATCGTTGGCGGCGAAGAAGGAGGCGAGATCAGCGGCGGCTCGCGCCACATACTTTTCGTCCGTGAGGCGGACGATCAGGAAGTGCCACGCCCCTGTATCTTCTTTATACTCGGCGGAGGGTGCCGGCTCTGACTCTAAGGAAGCGAACAAGTCCTCGATGTCCAGTACCGTCTCTGACTCGGCTTCGACGATCAAGTTGTCCAGGCCAGAGAGCAGGCAGTCAATGTCCAGCTCACCCAAGAACGCCTGCTCCTGCTCAGTAAGTTCTGCAACCTCAGCGTGGCCCACCACCAATCCAGCCAAGTCCCGGGCATTGGCGGCGTCGAGCAGCGAGATCATATCCAGCTGCGGATTAGACTGCACAAAGCGAAATATGCCGGTAACTGGAACTTCGCGAATGCGCATGCCCGTCTGCACGCTCACCCCGGTGAGAAGAACCTTGTCTCCCGGCTTGATGGTAATTCCGTGGCGGCGCTCAATACGCTCTGCCACCGCGGCGCTGAGGACTATGCCCTGCTCCCCAGGCGCGAAGAACTCCCCCGCCACTAGTTCTATGTTGTCCGGGAACATGCTGCGGTACTGGACGGGATCAATCCCAAAGAGCTGCGTCGCTCCTACCGCTTCATCGCCGATGCTCAGAAGTGCAGAAGCGGTAATCTGGGGATTCACCTGCTCCACGTAGGGCAGCGAGCGGACGTACTCCAGCACCTGCTCGTATTCGGGAATATGCGGCACGGATCGCTCCATGGCCGTCATATCTTGGAAGCCGAACAGTGTCAGGCGGCCGTTGTGTTTGCCGCTGATGATCAGATGGCCGGTGTAGTTCTTCGTATACGAACGCTCCACTCCGCGGGTGGCACTGTCCATGAGTGAATTGCCAACAACCAGCACCACGATGCCGACCACCATGATGACACCGACAATGAGGGTCTTGGTCCTTTGCTTGCGCAGGTTGCGCCATGCGATGCGCAGCAGAATCTTCATGACATCGCCCCCGCCCCATCGGCCTTGTTTTGATAGCGTTCTTCCACAATAGTCCCATCAAGGAGGCGGATCACATGGTCGGTGATGCCGACAATAGAGGCATCGTGGGTACTAAAGATGAAAGTGGTGTTCAGTTCCGCGTTCATCTTTCTCATCAGTTCCAAGATACTCTGCCCTGTCTTCGAGTCCAAGTTGGCTGTGGGTTCATCCGCCAGCACAATCGCGGGGCGCGTCACCAGTGCGCGGGCAATGGCCACCCTCTGGCGCTGTCCTCCTGAGAGCTCATTGGGCCGATGATGGATGTGCCCACTCAGGCCCACTTGTTCTATGAGGTACATGATCCAATCCCGAACCTCGGCTTTGGGAATCGCCGTTTTGCCCAACAGCAGCGGAAACTCAATATTCTCGTAGACGTCCAGGACGGGAATAAGGTTGAATGACTGAAAAATGAAACCCAAGGACTGATGACGCAGCTTGGTCAGTTCCCTGTCGCTCATCCCGCTGGTGGCAGTGCCGTTAATGCGCACCACACCGCTGGTGGGCTGGTCAATGCAGCCGATCATGTTGAGAATCGTGGATTTTCCGGAACCAGAGGGACCGATCACAGAAGCGAACTCCCCGGAAGCGATCTGAAAGCTGACCCCCTTGACAGCGTGTACCTCCGTTTTCCCCAGAGAGTAGATCTTGTGCACATCCTGCAGTTCAATAATGGCCATGTAATTACCTCCAGACCGAAACGCGGTTTAGCTATATAAAGGATACCCTAAGGCCGTTACTTGTACAAGGGATGAAGCGGCGGGCGTCGAATAGCCCTGGTAACACCGGTGAAGGAGTGGTACCTGATGTGCGATACCTTCGTAGCCCTCGGTAGTGCCACGGCCGGCGGCGATGTGATCTTCGCCAAAAACAGCGATCGCCAGCCCAATGAGCCGCATCTTTTGATCCACGTTCCGCGGCGGAAGCATCCCCCCGGCAGCAGAGTGCGGTGCACTTACATCGAAATAGAACAGGCCCGGGAGACCTACGAGGCTTTCCTCTTAAAACCTTCGTGGATGTGGGGCGCCGAAATGGGTGGCAATGAGTTCGGGCTCCACATCGGTAACGAAGCAGTGTTTACCAAGGAAAAACAAGGGCTCCCCGCTCTCTTAGGTATGGACATGGTTAGGCTGGCCCTGGAGCGCTGCCGCACCAGCGATGAGGCTCTCTTCTTCATCATCGAGCTCCTTGGCCGGTACGGCCAGGGCGGGAACTGCGGCTATGAAAAACCGTTCTATTATCACAACTCGTTTCTAATCGCCGACCCCACATCAGCTTGGGTGCTGGAAACTGCCGGCAAGTACTGGGCAGCCCAGAAGGTGAGCGGCGTCAGGGCCATCTCCAACCGCTTGAGCATTGGTGCCGACTTCGACCTGGCCCATCCTGATCTGGTCAGACACGCCGTACAGCAAGGATGGTGCCGCAACGAAGAAGAATTCCACTTTGCCAAGTGCTACTCCAACCCCGTCGTCACCGCCGCCAGCGGGTCTTTCCACCGCCAGGCTGCCTGCGGCCAGGCTCTGATCCAGAACAACGGACAGATCACCGTCGAACTCGCTGTGCAGGTCCTGCGCAGCCACGAACCGCGGGTGCAAAAGGACCCCTATGCCCACAGCTCCCTGCGCTCTGTGTGCATGCATGCAGGATTTCTGTTCGGGGACCACACCACGGGCAGCTTTGTGGTTTCTATCAAGAAGAGCCGGGCGACATATTGGGCCACAGGCAGCTCCACGCCATGCCTGGCAGCCTTCAAGCCCTACTGGCTCACTGATGCCCCCAACTCATTGGTATTCTCGGAGGAGCAGGCAGAGAAGTCGCTTGACTTCTGGATGCGGCGAGAGCGCCTGCACCGAGCCGTACTGGAAAACCGCATACCCAGCCTCCCAGAGTACCTGGCAGAACGGGATGCTCTCGAGCGGGAGTTCCAAGAAGCCGCGGCGGCAGGAGAAGGTGCCGCACCTGACACGCTTGTGGAGATCACAAACTGGGCGGTGGCAAAGGAAACGGCATTGGTCACAAAGTGGCTGGCTCGAGCGGAAGGCGCTCCGGCAAAGATACGGGGGAACCCCTATTTCCGCCGCTACTGGAAAACGAAGAACAGAAAACTGTTCACTGCGGCACCTCGCCTTCGTTGACTGCGTGCGAGTGTCTCAAGCCCGGCAGGCCCCTCGCGGGGGGGATTCAGGCATCAAACATCCCTTGACAGATGTCGCTGCACAGAGTACGCTAGATTCAACAAAGATATGGCTGCATTAACGGCGATGATGAGGAAGAGTAATCACTGGCTGGCTGACAGAGAGAGGAAGCCGGAGGCTGAAAGCTTCCTTCAGAGAAGCGGTGATGAAAACCACCTCTGAGCTGCCCGCTGAACTGTGAGTAAGCGCGGCCGGGGCACCGTTATCTGCATCGAGTGGGCTGCTGCAGGCAGCCAATTTGGGTGGAACCGCGGTCACCTCGTCCCAAACTTGGGGACGAGGTTTTTTATTTTCTTTGTGGAAAGGGGTCTAGAAGATGAAGCGGGAAGAGGTTTTGCGGCATACAGCCGCCCATGTGATGGCACAAGCAGTGATGCGCCTGTGGCCCGATGTAAAGCTTGCCATCGGGCCGGCCATCAAGGATGGGTTCTATTACGACTTTGACCTCGATCACCGCCTAACCCAGGACGACCTGAACCTGATCGAGGCGGAGATGAAGCGCATCGTGGAGGCAGGGTATCCGCTGGTGCGGGAAGAGATGCCGAAAGCAGATGCTGTAGCTCTCTTTACCCGCCTCAATCAACCTTACAAGCTGGAGCTGCTGGCGGAGCTTCCCGATACGGTATCGGTCTACCGCCAAGGCGAGTTCATCGACCTCTGCCAAGGCCCTCACGTGGAGAGCACCGCAGAAGTCAAGCATTTCAAACTGCAGTCAGTGGCCGGTGCTTACTGGCGGGGCGATTCCACCAAACCGATGCTGCAGCGGATCTACGGCACAGCATTTTTCAGTGAGGATGAACTCCGTGCCCACCTCAAACTTCTGGAAGAAGCAGCAAAGCGGGATCACCGCAAATTGGGGAAAGAGCTGGATCTGTTCAGCATTCAGGACGAAGGGCCTGGGTTCCCCTTCTTCCATCCCAAGGGTATGGTGATCCGCAACATCCTCGAGGATTTCTGGCGCTCTGAACACAGGAAGCGGGGCTACCAAGAGGTCAAGACACCCATTATGCTCCACGAGGATCTGTGGCACCGCTCGGGGCACTGGGACAACTACCGGGAGAACATGTATTTCTCGGAAATTGATGAACAGCGTTTCGCCATCAAGCCCATGAACTGCCCGGGAGGGATGCTGCTCTACAAGCGCAAGCTCCATTCCTACCGCGATCTGCCGCTCCGGATGGCAGAGTTGGGCTTGGTTCACCGGCACGAGCTTTCGGGGGCTCTCCATGGGCTGATGCGGGTCCGCTGCTTCACTCAAGACGATGCCCACATCTTCATGCACCCCAGTCAGGTGCAGGCAGAGATCGAAGGTGTGATTGATTTCATCGACTCCGTCTACACAGGTGTTTTTGGGTTCCCTTACCATGTAGAATTGTCCACCAAGCCGGAGAATGCCATCGGCGACGACGAAATGTGGGAAAAGGCAACCCAAGCACTTAAGGACGCACTGGAAGCCAAAGGGCTGCCCTATGTGATCAACGAAGGCGACGGCGCTTTCTACGGGCCCAAAATCGACTTCCACCTGGAAGACTGCCTGGGCCGCACCTGGCAGTGTGGGACCATCCAGCTTGACTTTGCCATGCCAGAGCGGTTCGAACTCCACTACATCGACGAAGATGGACAGCGCAAGCGCCCCGTCATGCTGCATCGGGTGATCTTCGGCAGCATCGAGCGCTTCATCGGCATTTTGACGGAGCACTATGCAGGTGCCTTTCCCACATGGCTCGCACCTGTGCAGGTGATGGTTATTTCCGTCAGCGACCCGCAGATCCCCTATGCCCAATCTGTGGAGAGAGCGCTGCTGGATCAGGGTGTGCGTGTTGAGTCTGACCTGCGGTCGGAATCGGTAGGCAAAAAGATCCGCGAAGCTCAACTGCAGAAGGTACCCTACATGGTGATCGTAGGCGAACGAGAACAGGCGCAGGGTACAATTAGTGTACGGCACCGGAAGGAAGGCAACCTCGGAAGCACCAAGCTGGAGGAGTTCTGCGCCAGGCTGCGCCAGGAAGTGGCGGACCGGCGTTGACAAGCAAACGGGTGTTCGTTATGATCGCGTCAGAAGGTAGGTGACCGCCTTGAGCCTCAGCCAGGTGAAGGAGAAGCTTGCGCAGGATCCGCGCTTTCGCGACAACATCACATTCCGGTACACCATCCCGGCTGTTCCTGGGAAGTACGAGCCGATACCTGAATTTGTGCCGGAAGATCTGAAAGCGCTGCTGCGCCGACGGGGGATCAACCAACTCTACAGCCACCAGGCCCAGGCTCTGCGCGCAGTGCACAGCGGGCAGGACATCGTAGTGGTGACCCCCACTGCCTCCGGGAAAACACTCTGCTACAACCTGCCCGTCGTCCAGGCACTGCTGGAGAATGAGGAAGCACGGGCACTCTATCTGTTCCCGACCAAGGCCTTGGCCCAAGATCAGGTGGCAGAGCTGATGGAGTGGAGTACTGAACTGGGAGGGCGGATTAAGACCTACACCTATGACGGCGACACGCCCGGCGATGCGCGGCAGGCCATCCGTTCTGCCGGCAGCATTGTGGTCACGAACCCCGATATGCTCCATTCCGGGATTCTCCCCCACCACACCAAGTGGATGCGCCTCTTTGAGAACCTCCGGTATGTGGTGATCGATGAGCTCCACGCCTACCGCGGTGTGTTCGGCTCTCACGTGGCCAATGTGCTCAGGCGCCTGCACCGCATCTGCGAGTTCTACGGGTCCAAACCGCAGTTTATCTGCGCCTCGGCTACCATTGCCAATCCCGGCGAGCACGGGGCAGCCCTCTTAGGGCGCTCGGTGACGGTGATCGACGACAACGGTGCTCCCCGAGGGCCGAAAGAGATTATCTTCTACAACCCACCTGTGGTGAATAAGCCACTAGGCATACGCCGCAGCGCGCTCTTAGAGGCGCGGGCGATCGCCCACGAACTGATTGCGGCCAAGGTGCCTACCATCGTCTTCACCCGCAGCCGGTTGAACACGGAAGTCTTAGTCACCTATCTGCGAGAGTCGTTCCACAAGCTGGGAGACATGGTGGAAAAGATCAGGGGCTACCGGGGTGGATACCTGCCCTCGCAGCGCCGCCAGATCGAGCGGGATCTCAGGGAAGGTAAAGTGCTGGGCGTGGTAAGCACCAATGCTTTGGAGCTGGGGATCGATATCGGCACTCTGGAAGCGGTAGTGCTCACCGGCTATCCCGGTACTATCGCCAGTACCTGGCAGCAGATGGGGCGGGCGGGACGGAGTACCAAAGAGGCGCTGGCTGTGTTCGTGGCCAACTCCAGCCCCATCAACCAGTTCATGGTGCAGAACCCCGATTATTTCCTGGAGAAGGGTGCAGAGTTCGCCCGCATCAACCCCAACAACCTGTACATCCTTGTGTCTCACCTCAAGTGTGCCGCCTTTGAGCTCCCCTTCCGGGCCGGAGAGAGATTTGGAGATGTGGATCCATCCGAAATCCTGGAGTACTTGGAGGAACAGATGGTCCTGCGGCGGGTTGAGGACCGTTGGTACTGGATGAGCGATGCCTACCCCGCGGTGAACGTATCTCTGCGCAGTGCATCCGCGGACAACTTCGTGATCATCGATGTTACGGATGGAAAGACAACGGTGATCGGAGAAGTGGATCGGTTCAGTGCCCCCATGCTGATCCACGAAGGCGCTATCTACATCCACGAAAGCCAGACGTATCACATCGACCAGCTCGACTGGGAAGGCCAAAAGGCCTACGCGCGCAGAGTGGAAACAGATTACTTCACCGATGCCAACTTGGCAGTGGATCTTAAGGTACTGGATGTAAGTGCCTCTGCCGAGTACCCGTACGCTGCCCTCAGCTGGGGAGAGGTGATGGTCACTGCCAAGACGCATATGTACAAGAAGATCAAATTCCATACCCATGAGAATGTGGGGTGGGGAGAGATCTCTCTGCCCGAACAAGAACTCCATACTACAGCCTACTGGTTTACGGTTCCCCAGGCTGCCGCACAGATAGTGGACCGAGATGCACTGCAGAGTGCTCTGATCGGAGCCTCCCATGTGCTGGGGAACATCGCCTCACTGGAACTGATGTGCGAACCGGGAGATCTGGGCGTTACTGCCCAAGTCAAATCACCCTTTACCGGCGCACCAACCATCTTTATCTACGACAAATACCCAGGCGGTGTCGGTTTCAGCGAGCAGCTGTATGCTTCTCACCACAGGCTGATGGCAAGAGCTTACTCGCTGGTCAGCAAGTGCCCCTGTCCTGCCGGCTGCCCGTCCTGTGTGGGCCCCGCCGATGAAGTGGGGCCTAAAGGCAAAGAATACGTCCTGTGGCTCCTCAAGGAGGTAATGGGCGATGGATCTCAAGAGCAGACTGCGCCAGCTCCTGCCCAACGAGAAGCCTGAAAAAGGAAACCCACGGCGCTCTGCTCCAGACCTCCGTCCCATCCTCGGCGGAGAAGAACGGGAGACGCCCTGGGGGTCCTGCCACATTGTCGAGACGGTCTTCCCTCTTGACCATAAATGGGGCAGCCGCCGGATCCGGGACACAATCGCGGCTCATTCTCTAGATGGCCTGGCGAGGGTAGCTCTGGAGGAGCTGCCCCAGTTTGATTTTGCCCGCACGCTCTTTCTTGACACAGAAACGACCGGGCTCTCCGGCGGAACGGGCACCTACGCCTTCCTGGTGGGGACAGGCCGGTTTACAGAGCGCGGTTTCGTCGTAAAGCAGTTCTTGATGCGCGATTACAACGAAGAGCTGCCTCTCCTGTACTGCCTTGAGGAAGAACTCCAAAAGACAGATACCATCATCTCCTTCAACGGCAAGGCCTTCGATATCCCCCTCCTCAGAACCCGGTTCGCCCTCACGCGCCTGCCGTTCCACGGAGTTGACGGCCACGGCCAAGTGGACCTCCTGCACCTGTCCCGCCGTCTGTGGAAAGATAAGCTGGAGAGCTGCAGCCTCCTCAGCCTGGAAGTGCACATCCTCGGTTTGGCCCGCCTGCACGACATCCCGGGATCAGAGATACCCCAGCGGTATTTCCAGTTCCTGCAGACAGGCAGCGGCTTCCTGCTCAAGGATATTCTCGAGCACAATGTCTATGACATCGTCTCCATGGCTGTCCTCGTGGGTGAGATCAACACCCGGGGCCTGTGCTCGCCCGAGGACTGCACATGTCCCTTGGAAGCAGAGGCCCTGGCCATGATCCACGCGCACCGGGGCCAGCTTGAAGCTGCTCTGTGTTATATCGACCAGGCGCGAGCCTTGGCACACAGCAAAGAGCAGCATATCCGCCTGCTGCGGACTGCCGCTCTTCTCAACAAACGCCTGCGGCGCTATGACACCGCGGCGGCTCTCTGGCAGAGGCTCCTCGATCTGGACGACGATGATCTGCTGGCCTATGAAGAACTGGCCAAACATTACGAACATCGCCTCAAGGATTTTTCCGCCGCCGGCCGCATCACCCGCCGCGCCCTGGCCGTTGCCCTCCGCATTCGCTCCCCCAAGGTGCCCGAGCTGGAACACCGGCTGCGGCGGCTCACAAAGCGGCAGGAAGCCACTGGTTCAGCACCTAGAGTTCTCTCCCCTGGTCTATCTTGATGGAGACAAACATGGACAGTGCAAGTACAGCGGAGGTCCCAAGCACAGCGGCAGCCAGAACCGGTGCGTCCACAGCTCCCGAGAAGATCTGGGCTGTGACGGCTCCACCACCAACCTGGGCCCCTAATCCCTGCAGGGCCCCAAGGCCGGTGTAGAGCGAGAGCAGCAGGAAGTAAGTGGCCCAGCGGGACTTCATGTATCCCAACCTGAAGTAGATTGGGAAGTATACAGAGAAGTACAAGCCTACGGTGCAGAACGCCAAGGCAACGAGGGACAGTGTCCAGCCGCGAGTGACGTTGAACAAGCCCGCAGTGCGAACTGCCGCCGAGGCCAGTATGCTGATGGCCGTGCTGAGGATGAAAATCAGCAGTGCACTCAGGTACCGGCTCACGATCAGGCTGGCCCGGGGAATGGGCAGGCTGCGGTAACCGAGTTGGACATTGTACTTAAAGTCATAGGCATTCGTATACACAACCACGTGGTATACAACCGTTGTGATCAACCCTACAGCAAAGCCCGGCGTGCTCTCCAAAAAAATCGCGGCCGCCACGCACAGGAGTGCAGGTACCACAAGCGAACGTTCCCGTTTGTGCACCATCAGATCGCGCCGCACAAGGTGAATAAGCTTAGACATTGCGCTCACCCCTCACCAAAAACACCATAATATCATCCAGGGACGCCCGCTCAAGGGTTACGGCATCGCCAAGCTGCCGCTCAAGGGCATCTGCCTCCGTCGTCAGGGCGGAAAAGCCCATCTGCCCTCTGCGCACGCCGATCAAGTGCCCCTTCACCCTTGGGTCGTTGAGCACTTCCGGCCCGCCCTTAACGAGCACATACCGTTCCAGTACGTCATCTTTGGGCAGGGAGAATACGACTTGGCCCTGGTTGATGAAAGTGATGTAGTCCGCGATTTTCTCCAGGTCTGTCGTGATGTGCGTGGAAAACAAGACTGACTTGCCCGCATCAGTGATCACATCATACAGAATGTCCAGCAGTTCGCTGCGGAACACAGGATCCAGGCCTGATGTGGGCTCATCCATGATGATCAGCTCCGCGTCGTGCGACAGGGCCACCGCCAGCTGAAACTTCGTCTTCATCCCCCGGGACATGTTGTCGATGACCTGATGGGGATTGAGGTCAAACTCTTTCAGATAGCGCCGAAAGAGGTTCTCGTCCCAGCGGCGGTAGAAGGGGGCAATCAGGGACTTCATCTCGGCGATGGTCAGCATGCCGTAATATGGTATGGTGTCGTAGACAAACCCCACTCTCTCTTTTACCGCCAACTCATGTTTAACGTTGTCCAGCCCGAACAGCTCGATAATACCCCCATCCCGTTTGATGAGGTTCATGATCAGCTTGATCGTGGTGCTCTTGCCCGCACCATTGGGGCCGATCAGCCCCATAACAAAGCCACGTTCCAACCTAAAAGACACATCCTGCAGAGTGAAGCCGGGATAATGCTTCGTCACACCTTCAAGGCGCAAAACTGCTTCCAACTCAATCTCCTCCCTCATACAACAGCCGCACGATTGCCGTCACTTCTTCCAGGCTCAACCCCATCTGTTTGGCACTGCCGATGGCTTCCGCCAGCTGCTCTTCCAGCAGGTGCAGGCGTTTTTCCCGGATCAGTTCTGCATTGTGCCCTGCCACGAATGACCCTTTCCCCGGAACCGAGGTGATGAACCCTTCCTTTTCCAGCTCTTCGTAGGCCCGGCTGGTTGTGATCACACTCACTTCCAGTTCTTTGGCCAGAGCACGGATTGACGGCAGGGCCTCCCCTTCTTCCAAAGCGCCAGTGATGATTGCGTCCCTAATCTGGTCGGCAATCTGTTTGTAGATGGGATCGCGTGATAGATTAGAGATGACGATCCGCATAGTCTCCTCCACAGACAACTTATCGTATATATCGTCTATAGTGTATATACTGTCTATATCTAATATAGACAGTCTGGGCACAGCTGTCAACAGGGAAGATCAAAAAAGCCGGCCTGGCGGCCGGCACTTTCAGCTATTCGATTGACAGTGTGAACTCCTGAATTCCCGCAGCGTAAGGTGCGATCTCGTACAGGTTGAAGAAAGCAACAACGGCGCCGTCCACGATGTAGAACGGCTGCAGCTCGGTGAACATGTCTGCGTCGAACTGGTCAATGAAGTACCAGTCCGGTTCCTCCTTCACTTTCGCGTCGATTATCGCCGCCATCTCCCGCCGCGACTGTTCATCAGAGAACAAGTCGGCAAATTTCAGGCGCTGCCCACGGGCCAGGTCAAGGTTGAACGGCTCCCAGTGGGTCATTCCGTGAGCTCCACCAAGGTATTCGTAACTGGTGAGCACCAGGCTGAGCAGCCCGCCCTTGTTGTACTTGACCTCATAGTCGACTAAGAGTTCCAGCGGAAAGAAGTGATACGGAAAGCCCTCATCAACTTCCTCCAGCAGTTCCTCTGCGGCAGCCGTGACCTCGTGCACGTAGGCCTGGACCAGGCTTCTGATCTCTTCATTAATCGCCTCTTGAAAAGCTTGATCAGTCATGCCCGCGAGCTGGGGCATGCGTATCGCCATGTTTACCAGTTCGTCGAACCTCTCCCATCTTTCCGCTGCGATCACAACGTCATTGGGCTGCCCCACCTTAATCCGTTCCCAGTAGGGGCCGGACAAGGGGGCAGCAGCCGCCTCGCCGGCAAGCATCAGCACCAGGCATACAATCAGAGCAGCTCTCTTCATCTTCGTCACTCCTCCTCTCAGCGCATAGGCCGGTCAGAAAACAGTGGAGGCGCCCCAAGAGGCGCCCATCCTCAGCGGATCCATTCCTGTTTGATATCTCCCGTGATGCGGTCCACATACACAGCTCGGTCCGTGTGCAGATAGATCAGGCGGACATCCTCGGGGTGGTGCCACGGGCACAACTCTTCGGAGATGGCGTACAACTGGGACCCGGGCTCAGCGATCTGCGCCCTGCCGAACAGCTGCACGCCTTGGATTTGATGGAAGTCATCTTGAAACGGGGTGGCAACCAACAGGCATGCCTGCGGATTGTGTTCGAGATTGGCGAACTTGGATCCTCCCTTGGAATGAATGTAGACATTGAGGTCATTGTCCATGAAATACCGTACCGGGCTGACACGTACGCCATCGGGGCCAACTGTACCCAGATACCCCGTATCCCTTCCCTGCGCGAACGTGAGAATCTGCTCCTTGAGCTGCTCCTGAGTTAGTGTGCCGCGAAGAACTGTCGTTGACATAACCGCCCTCCTCTGAAGTTCACTACCTGATAGGGTCCCCAAATGCGGGCAAACCATGCCGCCAAGGCAAAGGAGAGCTCAGAGGCGTGTCGAATATACTGTTGACTGTACGCAGTCTGGAAAGGAGAGAGCATGCATTGACGCTGCTGGTTGCTGCACTTATCCTCGGACTAATTGTGGGACGGTTCTTCCCTCCTTCTCCACAGGTGGCCCGCTTCAGTGGGCACGTCAACAGCGCCGCCCTAATTCTTCTCCTGTTCACCATGGGAATTCGGATCGGCGCCGACCCGGCCACTATGGAAAACATACCCCGTCTGGGCACGAGAGCGCTCATTCTGGCGGTGGGGGCAGTGGCCGGCAGTATCGGTGCAGTTAACGCCGGCTCCGCCCTGTACAGAAAACTGCGCAGGGAGGGCGGCCGGGCGTGAGTATAACCATCATCGCCGCAGTCCTGTTCGGGATCTTATGCGGAAAGTTTGTCATCAGCCCCGGCCTGCTTCCTCTGATTGAGGGCAGTGCTGAGTGGATCTTGGCAGTAATGCTGTTTGTCGTGGGTATGGACTTGGGCAAGAACAAAGACCTGGCCCATCAGGTCAGGTCTCTCCCTAAAGCAGCGCTGGCTGTTCCATTCTTGATCGCAGGCGGTTCCATCGCAGGTGCTGTGCTGGCCAACCTTGTACTGGGACTTCCTCCCCTGGAAGCAGCAGCAGTGGCCAGCGGCTTTGGCTGGTATTCCCTTTCTGGCGTCCTGATCGCGGAAACCTATGACACATCCTTAGGAGCCCTGGCCTTCCTGGCTAACGTTTTGCGGGAGGTCATCGCGATTCTCATCATCCCTTCTGTAGCCGCCAAGCTGGGCTGGCTGAGTGCCGTGGCACCCGGCGGTGCCACCACCATGGACGTGACTTTGCCCATCATCAGCAGGCACACCAGCCCGCAGGTGACACTGATTGCTTTCTACTCAGGCATCACCCTGACGCTGCTTGTGCCAATACTGCTTCCCATCATCCTTCACTGGGCCGCTCTCGTGTGACTGCTCTAGGAGCGCCACAATGTCAATCAGTTCCCGGATGTCGGCGGTAACGAAATCAGGCATGCAGTCTCTGGCTGTCAACTCGGGGTATCCCGCCGCCGTGATATCCTTGGCCAGCGCCTGCCCAATCACCTCCAGCAGGCGGGGATGACGGCTGCGCTCGCTCAAGGGCCACGCCGCTATCTCCGGCGGCAGGCCGTGGTAAACCCATACTGACCAAGCACCGCTCTTGTTGGCTCCCCATAGGTCATGGGCAACAGTGTCACCGACGTGGATGTGCGGCAGGTTGAAGTCCCTGCGCACTGCCAGGAAAAACTCCGCCTCTGGTTTGGCAAACCCCGTTACCTCCGGCGTGTAGATCGCCGCCAGGTAGGGGCTCAGCCCCAGGGCATCCAGCACAGGCACCTGATACTTCGCAAACCCATTCGTCAAGGCCACCAGCACGTGGCCTGCCGCCTGCAGCCGTGCTAAAGTCTCATGCACTCCCGGGTAGCTGTAAATGTGGCTGGGAGTGCAGTTTGCTTTCACCAGCGCTTCCACATCGATCTGGCTCACACAGCCGAGGCTTCTCCCCACCGCCGCCACAATATCATCCCAGTCATAGGCGGACACGTAGTCCTTGGCAGCAGCCCTTCGCCTCACTTCCCCGATGATCAGCTTCATGACTTCTTGGTGGGAAAGGCCCTTCCCCGCTCCCAGCTCTTTCGTGATGGCGGGAAAGACCGCGGTGGAGAACGGGTTCTTCATCAATACTCCATCAAGATCCAGGGTGATCAGCATAGCAAACCTTTCTAACCTTTCAGTGCCCCCACTGTTATCCCCTTGAGGAAATAACGCTGGAACATGAAGAAGATTACAATCATAGGTACTGCAGCATAGGTGGCTCCCGCCATCAGCAGGCCGTACTGCATCGGCAGTTCTTCCTGCAGCAGTGCGAGACCCACCGGCAGGGTGCGCATATGCGCTGAGTTAGTAATGATCAGCGGCCACAAGAACTCATTCCACTGGCCCATAAAAGTGAAGATCCCCAACACCGCCATTCCCGGTTTGGCTAAGGGCAGTATAATCCGCCCAAACACCTGCAGTTCGGTGCAGCCGTCAATGATTCCCGCTTCGATCAGCTCAGTGGGCAGCGTAGAGATGAACTGCTTCATCAAGAACACTCCAAACGGCCCGGCGATCGCGGGTAAGATCAACCCTGGATAGGTATCCTGCAGGTTGAGCGAGCTCATTACCATAAACAGCGGAACCAGTGTAACTTGGCCGGGAACCATCATGGAAGCAATGTACAAATAGAACAACAAGTTGCTCCCGGGGAAGCGTTTCTTTGCAAACGCGTAACCGGCCATGGCTGAAGTCATGATCTGAACGCCTGTCACGGTCAGCGCCACGAGCAGGCTGTTAGTTGTCCAGCGCATTACCCCAGGGCGGGCCAAGAACCGCTCAAAGTTGATCCAGGTGGGGTTGGAAGGGATCCATTCCGGCGGGAAGGTCACCGTCAAGGTCGGCTGTTGGATGGCCGTAACGATCATCCAGTACAGCGGGATCACAGCAGCAGAAGCCGCCGCTAACAGAAACAGGAAAGAAACATAATGGCCTGGGCGAGCACGCTTGTCCTCCAGCAACATCTCTCTCCACCCCCTCAGTACTCAACTTCCTGGCCCAACCATCGGAACTGTACGATGGCCAACAGCGCTGTGATGCCAAACAAGACCATGGCCATTGCGGAAGCAGGCCCGAACTGGAACTGCTTAAAGGCCGTGTCGTAAATCATATACACGATAGTCGTAGTGGAAAACTGCGGGCCGCCCTGTGTCATCAAGTAGATATTGGTGAACACCTGGAACGAGTTGATCGTCCCGGTAACCACCAAGTAGAGCAGCGTAGGGCGCAACAGCGGCAGTGTAACCCTGAAAAACACCTGCACTGGGCGTGCGCCGTCCAGCTCCGCCGCCTCATACAGGTAAGTGGGGATCCCGTTCATGGCAGCGGACAGAAGAACGATGGATGATCCGCCGCCCATGACCACCTGCATGAAGATCAGCGCGGGCATGGCAGTGCGGGTGTTGCCCAGCCAAGCCACGGGCTCTAGGCCGATCCGCCCAATCAGGTAGTTCAACAGGCCGAACGGTGGGTTATAAATCCACAACCAGATCATGGAGAGGATGACTGCGGAGGTCACATGGGGAAGGTAAAAGGCTCCCTTAAAAAACGTCTGCAGTGGCTTGCGAAAAGGGAAGATGAGCGCCGCGATCAGGAGCGCTTTCCCCAACCACAGTGGGACAACGCCAAGTGTGTAGTAGGCGGTGTTGACGACCGCCTTCCAGAAGATGCGGTTGCTGAACACCTGCTCATAATTGCGCAGGCCCACAAACTCTGTTCCCCACCACTGGTAGTCCAAGAGGGACAACACCATCGACCAGACCACAGGAACGAGAAAGAAGGCCGCAAAGATCACGAAATTCGGCAGGATGAAAAAATAACCCCACCGGCCTTTGTACAACCGTCTGCCAAGCTCTCGCAGTGCAGTCAAACAGCACCGCTCCTTTCTTGCCAGATGGGAAGGCTCCAAAGAACCCTCCCATCTTGCACTGCTGACTACTTACCAAACAAGATGCGATTAGCTTCCCGAGCGAAGTCGTCCAGCGCCTGCTGAGGCGTCTTGGTCCGAGCGAAAGCAGCCTCAAACGCCGCTTGGAGATACGGCTCAACCTTGGAGAAGTCCACTTCCTGACTGCCGAAGAACGGCACACCGTGGGAAATCGCGGCGGTGTAGACACCCACTTCGTCTGCAAACTCACTGTCCTGGTAGATTACTTCATTTACAGACTTGCGGGCGGTCACGTAAAGAAGCGATTTCAAAGCAGCGGTGTTCTCAAAATTGGTTAGGAACTTGGCGAACTCCATGACCTTCTCCCGCTTCACCGGGTCAGTCTGGCGGAAGACCACAAACCCGCCGCTGGTGTGGAGGGCCACAGGGCCGATCTCAGGGAAGTGTGGGAAGGGCGCAATGTGGACTTTGAAAGCTTCCTTCAGCTGGCCTTCCCGTACGTAGCGGTCAATACGGCCGATCTCATAAGGCCCACCGTAGCCGATGGCAGTCTTGCCTTGATGGAACAGGCCGATGATGTCGTAGATACCCATTCCCTCAGCGCCCTTAGGAGCAATCTGATACTCGTAGATGGCGTCCACCATGAACTGCAGTCCGGCCACGCCTTCAGGGCTGTTGATGATCACCTCGGTCTCATCTTCGTTGAACATCCGTGCGCCGAAGACATAGAGCCAAGCAGTGGTGTTATGTAGGTCACTGGCGGCAAAAGCCAGGGCGTAATGGTCGTTTACGCCGTCGCCATCTTCGTCCCACGAAAGCTTCTTCGCTGCTTCTAAGAACTCATCGAACGTCCAGGACCGAGTCGGCAGCTCCGGCAGTTGTACGCCTCTGGCGGCGAAGATAGCCGGGTTGATCAGCATCGCACAGCCCATGCCGTTGCTGGAGTTGTTCCAGGGGAAGATGTAGTGCTTGCCGTTGACCTCACCCTTGGCCAAGGCGTAATCATACCAGTCTTCCCAATCTTCCGGATCGATGTAGTCGTCGATGGGCTCCAAGAGCCCCCGCTCCGCCCACTCTCTGCGGTAGACCAGGTCCTTCATGATATCCGGTGTCCGGCGGGCCAGGATGGCTGCGGATATCTTCTCGCTGTAGCCCGCGTTAGTGACAACCTCATACACCACTTCCACATCAGGGTTGAGGCGCATGAACTCCTCGCTCACCCACCGAGGCCAGTCTTCCGCGGTTGGTGCCTGATCGGGGCTCATATCTGGTGGGGCGATCCGCCACGGGTTGATCCACCAGGTGATAGTGATCTTCTCCGCTGCCGCTGCGCCTGCAAATCCCGCCACCAAGCACAGGGCGAGCACTAGAGTTACCCCCAACCTTCTCGTGTTCTTCATTGTGAAACCTCCCATCTTCAGCCTTGGTTTTTGAGTTCCTCCAACGGTTTGCTGTGCATCAACACCGGCCGATTGTCCACACATGTCGGCTTAGCCCAGCGCACGGCGTTGACAATCACTCGCTGAACCTCCGGCTGATGGTAGACAGGGAAAGTCTCGTGGCCGGGCTGGAAGTAGAAGATCCTGCCCCTGCCCCTCTGATAGCAGCAGCCACTGCGGAACACCTCGCCTCCCTGAAACCATGTGATAAACACCAGGCTGTCAGGGGCCGGCACGTCGAACCGCTCGCCGTACATCTCGTCCCGCGGTACCTCAAAGTAGTCACCCAAGCCCTGGGCAATGGGGTGGCCCTGTTCTACGACCCACAGGCGAGCCTTCTCCCCATCATCGCGCCACCTCAGGTCACAAGAGGTGCCCATCAACTTACGGAAGATCTTTGAGTGATGCCCGGAGTGGAGTACAATCAACCCCATTCCCGCCAGTACTCGTTGGTACACTCGTTCGACAACTTCGTCAGAGACCTGGCGGTGCGCCTTATGGCCCCACCAGATAAGAACATCGGTGTCGGCCAGGACAGCCTCCGTCAAACCGTGCTCCGGTTCGTTCAAAGTCGCAGTGCGGACAGCCATATCACCCTCCTTCTTGAGAAAATCAGCGATCGCTGAGTGAATCCCTTCAGGGTAAACCGCCGCCACTGCCTCGTTTTCTAGTTCGTGAAGGTACTCGTTCCATACTGTGACCTTTATTGCCTCTGACATCTCTACCTACGACCTTTCTGCATTCTTGTCATGAATCATTCTCTCGTTTTGATGCAAAAACCTGCCTATCAAGTTTCAGATTTCGCCTTCGCCGATGCTGCTAGGCTCCACAAGTATGCGCCTTTGGCCGGGGCATGAGCCGCTTCCACTATTTCGCACTGAGGGAAGAGCCCGCCGATAGCCCTCCGAATCCGGTCGTTCACGATGTGGCTGTCCAATGCCGTGCAGCCGCTGAGCCCGATCAACGCAGTGGAAGTACCGAGCTGCTTTAGGACCGCAGCCATGCCTTTAACGATGGCGTTTGCTCCGCTGTTGAGGAGCTCCAACGCCAGCAAGTCCCCTTCCTCCGCCAGCCTGATGATGCAGCGAGCGACATGAGGCGCCCGGCTGCGGCAGGGAGTGGACCACCAATGATTCAAGCATTTCTGCACCTTGCGCGCCGCCGGATCGGCCGGCTTCTCCTTGACTCGCTGCACGGCCGCATTGACGATGCTCAAGGCACCACCCCCCCGTCACCAGCTTGGAGATGGCACCAGTCTTGTCTCTCCCCAAGACAGCACCAACTGTGTCAGTGAGGACTACAACATCCGGTTTTCTGCCGGGTACGCACTGCATGGCTGCTTCCTGAAAGCAGTGCAGGCGGAGCTTTATATCTTCAGCGCCCACCACGGTCTGCACCATATCTTTGAAGTGATCGGGCTCATAGAGAAACTGGGACTGCATCGCGATAGCCACCGCGTGCAGGCGCCCCTCTGTCTTCCAGCTTGGGAGGGAGTGCACCAACCGACTGAGGTTTTGACGGGCCCTGGCTGTTCCAAGGTGTTGGAAATCAAGGCTCTTTCCCATTTTGCGGGCAAGGATATTCCCTTTATCGTCCCCAAGAACAGCCATGGCAACACCCTCGTTTTCAGCAACTCCTAGATGAAACTGCTTCCTTGTGGACTTGATCATAGCTTCATCTCAGGTTGTGACTTGAGGCACATTCCAGGATAAAAAAAGAGATTGTGCCTGGCGTGATCACAATCCTTATTTCAACCCCCTTTTGCATCATTCTGTTCACCATTCTATAACACTAACAATCCAACGTCAACAAGAGGGCCCAGCTCACAACAGCTGGGCCCCAGTACGCATTGGAGTTTATTCGAACAGGTAACGGTTGAGGATGTTCTCCAGCATCTCTTGACGGCCTGACGTGAGCGTGATCTTGCCGTCGTTTTCCATGGCATACTCGGCAAGTTCCTTGAAGCCGACTTCGCCGTTGATGATCTTCTGGCCGATTCCCGACCGCCAGCTCTTGTAGCGCTCAGCGATGAACTCCTCGATCTCACCAGATTGAAGCAGCTTGTGGGCAACCTTGAGCCCGCGAGCAAAGGCGTCCATGCCGGAGATATGAGCGTGGAAGAGATCAACCGGTTCAAACGACCCTCTTCTCACTTTGGCGTCGAAGTTCAAGCCGCCCGGTGCCAGCCCGCCGTTAAGCAGGATTTCGTACATGGCCAGCGTGGTGGTATAGACATTGGTGGGGAACTGATCCGTATCCCAACCGAGGAGATCGTCGCCTTGGTTGGCATCGACGCTGCCCAGGATGCCGTTGATGCGGGCATACCGCAGTTCATGCTGGAAGGTGTGCCCGGCCAGAGTGGCGTGGTTGGCCTCGATGTTGACCTTGAAGTGCTTCTCCAGGCCGTAGGTCCTCAAGAAGGCGAGGACCGAAGCGACATCAAAATCGTACTGGTGCTTGGTCGGTTCCTTCGGTTTCGGTTCGATCAGGAACTGGCCCTTAAACCCGATCTCTTCCGCATATTCCACCGCCATGTGCAGGAACCTGGCCAGATTGTCCAGTTCCAGCTTCATATCTGTATTGAGGAGCGTCTCATAGCCCTCACGGCCGCCCCAGAACACATAGTTCTCGCCGCCGAGTTCCTTGGTAATCTCCAGGGTCCGCTTGACGCGGGCTGAGGCATAGGCGAAGACATCCGCATTAGGAGAGGTGGCAGCGCCGTGCATGTAGCGGGGATGGCCAAACAGGTTTGTCGTGCCCCACAACAACTTGATGCCGGTCTGGGCCATCAAGTCCTTGATAATCCCCACGATCTCATCGAGGTTCTTGAATGTCTCCCGCAGGTTCTTGCCTTCCGGCGCCAGGTCCACATCATGGAAGCAGAAGTAAGGGATCTGCATCTTCTCCATAAACTCGAAGGCGGCGTAGGCCCTCATTCTCGCGACTTCCATAGGATCAGAGAGGTCGTTCCACGGACGGGCCATGGACTCGCTGCCGAACATGTCGCGGCCGCCGCCAGTCATGGTGTGCCAGTAAGCCATGGAGAAGCGCAAATGCTCCTTCATGGTCTTGTCGCCCACGACCTCATCAGGGTTGTAGTACCGGAAAGCAAGGAGGTTCTTTGCCTTTTCCCCTTCGTACTCGACCTTTTTTACCTCAGGAAAAAACTCTTTCAAAGCTGCATGCCTCCCTCTTAACAAAATGGTACACCTACATATTCCATTCTTTCGGAGCCTTTCCTGCCGAAAGCCGCTACATTACTGGTTCCGCTTTTACCGGTACACGTTCCAGGAGCTCCTCCACCAGCATTTCACTGGTCATGCCCCGCATGATGCCTTCCGGCCGCAGCAAAATCCGGTGCGCCAACACACTCACCGCGTTCTCTTTCACGTCATCGGGAATGACGAAGTCCCTACCGTGAAGAGCGGCACAGGCCTGACAGGCCCGCATCAAAGCCAGTGAACCCCTGGGGCTGGCCCCCAACTGGGCTTGGGGATGTGTGCGGGAAGCGTGAACTAAGCGGACGATATAATCTCGCACCGAGTCTTCCACAAATACCTGTGCCACCAACTGCTGCATGGCCGCCACCTGGTTCAGAGTGGTACAAGGAGAGAGGTTGGCGATGGGATGCGCTACCTGCAGCCGCTGCAGCATCTCCTTTTCTTCCACCACACTAGGGTAACCCAGGCGGATGCGCATAAAGAAGCGGTCGAGTTGGGCTTCGGGAAGAGGAAAGGTCCCTTCATACTCGATGGGGTTCTGTGTGGCGATGACCAAGAAGGGCTTTTCCAGCTTGTATGTGTTCCCATCCACTGTGACCTGCATCTCGCCCATGGACTCCAGCAGGCTGGACTGCGTCCTGGGCGTAGCGCGGTTGATCTCATCGGCCAGGACCACCTGGGCCATGATCGGCCCAGGGCGGAAAACAAAGTCCCCCACCTTCTGATTGAAGACCGATACACCAGTAATGTCAGAAGGGAGCAAGTCAGGAGTGCACTGAATACGGCTGAAGCTGCCGCCGATGGAAATGGCCAGAGACCGGGCGAGCATAGTCTTGCCGACGCCCGGCACATCCTCCAGCAAGATGTGCCCCTCGCTGAGAAGTGCTGTGAGGACCAGTTTGATCTCTCTGCGTTTCCCTACAATCACCTTTCCGATGTTGTCCGCCACCTTGCGGCCAAATTCCGCGATCGCTCTCACATCTAGCTCATTCATTGCCCTTCCTCCCTCTCATCCGGCGCAGCCTCTCCATGATCCGCTCCGCCTCACCCAAGGCACGCTGCCGCAAGCTTGTGCCCAGGCCACGGCGGCTGTAGCGAGCTACATGGTAGTGCGCGATGAAATTACTGACCTCTTCTTCATCTTCAGGAACCACGGCAGCCAGGCGCCGCCCAAATTCCGCCGGTGTCTCTCCCGGCCGCGGCCCGTGGCCCGCGGCAGCAGCCGCCTGCACAAGCTGACGGAAAGCGGCGCGAATATCTCTGGCGACGACATTTTCCCGGCGCCGTTGCTCTTCCCCGCCTCCGTCGGGTTGGCCCAGCGATACTGCCTGAGCCTGCATGGATGCAGCCTTGTCCCTAACCCTGCGCAGCTGCCGCAGGAAAAAGCGGCTCAGCTGCTGAACAGATTCTCGTACAACCTGATAAAGCCGGACTGCCGCCCGCGGCAGCCCCTGGATCCGCTCCAGCTCGGCCTGGGCAAAGGCCACGATCAAGAATCCAAGAAAAGTGAGAGCGGCGGTCACAGTAAACAGGGCTGTAAACAGCATATACAGCAGTGTCAGCACTCCTACCCAGAACGAGGGCTCTGCGTGCTCCAACTCTCCCAAAGGGACAGGCGGAAGCCGCTCCGCGCGCCCCGCCGGCACTTCGCTCTGCACACTCAGGCCCGCATCTCTACCGGCGCGTGCTGCAAGCCGGGCCAGGGCCCTGATGATCTCATCGACGGTAATGGGGGAGAAATCCACCGGCATAACACTTACAATCACAGCGGCGGCAAGACACACCACCGCAAGGTTGCGCAGCCAGCGCGCCGCCAGCTGAGGTGGATATGACAGCTGCACCTGGAACCAGATAGTGGTGAGGCGGTGCAGATAGGCGCTGCCCAGGAGAAACAGCCCGCTGGCCAGGGTAAGTACATGCAGTGCTCCCAACACCAGCCTTGTGCCCACCGGAGCCCCTGCCAGATCCCCTCGGCGCTGCGCAGCCACAGCCAAACACGCGAGCAGAAATCCGACACCCATCAACCGGGCGAGGAAATACTCGATGGGCAAGCTGGCCTCGGGGGCTTTCATGGACAGAGAATCATACTCGCAGCTGAGGGTGGCAGTGGCTTGATCCCCTAGTTCGTCTCGAACCCTAGCGATACGGGCCATTTGCCCGCCGAAACCGCCGGCCATGGCCCAGGTCAGAAGTACCAGGCTGAAGGGGACGAGGAACTCCAGGTCCCTGAGATAGTGCCAGAAGGCCCACAACGGGTAGGTGCAGCTGTGTTCCAGGCGCAGGCAGAGCATGATCAAGGCGGCCGCGGCGCTCAACTCCATCACGCGCCAAGTGAATGGAGAGCGGGGCGACAGCACATAGGCACTGTAGTACACGCTTTCCAGGGCAAACAGGGGAAGCAAAGCATAGAGCCATGGGGGAACGGCCCAGCGGCCGTAGAACATGCTGATGTAGTTTGCCACGAGAATGCCGGTGCCGGCAGCAAATACTGCCCCGGCCAGAGGGAGTACGGAAGGGGTGATGCGCTTCTCTGTCTGCACGGTCATCCTCCCCTCACTGCCTGAGGCGACACATCCAGGCGGTCATCTGTGCGGGCAGCGCGCAGGACACGCAGTCCCTGCGATTCCTTTCGCAACAGGGACCGGTGTTCCACGGTGGCTCCTACCACGATGATGAGCACGTTGATCCCGAGGCGGGCCAGGGAGAAAGCCTTCTCTACCAGCTGCGGTGTATCGCGGGGAACGATGAGGATCAGCACCGAACCCCACGTTAAGCTGCGCCCCACGTCGTCAACTAAGCTGAGAAATCTGCTCCCGTTGTGGCACTCTACCCCGGCCAGCGCTTCCAGAATCTCCATGGGCTGCCCATGGCGGGGAGGTATCACGAGTGCACCTGTTGTGTGAGAAGCCTGATCAGGAGCGCCCGCTTCTCCGGCTCTCACCCTCTGCAGGCGAGCAAAGGTGGCAAAACCACAGGCCTCACCGCCAGAGGCAGCGTGATAGGCCACCGCGGCTGCCGTCTGGACAGCAAGTTCCTTGCATGAGTACCAAGAGTGGACATCATAATCAGGCAGGTCCATGTCGAGCAAAATCATCACGTTGAGGGCCACGGTATGTTCGTACTGCTTGACCTGCAGTGTTCCTGTACGGCCAGTGGCCTTCCAGTGCACGGTTTTCAGCGGATCACCCGGCCTGTACGGCCGTACTCCTCCCAGCCGGGAAGGATCAGGGTAGATCTGCTGCTGGATACGGATGTTGCCTGGAAAAAGACGCGAGGGAAGATTGAGGGCAGAAAGAGGAAGGAGTTCTGGATATACGATTACCTTATGATAGATATCCGCGTGTTTTGCCGATGTGCTGATACCGAACAAGTCTCCGCCGAGAATGCGGACGGGCCCCACCTCGTAGATGCCGCGGTCTACACCTACCACGCGACACTCTAATTTGGCCTGTTCCTTAGGCGACAAGGGGATGACCCAGCGGCAGTCTCTCCCACCCAATCCATGTGGGACGCTGCTCGCACCGGAGAGCCAGGCCAGGGGAAGCCAGCTGGGGTTGCGGGCCTTCAGCGACAGCACGGCTTCCTCGCCCGCAAACAGCCGGGCCGGTTCCTCAGGATACTCGATAACTAGGCTCTGCACGACACGCTTCTGCACGTGGGGAAGGATATAGAAAAGCATAACTGCCAGAGCGGCCAGAGAATAGGCAGGCCGTGTCCCCATGAGCAGGGCAAACAGCACCACGAGCCAGGTTAAGAAGCGCCATGCTGCCACCTAATCACCCCCCTGGATGTTAGTTCTGTCCCGGCACAAGGATTCCTTCACTGGAGCAACACACTGCGGGCTGAGGAGGGTTCCCGTCATGAACTGGAAATTGATTATGATGCCTGTGATCTCGGCCGTCATCGGCTGGGGCACGAATGTTGTGGCCATACGCATGCTGTTTTGGCCTCGGCGCCCAGTGCGCATTCCACTGACCCGCTGGCAGCTGTGGGGGCTCCTGCCCAAGCGGCAGTATGAGATTGCGGCCAGCATCGGCGAGATCGTCAACGACGAGCTCCTTCCCATTGATTCGCTGGTCGACGCCCTCAATACAGAAGAAATGCGCCAACATGTGGCGCATCTCATCTGCACTAGTGTCAAAGAGCGTATGGAACGCTTTGTTCCTGCCTTCTTGCTTTCATCTCTCCAGGGCTTCGTGGACAACGTCCTCCAGGAACGAATGGCTCGGGAAGTGGGCAGCCTTTTCGACCGGCTCGGCCGCGACCTTGCTCATGAACTCCAGTCAAGTGGTTTCCTGGGCCGCTTGGTTACGGAGAAGATCCGCTCCTACGACATCAGCGGCCTGGAAGCTCTGATCCTGCAGGTGGCACACACTGAGCTCCGCTACATTGAGCTCGTGGGAGCAGCCTTGGGCGGCCTTATCGGTATCATCCAGGCCTTGATCGTGCACTTCCTATAGACGCTTACACGCTACCGTTTGATGAACACCTGGGTGACTCGATAGCTTGTCCCATATTTGACAATGCCAACACCAATGTGTGTGTATCCAGAATGAAGGATATTCGCCCTGTGCCCAGAGCTGTTCATAAACAGCTCATGCGCCCGGCTGACACTGGCAGCCCGGGCGATGTTCTCGCCGGCACGGGTGTAGTAGATCCCTTCCCGATCCAACATGTTATAGACAGTCCCATGCGTGGGAGAAACGTGGCTGAAGTAGTTATTCTCAGCCATGTCGTGGCTCTTGGTCTTGGCCACTCTCACCAGGTTCATGTCCACCTGTAGGGGATTAAGCCCTGCCTTTGCCCTTTCCTCATTGACCAAGTCAATCAAGCGCTGCTCATCACTGGACAGCGCCAGGCTGGGAAAGGGGACTTTGTTCTTAACGGGATCGGCAGGCCTGCTCGGTTCTGCAGGCGATACCGGGCCGGTGGGCTTGTTGGGCTCAACGGGCTGGGCCGGCTCTGTTGGTTGTGTGGGCTGCGTCGGCTGCGCCGGCTGCGACGGCCAGGCAGGCTGAGTGGGCAGGGCCGGCTGCCACCAGTAGTACGAGGGTTGCGAGGGTTGCGCAGGCTGTACCGGCTGACTGGGGACGGTGGGCTGCGTAGGGGCACCCTGGCTTTGATTCCACCAGTCCCACGCGCTTGCGTGGGCAGCGGCGCTGGCAGCAAGCAGAAGCACTACGAGAAGTAAGCTGATTCGTTTCATCATATGACCTCCTTCCTCTAGTGTCTTCGGCTATTATACCAGCGCAAATGTGGGTTCTCCAAATCCAATATCTGGTAACTACCAGCGCCAGAGCCTGCTCCAGAAACTGGGCCTGCTTTCCGATTGGGGATTCTCCAGCGCGCTCAACCGGCGGCTCACCGCGAGGCCTGCCTGTTCCAGTGCAGCCGCGCGGCGTTCCACATTCATCTGCCAGTCCCTGAGGTCCCGCTCGAGCTTAGTGAGGCGGATTTCCACGCGTTCTATCCTCTGCACGATCGGCTCCAGCTTAGGTTTGGGCAAGCCGGCCAGCCGCTCTGACAAGGATCTGGCCTCGGCATCTAACCTGTCTTCCAACGCCTTCAATAGCTCCCGCACTTCGTCGCAGTCCCTGCGCATGGTTTCCCACTGCCTCTGCATGGCAGCAGTCTGTTCAGCCCAAATCTTCTCATAGGGTTGCACATGTTCAACAGCTCCCTCTTGCCCCTCCCCTGCTGCGGAAGGATGCTCTTCCACCGCCGGTTCAGGTGCGCGCTGGGGCTCCTGAGCGGCAGGTGCCGTGCTTGGCGGTGAAACCGTCTGCTGGATGTAGACAGGCACCGTCACCGATTCGCCGCTGCTGCCAACAGCCACCTGCACTGCTGAGGTGTAAAGAGGACTCTCCACTGCCTCCGGCCCTTCTCCACCTTCCACAGCCAACCGCCAAAGTTTCTCCCCCTGCCTCCAGAACAGCAACACTTCCCCATCACACGTTCCCCAACCCAGGCCTGAACAGGCGCCCCCGGAGCGGGATGCGGACCGCGGCCGCGACCAGGTTTCGCCTTTGGCCATCATCTGCACCTCGCCCGGCTTACCCTCCACAATCCACGCCAGCAGCAGCGGCGGCCCGGGGAAGAACAGCGGCGAACGACAGGGCTGCTTGACCAGGGGCACCGCACCACTCCACATCTTGTGAGCCGCGGTGTAGGCTCGGTAGAGCAGAAACCCGTCCCCGTGGCTTAAGTACGCCAGGTGCAGGAAGCCCCCCGGTTCCCAACAGGCACTGAAACCCCATCTGTCGGGGCGGACATGGGTGCAGATAACCATCGGTTTTGACCACTGTTCACCGAACACTTGGTGACACAGAGCCGCTCCCTGTCCAGAGCGCGGTGACGTTAGATAAATTAGGTGCAGTTGGCCACCACCGTCGGTAACCAAAACACTGCCTCTGCCATATTCATGTTCTAACTCAAGTCTGCTGTCGACAAAGCTGTCTTCTCCGCGGAAGTGCCAGGCCGCCCCCTGCTGATCAAACGCTACGATGTGGGTTTCCGCACCGCGGCGAGCGACACAGAAGTCTTGGGCGTCGTGCAGCAGCAGAACCTCCCTCCCGTCGGTGAGGTTGGCCGTGAGCCTGCCGTTTGTCAGCTCAACCGCATCTACATGGGCAGTATGCAGCAGAACCCGCATTCCACACACCTCCGCTACAAGCTATGCGGTTCTGCAGGGTGATAGACATTTTTCCTAGTACCAATGCACCGACACTGCCCACAAGCATACTATGTCTCTAGAGAAAGGAGGAGTATTGATGCCCAATCTGGAACGCTACGAGCCCGATTTCCAGCGGGAGTGCATCTATGTGAACAAGGTCTACAACGAATGCGCCGTGATTGACTGCCCCACGTACCGCATTCCCATTCCTCCCACATACCCCCTGGCAGTGAACATTGTGGACTGCACGATAACGGACATCACCGCCGAGGGAGTTGTGGTCGCGAACGGCGAAGTGGACATCACCGTCACGTTTGTGCTCAACGTGGAATATGACGGGAACGGCATGTCCCAGTTCATCCAGCAGACCGCTCAGTTCCGCCGGCGCGGCATCCAGCTGGAAGGGGCAGTCCCAGGCATGACCGTCGTCATTCTCCCGCTGCTGCGCTGCCTGAACTGCCGGGCCGTGGAAGGCGGAACCGTAATCGAATGCGATGTAGGCGTCTACCTCGTAGTAAAGGCTATCGCCCTCGTCCAGTTGGAGGTCCTGGGAAGATTCTGCCCCGAGCCGCCCGAATGTGAGCAGGTGTCACCGCTCGGCTGCCCAGAATGGTTTGAGTTGGCTGAATCCGGTGCATTCTGGCCCCCCTTCCCACCACAGCCGCCTCTGAACAACAACCTGTGACCGGCCATCCAGATCCAGCACTCCGCTGCTGGATTTGGCCTGTTTTTGGGGAGGGACAATCTGGCAGGAGGTTAGGCAGTGCGCATATTGATGCTAACCCGCTTTTATCTTAACGGGCAGACGACCCATGTCCTGGAGCTGTGCCGCACCCTGCAGCAGAAGGGGCACAGGGTGTTCCTCGTCATCAGCCGGTTGGACCATCCGGGCTTCGCTCAGTGGCTGCGAGACCGGCACATCCCGTTCAGCCGTACGGACCGTCCCAGCAGCCTTGTGCACCGGTTCTCTGCCCTCGGCTTCGACGTGATCCACAATCATTCCGCCCACACCCTCCATGACAGCCTCCAGTTGAGCCGGTCCCTCAAGATACCTGTCGTTGCCACCTGCCACTACCTCGATTTCGAACCCTTGGAGGCATTAGGAACGGCCGACGCTGTGGTGGCCATCAGCGAAGAGATGGCCGCCCAGCTTCCTCTCCCGCCGCATAAGGTCAGGACGGTGGAAAACGGGGTTCCCATTCCCTACAATGTTAATCTCAGCCGCAGGCCGCAGGCAGCGGTCATTTTGGCGCGTGCCACTGACAGCCGCCGCACTGCCTATGCTCGCCTCACCGACATCCTTCTCGAACAGGGTTGGCGGGTAGCGGCAGCTGGAGGTTGGCGCCATCCGAGTGCGGTGACGCTGGGCTGGACGCAGAACCCCCAGCCACTGCTGGAGAGGGCTCGGCTGGTGGTGGGCACCGGCAGAGCAATCCGAGAAGGCATGGCCTGTGGTTGTGTGGGCTTAGTGTTGGGAGAACTACTGGACGGTATCGTGACGCCGGATAACGTGGAAATGCTGCGGTGGGCCAACTTCAGCGGACGGGCGATGAAGAAGGAACCAACACCCGAGAACATCCGGGACGAGTTGGGGAAGCTCTCAGACTGGGGTGTGGAGCGGCTGATGCGGTTCAGCCGCGCCTACGCCGTGGAGCATTTCGGCATCTCGCAGATGGCTGATGCCTTAACCGCCATCTACCTGGAAGTTATAGGTAGAGGAAAAGCAGGGGGAAGTGTCTAATAATCTGAAGATAAAGTCTGGAGGGAGGACAGACATGAAGCTGATCATTGCCGTAGTTGAGGACACCGATGCTCCTGCTTTGATCGAAAAACTGGTGGAAGCAGGTGTGCAGGCAACGAAGTTGGCGAGCACCGGCGGCTTTCTGCTCCAAGGCAACACCACGCTACTGATCGGCGTCGACGATGCCCGGGTCGAGGATGTCCTCAGCATCATCCGCACAACCTGTGTGCGCCGGAAAAAGCTCATTCCCCAGGCTGCTTCAGAACTGCCGACAGCGATCCACCTCCCCATCGAAGTGGAGGCGGGCGGAGCAGTTGTGTTCGTAATCAAGGTGGATCAGTTCCACAAGTTATAGGACAGCCAACAGCGCCAAAAAGGTAAGCCCATTGGCAACTGCATGTGCAGCCGCCGCGGTGAAGATGTCTTTCGTCGCCAGGGCCACAGCTCCCAGATAGAGGCCTGCCACGAATACCGGAATGAACTGGATGATGTAGAGGTGCAGAGAGGCGAAGACCAGGGAGGCGAGGACGAGCCCTCTACGGTGCCCCAGCCGGCTTGTGAGTTCGCCCAAGAGTGCACCGCGGAAGAAAAACTCTTCAGCGAGCGGAGCCCAGAAGGCTACAAGAACAAAGACGAGGCCGGCGATTCCTGGACGCCCACTCTTGAGCATCGTCTCCATCAAGGAGCGTTCCTCGGCGGCCAGCTGCAGGCCCCAATCCGCGCCGGATAACTGCAGCAAGCGCAAAATGGCGCTCAGTGTCAGCGCATTTGTGACGTACAGGCCGATGCCCAGTGGTACGCCCCGTGCGGCCGCTCGCAGCGTCGGCTTTTCTAGCGCCTTCCAGTCCGTCCCCCGCACGCCGCACACCAGAAAGGCCAACTGCTGCAGTACTATCAGGCACAGGTACACCTCGGAACGTGCCCCAGAGGCCATCAAGCTGATCAGAGACACCAACAACCAGGATATCAGGCCCGCTGCCACCCAGGGTGTGCGTCTGTTCCCCACATTGTCCCCTCCATGAAAAAGGAGCGCCGCCGCGCTCCCGTGTGTTTTCAATACTTCCAAGCAAGCTGTGGCCCCTGAACTCTGTAGTTAAGCGTGGCCATTAGAGGCCACCAGTATCTATAGCATTCACCGCGCCGCGCGGCCTTGAAAAACTGACTGTCGTAGTACGGCATGTACCTTCCCTCCCCTTCCTACTAACACTTGTACGTAGAGGCCGGGAAATCTGCCACGGGAACACACTCCTATATTCTATAGTTCGGAGCTTCTTTGGTGATCTGTACATCGTGAGGGTGGCTCTCCGTAACTCCCGCTGGTGTGATGCGGATGAAGCGAGAAGAAGCGTGGAGAGTAGGGATGTCTTTGGCACCGCAGTACCCCATACCCGAACGCAACCCTCCCATGAGCTGGAAGATAGTGTCCGCCACCGGGCCCTTGTAGGGGACGCGGCCCTCGATGCCCTCCGGCACCAGCTTGTTGGCATCGCTCTGGAAATAGCGGTCTTTACTGCCTCGTTTCATCGCACCCAGAGACCCCATGCCGCGATAGACCTTGTAGCTCCGCCCCTGGTAGATCTCGGTTTCGCCTGGGCTCTCATCGGTGCCTGCCAGCAGGCTGCCCAGCATCACCGAACTGGCACCTGCCGCCAGGGCTTTGACGATATCTCCTGAGTAACGGATTCCGCCGTCAGCAATAATGGGGATGTTGAACTCGGCTGCTGCTTGAGCACACTCCCAAACCGCCGTAAGCTGAGGCACGCCCACGCCGGCCACGACCCGCGTCGTGCAGATGGATCCGGGCCCGATGCCTACCTTGACTGCATCTGCCCCTGCTTTGATTAGATCACGAGTGGCTTCAGCAGTGGCCACGTTTCCGCCCACGATATCCACTTCGGCCCCGAAACGCTCCTTCAGTTCCTCCACAGCCCGCAGCACAAACCGGGAATGGCCGTGGGCAGTGTCGACCACAAGCACATCGGCACCCGCTTCCACGAGAGCCGCTGCCCGTTCAAACCTGTCTGGGCCCACGCCCACTGCGGCAGCAACCCGCAGCCTTCCCTTGCCGTCTTTGGCGGCATTGGGGTACTGCCGAGCCTTTTCGATGTCCTTGATGGTGATCAATCCTCGGAGCACATTGTTCTCATCCACGAGGGGAAGTTTTTCAATGCGGTGTTTGTGCAGAATGCGCTTGGCCTCTTCCAGCGTCGTACCGACAGGAGCAGTGATCAGGTTCTCCTTGGTCATGACGTTGCCGATAGGCTGGTCGTGGTTCTCTTCGAAGACCAGGTCCCTGTTGGTGAGGATTCCCACCAGGCGCTGCTGTTCGTCGACGATGGGAACGCCTGAAATGCGGTAGTGCGCCATCAGCGCCAGGGCGTCGCGGATGGAATGGCTGGGTGATAAGAAGAAGGGGTCAACGATTACTCCCGACTCGGACCGCTTGACTTTGTCTACTTCTGCGGCCTGCTCCTCGATGGAAAGGTTTTTGTGGATCACACCGATGCCGCCCTCCCGTGCCACAGCGATGGCCATGCGGGATTCGGTCACGGTGTCCATACCAGCACTTGCCAGCGGAATGTTCAGCACCACATTCCTGGTGAAACGCGTGGATAGAATAACGTCTGACGGCAGCACATCTGATGGGGCCGGGATCAGGAGGACATCGTCAAAAGTCAACCCTTCCCGGCCGAACTTCTCGTTGAAATCCATGGCTCCCACCCTCTCCGGTCTGCGGATTCACTTGTATGTTGTGGCTATTTTACCACAATCACCGCCAACAGCAAAGGACAAGTGTACCGGAAAAGTGCTTGGGAAAAGTATCGGCATCAGGCAGGGAAACAACTGCCACCTTACGAAATAGGAACTTGTTACTGCAGTGACAATATGGGAGGTACAAAGATGGACATTCGCAGAATCGCCGTCCTGGGCGCAGGCCGTCTGGGGAGAGGAATCGCCGAAAACGCAGCCAGCAAAGGCTATGACGTTGTGCTCTTTTCCCAAGGAGCAGGTGGACAAGATGCCCTGCGGCGGATTGAGAACAGCCTGGACCGAAAGCTCGCCCGCTGGGCCATTACTGAGGCAGAAAAGCGGGTGATCTTGGGCAGGATCACCTTCACCCTTGACCTGAAGGAACTGAGCAAGGTGGACCTCTTGGTGGAAGCCACCATTGATCATATTTATACCAAGCAGGAGCTCCTGCGTACGGCGGACCAGCTCTGCCAACCCGATGTCATTTTCGTCACTACCAGCTCTACCTTGAAGCTGTCTGACCTCGCCCGCAGCATCACCCGCAGCGAGCAGTTGGTCGGCCTCCACCTCATCCCACCGGTGCCGGAGGTACCTGTAGCTGAGCTCGTGCGCTGGCACAAGACGTCAGATGCCGCCGTCGAGGTGGTGAAGGGTTTTGCGAAGAAGCTCGGCAAGGAAGTTGTTGAGATCAATGAGAGCATTGGCCTAGTCAACCCGCGCGCACTCCTGTCCCTGATCAATGAAGCCGCTTACATGCTGGACGAGGGTGTGGGCGATGCGCACAGTATCGAGAAGATCATCAAGGACAGCTGGGGTATGGCACAGGGCCCGTTCGAAATGGCCGATCGCCTCGGCCTGGACCTGGTGCTGAACTGGATGGAGCAGATGCATCAGGCCTACGGCGATCGGTTCGCTCCCTGCCCGCTTCTGTACCGGTACGTGCGGCAAAAGCGTCTGGGCGTCAAGACCAATCTGGGCTTTTTCAGCTACAACCAAGAGGGAAGACAGGAGGGCTAGACCATGAAGATCTTCGTACTTAACTGTGGTTCTTCCTCAGTGAAATATAAGCTGTATGATATGGCCGACGAGAGAGTGTTGGCTGAAGGCCGAGTCGAGCGCGTGGGCCAGGAAAACGCCACCATCACGCACCAACCTGCGGGCAAAGAGAAGGTCTCGAAGACCATGCCCATCCTGGAACACACTGTTGCTATCTCGGAAGTCCTGCATCTCCTCGTCCATCCCGAACACGGTGTGCTCAAGAGCATGGATGAGATCGATGCCGTAGGCCACCGTGTGGTGCACGGCGGAGAGTCCTTTTCGGAATCAGTGCTGATTAGAGAAGATACCAAAGAGATTCTTGATTCCATTGCCCAGCTTGCTCCCCTCCACAACCCCGCCAATGTGATGGGCATCAGAGCGGCGGAGCGGCTGATGCCCCACACGCCGCAGGTGGCCGTGTTTGACACAGCGTTCCATTCTACGATTCCGCCCCATGCCTACTTGTACGCGATCCCGTACAGCCTGTATCAGAAGCACAAGGTGCGGCGTTACGGTTTCCACGGCACCAGCCACCTGTACGTGGCCAACAAGGCGGCGGAACTGATGGGCCAGGACATCGAGGAGCTGAAGATTGTCTCGTGCCATCTGGGCAATGGCGCCAGCGTCACCGCGGTCGACGGCGGCAAGTCCGTAGACACGAGCATGGGCTTCACCCCACTGGAAGGACTGATGATGGGTACTCGCAGTGGAGATATCGATCCGGGGGCCATCTTCTTCCTAATGAAGACCTACGATCTGACGCTGCATGAGATCGATTCCCTGCTGAACAAGCATTCCGGCCTGTACGGCATTGCCGGAGTCAGCGACATGCGAGACATCGAGAAGAAGATCAGTGAAGGCGACAAACTGGCGCAGCTCGCTTTCGACATGTACGAGTACCGCATCCGCAAGTATGTGGGTGCTTACATCACTGCAATGGGCGGCATCGATGCCATCGTCTTTACCGCTGGTATCGGCGAGAACACACCGTCCCTCCGCACCAAGCTGTGCCGTAACCTCAGCTATTTGGGCATCGAGATCGATGAGGAGCTGAACCAGAAGCGGGGCGTGCCGGTGGAAATCTCAACACCCAACTCGAAAGTGAAGGTGTTTGTCATACCGACCGACGAAGAACTGGTTATTGCGCGTGATACGGCGCGAATCGTGGCACAGAAATAAAGAGACTGGTGGAAACACCAGTCTCAATGCATAAAACGATGCTGGCCGATGGTTACGGTTGCGGGACGGCTGTGCATGAAGCGGTCATTTGACTGCCGTGGGTTGAAGAAATACAGCGCCCCGTTGGTGGGGTCGTGGCCCATCAGTGCTTCGTAGGCAGCTCGCACAGCCTTCTCGCTGGGTTCCCGGAAGAAAGAACCGTTCTTGATGGGCTGAAAGGCATTTTGTTGGAACAGCACTCCGTACATGGTGTTGGGGAACTGCGGGCTTTTCAGCCGGTTAATGATCACCGCTCCCACCGCGACCTGCCCAATGTAGGGCTCACCGCGGGCTTCAGCGTGGATCATCTGTGCCAACCACTTCACTTCTTGATCGGAAAGCCTGACTCCCACGGGGTACTCTCTCACCGCAGCCAGCGATACAGTGAGAATCTGGCCTGGGCGAATCACTTCCGAGTCCAGGCCGTTTAACTCTTTCAGTTCCTCTACCGTCATCTCATGCGCGGCAGCGATCCAGTAAAGCGTATCTCCCCTCTGCACTTGGTACGTTCCCAAGAGAGGCGGCTGCGGAACCTCTGCTGTTGCGGGCTGAGAAGCCGCTCCAACACGAATCCCTTCGCCTTTGTATGCCTCTCCACTGTATTCTTCTCCGGGAAGCGTATCCGATGCCACTGCTACCTCGGTGTTTGCTTCCACCGTCTCACTCACGGTGGACTCAACCGCCGTACCCACGAAAACGCCACTGAAAAGTGCGAAGTATAACAGGTAAGCAGATAAGGAGACAGCCAGGGTGCGTTTGATATCCTGTTCAGAATACTGCACGGTGGTTTCCTCCTTTTGGTAGGTCTATTGTATACGAACAACCTCTGCTTTGCAAATAGGATAACGCCATATTATACTAACTATACGGACGAATGCAGGAAGGGAGGGAAGTAGATGAACTTGAAGGAATGGATATCACCGAAACGCGCCTTCGCTTTGCTCCTTGTCCTCATTCTCTGCGTGCTGTTCCACCGCAAGCTGGTCACCGCCATCGTACCGTTCATCGTTGGCATCCTGCTGGCGGCCCTTCTTGACCCGCTGATCAATTTCCTCGAGAATAGACTTCGCATGCCGCGCAGTCTAGCTGTGGGCGTCACTCTTCTTGCGGCTGCCGCGGCCGCCTTTGCGCTGCTCTTCTTCTCTATCAACCGGATGGTCACAGAGTTGATCGAGTTCGCCAACCGTCTGCCCAGCTACGGTTCGCAGTTGACGGAACTGACCGATGATCTCCTGGATCGCTTCAGCCGCTTCAATGAAAACATCCCAACAGTAATCAGCCTGAACATAGAACGCAGTATCGAGAGCTTCCTGGAGACGGTACAGCAGACTACCCGTGACCTCATCAATCGTGTACTGGCAGCTTTCACCAGCCTGCCCACGTTCCTGTTTGTGAGCCTCATAACCCTGGTCTCCACCTATTTCGTGGCGCGAGACAAGGAGCTGCTGGTTGAGACCATGCTGCGGTTCGTCCCGGACCGCTGGCGAGACCGAGTGAGCGTAGCGCGGGAGCGCATTGCTGTCGATTTGGTAGGTTACATCAAAGGGCGCGTCCTCCTCTTGATCATCGCTCTCGCAATCAGCGGAGTGGGGTTGTTCATCATCGGCACGAGGTACTGGGTGCTTCTGGCCTTGGTCATAGCCGTCCTTGATACAATACCCATTATCGGCCCCGGAATCGTTTTCACACCCTGGGTTGCCGCCTGTGCCCTCACTGGTGACCTCAACCGGGCTGTGTATTTGAGCATCCTATATTTCGTGATCTTTGCTGTCCACCAGCTGGCCGAGCCCAAGATCATGGGTGACTCCGTGGGCGTACATCCGCTGGTGATGCTCGCCGCTATCTATGGAGGAATTGTGTTCTTCGGCGTCTGGGGCATCATCGTTGGCCCCTTCATCGCCATTCTGATCAAGGCTGTCTTGGACACCGGCCTCGTGAGGCTGCCTGAAAAGCCATAGCCCGCCTCACCCACCGCTTGGCTGCCCCTATTCTGCATAGAATAGGGGCTTTTTCTGTACACTATGAGGGCAGTTTGGAAAGGAGGAAAGGTATGATCTCCCCCACCACAACCATCGCCCTCTTAGGCCTCGTCACCGCCCTGGCTGCCCTCGGCTTTGGCGAGCGCGTGCTGGAGCGGATGCGCCTCAGCACCACCGGTGCAGTGATCATACTCTTGGCCATGGTGGGGGCCCACTTTCTGCCGGAATGGAGCCTCACGGAGCGCGTCACGATCCATCTAGGATCCGTAATCCTGTTGGGAATTGTGATCTACCTGGTGACGACCGCTTCCGAAGCGGAAGCACTGCGCGCTTTGGCCGTAGGCCTGATCACCGCTGCTGTGATCTGGCTGAGCGACAAACTCCTTCCGGTTGACCCGTCATCCCGTTGGTTTGTGGTGGATCCAGTGTTTATAGGAGGTATCGTATCTGGGTTGACGGCCTACGCTCTGGGAAGATCGCGCCGCAGCGCCTTCTGCGGAGCGGTTCTTGGGCTCATGTTCGTCGACCTGATCAACGCGTACGAACTGGCGCGAGCAGGTATAAACCAGCCCATTTCCATCGGCGGTGGCGGCCTTTTAGCGAGCATCTCACTGAACCCACTGATCGCTGTGGCCATTGCGGAAGCCGTGGGCGAGATCCGCGAACGCCTGCACAGGGGCCCATCCGTCCAGGCAGGAGGTGAAGGCAATGACCAGGAATAGTAGGGCTGCTTTGGCCATTATTCTCGTGCCGGCCCTTCTCTGCACTGTCTGGATGACTGCTGCTGCCCAAGGGCCGTACGATGAGGACGACTGGGCAGAAGAATGGCTCGCCTCCGGGGAGTATTTCCGGATGATGAATGAGGAAGGCGAGGTGATCATGGAGAGTGGGCGGGTGCTGGACGTGGGCGATGAATATCTGACCGGAGACAACCGCCTCTACCGCGTAGTGAGGGTGGACCCAGAACAGCGCGTCGCCCATGCGGAGCTTGTGGAACGAGTCGAGCTTAAGGTTGTCCCCATCGCCGAACTCCTCAAATCAGCCCAGGCCCTGGCCGGTATGGTTGATTCAGAGCCTCGAGGATTAATCGGGATCTACCACACACACAATGCCGAGAGCTACATTCCCACTGACGGCACAGACAGTATCAACGGCAAGGGCGGAATCCATCAGGTGGGAGCGGCCTTCGCCGCCAGCCTGGAGGAACGAGGTGTAAAAGTAGAACACTCAGAGAACCTCCACCTCCCCCATGACCGGGGTGCTTACCGCCGATCGCGCGAGACGGCTATCGCACTCCTCGCCAAGAACCCCGATGCCATCTTTGATGTGCACCGAGATGCGGCTCCCCGTGACGCCTATGCCCTGCAGCTCAAAGACGAGTGGGTCACCAGCCTGCAGTTTGTCGTAGGGCGCCAGAATCAGAACCTGGGGGTGAACCGAGAGTTCGCCCAGTCTATGAAAGCACTGGCCGATCAAGTCTACCCGGGGCTGGTCAAAGGCATCTTCTTCGGCCGGGGCAACTACAACCAAGACCTCTCCCCCCTCGCACTGCTGCTGGAGGCAGGGGCACACACCAACAGCCGCGAGGCCGCGGAGCGAGGCATCAGTTTGTTTGCCGACGTGGTAGACCTGTACTTCTACGGAGAAACTGCGGAGGCCGGCGGTGCAGGGGCCTCCCAAGGCGAACAGGCTGGTTCTGCAGCGGCCGCCCGGGGAATTGGCGGGCTGCTGCTGTTTGTCTTTGCCTGTGCCGCCGTCTTCTATGTCATCAATGCGGGCGGCCTGGGAGCAGCAGTGGAACGCATCAAGGGCCTCTTCCGCATCCGCCAGCGCTAAAGGCCTCAGGCCGGCGGGCAGGCCGATGCTAAAGACTGATTGCGTAGGGCTTCCGCTGCGAGAACGCAGTCACAGATGTGTACCCGTACGCTCTGGCCAGGCCCGCTGCAGCCTCCCACTGGTACCCTACATCCTGCGGTTGATGGGCATCAGAGGCGATAGTGATCGCGATGCCCTTCTGCGCCGCGAGCGCCAGCAGCGGCGGCGCCGGATAAATCTCCCCCACAGGTTTGCGCAACCCGGCAGTGCTGATTTCCACCGCCACACCTTCTGCCGCGGCCGCTTCCAAAAGCTGGGCCCACTCCGGCGTGAAGTCCCGGGACGGGCGGTGGCCGAACACCTTGATCACATCCAGGTGGGCCAGGCAGTCAAACAAACCCGAGAGCGCCGCCCTGGTCAAGGCCGAGATGTACTCCCCATAGGCCTCATCAACACTGCGCCCTGCCCAGCCGCAGTCCGGTGAGATGTCAAAGCCCCATTTGCCCAGCACGTGCACAGATCCCAACACGAAATCAAACGGATAGCGATCCAGAAGCTCGCGAATGAGTTCCTCTCTGCCGATGAAGTAATCCACCTCAATACCGAACTTCACCGGTATGCCCTGCTGCTGCGCCTCAGCGATCAACGATTGGTAGTCGGCAAGGCTGAGTTGAAACTCTGCTGCCATCCACTCCTTCATGAACGGATAGGCATCATCGCCGGAGAGCAGGTGGCTGTACACTGGGTAGAACTCGCGAAACCGGTGCGCGTGTTCTGTGATCGCTATTTCTCTAATGCCCCGCGCCTGCGCTTGGCTCCAAAACTCTCTCAGCCACGACAGCGTCAGCGGCCCACGTTCCAGGTGCATATGGTAGTCAATCATAGAGGATACACACCGCCTTCATACTAAAAAAGCCCAACCCAGCAGCGCTGAGTTAGACTCTCTTACAGCAAACCTTCAAAACTAAACAACAGAAACCAACCACGATGCTCCTTAGAAAGGAGGTGATCCAGCCGCACCTTCCGATACGGCTACCTTGTTACGACTTCACCCCAATCACCTGCCCCACCTTCGA